>Ga0190268_10000021_pt1 | contig 67332 bp, 71 predicted proteins | sample Popmic249T_FD_133750 | JGI IMG/M metagenome (GOLD analysis project Ga0190268, IMG submission 133750) | Populus adjacent soil microbial communities from riparian zone of Blue River, Arizona, USA - 249 T | ecosystem: Environmental > Terrestrial > Soil > Riparian zone | place: USA: Arizona... | reverse complement strand
TCGGCCTGCGCCATCCACCGGCGCAGCCCGGACTCGGCGATCCCGAGGTCCTTGGCGATCTGCGCGATCGGCTTCTCCCGCAGCCGTGCGAGCTCGACCGCTCGACGGCGGAACTCAGGCGACTTGGGTGCCGGCATACGGACTCCTCTCGGGCGACCATCGTCGCCACAAGATCAGTGTCCGGGGAAGCGGGGGCACTCCACGTCGCCCATGTTGGTCGAGCTGCTCCCCCGTTGGCGACATGCCCCCGGCCCCCTCGATGTCGGCCAAAACCACTGCAACACGTAGTACGCACGAGTCCTCCGGATCGGGACATCAACCTTCGCCGTCGGCCACCCACCGGAGGACAGCGGCAGGAATTTGCGCGTTCCGCTCCGGCGGCTCGCGTGTCCAATCTCCGAACGATCCCCAGCGCTCGTGCGGATGCCCCCCGTCACATGTCACCCGACTGGCAGCGGCCGGTCGGTCGGTCTCAGGGAAGGTTGGCTAGCACCATGTCATTCCGACGGAGGATGTCCCGGGGGGTGACGGCCGCAATCGCGGGCGTCGTCCTGCTCGGGACGATGACGGGCACCGCTTCGGCCGAGACGCCGAGCATCCCGATCCCGAGCATCGAAGTCGAGGGGACCAATCCCTCCGACACCGCGGCGCACCTCACGCAGCTCGCCGTGGACCTGGCGAACGGCTGCACCGCCTCGGACAGCAGCACCTGCGCGTCGGCGGTGGCGACGGCCCAGGACGCCCTCGCGGTGGCGGTCGCCTGCGCGGAGGCGATGGCGTCGGAAGCCGGCGTCGAACCGGCCGTCTCGGCCGCGCTTCAGCGCGTCACCCTCGACTGCGCGGAGGTCGTTCGGCTGACCCGTGCCCTGGCGGAGTTCGCCGTCAGCGTCGCCAACGACTGCACCACCGAGGCGATACCTCTGTGCCAGACGGTGTTCGACGCGGCGCGGCTCGGTATGGACCGCGCCGCCGGCTGCCTCGCGGGCGTCCTGCCGGTGCGGCTCGACGGCACCGACCCGGGGTGCGCCTCCGCGATCGCGATGCTCTATCGCGAGGCGGCGGGCGTCATGGCGATGCTGACCGGCTGCCTCTACGGCAGCGACATGTTCTGCCAGCAGGCGCGCGAGCACGCGGAGTACGCCCGCGACGGGCTCACCGGCTGCGTCGGGCAGGTGCTCTGGCTCGCGCCGTCTCAGGTCCAGCCGGTCCCCGGCGGCGGCCCGCTGCCCTGTTTCGCCGTGCTGGATCAGGTCGTCGTGTCCATCAACGGCTTGCTCGGCCAGGTGCCTGACCTGCCGACGCAGATAACGCCCACCAACGAGCCGGAGGAGTGCTCGATCACGGTCGCCGCTGCGATGCCGACCGTCCAGCTCTCCGACCCGTCGCTGACCACCGAGCACTACCACGCCGACTCATTCGTGCCTTCGTGCGACGAGCCGGAGTCGCTGCACACGATCACCAACGTGCAGACGCCCGGACTGGCCGGCAGCGGCATCGAGCCGCAGTGCAACGCCGGTGACAACTACGTGATCGACAAGGTCAAGCGGGACGGCAAGAAGTTCGACTGGCACAAGATCTTCGGCAACCGCGACTCGTCGAAGCCGATCCCGTGGAAGGTCGAGGAGACGGTCACGAGCGAGCTCGGCGCCAAGATCACCGTCGGAGCCTCGGCCGAGCTGAACATCTGGGTCAAGAAGGTGCAGGTCGAGGTCACGGCCGAGGCGAGCGCCAAGCGATCCTGGACGCACACGATCAACATCAATCCGGAAGTCCCCGCGGGGCGTGAGGGTCACGTCGCGTCCATCGTCTTCACCAAGGTCGTCGAGGGGCGCCACATCACGTACTACGACGACTGCGAGAACAAGGTCGACTTCCGCCGTATCCGGACGCCCTACAAGGACTACTGGGACTATTGGGAGGAGCCCTACACCGGGGAGTAGGAATGCGCCGGCTCTCTCTGACCGCCGTCGCCCTCGCCGCGCTTGTCGCGGCGGGGTGCGACGGCGGTCGCGTGACGCCAGAAAGCGCGTCCAGCAGTTCCGTGGGCGCGCCGACCCCACGATCCGTCGACGTGGTGGCGCCCACCCGAATGCCCACGCCACAGACAACCCCGACTGTGCAGCCGCCAGATGGGACCGACGTGCTCGCCGGTCCGACCCGCGGCGCCGGGCCGGGCCACGTCGCCACGCTGCGCGTCCCGCGCCGCTTCGCCGTCGTCGTGTCATGCGCCGGGACGGGGCGGTTCGTGATCGTTGTGGACGGACGAGGGCGGCTTCCGACGCGATGCGGCCCGCACAGTGACGAGTTCGTATATGAGCCGCTGGGTGAGCCGGGGCGCGTGACCGTCCGCATCGAGACGACGTACTCCGTGCGCTGGGCCGTGCTAGTGACGACGGCCACGCGATGATCCGCAGCAGGAGGGCGCCCGTCCTCAGCGAACCCTTTCGATCATGAGGCGCGCCGCTCGCACGGTCGCCGTCGTCGCGCTCCTCGCGGCCGCGGCACCCTTCGCGCGCGCCGACGCCGCGCCCACTCTGCGCTGGCGACTGTGGCGCGTGACGCGTATCGACGCGACCGCGCGCCCGGTCGGAATGGACGTTGCCGTGACGGCGAGTGCGCCCGGTGCGCTCTCGCTGATCGTCGGTGTGCGCGGCACCGGCACGAGCCGGCGCGTCACGACGTCGCTGTTCTGGGAGGACGGCGGAACCGGTCGCGCGGTCTACCGAGATGGCGCCACTACGCCGGTCTGCCACGGCGGCACCTGCCCTGCCGACGACGCCGGTATCGTCCAGTTTCGCGTCGGCAACGACCAGACGATCCGCGACGAGTTCCTGATCCTCACCCTCGGCGCGTCGGCGCGGACCACGTTCGACCGGCCCGGCTGGCGTGTCCGAGAGGTAGCGGCGCCCCGCGTCCGCCGCGTCATGGCAGTAGCGGCTCGCGGGACCGGCGTTACCACCGGCAGCGCGGCAGCCGAGTTGTATGAGGGCGCGTCGGCGTCCGGGAGCGCCCGCGGCTCTATCGCGTGGGCGTCAGTGCCCTGCGACGGTGGCGGCCTGGGGGAGGCAGCCCTGACGACGATGCCCGCCCTAGCTGGCTCCTCACAGTCGCTCACCTGCTCCGGAGGCGAGACCGAGGGCGCTGCTATCGCCTCGCGTAGCGTCAAGTGGACCGTCGCCGGACGCGTCTTCGGTGTCGCGCACGAGGCGCCGGCGACCCGCCTTCTCGTCCTCGACCTCTAAGTCCTTCGCCGAATCTGGATGCGCGCCACATCCAAAGGCGCGAAGCTTCGGCGCCTTTGACCGCGCTGGTGGACTGGCAGGTCGCGTCGGTGAGCTGGCCAAGTTCGTCGCTCGCCGCGCGATACGGTGCTCTGGCCTCAAGCGGTGAGGGGGACGATGAGCGGCAGTCGCGAGCAGGGGTCGGACGTCCCGAGCGCAGACGGTGTTCCCGATGATGCGGCCGACGACCCGGGCAGGGCCGATCCAGACGACGTCGAGTCCACCGTGACCGTGCCCATCGCGAGGAACCCGCTGCGAGGGACGGGTATCCGGCTAACGGACATCCAGCGGGCGGCGGCGTCGATGCCGCGACCTGAGGTGCTGGACGCCGCGCGTCGAGCCGCCGAGCAGGCGCGGCTGTCGATGTCCGCGGTCGAGGCGCTGCGGGATGCGATGGCTCCGCTGGCCTGGGATTTGATGGCCGGTTTCCGCGAGCAACTCCTGCTGACCTCACCGCTGCGCATGCTGGAGGCCCAGCGTGCTGAGATGGTGCGGCTCGCGACGGCGCCGCTACTCCGCGACGCCCTGCGCGTCGCGGACGTGATGTCGCAGCAGGTGCGAATCGCGACAGGCCCCACGGTGGGCAGTGCGCTCGCCGAGCAGTTCCGGCTCGCTGACCGCCTTACTGTCCCCGCGCTGCTTGGGCTTGAGCTGGAGGTCACTGCCGGCCTCGCCCGCCGCGCTTTGGGCGACAGCGGCTTGGCGTCGTGGCGGATCGCGATGCAGGCGGTAGCACGCGTGGAAACCGCTGGTCGGATCGCTTCGGCGATCGATACCGGCGACCTCGCCCAGCTCGCCGGCTCCGCCCGCTATGCCGAGCAGCTCGCGGCGCATGTCGCCGAGCTCGACCCCACGAGTCGATTGCTCGGACCCGTGAGCGGGCCGGCGCTGCGCGCGTGGAACCGCAGCGTGGCCGCTCGACCCACGCCGCGGCGGATCCTGGTATCAGCAGCCGCCGGACAGAACGTGACCGCAGTCATGAGCGGGGAGGTGCTGACCAACGGGGTCGACGAGCACGACTCCACGTCGATCGTCACCAACGCCCGTTCGTACGTTGTCGAACCTTGGCGGGACGGGCCGGCGAATGCCAGCCGCGCCCTGCACGCGCGCCTGGAACGCATCGACCCGGCGGTCGCCGAGTTGCTCGACGGCGGCTGGGACGATGTCGAACGCAATGGGCCCGCAGCGATCAGCAAGATCACGAACTGCGCGGTCGAGGCGCTCGATCGCACCTTGCGTGCTTTGGCCGGCGACGACGATGCCGTCCTCGCCTGGCACACCACCAACAAGCGCCCGGCCTCCGAGCTTTACCAGGGCAAGCCGACTCGCGCGCTCCGGGTGCGCTACGCCTTGCGTGAGCGGCCCGGGGAGGTGCGGCTCACGCAGGCCCAGGTCGAATCCTGCGTCACCCTGGCCACCGCCATGATCGGGCCCCTCCAGCAAGGAAAGCACAGCGCCGGGACCACCATCGTCATGGCGCAGGCGCTGCTGGTGTCAGTCGAGTCGACGCTGCACTTGCTCACGCTCCACGAATAGCGGCGCAGCCGAGCCGGGCAGCGAACGACACAGAAGACTCGCTGACGAACGTGCCGCGAGGTCCGTGCAATGTGAGAGCATTTCGCCAGGACAACAATCGAAGGGAACGCGTCGTGACGAGCCGCCACCGGGCTCACGACCGCTCCCCGGGTTCAGCCAGGCGGGTGTTCGTGGGCATCTGCCCACCCCAGCAGGGGGAGACTCCCCCCTCGCCCACCACACGTTGACGCGTTCGTGCAGGCCAGAGGCATGCTCGTACGCCCCAGGCGTCATCCGGCCGAGCCTGCCTACGAATTGCCAACGGTGGCAGGGCAGCGACGGCCGCATTCGAGTGACATCGGACTCGGCCAGACCGTGGCCCGGCGACGCTAGCTCCGAGTCATGTACCGGGTGGTGCCCACTCGCTGTCGTACCGCTCCAGGAACTCCTTGGCGACGTCTACCGGCAGCCGTTGGGCAAAGCTCTCGCGCTCCTCGACGACGAACTGGCTTCCGTAGTAGTCGAAGCTGACGACCCAGTGATCGAGGAAACCCTGAGTGCCAAGCAGGCCCTCGAACGGAAGCTCAAGCGCGTCACGGAAGAAGTCGACCTCGGTTTCCCACGAGATGTCGTTGAACGGCGGCAGCGTCAAAGTCACGTAGTGAAGATCAACATCCCATCGACCGCCGAGCATCAGCGCCGTGCTGGCCGCTGGCCCGCTCGCCAGGTCGATGCCAAGCATGTCGGCTACGCCCCGACCGAAGAGGGTCCGGGGCGAGCCGGTGTCGATCAGGGCACGGACCTGTCCCTCCATGCCGCCGTAGGCCACCCGGACATCAACCGTGGGCCGTGCAACGGGTGGCGGCTCTCCCGGGACGGCGGGGAACTCGTCTCGGTAGGGGTAGGCGTGGAACCGTTCGGAGATGTCAGCCCATCCCGACGAGGATTTCCGAGCTTGGCTTGTGGACCTTCTGCATCACCGCAGCGCGACGAACGCTGTCAGGCAGCTTCGACAATCTGAAGGCCAACTCACGGGAATCCTTCCCGGCCGCGACGACCTTGCCGTTGGCGACAGCGACCCACTGGCCCCGAAACGGCTCTAGGCTCGGCGACTGAGGCACGGGCGCGCCGCGGCGTCCGATTGGCATGGTTCCACGGTACGCTCGCAGGACGCGAGGTAGCCAGATTCGCCAAACGCGCGCGATCATGTGTGCCTCCTAGACTAGATCCTAGAGTCTAGATTCTAGGAACGAGGCAGGTGGGATGTCGGGGCGACAGGTCAACGTGCCGCTCTCCGAGTACTACTCGCTCGTGCTCGCGCAGGTCGTACTCCGGGACGACAGCACCGTGCCCGAGACGCTTCGGCCGGTGATCGAGGCGTACCTCGACCGGCGGCTAGCTGACGACCTCGACCTGCGTGAGGCGGTCGAGGCGTTGGAACGTTCGCGCGCGCGAGACAAAGCCCGACCAGTTACCACGCTCGCGCCCGAGCGGTCGAAACGGGCCGCGGAGCACCCCATCGCTTAGGACTTCTGATCCACATCAGACTACGACCGCTGTCTGATAGCGGGCTCGGCCGATTCCGGATGGGCAAGGCGCCTGGCCGCGCTCACGGGCAAGCCAGCGGGTTGTGGATCGCACATCGCGCTCGTCGCAAACTGACGGATCCTCGGCCGGTCCGGACGGCCCATCACCGACGAAAGCACACTCGCGGCTGGCCGCCGCCTCTGCCTAGACGGGGTCCTCCCGCCCCCGGTGGCGCGGGCGTGCATCGAGATGTTCTAGCGACTCCAGGAGGTAGCTGAGGCTGTCGGCGAAGGCCTCGCCGGGGATGCGGTCGACGACTTGAAAGACGGTCGATACAACGACGCCTGTCTGATCAAGACCCCGAAAGCCGAAGGTTCGGTCCGGTCCACGGCCGAAATCGAAGACTTCGGCTAGCAGGTACCCCGTGAGCACTCGGCTGTTGGGATTCACGAAGACCAGCCGTTTGGTCGTGAGGAAGAGGAATCCTGGGGTCTCCTGGTCCCGACCGGGCTGCAGACGAAGGGCAAGCGCCGTCGCTTGACGTATCTCGTCGGGACGCGGATCAACTAGGTGCCACCACTCGTCCAATGGGTGGCGCTTCGACCAACGAGGATCGGGCTCACGCGTCGTCACCGGTGCAGCATCTTCTAACCGCACAAGAAGGTCGATCATCCGAGGATGTACGTCGCGACGGCGTTGGCGGCCTCCACGCAGAGCGACGGCGCGGGTACAACTCCACATCGCCATACGGTCCGCGACCTGCGTCTCTAGCGAAGGCGTGAGCCGTCGACGTTGCGGGAGCAGGTTCTGTCGGAGCGCGTCCTGCAACGTGTCCAAATACTCCCCGTATCCCGAACGGCCTACAGCCGGGGGTCGACGGGCTCGGACTCGAGCGCGAGCACGGCGAAGATGCACTCGTGGACGCGCCAGAGCGGCTCGCCGCGCGTGGCCCGTTCCAGTGCTTCCAGGCCCAGCGCGTACTCCCGTCCCGCCAGTGACCGCTTGTGCCCAAGGTTGCGCTGGCGCAGCCGCTCCAGGTTCGCCGGCTCGGTGTAGTCCGGGCCGTAGATGATCCGGAGGTACTCCCGCCCGCGGCACTTGACCCCCGGCTGTACGAGTCCCCGGCGGGCCTTGGTCAGATTCGCCAGCGGCTTGACGACCATGCCCTCGCCACCGCGAGCCGTCATCTCCTCCCACCACGCGGTGCCGGTTGCCTCGGACGCCGCGTCGGTGGTGTCTACGACTAGCCGGGCGGTGGCGGACATGACGTCCGGGTCGGCCGCGACGAGCCGGTCGAGCACGGCGAGGTGCCAGAGGTGGTCGCGGTCGTGGTAGACGGTCGTGTCGGTGGCCAGGACCTGGAACGGCGCCAGCCGCACGCCCGCGAGGCCGTCAGTAGGCCAGCAGTACTGGCGGTACGCCGCGATGAACGCCGTCGCGTTCTCTGCCCGCGAGCGTGTGCGACCCAGGAGCTCCTCGACGTCGAGGCCTCGCTCGGACGCCGACGTCAGCGCGGCGACGGCGGCCGGCAGGGCGGCGCGAGCCGCGGCGCCCACGGCGGCGTACTGGTTGCGGAGCAGGTCCTCCGCCTTCGCGCTCCACGGCATGAGCTCGCAGTCGAGCAACAGCCACGTCGCGCCGAGCTCGTCCCACAGGCCGGCGGTCGTGGCGGCGGCGCGGAGCCGGTCGAGCAGCTCCTCGGTCAGCGCGGGCCCGAAGAACGGCCGGCCGGTACGCGTGTAGACGGCGCCGGTGGTCCCGTCCGTCGCGCCGAAGCGAGTCCTGGCGACGCCGTCGTCACGGCAGACGAGCACGACGGCCCGCGAGCCCATGTGCTTCTCCTCGCACACCACGGCGGAGACGCCGTCGGAGCGGAACGCGGCGAACGCCTCGGCGGGATGTTCGAGCAGGTCCGGGCGCGACGACGTCGCGCAGGGCGCCATGGCAGGAGGCAGGTACAGCAGCCAGCGCGGGTCCACGGCGAAGCGGCTCATGACCTCCAAGGCGGCGGCCGCGTTCTCCTCGCGGACAGACACACGTCCCTGAAGCCGGGTCTGCACCCCGCCCTGGCCGAGGACGTCGGTGATGTCGAGCACGTCAGGCTCTCGCCGGCCTGCTTCACCGTCGAGGTGTGGCGCGAGCTGATCGGCCGGCAGGAACGGCTTGACCGGCTCGTACCAGACACGCTCGGCGGGCACCGAGACCAGGGTCCGCTCCGGGTAGCGCAGCGCGGTCAGCCGGCCGCCGAACACACAGCCGGTGTCGACGCACAGGGTGTTGTTGACCCACTCGGGCTCCGGCACGGGGGTGTGGCCGTAGACGACGGTCGCCTGCCCGCGGTAGTCGTTCGCCCACGCGTAGCGCACGGGCAGCCCGAACTCGTCGGTCTCGCCCGTCGTCTCGCCGTAGAGCGCGAAGTCCCGGACGCGCCGAGACGCGCGGCCCTGGAGGCGCTGCTTGAGACCGGCATGTGCGACGACGAGCCGCCCCTCGTCGAGGACGAGGTGCGACACGAGGCCGTAGCAGAAGTCCTCGACCTCCTTGCGGAACTCGGCGGTCTCGGCGCTGAGCTGGGCCAGGGACTCGGCAAGCCCGTGCGTGACCTGCACGTCGCGCCCGCGCAGTGACCGCACCAGCTTGTTCTCGTGGTTCCCCGGCACCGCGTACGCATGACCGGCACCGACCATCCCCATGGCGAGGCGCAGTACGCCAGGGGTGTCCGGCCCGCGGTCGACGAGGTCACCGACGAACACGATGCGGCGGCCGGCGGGGTGCGTGGCGTCGACCGCGCGGCCCTCCGGGTCCCGTACGAGGCCGTAGCCGAGCTCGGTGAGCAGCGACTCCAGCTCGGCACGGCACCCGTGCACGTCGCCGACGATGTCGAACGGACCCGAGTCGTGCCGGAAGTCGTTGAGCAGCCTCTCGAACACCACCGTGGCGCTGTCGATCTCCTCGACGGACCGCAGTACGTGAACCTTGCGGAAGCCCTCTCGTTCGAGCCCGCGCAGGCCACGGCGCAGCTGGTCACGCTGACGGCGTACGACGTGCGCGCCGAAGTCGCGGTCGGGGCGGGCCTTGTTGCGCTCGACGCAGACCTTCTCGGGTACGTCGAGGACGATCGCGACGGGCAGGACGTCGTGCTCACGCGCGAGCGCGACGAGCTTCTTGCGCGCGTCGGGCTGCACGTTCGTCGCGTCGACGACGGTGAGCCGGCCGGCCGCGAGCCGCTTGCCCGCGATGTAGTTCAGGACGTCGAACGCGTCCCCGGTCGCGGACTGGTCGTTCTCGTCGTCCGCGACCAGGCCGCGGCAGAAGTCACTCGACAGGACCTGCGTACCGAGGAAGTGCCGTCGCGCGAACGTCGACTTGCCCGACCCGGAGACGCCGATCAGCGCGACGAGGGCGAGCTCCGGGACGGACAGCTGCTGTGACTCGGTCACGACGCCACCTGCTCGCCGCTGCCGGCGCGGGCGAACACCGCCATCTGCGTGGGCGGGCCGACCTCGGGGTCGTCGGCGCCGACCGGGAGGTACCGGACCTCGTAGCCGTACGCGGCACCGACGCGATCGGCCCACGCCCGGAACTCCGCGCGCGTCCACTCGAACCGGTGGTCACGGTGGCGCAGCGTGCCGTGCGCGAGCATCTCGTACCGCACGTTGTGCTCGACGTTCGGGGTGGTCACGATCACGGTCGCCGGTCGCGCGTGTCCGAAGACGCACTTCTCGAGCGCGCCGAGCCGCGGGAGCTCGACGTGCTCGATCACCTCCATCAGCACGGCGGCGTCGTAGCCGACGAGACGGTCGTCGCGGTACGTCAGGGCCGACTGGAAGAGGTCGAGCCGCTCGCGGCGGCGCTCCGGCATCCGATCCAGGCGCAGGCGGCGCGCGGCGTACTCGAGCGCACGGAACGACACGTCAACGCCCACTACCTCCGTGAACGCCGGGTCGGCGAGGAGGGACGCGACCAGAGCACCGTCGCCGCAGCCGAGGTCCAGGACGCGGCGCGCTCCCGACGAGCGCAGTGCTGCCAGTACGGCGCCGTGCCGGTGCTCCACGAGCGGCACGGGAGCGTCGGGGACCTCCTCGACCTCCGGGTCGGGGACGGCGTTGTCGATGGCCTCTGCCACGGCATCGTCCACCTCCGCCAGGCGTGCCACCGCGGTGCGCACCAGTGCCTTGTGGTGCGAGAGGTACCGCCGCGTGATCAGCTCGCGCAGGGGATGACCGGGGAGCCACCCCTCGCCCCTCCGGATGAGCTTGTCCACCTCGTCGGTCGAGACCCAGTAGTGCTTGGTCCCGTCGAGAGCCGGCAGCAGGACGTAGAGATGACTCAGCGCGTCGCCGAGACGCAGGGTCCCGGTCAGCCGCAGCGTGACGTAGCGCGAGTCACCCCACTGCGGGAAGTGCTCGTCGAGCGGCTGGGTCGTCGCCTCGACGGTCCACCCGAGCGGGCCGAAGAGGGCCTCGGCCATGTCGGCTCCGCCGCGGCAAGGGACCGCGGGCAGGTTGATCTCGAGCGGCAGGGCCGTGTCGGCGAGCTCGGGCCGGGCGTCGCATCGGCCGGCGAGGGCCGACTTGAGCACCCGGCTCATGGCCACCGCGAGCATGGACGACGAGGCGTACGGCCGGTCGTTCACGTACTGGCCGAGGGCGAAGCCCTCACCCGAGGGACCCTTCCGCCCCCGCACGAGGTCGATCGGGTCCACGTCCAGCATCAGTGCCGCCGTGCAGCGCGTGTCGTCAGCGTCGGTGTAGAAGACGTACGCCGTACCGAAGGGGAGCGCGAAGCTCTGCACCTTGCCGGGGTGCTTGTGCAGCAGGTAGCCGAGGTCCGTCGCCGGCGCATGCGTCGTCGTGATGGTCAGGAGCACGCGGCCAGTCTTTCGGACATCGGAATCCTTGGCCCGTGGATTCTCAGACGGCTCGGACCTCGGCGAGCCGCCTGACGGAGTACTCGTCGTCCCAGCAGACCGCGGCTTCCCACGCGGCGGACGCTTGCGCGGCGATGTCGTACGCCCCGTCGTCGAGGCCGGCGGCGTTGTGGGGTAGCGCCAGGTCGAGGTCGGGAACGTCGACGTGCGCCTCGTCCCAGTCGATCAGGGCGACGCGATCGGCGGTCATGCGGATGTTGCCCGGGTTGGGGTCGCCATGGACGACGCAGGTCTCACGTCCGGTGAGCCGCGCCCACGCCGCTCGGCAGCGGGCAACGGCCTCGGGCGGCATGGCGCCGAGGTCGATCTTCGTCCCGGTGTCGGCGTGCAGGAGGTCGGTTGACGAACGCCAGCCGGGGCGCTGCGGCCAGCCCTGCGTCAGCCGATGCAGCAGGCCGAGCGTGTCGGCCACGCGACGCCAGTCGGCCTCGGTCTCGGGCGGTCCACCGTCCACGTACGTCATCACCACCAGACCGTCCGCGAACAGCCGGCCGTCGGTCGTCGGGATCGGCACCGGCACGGTCAGCCCTTCACGGTCGAGATGGCGCAGCAGGTCCGTCTCCCACGCGAGGTCGGCGTCGCTGCGGGTGCCGAGACGACCGACCGCGAGCTGCCCGTCGACGCGCACGCTCCACACCTGGTTGGCGATCCCGCCGGTGAGCGGTTCGACGCGCGCGGCGTCGGCACCCCACTGCTCGAGCGCCTCCCATCCCACGGCCACATCCTCACAGAGGTCCTCCGCTCGCGCGGCGGCGCTCCAAGGGCCGCCGTCAGTGCGCGCCGACCCAGTCGCACAGCGCGTTCGCGACGGCGCCCGCGCTCGCGAGCGTCGTGGACGACAGCCCCTGGAGGAACGGCAGCGCGTCGGGGGCGTCCTTGGTGACGTCGAGCTCCCCGGCGAACGTCACCAGCGCCTGCACCAGTGACGAGTCCTCGGTCAGGCCGGCGATGCCGGACGTTCCCAACGTTACGACGGCCGCCGCGAGGCCCGGCGACGACAGCAGGCACGCGATCCGGCTGCCGTCGATCGTCTGCAGGGTACGCACCTGGCCCGGGTCGGGGAGCGCGGCTTGAACCACGGCGTTGAAGTCGGCATCGCTGCCCTCCGGCACCGCCACTCCCGCCGTACGCATCACGCCGGCCGGATCGGCGACCAGGGCCGCGGCCGCGTCGTCGTCCTGCGTCGCGTTCGCCAGCGCCGCAACGGCCGCGGCGTGGTCCGCCACCGGATCCATGAACGTCACCCCGTTCGTCGAGAGAATCGACGTGACGCTGCCAGGGCGGGGTCGAGGGAGGCAAGCCGGCGCTACTCGAGAAAGTTCGGGCCGCTCACTTCGAACGCGATCGCGGAACGATCGGACCGCGCGACCGCCGACAGGACCACGGCGCGCGCCGTGGACGAGACCTTCTCCATCCCGACGACGACGCGGTTCGCTTCCTCGTCCACCGAGACCGACGCGATGAGTGCGCCGTCAGCGCGGAGCGCCTCGACCCGGAGAGTCAGCGTGTCGACGATCGCGACCAACCGCGCGAGAGGGAAGCGGGCGGAGCGAACCAGGACCGGCGCGCCATGGTGGGTCACCCCGGCCAGATCGGCCCGGACACGGTCGATGTGGCCGGTGACGAGCACGACCGTGCGACCCGCTCCGTCGGGATACGACCCGCCGAAGAGCGGAGCCGCGGAACCGGCGAAGTATGCGGTGACGGCGTCGTGCACCCGTCGATCGTGTCCGGCGACGATTCGTACGTCCTGGTGCCGCGGTGGAACCGAGGGAGCCCCCGCCGCGAACCACGACGCGGCGAAGGAAACCACGGCGAACGCGGCGACGCCCTTGCGGTTCACAGGGCCTCCCTTCGCCGCGGGCGCACGTACGACGATCGATCCCGCGGATTCGGTTCCGTACGACGCTAGCCGACGACCAGTGCGTACGCCGTGGGCTCCCGGACGAGCACGTCGGCGCCTACCGTCCACTGCGTCGTCCATGCGCCAGCCGGGAGCGCGCGAGGGGGTAGATAGAACCCAGCTCCCGTGGTCTGTTCGACGAGCGGCCGGCTGGACATCACCCGGGACTCCTGAACTACCGATGCTCCGCCGCAACCGGCTTGGCGGGCCACGCACCACGCGGCCGAGACCGAGGTGCCGGTCGCGCGGAACATCATGACGGTGAAGACGACGCTGCTTTCCGACAACGTGATCTTGCCGGCGCCACTGACTTCGCGACCCACGTCATCGGTGAACGTACCGCCGGCGGTGCGGACCGACAGCGGTACTGTGGCGTTCCACCTGCGGCTCGCCATCCCGCGCACCCGGACGCGAATCTCGACGGGTCGGTCGGCAACAACCTCGAGCGTGTAACGGCCGGACGGCATCGTCGGAGTGGGGTCGTCGCCGGCGAGAAGTTCCGTCGAGGTGAACTCCGCGGCCGGCACGCGAACGACACCCGTCGCCTCGGCCCTCTTGGAGGCAGGGAGCAGCACGAAGCCCGCATGCTTGCCGCCACCGGCGAAAATCGGCCCGTCCACGCCGCCTTCGTCTTCGAGCCAGAACGTCACGGAAGCGGGCAGGGTCACGGTGAGCCGGGCGTGCCGTGGCGCCGTGATGGTGATGGTCCCCGTGGGCTTTGCGTTCGCCGCGCGTGCCGGAAGTGCTGAGCCGACAAGGCACAGCATCAAGGTCGCGAGGACGAACCGCCGCACCTGGGTCCCCCTTGTCATGACAGCCCGCCGCGCCTTCCGCGCGGTCCGATTCCACCGACTTTCGACGGTACGAATGGGAGTCCTGCTCGGCCTGGCACCGAGGCAGGGGGATCAGTGTGTGAAGTGTCGGCTATCTGACAGATCTCCTGCCGGGCACGGTGTCATGCTCGGCGCGGCCGGGGGAGGACGACGCACCCTGGGGGAAGCACCGGGGTCCGTTGCCTCGCGCGCCGTTTCCTTCCGGGTGTGCCCGCAAGGCGTTGTATCCGAAGTCAGCCCGACGCGCTCAGGCTGAACGAACGCATTGCTGTCGCGTGCACCCGCGGTGACACCGCATCCCTACAGCACCGCCGGGACTACCGGCGAGGCCGTCACCGAGAGGATTTTCCCAGCATGCGCGGACCCCTGCGCAGCATTGCCGTCCTGGCGACGCTCGCTCTCACGCTCACCGTTCCTGCGCCGGCCTCCGCGAGACAGCAGGACGGGCCGTACAAGAATCCGACCGTGCCACGGGCCACGGACGGACAGGTCGACAACGACGCCCGTGTACGTGCCGACTTCGGCCTCCGTTCGGACGTGGGCTACGTCAAGAAGCTCTACGACGACGCCCACTCCGGTGTCCTCCAGGCGAGTACCACCGAAGGCGCGATCCTCACCGCCGCCGAGGAAGCGCTCGTCAGGGCACGGTCGAACGAGGTAGACCGCATCGTCGCGGTCGCTGGTGACTACTTCTCGGCGCATCGCGACCAGTACTCCGGCATGTGGGTCGACCAAGCCAAGGGCTACGTCGGCATCGGCGCGACCGACAACCTGACGGCTCACCAGCAGGCGCTGGGCGCCCGGATCGGCGTCGCGACGGTGCAGTGGGACGTCGTGGCCATGGATGTGACGCTCGACCACCTGCTCGACCTGCAGAGGCAGGTCGACCTGTTGGCGGCGGACCTGCGCGCGCAGAGCATCGACATCACGAGCACGTCGATCGACGAGGAGGAGAACAAGGTCTACGTCGCCGCTGCCAGCGACACGACGACTCTGCGCAGTCTTCTCACCGAGAAGTTTTCTGCCGCGGCACCGATAGCCGTGGAGTATGAGGCGCAAGCACGGCTCGAAGGTGTCGCGGGCACCAACTCTCCGCCGTTCCGCGGCGGACAGCAGCTGAGCCGGAGCGACCTGCCCACCACGATGCGGTATCTCTGCACCTCAGCGTTCGTCGCGTACCAGGTCGAGCGACTGGATGCGGCGATCTTCAGCATCAACTACTTCCTGACGACCGCCGGGCACTGCGAGACGACGTCGCAGAACGTCGGATCGGTCGGCGCGTGGTGGAAACAGGGCGACGTCACCATCGGCCAGAGCCAGCGAAACGTCTTCAGGAACGGATCCATCGCCGACGCCATGGCGATTCCGATCCACCGCGTGTTCAAGTCCAACGACGTCGCGATCGATCCGGGCGTGTACCGCGACATCAAATGCATGATGACGTCCGACATCAAGTCAGGGACCCAAGGCCAGATCGAGATGATCTCCGGTGCCACGACCGGTGGGTACCGCACCGGCCGGCTGCTTCGCACCCACGCGTCGGTCACCTACACCGACAGGGCTACGGGCAGGACGACGACGCTGCCCAACCAACACATGACCAACTACTACAGCCAGGGGGGCGACAGCGGCGCCAGCGTGTTCGGCACCCGGGAGTGCACGTACCGCGCGGACGGCATTCACAGCGGGGGGACGGAGCCCGGCTCGCCAGGCCCGAATCGCAAGTACTACTCACCGATCTTCAACGTCACCAAGCAGCTCGGGCTGTCCGGCGTCGAAGTGTCCTAGTGCGTAGGTTGGGCCGTGAGGTGGGTACGCGGACAGACCAGCTGCGGATCATCGTCGTCGCCGTCATGGCGTGCCCGTGGGGCGTTACGACGTGGCGCAGAGGGCGGTGCAGCCGGGGGCGTTGCTGACGCAGTAGCCGTCGCCGATCGACAGGATGCACAGCGGGTTGCCGGTCACCGTGTCGGCGCCGCCGCCGACGGCGATGGCGAGGTCGTCGCTGGTGAGCTCGGTCAGCCGGTCGATCCTGAGGTTCAGCTTCTTCACGGGGGGCTCCTGGGTCGCGGGGATCGACGAACGTCTTCGACCTCGCGACGGACAGCCCTGCCCGCGATTCGGCCGGAACGTCCCGCTCGGGGATAGTGCCGTGCTGTCGCCAGAACGTCCCCTCACTCCGGCGACGGAACGGAGGTGACACCCATGAAGCGAGTGATCCTGAGCGTCCTGCTCGCCGCCGGCGCGTACGCCGCCCCCGCGGCAGCCGGTCCGGAGGTCGTCCGCTGCGGCATCACACCGCGCATCCCCTGCGGCGTCTGCTACTACGACGAGGCGTCCGGCAAGCGCACCTGCGTCGGCCCCGACATCGTCGAGAGCTGAGCAGAGAGCCCGGCGCGGGCGGTACGCGGCCTTCGGCAGCCGCGCCCGACCCGGCATTCGGCCGCCGGGCAGGACAGACAGCAACGGCGGGGCCCCCATGTGGAGGCCCCGCCGTCGTCGTTCGGGAGAGCTACTGGCAGAGCACCGTCGCGGGAACGAGGTCGCGGGTACACGGCGCCACGGACACGCACTTGTCGCCGGGCAGGGACAGGATGCAGTCGACCTTCCCGGTGAACGTGCCGCCGACGGCCATCTGCAGCTCGGCTGTAGTCAGCTCGGTGAGGCGCTCGGTCTTCAGGCTGAGCTTGCGCACAGGGGGGCTCCTGACTGGGGTGAAGGGACGTTCCCCTCCAGTACGCCGCCGGCCCCCGCGAGTCCTGCGCCTACGCCGTCGCGAACAGCCCCGCCAGCGACCCGTCGGCCTCCAGGTTGGTGCCGTTGAGCCGGAACGCCGGGTCGCCCTCGTCGGGACGCGGACCGGTCGGGTCGTCGATCCACTTGGTGAGTACGGCCTGGTAGACCGACCGCATGTCGAGGGTCATCCCGAGGTTGTCGGCGGGCAGCGTGGTGGAGCCCATGTCGGGGTGGTCGCCGTGCAGGCCGGGTACGAGCGAGACGCCGGTCGCCGCCGACGGCGGGCCGACGAGCAGCATGGGCGCGGCCGCGCCGTGGTCGGTGCCGCCGGCGTTCTCCCCGATGCGCCGCCCGAACTCGCTGAACGTCATGACGAGGGTCCGGTCGGCGATGGCCGGGTCGAGCGGGCCGATGGGGGTGCCGCCGGTCGGGGGGACGTAGAGCGGGTCGGGGAGGCCGTTGCCGGGGGTGCCGCCGATGCCGACGGGCACGCCCTCGATGGTGCCGAAGTAGAACGCCTCCAGGGCCCGGTCGAGGTCGCGCAGCAGCGTCTGGTGCAACGTCGTCTGCCCGCTGTGCGTGTCGTACCCGCCGGTCTGGATGAACACCACCTCGACGCCGAGGTCGGCGGACAGCAGTGTCCGCGCGGTGAGGAACAGGTTCGCGAGGCCGCCGGGCTGCGCGGCGACGAGGCCCATGGTCTCGGCGTCGAGCCGTACGGTCGCGGCGCACAGCTCGCCGTACGCCGCCCGCAGCGGGTCGAGTGCGGAGTGCTGCGCGAAGCCGGCGTAGATCTCGTGCCGCTTGCGCGCGAGCGGCGAGTCGCCGTCGACGAAGTGCGTCGAGCCGAACGAGTTGACCTGCACGCCGGAGTGCTCGTCGCCGCGCAGCGCGTGGGCGAGCGACCCGCCGATGCCGACGGCACGGATCTGGTCCAGGGGCTGGCCGACACGGTCGAGGTGGCGGCCGAGCCAGCCGGAGTCGCCGATGTTGTCGGGGTTGCCTGCCTGCCAGATGTCGTTCGACGTGAAGTGGCTGTAGTTGTGGTTTGGGTAGTCGACGCCCTGGACGACGGCGACCCGGTCGGCGCGGTACAGCGAGTGCAGCGTCGTCAGCGCCGGGTGGAGACCCAGCGAGCCGTCGTCCTGGCCGCCGCGGTCGAGCGGCAGCAGGGAGTCGGCGGCGAGGCCGATGGTGGGCCGCACCTGCTCGTACACGGCACGGCGAGCGCCGCTGCGCGGAACGACCATGTTGAGGCCGTCGTTGCCGCCGCCGAGGTCGAGCACGATGAGCGTGCGACGGCCCGCCGCCTGCGGACCCGCTGCGCCCCAGGCCTTTCCGAGCATGGGGGACAGCGTGTACATGCCGACGCCGGCGGCGGCGCCCTTGAGGACCGTCCTGCGGGTGAGGGTCGTCATCACATGACCTGCCAGTCCGGGCTGGTGCCCACGAGGACGAACATGCTGAGCTGCTTCTGGACCTCGTCGAGGGTCTGCGGGTCGGCGAGGTACTGCTGCAGCCGGAGCTTGGTGTTGGTGCTGAACGACGCCAGCCCCATGTAAACAGCCCACCCGTCGAGGTCGCCGGACGCGGGCAGCGGCAGCGCGTACTGCAGCGCGAGGTTGTGGAGGTACTGCGCGAGGACGCTGAGGACGTCGTACCGCCCGAGGTTGGTCGTCTGCGAAAGCCAGCCGAGCCCGCTCTGCCAGCCGCCGACGTTCGGCGGGAGGAACGGCACCTGGCCGGCGCGTTCGAGCATGAACTGGATCTGCTGCGGCCAGTAGAGCGAGCCGTAGACGTTGGTCTTGGGGAAGCCGAGGACCTTCGCGGCGTGCACGACGGTCTCGACGGGCGAGCGGACGAGCCGCTTGCCTGCGGCGGGGTCGGCGTAGCGCCACTTCGGGTGCGTGAGCAGGGTGCGGACGCCCTTGCGCAGGTCCCACTTGTCGCCCGCGCGGATGGCCCACGCGACGTCCTGGATCAGCACGTCGGTCGTCGCGTCGGCAGGGGTGACGGGGTAGCCGAACTGCTGGACGAGCTTGTACGCGAGGAAGCGCGACGCGGTCTTGCCGCCGTCGTGCGCGAGCGCCGCCTCCGTGACCTCCTGGTACTCGAGCGCCTCCTGCGGGGAGCCAGGCAGGTGGCCGCCCACCCGGCGCCCCAGCACCGTCTTGACCGAGGCGTCGTGGCGGGTCGGCACGAACTGGAACGTCCGCGTGGACGTGTTGACGAGGAAGCCGGTGAACGCCTTCGCGGCCTCGCGGATGTCTGTCTCCGTGTAGACCTGCGGGACGACGCCGAGGGTGAACAGCTCGAGGAACTCGCGGGCGTAGTTCTCGTTGACGCCGTCGACGCGGTTGGCGATGCCGTTGAGCCAGTAGAGCATCGCGGCGTCGGTCGTCATGGCGTTCGCGAGCGAGCGGAACGACCCGAGCGCGTGCTGGCGCAGCGTGCGGTTCTGCAGCATGAGCATGCCGACGTCGGGCTCGCCGAGGAACGCCGTCGCGAAGTGGTCGTGCCAGAACAACGTCATCCGCTCCTCGAGCGGGTACGGCGTCTCCAGCATGCGTTCGAGCCACCAGCGGATGGCCGCGTAGACGTCCTGCGTCTGCGACTCCTGGCTGATCTGCTCGACCTCGTCGATCTGCGGCAGCCGCCCGATGGTGCCTGGCGGGCCCGGCGGGAAGAGCGCGTCGACCACGGCGTCGTACGGCTGCCCCTGCCACGTGTCGAGGTCGGCGCGGGTGGCGCCGAACGCCGCGCGGCCGTACAGCCGCGACACGTCGGCGCGGGTGGCGAGATCGGGCACGGAGGCCCCCCTGACTCAGGTCGTGCTCAGGCGCTGGCGAACAGCCCCGCGAGCGATCCGTCGGCTTCGAGGTCGGTACCGGTGAGGCGGAACCCCGGGTCGCCCTCGTCGGGGCGGTCGCTGCCGGGGTCGTTGATCCACTTCGTGAGGACGGCCTGGTAGACCGAACGCAGGTCGGTCGTCATCGCGAGGTTGTCCGCGGGCAGCGCGGTCGACCCCATGTACGGGTGGTCGCCGTGCAGGCCAGGGACGAGCGAGACCGGGCTCGCGCCGGCAGGCGGGCCGACCATGAGCATCGGCGCGGCCGCGCCGTGGTCGGTGCCGGAGGCGTTCTCGCCGATGCGCCGCCCGAACTCGCTGAACGTCATCACCAGCGTCTGCGCGGCCAGCGCGTCCGGCAGCGGGCCGATCGGCGTGCCGGCGACGACCGGCGTGCCGACGGGCGCGGGGAGGCCGTTGCCCGCGCTGCCGCCGACGGTGACCGGGACGCCGTTCTTGGTGCCGAGGAAGAACGCCTCCAGCGCCTGGTCGAGCTCGGTGAACAGCGTGTTCTGCGCGTTGACCTGGTTGGCGTGCGTGTCGTAGCCGCCGGTCGTGACGAACACCACCTCGACCCCGAGGTCGCCGGTGAGCAGCGTCCGCGCGGTGAGCAGCAGGTTGGCCAGCCCGCCCGGCGCGGGCGCGGTGAGCCCGCGGGTCGCGTTGTCGAGCGAGACGACGCCCGAGCACATCTGGCCGTACGCGTGCCTGCTCGGCTCGAGCGCGGTGTGGTTGGCGAAGCGCTCGTAGACGGCGTGCCGCGCGTTGGCCAGCGCGGACGTGCCGTCGGCGAAGTGCGTCTCGTTGAGCGAGTTGACCTGCGAGCCCGAGTGCACCCGCCCGCGCAGCGCGTGCGCGAGCGTGCCGCCGATGCCGACCGCGCGCAGCTCGCCGATCGCGACACCGGTGCGGTCGAGGTGGCGGCCGAGCCAGCCGGCGTCGGCGATGTTGTCGGGGTTGCCTGCCTGCCAGATGTCGTTGGACGTGAAGTGGCTGTAGCTGTGGTTGGGGTAGTCGACGCCCTGCACGACGGCGACGCGGTCCTGCCGGTACAGCGCGTGCAGCGTCTTGAGCGCGCCGTGGAAGCCGAGGCTGCCGTCGTCCTGACCGCCGCGGTCGAGCGGCAGCAGCGAGTCGACGGGCTGCTGGATGGTCGGGCGGACGTTCTGGTAGATCTGCCGGTTGTTGCCGGTGCGGGGGACGACCATGTTGAGGCCGTCGTTCCCGCCGCCCATGTCGATGACGACGAGCCGGCGGCGGGTGGCGGTCCGCGGGTCGACGGCCGCGGAGGCCACGTTGCCGAGCAGCGGCGAGAGCGCGAACGCGCCCGCCGTGACGCCGGCGCCCTTGAGGACCGTTCTGCGGGTGACGTTCGGAGCCACTACATCACCTGCCAGTCCGGGCTGGTGCCCACGAGGATGAACAGCGACGCCTGCTTGTCGAGCTCGACGGTGGTGCCCGGGTTGGCGAGGTACTCGCGCAGCCGCAGCGTCGTGCTCGTGGAGAACCCGGACAGGCCCATCCACCACGCCCAGGCGGCGAGGTCGGCCGACGCGGGCGGCTTGGCGTACTGGTGGCGTTGCTGGTTGCGGTACGCCAGGAACAGCTGGTTCATGAGGTCGTAACGGCCGAGCGTCGTGGTCTGCGACAGCCAGCCGAGGCCGTGCGGCCAGCCGCCGACGCTCGGCGGGACGAACGGCGCCTGCCCGGCGCGCCCCGTGGCGGCGTTGACCAGCTGCGACTGCAGCGTGTTGACGAACGGGATCTCGATGCCGAGCACCTTCGCGCCGTGGACGCAGAGCTCGACAGGGGAGCGGACCAGCAGGTGGTCGGCGGCCGGGTCGGCGTAGCGCCACTTCGGGTGCAGCAGCATGGTGCGGACGCCGCGGCGCAGGTCCCAGTCGCCGCCCGCGCGGATCGCCCACGCGACGTCCTGCACGAGCGGGTCGGTGGCGACCTCGCCGAGCGGCACGGGGTAGCCGAACTCCTGGACCAGCTTGTACGCGAGGAAGCGCGAGCTCGTGATGCCGTCGTCGTGCGCGAGGACGATGTCGGTGAGCCGCTGGTACTCGGTCGGCGCCGCGGCGGCGTTGCCCCCGAGCTGCTTGCCGAGAACGGTCTTGACGCTGTTGTCGTGCCGCGCGGGGGTGAACGTCGCGAGCCGCGTGACGGTGTTGACCGTCCAGCCGGTCAGGACCTTGGCGGCCTGGCGGATGTCGGTCTCGGTGTAGACCTGCGGGACGACGCCGAGCGTGAACAGCTCGAGGAACTCGCGGGCGAGGTTCTCGTTGACGCCGTTGACGTGGTTGGCGATGCCGTTGAGCCAGATGAGCATCGCGGGGTCGACGAGCATCGCGTTGGCGAGGTCGCGGAACGACCCGAGCGCGTGCTTCCGCAGGGTCTCGTTCTGGATGATCATCATGCCGACGTCCGGCTGGCCGGTGTACGCCGTCGCGAAGTGGTCGTGCCAGAACAACGTCAGCCGCTCCTCGAGCGGGTACGGCGTCGTGCGCATCCGGTCGAGCCACCAGCGCTGCGCCATGCCGATGTCGTTCTTCTGCTGCTCCAGCGTGACGCGGGCCGCCTCGTCGCGGAACGGCGTCCTGCCCACCGTCCCTGGCGGACCCGGCGGGAAGAGCGAGTCGACCATGTCGGCGTACGGCTTGCCCTGCCAGGCGTCCTGGTCGGCGCCGGTCGCGCCGAACGCCGCCCGCCCGAACAGCCGCGCGACGTCCGCGCGGGTCGCGAGGTCGGCCACCGTCACACCGCCGGAGCGGGGAGGACGGTGAGGTTCCCGACCATCTCCGGGTGGGCGCGGCAGACGAACGGGTAGGTGCTCGGCGGCAGCGCCGAGACGCCGCGGACCTCGGCCGGCGTGCCGACGCCGACGGGGTCGGACTCGAACCTCCGGACGCCGTTCACGAAGTCCTGCGACGCGAGGTCGTGGTCGCGTCCGTAGTCGAGGTTGAAGAACGTCAGCGTGTCGCCCTGGACGATCGTGATCTCGGAGACGACGTACTGCATGACGGTGGTGTTGGGCACGCCGATGGCGAACGCCGCGTGCGGCGCGGCAGCGTGCGCGGGTGCCTGCGGCACGGCGAGAGCCACCGCGCACCAGGAGACGGCGGCGAGCGTGCGTACGAGCATGGGTCGAACCCCTCTCGCGGCGCGGCAGGGCGCGCCGCCTGCTCGGGAGACGACGCAGCCGCCGATACGTTTCACTTACCCGCGTGGCGACGGTGCGCAGGGCGCGGACGGCGGACGTCGACGCGATCGCCGCGCTCGTCACCGCGCACTCCGGCGCCGGGCTGCTGCTGGAGAAGAACCTCGTCACGCTGTTCGAGGACGTGCAGGAGTTCCTCGTCGCCGACGACGCCGGGCGGGTCGTCGGCTGCGGGGCGCTGCACGTGCTGTGGCGTGACCTCGCCGAGGTCCGCACGCTCGTCGTCGACCCCGCGTGCCGCGGCCGGGGGATCGGCGGCGCGCTGCTCACGGCGCTGCTCGACGGTGCGCGCGAGCTGGGGGTGGGGCGGGTGTTCTGCCTGACGTTCGAGACGGCGTTCTTCGCGGCGTACGGCTTCCGGCCGATCGAGGGGGTGCCCGTCGACCAGGCGGCGTACGAGGAGATGCTGCGCTCCTACGACGACGGCGTCGCGGAGTTCCTCGACCTCGAGCGCGTGAAGCCCAACACTCTCGGCAACACCCGGATGCTCGCCGTGCTCTGACGCCGGCCGCTACTCGTTCTCCGCGGCCGGTGCGCCGGTCTCGCGCGTGGTGATCTTCAAAGAACGGTGGTAGCGGCGACCGGGTACGCCACCACGGGACCGGTGCACGCGACGCCGACCTCGTCGCCGGGCGCGTACGCCGTCGCGAGCGGGGTGCGGACGCGGGCCTCTGTGCCGTCGGCGAGCCGTACGGTCACCATCGCGTCGTGGCCGAAGTACCGCCGCCCGGTGACGACGCCGCGGACGCCGGCCTCGCCGATGGCGAGGTGCTCCGGTCGCACGAGCACGTCCACCTCGGTGCCGCTGCCGGAGGCGGGGACGCGCCCGAGCGGGCAGGCGACGACGCCGTCGGCGTACGTCCCCCGGAGGACGTTGGCGTCGCCGAGGAAGCGCGCGACGTCGAGGTCGACGGGCGCGGCGTACACCTCGGCGGGCGGCGCCGCTTGGACGATCAGCCCCGACCGCATGACGGCCACGACGTCGGCGGCGGACAGCGCCTCGTCCTGGTCGTGCGTGACGAGGATCGCGGTCGTGTCGTGCGCCCGCAGCAGGCCGAGGACGTCGTCGCGGATCGACGCGCGCAGCCCCGCGTCCAGCGCGCTGAACGGCTCGTCGAGCAGCACCACCGACGGCTGGGGCGCCAGCGCGCGGGCGACCGCGACCCGCTGCTGCTGGCCGCCGGAGAGCTCGTACGGCATCCGCCCGCCCAGCCCGCCGAGCCCCGCGAGGTCGAGCAGCTCCTCGACGCGCGGCCCCCGGCGCGAGGCGCGGGGGAGTCCGAAGCCGACGTTCGCGGCGACGGACAGGTGCGGGAACAGCGCGCCCTCCTGCGGCACCATCGCGATACGGCGTTCGTGCGCGGGGGTGCGCGTGACGTCGCGGCCGCCGACGTGGACGGTGCCGGCGTCGGGGCGCTCGAAGCCGCCGATGACCCGCAGCAGCGTCGTCTTGCCGCAGCCGCTCGGCCCGAGCACGGCGGTCACGGACCCCGGCTCGACGCTGAGCGAGACCCCGCGCAGGACCTCCACCGGCCCGAACGCCTTGACGACGCCGCGCACCTCGACGGTCACGGCGCCAGCCCCGTACGCCGGGTCAGCAGCCACGTCGGGATCGCCGCGACGCCGATGAGCAGGGCCGCCGACGGCGCCGCCGCCGCGAACGCCCCCGAGCTGGTCTCCGACCACACGCGCGTCGCGAGCGTGTCGAAACCCGTGGGGCGCAGCAGGAGCGTGGCCGGCAGCTCCTTCATGCACGTGAGGAACACCAGTGCCGCGCCCGCCCCGACGCCCGGCGCGACGAGCGGCGCCGTGACCCGCCGCAGCGCCCCGAACGGCGCCGTCCCGAGTGACTGCGCGACCTCCTCGAGCCGCGGCGAGGCGTTGACCGCGGAGGCGTAGATCGCGGCGACCGCGAGCGGCAGGAACAGCACGACGTACGCGAACACCAGCGTCGGCAGCCGCTGGTAGAGAGCGTTGGCGTAGCGCGTCGCGAAGAACACCAGCGACAACGCGATGACGATGCCGGGCAGGGCGTGGCCGGCGTACGACGCCCGCTCGGCGAACCGCGCGGACCCGCTGCCCGCGAACCGCGCGGCCAGCAGCCCGATCGGCAGCGCCGCCGCCGCGGTGACGACGGCGCCGAGCAGCGAGGCGCCGAGCGACGAGCCCGCCGCGCGCCACGTCTCGGAGAGGACGGCCGACGACGTGCCCTCGGTGAGCCAGCGCAGCAGCGTCGCGGCCGGGATGCCCAGCGTCACGGTGACGGTCGCCGCGAGGAACGCCACCGCCGCCCACTTCCAGCGCCCGAGGTCGAGCGGGGCCGCGCGGCGGCGGGTGCCGGAGCCGGCGGCGTAGTAGCGGGCACGTCCGCGCGCGCGGCCCTCGGCCACGACGAGCACGACCGTGATCGCGACGAGCAGGCAGCCGTAGATCGCAGCGGGCGTGCGGTCGAAGCCGCCCTGGTACGACAGGTAGATCGCCCGCGTGAACGCCGTGAACCGCAGGATCGACACGGCCCCGAAGTCGCTCAGGGCGTACAGCGCGACGAGCAGCCCGCCCGTCGCGATGGCGGGACGTACCTGCCGCAGCGTCACCCGGAAGAACACCCGACCGGGCCCCGCGCCGAGCGACCGCGCCGCTTCGCCCTGCGCCGGGTCGAGGCCCGCCAGGGCGGCGGCCACGGGGAGGTAGACGTACGGGTACGAGTACAGCGTCAGCACCAGCCACGCGCCCCGGAAGCCGGCGAGCCCCGGGTAGCGGGAGACGTAGGCGAAGCCCGCGACGTACGTCGGGATCGCCAGCGGCAGAGCGCACGCGACCTGCCAGGCGCGCCGGCCAGGGACGTCGCAGCGGACGGTGAGCCAGGCCAGCGCGACGCCGAGCACGGTGGCGGCGACGGTGACGGCGACGGCGAGACCGAGGCTGCGGACGACCAGTTCCGCCGTGCGGTCACGGAGCAAGGTGCGCTTGACGAGGTCGAGGCCGCCGGAGGAGGCGCGGACGCCGAGGTACGCGATCGGCAGCACGGCCGCCACCGCGACGGCCAGCGCGGGGACGGCGAGGACGGCGGGCGGCCGTACCCGGGCGGCGTTGCTCAGGTGAGACCCACCTCGGCGAGCAGGTCGAGGGTCTCCTTCAACGACGCCAGGTCGCCGAGGTCGATGTCCGGCCCGTCGATGGACTCCAGCGCCGGCAGCCCCGCCTGCGGCTCCACCCCGTCGACGAGCGGGTACTCCTTCGTCTCGTCCGCGTAGTAGCGCTGCGCCTCGTCGCCGAGCATGTACGACACGAACTTCTCCGCCTCCGCGCGCTGGCCGGTGCCCTTGACGATGCCGACGCCGGAGACGTTGACGAGCGCGCCCGGGTCGCCGTCGGCGAAGAAGTGGTGCTTGGCGTGCACCTTGTCCGCGCCCACCTCGGCGATCTTCTCGTAGAGGTAGTAGTGGTTGACGAGGCCGGCGACGAGCTCGCCGTTGTCGATCGCGTCGCGGATCTGGATGTTGTTCTCGTAGACCTTGGCGTTCTTCTTGATGCCGGTCAGCCACTCGCGCGTCTTGTCCTCGCCGTGCTCGATCCGCATGGCCGTGACGAACGCCTGGAACGACGCGTTCGTCGGCGGGATCCCGACCTTGCCGGCCCACTCGGGGCCGGTGAGGTCGAAGACGCTCTTGGGGAGGTCGGTCGCCTTCAGCACGCGGGGGTCGTAGATGAACACTCGGGCGCGCCCTGACACGCCGACCCACGAGCCGTCGTCGGCGCGGTACTTCTCCGCGACCTTGTCGAGGTCCGCCTGCGGGATCGTGTCGAGCACGCCCTCCTTGGCGAGCGCGCCGAGCGCGCCGGCGTCCTGCGAGAGGAAGACGTCGGCCTTGCGGTTGCCGCCCTCCTCGAGGATCTGCGCCGCCAGCTCGGCGCTGCCGCCGTAGCGGACCTCGATCTTGGTGCCCGTCGCCTCGAACTTGTCCAGCAGCGGCTTGATGAGGTTCTCGGCGCGGCCGGAGTAGACGACGAGCGTGTCACCGCCGCTGCCGGAGCCCGCCGAGCAGGCGGTCATGGCGAGGAGAACGGCGGCGCCGAGGGCGGCGAGCGTACGGCGCGGCACGGGCTGCTCCTGGACGGGTAAACGTACTAAGGGAGCCCTAACCTACCGCTCGCGACGGCTCGCCCTCCAATCCGGAGCCTTGTCGTTCGTCCCCGTTCGCGGCTATCGTCCCTGGCCATGGAGAACCTCGACGTCCTGTCCCAGACCGAGCTCGCCGCCGTCGTCGGCGCCGTCAACGTGGACAAGGCGCTGCGCGACAACACCGGCATGTGCGGCTGCGGCATCGTCCCGGAGACGTTCCACACCCACTAGCCCTTCCGCTCCCCGGGAGCCGGACGCCGACCGCGGCGCCCGGCTCTTGTCGTTCCCCGGGCAGGTCGCGGGGCGGCGGCGTCGAAATCCGGACGCAGACCCGCGATCCCGGAGGAACAACGTGAAGGTCCGCATCCCCGCCCGGCGTACGCGCCGGACGCTCGCCGTCGTCGCCATCCTGGCGATGCTGCCCGTCGCCATGTCCCAGTCGGGTACGGCAGCCGCGTCCCGCCGCGCCACGGCACACGGACCCAACGGCAAGGCCGCCAAGGCGCGCTACAGCGCCACGCCGCGGATGTTCACGCTGCAGCACGGCGCGGGCGAGCCGACCCTGGGCATCACGAAGCAGGGCGAGGTCTTCGTCACGCTCTCCAGCGGCTGCGTGACCTCCTGCACCGGCGAGCCGCAGATGCTCGAGACGGTCAAGCCCGGCGAGCGCGTGATCTGGGCGTCGAGCGACAAGGGCAGGACCTGGCGCGACGTCAGCCCCGGCGAGCACACCACCGGCGCCAGCCCGCACGCGTTCTCGCTGGACCCGTACATCCTCGTCGACGAGCACCCCGACGGCGACCGCATCTTCGACATGGACCTCACGCTGGCGTGCGCGATCCTGTCGTACTCCGACGACCGCGGCGCCAGCTGGATCACCAACCCGCTGGCCTGCGGCGAGCCCGTCAACGACCACCAGACGTTGTTCGCCGGCAAGCCGCGCACGAGCACGACGATCGGCTACCCGCACGTCCTGTACTACTGCTTCAACCACCCGGCGATCACCAAGTGCACCAAGTCGATCAACGGCGGCCTGACGTTCGTCCCGACGGCGCAGATCCAGGCGCCCGCGTGCGGCGGCCTCAACGGCCACGGCATCGTCGGCAGGACCGGCATCGTCTACGTGCCGCTCGGCTCGTGCGGCAAGCCGTCCCTCGCGATCAGCAAGGACGAGGGCAACACGTGGAACGTCGTCCAGATCCACGACGAGATCACCGCCGACGGTGACCCGAGCGTGGCCGCCGACAAGGCCGGCAACCTCTACTACCTCTGGAACGACGGCGTCGACCGCAAGCCGTGGCTGTCCACCTCGACCAACGGCGGCAAGACGTGGAGCAAGCCGGTCATGGTGGCGCCCAAGGGCGTCGACGAGACCAACCTCGCCACGCTCGCCGTCGGCGCGCCCGGCAAGGTCGCCATCGCGTACTACGGCACGACGAACGCCGACAACAAGAAGCTCGGCTGGAGCGGCTACATCGCCTCCGGCGTCGACGTGCTGGGCAGCAAGCCGACGTTCTACACGGCGACCGTCAACAACCCGCGGAACCCGCTGAAGATGGGCGAGTGCGGCACCCGCGGCTCCAACCGCTGCGGCCGCGTCCTCGACTTCATCGACGTGGAGATCGCGCCGGACGGCACGCCGTGGGGCGCGTACGTCGACGCCTGCCTCGCCACCTGCGAGAAGAGCAAGGAAGAGAGCTACGCCGACAACCTCGGAGTGGTGGGCAACCTCGTCGGCGGCCCGAACCTGATGCGCTAGCACGTCGTACGCACTGCGAAGAACGCCCGCCGGGGACCGTCCTGGCGGGCGTTCTCGCGTCGGAGGCCTCCCGGTGGGGCTGCCCCTGCCGGAAGTTACTGGTGAGTAGCGACGTCGCCGTTCACCAGTTCGTGCTCGGCCTCTGTCGCTACTCACCAGTAACCACGGTCAGGCCGCTCGGGGACCTTCCTGGCGGGCGATCCCGCGTCCTGGGACGCTCGGCGCCATGACGAGCCCGGCGCGCAACCGTACGGCCGCGTCGCTGCTGCTCGTGGCGGCGGTCGTGCTGCTGGGGGTGGCGTTCGTCATGGCCTCGAACGACGTGACGGCACGCGACGGCCGGGGCTGCGGCAGCGCGTGGCGGTCGTCGCGCGGCACGCTCTCGGTGACCGGCGAACGCACGCCGCAGCAGATCGCCGAAGTACGCGTCGCGTGCAAGGCGGCCGGGGACCCTGTGGTCGGCGCGGCCATGGTCGTCGCGACCGCCGGCGCCGCCCTGGTCGTGGCGAGCGGCGTCGTCGCCGCGACCGCGCGACGTTCGGCACGCAGGAACGTCACCTAGGCACGGCGAAGCACTGCCGTACCCCCTCCGCACTGCCTAGGAGCACGCATGCCCCGCGTCCGCCGCCTCCGTACCGGCCTGCTCGCCGCCGGCCTCGTCCTCGCCGCCGTGCCCGCGCTCGGCGCCGCCGAGGAGCCGAAGCCGCTCACGGCCTGCCCGGACGAGATCGGCGCCGACGAGGACTTCGCGCTCTGCGTCGTCGCCGGCGCCGGCAACGCCGTCGCGGGCGCGCAGGAGCCCGCGAGCCCGGCGCGCAACGCCGCCCGCGCGGCCACCGACGCGGCGCTGACGGAGCTGGGTCTCTGCGACCCGATCGACCCCGCGGCCTGCCTGCTGCCGTTCCCCAACGACTTCTTCACGGTCGCCGACGCGACGACCGCCACCGGCCGCCGGGTGAACTTCTCGCCGCTCGCCATGCCGCGCAACGTCGCCGGCAAGCCGATGGACCCGACCGAGTGGAACCGCAACGACGGCTTCAGCCCCGGCACGCCGGTCATCACCGTGGTCCCCGGCATCGACGCGGCCAAGACCGGCCTGCCGCCGATCACCGACCTCGCGCAGTCGCTCGCCCCGGACTCGCCCGTCGTCGTCGTCAACACCAAGACGGGCGCCAGGCACCCGTTCTGGTCGGAGCTCGACGCCAACCCGACCGGCGGCGAGCAGGCCGCGCTCATCACCCGCCCCGCGGTGAACTTCGACGAGGGCACCCGCTACGTCATCGGCCTCCGCGGCATGCGCGACGCCGCCGGCAACCTCATCGCGCCGAACGCGACGTTCAAGGCGCGGGCCGACGAGTTCAAGCCGAAGAAGCCGAACCCCGGCAAGGGCAAGGGCCAGGACAAGCAGGGCGACAAGCTGGCGAAGGACCCGGTCTTCGGGCCGCTGGCCGCGGCGGGCGTGCAGCCGCAGGAGCTGTACCTCGCGTGGACGTTCACGATCGCCAGCGAGCGCAACCTCACCGAGCGCGTGCTGCACATGCGCGACGACGCGTTCGCGTCGCTGGGTGACGCGAGCCCTGCCTTCACGGCCGAGGTGACCGACCACGCCGCGACCGACCGCATCGCGCGCACGGTCACCGGCAAGATCACCGTGCCGAGCTACCTGACGAACGGCGGCCTGCCGGGCTCGCGCCTCAACTACACGGGCTCCACCAACGGCCTCCCCACCCGCCTCGGCGGCGTGGCCACGCAGGACGCGACGTACACCTGCAAGATCCCGCGCTCGAGCGGCGTCAACGGCACCGACCCGGCCGCCGTCACGCCCGCCCGGATGTCGCTCTACGGCCACGGCCTGCTCGGCGGCCAGAGCGAGGTCGGCGCCGGCAACGTCGCCAAGATGGGCGACGAGAACAACATCATGTTCTGCGCCACCGACTGGATCGGCATGGCCACCGAGGACGTCCCGAACGTCGCCACGATCCTCGCCGACATGTCGAACTTCCCGACGCTGCCCGACCGCGCGCAGCAGGGCTTCCTCAACTTCCTGTTCCTCGGCCGCGCCATGAAGAAGGGCTTCGCCAGCAACCCGGCGTTCCAGGGCCCGGGCGGCACGCCGGCCATCGACACGAGCGACCTGTTCTACGACGGCAACAGCCAGGGCGGGATCATGGGCGGCGCCCTCATGGCGATCGCGCAGGACGTCACGCGCGGCGTCCTCGGCGTCCCCGCCATGAACTACTCGACGCTGCTCGACCGCTCGGTGGACTTCGCGACGTACGAGTCGGTGTTCAACGCGTCGTACCCGAGCGAGCTGGACCGGCAGATCGTGTTCGGCCTGATCCAGATGCTCTGGGACCGCGGCGAGGCCAACGGCTACGCGCACCACATCTCCGGCGACCCGCTCGCGGGCACGCCCGACCACGCGGTGCTGCTGCACATGGCGTTCGGCGACCACCAGGTGGCGAACGTCGCCGCCGAGGTCGAGGCGCGCACCATCGGCGCGGGCACGAACGCCGGCTACCTCCCCGCCGGCCGCCACTGGTCGGTCGACCCGGCGTGGGGCATCCCGACGATCGGGACCGGCTGGACCGGGTCGGCGTTCGTCTACTGGGACTCCGGCTCCGACACCCCGCCGAACGAGAACATCCCGCCGACCGCGGCGACCGTGCGCGGCGACCCGCACAGCGACCCGCGCTCGACGCGGATCGCGCGGGACCAGAAGTCGGCGTTCCTGCGGACCGGCGGCATCTTCGTCGACGTCTGCGGCGGCGCCCCCTGCTACGCCCGCCCGCTCTCCCCGGAGGACTAGGAGGAGCCGGGGACCCGGTACTTGAAGCCGACGGCGGTCGCGTAGATCGTCATGTTGGTGTTGCCGGCGAAGTACGTCACGCCGATGCAGAGCGGGTGACCGGTGCCGGCGTGGGGGATCGGCAGCGACTGGCCGGCGAAGTCCAGCTGGACGGTGTCGCGCGCCGGCACCCACAGGTGCAGCATGGTGTAGCGCGTGTAACCGGCGGTGCCGGGGCCGTTGCAGGGCAACGTTCCCGACGTCCGCACCATCGCCTCGACCAGCACCTCGCCTGCGTTGCCCGGCGTGTCGAACGGCCCGGCCAGGATCAGCTTGGTCACGGCGAGGCGGGTCGGGCCCACGGTGGAGACGAGCGGGATCCACCCGAACTGGTACCGCTGGTTGGTGGCGTAGAACGCGTTCTGCCCGGGGTACGCGCGGTTCTCGACGAGCAGCGCGCCGTTGGTCGACACGCGGGCGCTCTGGCCGGTGAGCTTGTCGACGACGTTGACGAGCTGGCCGGTGGCGGCGTGCACGCCGACGGGTGCGAGCACGACGGCGGCGCAGCCGGCGGCGACCATCGCGACGACCTGCTTGGACGAGAACCTCATGGTGACCCTCCCCGGGTCTCGGCGATGCCACGCAGGCTAGCCAGCCGGGACGCTCCCGCCCAGGGATTCGCGCGAAGCCGGGCTACGCCGGGGCGCCCAGGCCGAGGGCCGCGTGGATCTCGCGGGTCGCGGTCGACTGGTTGAGTGTGTAGAAGTGCAGGCCGGGCGCGCCCTGGGCCAGCAGCTCGTCGCACAGCTCGGTCGCGATCTCGATGCCGACCCGTCGTACGGAGTCCGGGTCGCCCGCGGCCTCCATCCGCGCCACGTGCTCGGGCGGGACGGCGGCGCCCATGACGGCCATGCGCGGGATCGACGCGAGCGACGTGACGGGGATGATCCCCGGCAGCACCGGCTTGTCGATGCCGCGCCGCTCGAGGTCGTCGACGAGGCGGAAGTACTCCTCGGACTTGAAGAAGAACTGCGTGATCGCGAAGTCGGCGAGCCGCAGCTTCTCCGCCAGCCGGTCGCGGTCGTCCTCCATGGACTCCGACCGGGGATGGCCGATCGGGTGGGCGGCGACGCCGATGGAGAAGCCGCCGATCGCCCGCGCCAGCTCCACGAGCTCGATCGCGTGCCGCAGCTCGCCCTCGCCCGCCGACGGGTCGGTGGGCGGGTCGCCACCGAGCGCGAGGAGGTTCTCCACGCCGGCCTTGCGGAAGTCGACGAGGATCTCGGCCAGCTCGAGCCGCGTGTGCGCCACGCAGATGAGGTGCGCCATCGGGTTGAGCGACGTCGTCTTGAGCATGCCCGCCACGAGGTCGTGGGTGCGCTCACGTGAGGACCGGCCGCCGCGGTACGTCACCGACACGAACGACGGCTCCAACGGCTCCAGCTCGCGCAGCGTGCGGACGAGCGCCGCGTGCTCCGCGTCGTTCTTGGGCGGGAAGAACTCGAACGAGAACGACCGCCCGGCCGCGAGGATCTCCGCCACCTTCGTCATGGACGGAAGGCTACCGGCAGGAACAGGGGACCTCCGCGCCGAACGCTCGCAACGCCCGGCGTCCCCCCTCCGCCCGGAAGGACCCACCATGCGCGTCCGTCTCCTGCTCGCCGCTCTCGTCGCGGCGGCGGCCGTGCCCGTCGCCTCGGCGCCGGCGCACGCGTTCAACTGCAACGACGAGCTGTTCCCCGAGGTCTGCGCGACGTACTACTTCGCGTGCTCGACCGCGCGTACTTGCGGCCTGTTCGGCTAGCAGCCACCCCGAAAGGAACCCCTATGAAGCGCTCGTTCCGTCTCCTGCTCGCCGCGGGCCTCACCACGGCCGCGCTCGGCGCCGCGGCTCCGCCCGCGAACGCCATGAAGTGCGCCGAGGGCTTCGAGGCCGTCTGTCTCGTCATCGGCCTGCCGTGCTACGTCCTCCCGGACAACCCGAAGCTCGACCCGATCCTCTGCCCGGGTCTCGCGTAAGCCATCCTCGAAAGGAATCCTGTGAAGCGCTCCCTCCGTCTCGTCCTCGCAGGCGGCCTCGCCGCCGCGGCGCTCGGCTCGGCTGCGCCCTCGGCGAACGCCATGTACTGCGCGGAGGGCTTCGAGGTCATCTGCTACGTCGTCGGCCTGCCGTGCTCCGTGATCGGTGACAACCCGAAGCTCGACGACCTCGCCTGCGTCCCGCTCCACTGATGCGCGCCCGCCTGATCCTCGCGGCGGTCGTTGCCGCCGCGGCCGCCGTCCCGCTCGCGGGCACGGCGAGCGCCTGCTCGCCGCGTCTGCTGATCGTCTGCGTGGCCCGCGCCAAGGTGTGCGACGAGCTGGGGACCGTCTCCCCGGCGTTCTGCACCGCGCAGCCGTAAGAACGCCGCCACCGGCCGGGCGGCAGGACAGCACCCGGCCGGTGGCGAACCGTTGAGCATGCGCTCTCCCTGGCGGATCGCCGCCCTGCTCGCCGCTGCCGTCTCCGCGTCGCTGCTCGCCGCGCCCTCGACGGCGGCGTACACGACGACGACGAAGACGTACATCGTCCCGACGCGGCACGGCCACCTCTACATCGAGGTCGCCCACCCGACGCTGAACGGCAAGCTGATCCGCGCCGGGTCGGTGCTGACGTACTCGCCGTACAACGCGGCGTTCGGGCGCCTCGGCGACACGAGCAGCTGGGTCCCGCACGGCCTCGCGCGCATCTCCGCCGACGTCGTGGGCACCGGCAACTCCGGCGGCTGCTACGACTACGGCGGCAAGCGCGAGAAGGAGACGGCGTACGACCTCATCGAGTGGATCGCCAAGCAGCCCTGGTCCAACACCAAGGTCGGCATGATCGGCGGCTCGTACGACGGCACCACCGCCATCGCGGCGGCCGTCTCCGGCGCCCCGCACCTCACGACGATCATCCCCGAGGCCGCGATCTCCCGCTGGTACGACTACGCGTACTCCGGCGGCATCCGCTACACGTTCAACAACGAGCGCATGGGCCACGAGAACCCCGGCCTGGTCATCGACGAGCAGGGCTTCGACACGCCGCTGGGCTTCGACTTCGGCTTCGGCAACACGCCGCCCCAGGACGTCGGCGGCGAGCACTGGGCGGAGCGCGTGCAGTCGTCGATGGCGCCCTGCGACGAGGCCGAGCACGTCGAGAAGGGGTACGCGATCAACCCCGACTACGACAAGTTCTGGCTCGAGCGCGACTACGCCAAGGACGCCGGCAAGATCAAGATCCCGGTGCTCGTGGCGTACAACTGGGGCGACTGGAACGTCAAGCAGGAGACCAGCTACCGCTTCTGGCAGAACCTGAAGAGCTCCCGCTTCCGCCGCCTCGCGGTCGGCACGCGCTGGGAGGGCCACGGCACTCCCAAGGGCGACTACCCCGAGCTGCGCGTCGAGTGGATGCGCCACTTCCTGCAGGGCGCGAAGAACTCCGTACCGAAGACCCCCGAGGTCATCTCGCAGACGTCGGACTCGAAGGGCAAGGGCGCGTTCGTCAAGGGCCGGGTCCCGCAGGTCACGGACGTCGCGCTCTACGCGCAGAAGGCCACCGTCAACGGCTTCGGCCAGGCGCTCTTGCCGTCGAAGCCGCGCGGGGAGAGCGACGGCGTGACGTACGCGCTCACCGGCACCGGCACCGAGTCCGGCGGTCTCGCGAGCGCGCGGCAGCTCACCAACGGCGCGTGGTTCGAGTCGCCGAAGCTCAAGCGCGACGTGCGCATCTTCGGCTCGCCGAAGGTGAAGATCTGGTCCGAGGTGCAGCGGTCGTGGGTGACGTACGCCGTGAGCGTCGTCGACATCGACCCGGCGTTCTACTCCGGTGACGGCGCCCAGCGCCGGCCCAGCGAGACCAACGCGCTGCTCGGCGTGACGCGCGGCTGGCTCGACTCCCGCTACCGCAACACGCTCGCCAAGCGGCAGCCGTGGAAGGCCGGTGAGAACGGCCTCACGCTCGTCGCGAAGCCCCAGGACTACATCTTCCGCAAGGGCCACGCGATCGGGCTCATGATCATGGAGACCCACGAGGAGTGGGTCGTGCCCAAGGCGTACGACGACCCGGCCGCAGGCCAGGGCGAGAGCCTCACCGTCGACACCAACGGCAAGACCGTCCTCCAGCTGCCCGTCGTCGGCACGCGGGTCAGCGCCAAGTCCCTCTTCTAGGGCTGGGCGACCCCCGCCCCCCGTACCCGCAAATGATCACCTGTGTCCCGTCGCGTGCGGCGTTCCGGCCGCTACGGGGACACGGGTGATCATCCGGGGCGGGTCGCTGGAGCGCCGTGCAACCCGGCGGGGTGCTCGTACCGTCCTTCCGGCATGACCGTCGACGCGGAGTTCGCCGAGCTGTTCGCCACGCGGGCGGCCGCGGTGCGGCGGACGGCGTTCCTCCTCTGCGGTGACTGGGCGCAGGCGGAGGACCTGACGCAGACGGCGTTCGCGAAGCTGTACGCCGCCTGGCCGCGGCTGCGCGACCCCGGCGCGGCGGAGGCGTACCTGCGGCGGATCGTTGCCCGCGCGCACGTGGACGAGTCCCGCCGGCCGTGGCGGCGCGAACGCCCCACCGCCGAGCTGCCCGACGCGCCCTCGCCCGGCGACGGCACCGACGAGCGCGTCGTGCTGCTCGCCGCGCTGGCCGCCGTACCGCGCAGGCAGCGCGCCTGCCTCGTGCTCCGCTACTTCGAGGACTGCTCCGTCACCGACACCGCCGCCGCGCTCCGGTGCAGCGAAGGCACCGTCAAGAGCAACACCGCGCGCGGCCTCGACGCGCTGCGCGCGGCGCTCGGCGGCGTCCTCCCCGACCTCACGACCGCGAGGGACTCCGCATGAACGACACCCGCGAGCTCTTCGAGCGCGTGCTCGCCGACGAGCCGCCGCTGCGCCTCACCGTGGAGCCGGTCGTCGCCGCGGGGCGCCGGGTGCGTCGCCGCCGCCGGATGGCGTACGCCGCCTGCTCTCTCTCGCTGGTCGCCGTCGCGGCCGCAGGCGTGCCGCTGCTGCTGAGCGACACCGCGGCCGTGGCCCCGGCGGGCCCCGTGTCGTTCGACCCGCGGCTCGCGGCCGAGGAGCGCCGCATCGTCGAGGTGATCTCCGCGCGCAGCCCGGCAGCCGTCACGTACCGGATCGGACCGAAGCGGTGGGACGGCGACATCCTCGACGGCACCGTGGACGACGGCCAGGGCGCGGTGTTCCTCACCGTGGTCCGCCTAGGCGGTACCACGTACCGGCCGTGCGGGACCCCCGCCGCCACCTGCTCCGAACGGCGGCTGGACGACGGGTCGGTCGTGACCGTGCGGTTGCTGTGGAACGGCGAGCGCCGCCTGCGGCAGGCGTTCCTGGTCAGGCCCGACGGCACCGGGGTCATCGTCAACACGGGCAACCACGCGCGGGGAGCGGCGTCGCCTACCCGGCCCGGCCTGCTCTACACGGAGGACGAGCTGACCACGCTCGTCCTCGCGCTCGGCGAGGTGCTCCGGGGCTAGCAGTCGACCAGGGAGCGGCGGTCAGCGCTGCGCCGGCGTGCACCGTCCGTCCCCATCGTCCGCGAGCGCGGCCACGGCCGACTGCTGCGGATCGAGGCGACCGTCCGTCCAGGCGGCCATGGGTGCGGCCGGGTCGACCTCGACCAGGCTGCCCCAGGGCACCCGGCCGGGCTGCCTGGCGCCGAGCACGACCAGCGCCGGGCCGCCCGGCAGCGGCACCGAGAACGCGAGCCCGCGGGCCGACCGGTCGCACGCCGTCGACGTACCGGCCGGGCGGAGGCTGCCGTCGCGGCCCAGCAGCGTCACGACCGTGTACACGGTCGTGGGTATGCCGCGCACGACGACGTCGTCCCTGATCCCGGCCAGGGCGACGCCGGGCCGCACCTCGACCAGGCCGACGACGGCGGGGGCGTTCCGCAGCTCGCTGAGGGACGTGCGGCCCGACCCGGCCGGCCCGGGCCGGGCGCCGGTGGCGAGCCCGGTGACGAGACCGATCGCGCGCTCCTCGATCGCCGGGTAGCGGCCGGCAGGCACGACCGCGAGCCTCGCGGCGGGTGCCGGCGCGTCGCGCCCCGCGACGCGGACGAGGCCGGCACCGCAGACCAGGACGAGGAGCAGTGTGACGATCAGCCGGCGGTGTACCCGCCGGCCGACCGTTCCCGTCACGTTCTACGTTCCTTCGCTGAGCAGGCGGGCGATCTCCTCGGTCACACCGCCGATGTCCTCGCCCTGGACGGCGTCGACCACCTCGCTCACCACGTCCCCGGCGCCACCCTCGAGACCGACGCCCTCCACCTGGCCCTGGCCACAGCCTGACGAGCTCTCGAAGCGGTCGCCCTCCTCGAAGAAGAAGACCTCGTACCGCTCACCGTCCACGTAGTGCGTGTGGTCCCAGTTCCAGTGGTGCGTGTGCGGGTCGAAACCGTGCCAGTGCCTGTGCGTGTGGTCGTTGTGGCTGCAGTTCGCGCCGGCGTGCGCGGCGCCGCCGCCGGCAGGCAGGGCGAACAGCGCGGCCGCGAGAGCGCAGACGGTCGGCACGCGCGCGATCCGATGTCCCATGTCGATCCCCGATCGTGGAAGGTGTTGCGGACACCCAGCCATACGCCCACCCGCCACGAATCCTTCGGTACCAGGACACACTGCTCGACGCGGTGCTCCGCGAGCCGCTAGCAGTCGCCGATCCGCCAGGCGCGGGCGCCGTCGTGGTTGAGGTCCATGGAGCCGCCCGAGTGGTACTCGGACAGGCCATGGACCTCGTAGACCTCGATCGTCCGTACACGCACCGGTGTGCCCTTGCGGACCGCGCCCGCGTACTTCGCGATGGTCGCCAGCGGGACCTCGACGCGGACCTGGTTGGCCTTGACGTCGACGGACCACGTCAGGTCCGCGACCTTGCTGCCGGCGAACGCGCTGCCCGCCCCGGTCCCCGAGTCGACGTCGCCGACGGAGAGCGCGGCGTACGTCTTGTCGATGCCCTGCACCCACTTGGCGAGGAACGACCGCTGCTCGCCGGTGCTGAACGTCACCCAGATCGCCCGCCCGCCGGGCGCCGTGACGAGCGGCGCGTCCACGTCGGCCAGCGTCGTGGCGACGGTGAGCGTCTTCGCGGTGGAGCGCAGGGTGATCGCGGTGATGTCGCCCGCGGGCTCGTGGTGCAAGCCGGCGTACGTGTCGCCCTTCGGGTCGGTCAGCACGGCGCGGCACCCGGCGCGCGTGGGCGCGGCGTCGGCGGCGGCGGGGACGAGGACGGTGGCGGCGAGGGCGGCCGCGAGCATGCTGCGCACGAGGGGCTCCTTCTTGGCTGGGACTGCACAGGAGGAGAGCCGCGCGGGCGCAGCGAGGTTCACGCGGCGTGGACGTAGTCACACGAACCGTCGGAAACGGCTCAAAAGAGCCATAGGCGGCACCGTGCACCGCGGGGGAGGGTGGACAGGTCGGGCTCTCCGACCCCCTCCATCCCCTCGAACATTGGCATCCTGTGACCCTTTCGCGCACGCGACGTACCCCACGCCGGCTCCGGACGATGGTCGTCATGACCATGGCCGTGTTCCCGGCCCTCACCCTCTTCGCGTCTCCGGCCCAGGCCGCGACGCAACGCTTCGCGGCCAACTCCGGTGTGTCGACCGGCGGCGGCTACTACTGGTACCACCAAGGCCCCGACCAGGCTGACGACTCGACGAACTTCGGCGCGTCGATGAAGTGGAAGCTGCAGTACAGCGACGCCGGCATCTACAACGCCGAGAGCTACGTGTCAGGCGCGGTGGCCGCGGTCAACGCCCAGTCGCCGGGCATCCCGCAGGTCTGGGGCGGGAACACCACCAACACCGCGGTCCCGACCTGCTACCAGTGCACGTCGTACGAGGACGCCTGGCTCATCCGCATGGTCCCGACCGCGGGGTTCCAGACCAAGTGCGGCACCGGTGCCAACACCCTCGGCTGCGCCGTGCCGGTCCTGTGGAACGTCGGTGGCGTGACGAACGCGCAGGGCTGCATCATCTGGATCAACTCGGACAAGTACAAGGCCGGTGGCTCGTACTGGGCCGGGGTGTTCCGTCACGAGATGGGCCACTGCCTCGGCCTGGCCCACAACGACCTCACGTACCTGGGCGTCAAGCAGCTCATGAACAGCGTGATCACGCAGAACAACTTCCAGCAGGGCGACGGCAACGGCATCCGCGCGGTGACCCGACGGGTCTGATCGCCTGAGGGTGCGCGGTGCGGGGTCGTCGTCCGAGCCGGCGGCGGCCCCGTACCCGTGCCGAACCCGTGACGCGCTAGCGGGGCGTCGGGCAGAGCCAGCCGAGGGCCGCGCTGGGCTTGAAGCGCAGCGCCACGGCGTCGCGCCGCAGCGCGGGCGCCTGCAGCGTCGGCGCCTTGCCGCCGCCCTTCGCGGTGAGCTTGATGACGTCCACGCCGCGGTCGTTGTCGGCCACGAAGACGTACCCCTTGTAGTGGTACGCCGCCCAGGCCGACGCGTTGTCGGGCCGGTAGTAGCCGATCTGGCGGATGCGGCGCGGGTTGCTCACGTCGAGGAAGCGCGTGCCCTGCCCGTAGAACGCCCACGCCAGCACGCCGTCGCCGCGGTCCGACACGTAGTGCGCGGACGCGCAGCCGGTGGCACCCTCGGCGTCGGCCGGCGTCCACGTGTCCAGCGTCCGCATGCGGTGCTTCTTGTTCGTCCAGCCCGCGCCGCCGTACGTGCCCTTCAGGTCGAACGTCGCCGCCTTGCCGGAGGTCTCGCACGAGGAGGTGATGTTCTCCTCGGTGCCGACGAGGACGTCGCCGCGGCGCAGGGCGTTGTGCATGAGCGGGCCGTCGCGGCCGATGGTGGTGCCGCCGCCGCCGTACGGGATCGGGTTGCAGCCGTCGGCCGTGCGCTTCTTGCGCGTCACGGGGTCGTAGTGCCGGCCGGAGGTCCAGTAGCCGCGGACGCCGCCGCGCCCGCTGACCCACGCGATGCCGCGCGAGTCGACCTGGACGTCGTGCGCGTAGTCGGTGACGCCGTCGTTGCGGGCGGTGTCGATCGGCTTGGGGCACGCCTTGGGGTTGGCCGGGTCGCGCAGGTCGGTGCCGAAGATCGGCCGGCCCTTCCACGCGGATGGCTGGGCGCCGACGGGGCCGGTGTACGTGGACGGGCCGCCGGTCCAGAGCCACTGGCACTTCTCGACGCAGGTCGTCGTGTGGCCGCCGTCGAGGACGACGACGTTCTTCACGGTCATGGCGGCGGGGTTGCTCACGTCGACGATCGCGATGCTGCCCTTGGGGAGGTAGCTGGCCGGCAGGCCGGGCGCCGGGCGCGGGTCGCGGCTGATGAACACCAGCTTGCGTACGGGGTCGACGTCGACGTCCTCGTTCTCCCAGATCTCCTGCGGCAGCGCGCCGACGAGCTTGGGCGCGCGCGGGTTGCTCACGTCGTACGAGAACAGGCCCGTCTGCGTCGACACGAACATCGTCTTGCCGATGAAGTTGATGGAGATCGCGGTCGCCATCTCGGGCAGCGTCGTGACGTACTCGACGTTCTTCGAGATCGCGCCGGCGGGCGGCGCGGCGACGCTGGGGGAGACGGGGACGAGGACGGCGCCCGCCAGGGCGAGCAGCGCGAGGCGCGAGGACATGCTCAGGGGATTCGCCGTACGGGCGCTCTACCCTGCGGGCTCGAACCGTTCCTTCATCGCCTCGAAGAGGTCCCGCGAACGTTCCCAGTCGGGCTCGCGGGTCTGGAAGTTCAGCGCGTAGCCCTTGCCGCCGGTGACGAAGCCGAGGTTGATGGCGTGCAGCAGGTTGGTCTCGCGCCAGCGGTACTCCCAGACGGCCGCCTCGTAGCCGCGGTACTCCGCGTCCTCGATGCGGATCTGCTGGTAGCCGCCGTGCGTGCGCGCGAAGCCCTGCGCGCCGGACTCCCAGGCCGCCTTGGCGTCGTTGCCCGGCGTGTCGGTGAAGCCGACGCGCAGGTAGCGCCCGGTGCCGGGCTCGCGGAAGTCGGTCGCGTAGTCGGTGCGCGGCTGGATGGTCCAGCCCTTCGGGTAGTGGACGGTCCAGCCCTGGGACGGGTGCGTGTACGTCACGAACGTCACCCCGGCCACGTCCCGCGGCCTGCTGTCGGGGACGCCGGGAACGGCGGGGCCGCGGCCGCGCAGCCCGACGAACGCCGCCAGCCCGGCCGCGCCGAGCAGCAGCAGGACGACGAGCGGGATCCGCCACCAGGAGCGGCGTACGGGCGTGTCGGCGACCGGCGTCGTACGGCGCGGCGCCAGCGCGGGAGTCGCGAGGGTCGGTGCCATCGGCTGGGTCGCGTCGGTCGGCGGCGGGGCCACGTCGACCGTGCCGCCGTTGGCGACGGTCGTGAGCATCGCGCGCAGGTCCGCGACGCTCGGGCGCTGCGCGGGGTCCTTCGCGAGCATCGCGTACAGCACCGGGGCCAGCGTGCCCGCGCACGAGTCGACCTCGAGGTCGTCGTGCGCGACGGAGGTGAGCGTGGCGATCGGCTCCCCGCGGTCGAACGGCGGCCGCCCGCACGCGCCGTAGAACAGCGTCGCCCCGAGCCCCCACAGGTCGGTGTCGGGCGTGACCGGCTCGCCGCGGGCCTGCTCGGGGGAGATGTACGACGGGGAGCCGAGCACGATCCCCGTCGACGTCAGGCGCGGGTCGTCCTTGATCTGCGCGATGCCGAAGTCGGTGAGCTTGACCGAGTCGCCGGCCACGAGGACGTTCCCCGGCTTGAGGTCGCGGTGCACGATGCCGGACGCGTGCGCGGCGGCGAGGACGTCGAGGACGGCGAGGCCGATCCGCGCGACCTCCGCGGCGGGCAGCGGGCCGTTCTCCTGCACGATGTCGGCGAGTGTCGGCGCGTCTACGAGCTCCATGACGATGTACGCCTGGCCCTCGTCCTCCGCGACGTCGTAGACGGTGACGGCGCCGGAGTGGTTGAGCATCGCGGCGGCGCGCGCCTCGCGCATGACGCGCTCCTGCAGCGCCTCGCGCTCGTCGGCGGGCAGGCCTGGCTGGAGGTGGACCTCTTTGACCGCGACGGAGCGGCCGAGCACCTGGTCGTCGGCGCGCCAGACGGTGCCCATGCCCCCCTTGCCGACCTGCTCGTGGAGCAGGTAGCGGTCGGCGACGACGCGATCGTCGCCGGAGGGCTCGGCCATGCCGTACCCCTGCCCGCGCGCGGCGCGGTCCATGCCTGCCGGTTACGCTGCGTTCACATGAAGGTGTTCCTGACCGGGGGTACGGGCTTCATCGGGGGCGAGGTCGCGCGCCGCCTGCGGGAGCGCGGTGACGACGTCGTGGCGCTCGTCCGGACGCCCGCCGCTGCCACATCCCTGCGCGACCTCGGCTGCGCGCTCGTCGCCGGCTCCCTGTCGTCTCCCGACGCGATCCGGTCCGGGCTCGAGGGCGCCGACGCCGCGATCCACGGCGCCGCCGTCTACGAGGTCGGCATCCCCGCCAAGCGGCGGCCCGCGATGTACGAGGCCAACGTCACCGGCACCCGTACCGTCCTCTCCGCCGCCCTCGACGCGGGCACGACGAAGGTCGTGTACGTCTCCTCCGTCGTGGCGTTCGGCGACACCAAGGGCGCCGTCGTGGACGAGGGCCACGAGCACCCCGGGCGCTTCACGTCGTACTACGACGAGACCAAGCACCTCGCCCACAGGGAGGCTCGGCGGCAGATCGCGGCCGGGCTGCCGTGCGTCGTCGCGCAGCCCGGCGCGGTCTACGGCCCCCACGACCACAGCGTCATCGGCGACGTGGTGCGCAAGGTCGCGCGCGGGCGGCTGCCGGCGGTGGCGTTCCCAGAGTTCGGCGTGACGGCGGTGCACCGCGACGACGTCGCCGACGGCATCCTGCGGGCGCTCGACGCCGGGCGCCCCGGGGAGTCGTACGTCCTCGGCGGCGACATCACGACGCTCGGCGACATCGTGTCCTGCGCCGCGCGGGTCGCCGGGCGGCGGGCGCCGCGGCTGACGGTGCCGGTGTCGTTCGTCAGGGCGGTCGCGCCGCTCGGCCCGCTCGTCGGGCCGCTCCTGGGCTACCCGCCGAACATGCGCGAGCTCGTCTCGACTAGTGACGGCGTGACGTTCTGGGCCTCGGACGCCAAGGCCCGCGCCGAGCTCGGCTACACGACGCGCCACCTCGAGGACGGCCTGCGCGACACGCTGCGCGCCGAGGGCCTGCTGCGCGCGTAGCGGTCCGTGCGCACCGAGCGCTCGCCTCGTTCCTTGACGTTCGTGCGCCGGTCTCGAGCGTCGTGATCTTCAAAGAACGGGCCCGCCCGCAGGTGGGGAACGAGCTGGCGTCAGGCCGTCTCCCAGAGCAGCACCTCGGCGCCGTCCTCACCCGCGGTGAGGCGCGGCGCGCCGGCCGCGACGAGGCGTACGGAGTCGCCCTCCCCCAGGTCCCCGGCGCCGTCGAGGGCGGCGGTGCCGCGGGCGACGTAGAGATGCACGTGCCGGTTGTCGGGCCCGGTGACGGTCTCGTGCGCGCGGAGCCTGCCCGCCCAGAGCACGGCGTCGCGCTGGCGGATCGAGATGGCCGCGTCGTGCCCGCGCCCGGACGCGATCGCGTGCAGGCCGCCGCGAGCCAGCTCGGCCGCGACGTCGAGCTGCTCGTACGACGGGTCCGCCCGCTCGGTGTCCGGCCGCACCCACATCTGCACGAAGCGCACGTCGGTCCCGCCGCGCGGGCACAGCTCGCTGTGCCAGATCCCGGTGCCCGCGCTCATCCGCTGCGCGAGCCCGGGGTAGATGACGTCGCGGTTGCCCAGCGTGTCCTCGTGCCGCAGCTCGCCGTCGAGCACCCACGTGACGATCTCCATGTCGCGATGCGGGTGCGTACGGAAGCCGCTCCCGGCGCGCACGACGTCGTCGTTGCTCACGAGCAGCAGGCCGTGATGGGTGTTGGCGGCGTCGTAGTGCGGCCCGAACGAGAAGCAGTGCCGCGAGTCGAGCCAGTCGGTGCGCGTCGTGAAGCGCTCGGCGGCGCGGCGTACCTCGATCACAGCCCACCGGCCACGCGCAGGACGGCGCCGGTGACGTACGACGCCTCGTCGCTGAGCAGCCACGCGATCGCCGGAGCTACCTCGTCAGGCTCGCCGGCCCGGCCGGTCGGCACCCTGCCCTTGACGCGCTCGATGCGGCCCGGCTCGCCCGCGCCGGCGTGGATGTCCGTGCGGACCAGGCCGGGGGCCACGGCGTTGACGCGGATGCCGCGCGGCGCCAGCTCCTTCGCCAGGCCGACCGTGAGCGCGTCGACCCCGGCCTTGGCGGCGGCGTAGTGGACGTACTCGTGCGGCGACCCGAGCGTCGCGGCGGAGGAGGAGACGTTGACGATCGCGGAGCCCGGACCCATGACCTGCGCGGCGCGGCGGCAGCAGAGGACGACGCCGAGGAGGTTGACGTCGAGCACCGTCTCGATGACCTCCACGGGTGTGTCCGCGAGGTCGCCGATGTGCGCGGTGAGGCCGGCGTTGGCGACGAGGCCGGTGACCGGGCCGAGGGGCTCGGCCGCGGCGAAGAGCGCGTCCACGTCGCCCGCGTCCCGTACGTCCCCTGGCACGGTCACGCACCGGACGCCGTGTCGTACGACCTCCGCCTCGACCCGTGCGGCCGCGGCGGCGTGGGAGCGGTAGCCGAGGACGAGGTCGTGGCCCGCCGCCGCGAGGCGCAGCGCCGTCGCGGCGCCGATGCCGCGGCTCGCTCCGGTGACGACGGTGACCACGAACGGCATTCTGCGCGGAACCGTCCCGCCGCGCGCCCCGTCACACCCCCACACGACGAGGCGACGGAGGACGGCGATGAGGCGAGTGCTGGCGGTGGCGGGCGCGACGGTGGCGTTCCTGGTGGGGGTGGCCGGTCCGGCGGTCGCGTGCGGGGGGCTCATCGGCCCGAACGGCGCCGTGAACCTGCTGCGCACCACGACGTTCGCCGGATACCACGACGGCGTCGAGCACTACGTCACGTCGTTCGCGTTCGCGGGCGGGGGAGGGGCCTTCGGGTCGCTGACGCCGCTGCCCGGCGTTCCGACGAAGGTCGAGCGCGGCGGTGACTGGACGCTCCAGCGTCTCATCCGCGAGACGACGGCGGTCGCCGAGAGCGCGCGCTTCGCCGCGCCGACCGCGCTGGCCTCCAAGGGAGACGCCGAGGTGATCATGAAGGTCAAGGTCGACGCCCTCGACATCACGGTCCTCAAGGGCGGTGGCAAGGCCGTCGGCGAGTGGGCGACCGAGCACGGCTTCCGGCTCCCGCCGGACGCGCCCGAGGTCCTCGACTTCTACGCGCGGCGCAGCCCGATCTTCCTGGCGGCGGCGTTCGACGCGAACGAGGCGAAGAAGCGGGGCCAGAACATCGGTGACGGCACGCCCGTCCACATCACGATCCCGACCGCCAACCCCTGGGTACCGCTGCGCATCCTCGCGCTCGGCAAGGACGCCCGCGAGCGGGTCGAGGCCGACGTCTACCTGCTCACCGACCGCCGCCCCAACCTGCTCTCCACGACACGCATCGGCACGAACGCCACGCTGTCCATCGAGTACGACGACGCCGCGAGCGAGTCGCTGCTCCGCGACCTCCGCGACGACAAGACCGGTGACTGGGTGCCCGACTCGGGATGGCTGACGAAGGTCACGGTGTCCGGACCCGCCGGTGACCTCACGGGCGACCTCGCCATCGACGCGAACGGCGTCCAGGAGCCGTCCATGGTCGCCGCCGGCTTCAACATCGCGCCCGGCTCACCCGGCTTTCCGCAGCCGTACGACGAGTCCCCTGCCCCCGCGATCGCCGTCGCGGTGATGGCCGGCTCGCTGCTGACGGCGGCGGCGGTGAGCTCGTTCCGCGGGCGGCGTACGGCATGAGGCTCGCCGCGTTCTGGCCGGTGCTCGCCCTCGCGGCGGCACCGGCCTGCGGGTCGGCCGAGGCCCGCGTCACGACGACCGACGCCGTGCTCGACGTGCGGTGGTCGGCGTTCTCCGAGTCGTCGGTGAAGGTGCCGCGCGGCGTGCCGATCACGTTCACGATCCGCAACGACGACCCGATCGGCCACGAGCTCATCGTCGGCGACGCGGCGCTGCAGTCCAGGCACGAGAAGGGCACCGAGCCGGCGCACGAGGACCGGCCCGGCGAGGTCACGGTCGGGCCTGGGGAGACGGCGACGACGACGGTGACGTTCGCGGAGGCGGGGATGGCGTACTTCGCCTGCCACCTGCCGGGCCACTACCGGTACGGCATGCGGGGCGTGGTGCACGTCGTGCGGTGAGGCCAGCCAGCCAGCCGCCGCCGCCGCTGCCCGAAGTTACTGGTGAGTAGCGACAGCGGCCGAGCACGAACTGGTGAGCCGCGACGTCGCTACTCACCAGTAACCAGGTGACCGGCGACTTCCCGTCAACGGCAGGCAACTTCACCGGTATCCGGGCACGCGGCCACCGTCGCGGGCGCCGTCGCGGGCGTCCCTTAGGCCGTCTCGTCCTCGACAGCGACGGCTCTGCTCAGCGAACGTCCTGGCAGCAGCATCGACGAGCCGAGGGCCGTCGCGACGAGCTTGCCGTCGGCGTTGCGGATCTCGGCGGTCGCCACGGAGATGCTGCGGCCGTGGTTGACGACGCGGCCGACGGCGGTGAGGACGCGGCCGTCGGGCGGCGCGGGGCGGATGAACTTCACCGTGATGTCGATCGGTGCCGACGCCGTGCCCGCGGGTGCCAGCGTCGCGCTCGCCGTGGCGATGGCGGAGTCGGCGAGGTAGACGAGGAAGCCGCCCTCGACGAAGCCGGTCGGGCTGCACAGCCACGGGCTCGCGGGCATCGCCCACGTCGTCTCGCCCTCGCCGATCTCGACCGGGCGCGATCCGGTGACGTAGTGCAGCGGCGGCGGTTCGACGGCGCCGGAGACGCAGCCGCGGTAGAGGTCGTACCCGCTCATCCGGTCGGCCTCGGCGCCGAGGACGGTGCCGACGGGCTCGCGCAGGTACGGGTCCGGGGTGTCGTACGTCACGGGCTCCAGCACAGGCAGCTCGGCCGGGCGGGGCGGCGGGTCGACGGGCGGGAAGACGAAGCAGCGGCTCGTCGCGTGCGCCAGCTCGCGGCCGTCGGCGTCGGTCACCACCGCGTCGGACAGCGCGAGCGAACGCCCCGCGTGGATGACCCGCCCCTTCGCCGTGATGTCGCGGCCGTCGGGGAACGCCGGGCGGAGGTACGACATCGACAGCTCGGACGTCGTGTAGACCGTGCCGGGCGGCAGCGTCGACTGGATCGAGCAGCCGAGCGGCCCGTCCGCGAGCGCGGCGAGGATGCCGCCGCTGATGACGCCGTGGTGCGACACGAGCCAGCCCGTGGACGGCATCGTGAACGTCGACGTACCGGGCCCGATCGCGGTCGGCCGCATGCCGGTCAGGTGGTGCATCGGCGGTGGTACGGAGCGCCCCTCGATGCCCGCGCGCATCTGCTCGATGCCCGACAGCGCGAGCATCTCCGGCCGGTAGAAGCCGCCCCGAGGTGGCTCGTCGAGGATCACGCGGGGAGACTAACGCTCGTGCCCGAGCTGCCCGAGGTCGAGTCGCTGGCGCGCTGGCTCACCGCCCGCGCGGTCGGCCGCGTCGTCGCCCGCGTCGAGCCCGTCGCGATCAGCGCGCTGAAGACGTTCGACCCGCCGGCGCACGGGCTCCAGGGACTGGAGATCACGGGCGTCACGCGACACGGCAAGTTCCTCGACGTCGACGTCTCCGGGCTGCACCTCGTCATCCACCTCGCCCGCGCGGGCTGGCTGCGCTGGAAGGACTCGCAGCCCACGGCGCTCGCCCGGCCCGGCGGCAAGAACCCGCTCGCGTTCCGCGTCGTCCTCGACGACGACAGCGGCTTCGACCTCACCGAGGCAGGCACGAAGAAGGGCCTCGCGGTGTACGTCGTGCGGCGGCCGGAGGACGTCCCCGGCGTGGACCGCCTCGGGGTCGACGTGCTGTCGCCGGAGTTCACCGCCTTACGACTCGGCCGGCTCCTCGAAGGCCGGCGCGTGCAGGTCAAGGGCGCGCTGACCGACCAGTCGCTCATCGCGGGTGTCGGCAACGCGTACTCCGACGAGGCCCTGCACGCGGCGCGGCTGTCGCCGTTCAAGATCGCCGGAACGCTCGACGCCGGCGAGGTCGACCGCCTCCACGAGGCGCTGGTGTCGGTCATCAGCGCGGCCGTGGAGCGTTCGCGCGACCTGCCGGCCGGCGAGCTCAAGGCCGAGAAGAAGTCCGGCCTCAACGTCCACGGCCGCACCGGGGAGCCGTGCCCGGTGTGCGGGGACGTCGTACGCGAGGTGTCGTTCGCGGACAAGTCGTTGCAGTACTGCCCCACCTGCCAGACCGGCGGCAAGCCGCTGGCCGACCGCCGCCTGTCCCGCCTGCTGAAGTAGGAGCTCCCGTTGCAGCCGTCCGACGTGACCGAAGGAACGTTCCTGCTCGACGTCCGCGAGGACGACGAGTGGGCGGCCGGGCACATCCCCGGCTCGTCGCACATCCCCATGAGCGGGCTGCTCGCGCGGGTCGCCGAGGTGCCGAAGGACCGCGACGTCTGCGTCGTCTGCAAGGTCGGGGCGCGGTCGGCGCAGGTGACGGCGTACCTGCGGCAGCAGGGCTGGCCGTCGGTCGCGAACCTCGACGGCGGCGTCGTCGCGTGGGTCGGCGCGGGCAAGCCGTTCGTGGCGGACGCGGGGGAGGCGAGGGTGCTGTGAGCACACCGGTCTCCTCGATCAAGCAGATCAAGCGCGGCGAGGGCGCGCTGCTGTCGCGGGTCGAGTACACGCGGCTCGCGCAGACGCTCCTCGAGCTCACCGAGGAGGAGTGGGCGGCGCCGGTCCCCGACTGCCCCGGCTGGACCGTCAAGGCGCTGGCGTCGCACGTGCTCGGCGGGCTCGAGTGCGTACGCAAGCCGAAGGAGTTCGTGCGCCAGTACCTCGCCGGCATCCGGCTCGCGAAGAAGCTCGATCTGCCGGGCCCCGTCGACGGCCTCAACGAGGTGCAGATCCGCAAGTACGCCGCGATGACCGGCCCCCAGATCGCCGCGCGGATCGCGGACCTCGTCGAGCCGGCGCTGCGGCACCGGATGCGGACGCCGTTGGTGCTGCGCTACGGCATCTGGACCAAGCTCGACGTGAAGGGCCGGACGCCGGTCGCGTGGGTGCTCGACGTCGTCTACACGCGGGACACGTTCCTGCACCGGCTCGACGTGGCGCGGGCGCTCGGTCGCGACGTGGAGGTCGACGAGGTCGAGGGCCGCGTCATCGCGGACATGGTGCGCGAGTGGGCGGCCCGCCACGGCCAGCCGGTGACGCTGCGGCTCACCGGGCCCGCCGGGGGGACGTACGTCGCGGGGACCGGCGGCGCGGAGGTCGAGTGCGACGCCGTCGAGTGGGCGCGCGCCGTAGCAGGTCGCGCGCCCGCTGTGGGGCTCCTGGCGACATCTGTGCAGATCTAGCGGACATCGCCCGGAAGCCTGTGGACGGCGCGCTGGTGCCGTTCGCGCACCGTCGCCGACCCTGGGCTGACGGGGAACCGAGCCAAGGGGCACCATGACTGCTGTGACCGCACTGCCGCTGCGCGGGGGACCGTTCACGCGGGCCGACCTGGAGTCGATGCCCGATGACGGCCGCCGCTACGAGCTCATCGACGGGTGCCTGCTCGTGACGCCCGCACCCAGGTGGATGCACCAGCGTGGCGTCGCCGAGCTGTTCGTGATCCTCCGCGCGGCAACGCCGGACTACGCCGAGACGCTGCCGGGCCCCTTCGCGATCGTGCCGGAGGACGACACGGAGTTGCAGCCGGACGTCTTCGTGGCGCGGCGCGCGGACTTCACCGAGAAGGAGCTACCCGCCGCGCCACTGCTCGTGGTCGAGGTGCTGTCGCCGAGCACGCGGTCTTTCGACCTCGGCGCGAAGCGCGAGCGGTACGAGCGCGCGGGCACGCCGGCGTACTGGGTCTTCGACCCGGCCGCCGTCCGGCTCCGTGCCTGGGAGCTGCGCGACGGCGCGTACGTTCTCGTCGGAGACGTCAGCGGTGACGAGGCATTCGAGACGAACGTGCCCTTCCCTGTCCGGGTGGTCCCCTCCACGCTCGTCTGACGTAGGCTGCACCCCTGTCGCGGGAGTCCGGGCCGACCGGGCTGAGAGGGCGGCTAGAGGGCCGCCGACCGCTGGAACCTGTCCGGGTCATGCCGGCGTAGGGAGCGAACGCCATGCCGTCCTCGAAGACGTACCTGCCGGGGAGCCGTCCCGACATCCGCGTGCCGATGCGCGAGGTCCGCCTCACCACCGGCGACAGCGTCGTGCTGTACGACACGTCAGGGCCGTACACCGACCCGACTGTCACGACCGACCTCGAGCGCGGCCTCGCGAGGCTGCGGGACCCGTGGATCCGCGAGCGCGGCGACGTGGTCGAGACGCCGAGCGGCGCGCTCATCGCCGCCGACCCCGACAGGGCCGTGACGCAGCTCGCCTACGCGCGCCGCGGCGAGATCACCCCCGAGATGGAGTACGTCGCCATCCGCGAGGGCGTCACGCCGGAGTACGTCCGCGACGAGGTCGCCGCCGGCCGCGCGATCATCCCCGCGAACGTCAACCACCCCGAGTCGGAGCCGATGGCGATCGGCCGCGGTTTCCTCGTCAAGATCAACGCGAACATCGGCAACTCCGCCGTCGCCTCCTCCATCGAGGAGGAGGTCGAGAAGATGACGTGGGCGACCCGTTGGGGAGCCGACACCGTCATGGACCTCTCCACCGGCAAGAACATCCACGCCACCCGCGAGTGGGTCGTCCGCAACTCGCCGGTGCCGATCGGCACGGTGCCGATCTACCAGGCCCTGGAGAAGGTCGACGGCAAGGCCGCGGACCTCTCCTGGGAGGTCTACCGCGAGACGCTGATCGAGCAGTGCGAGCAGGGCGTCGACTACTTCACGGTCCACGCCGGCGTACTGCTGCGCTACGTCCCCATGACCGCCAAGCGCAAGACCGGCATCGTCAGCCGCGGCGGCTCGATCCTCGCCGCGTGGTGCCTCGCGCACCACCAGGAGAACTTCCTCTACACGCACTTCGAGGACATCTGCCGGATCCTCAAGCAGTACGACGTGGCGTTCTCGCTCGGCGACGGCCTGCGCCCCGGCTCCATCTACGACGCCAACGACGAGGCCCAGCTGGCCGAGCTGCGGACCCTCGGCGAGCTCACCAAGGTCGCGTGGGAGCACGACGTCCAGGTCATGATCGAGGGTCCTGGGCACGTCCCCATGAACAAGATCAAGGAGAACATGGAGCTCCAGCTCGAGCTCTGCCACGAGGCGCCGTTCTACACGCTCGGCCCGCTGACCACCGACATCGCGCCGGCGTACGACCACATCACCAGTGCCATCGGCGCGGCGATGATCGGCTGGTACGGCACCGCGATGCTCTGCTACGTCACGCCGAAGGAGCACCTCGGGCTGCCCAACCGCGACGACGTGAAGGAAGGCGTCATCGCGTACAAGATCGCCGCGCACGCCGCCGACCTCGCCAAGGGCCACCCCGGCGCGCAGGCGTGGGACGACGCGCTCTCCGACGCGCGGTTCGAGTTCCGCTGGGCCGACCAGTTCGACCTCTCGCTCGACCCCGACAGGGCGCGCGAGTACCACGACGAGACGCTCCCCGCGGAGCCGGCGAAGACCGCGCACTTCTGCTCGATGTGCGGGCCGCACTTCTGCTCGATGAAGATCACGCAGGACGTGCGGGCGTACGCCGCCGCGCAGGGCGTCTCCGAGGACGAGGCCCTGACCGCGGGGATGAAGGCGAAGTCGGCGGAGTTCGTGGAGCTCGGCGCGTCGGTCTACGTCGAGTAGCTACTCCGCGTCGCGGCGCGCGGTGTCGCCGTCGAGGTCGTCGATGCCCGGGTGCGGCGGGTCGGCGGTGAGCGACTCGAGCGGCGCCACCTGCGGGGCGTTCTTGACCCGCCCCTCCTTGGCCTTCTGCGGGCCGGCGGAGAGGAACGCCAGCACCAGCGCCGCGGCGAAGATGACGAACGTCAGCGCCGGCCGCTTGGACAGCGTGTCGAACGTGTCCGGCGCGATGTCCTTCAGCACCGTGAGGAAGTCCGCGTTGTACGCCTTGGCCGTGTACGCCGCGTCGCCGAACAGCGTCCCCAGCACGCACGCGATCGCCGTGACGACGACGGCGATGATCCGTACCGGCAGCGTCGAGCGGCCCGACACGACGCGCATGACCCAGCCGACGGTGAGGCCGATGACGACGGCGACGCCGACGTACTCCCGCTCGGCCTGCGCGTAGATGAACGCCCAGATCCCGACGCCCACCGCGGCGACGACGAGGGCGGCGACGGTCGCGATGACCACCTTGCCGGGGCCGGGCGGGGGCGGGGCGAGGGCGACGTACTCCATCCCCTGGTCGCCCGCGGTGTCGTCCGGCGTGAGGTCGGCGGGGGCGTTCGGGTCGTCGGTCGTCACGGTCTGCTCCAGATGTGTCGGTTAGCGCGGGAGCGTACGCGAATCGGCCTCCCTTGCCAGCAGCCACCGCTTGGCGTCGAGCCCGCCGGCGTACCCGCCGAGCGCCCCGCCCGCGCGGAGCACGCGGTGGCAGGGGACGACGATGCAGAGCGGGTTGGCGCCGAGCGCGCTGCCCGCGGCGCGGACGGCCTTCGGGCTGCCGGCGCTCGTCGCGACGTCGGTGTAGGTGACCGAGGCGCCGTACGGCACCGCCGCCGTGGCCTCCAGCACCCGCCGCTGGAACGGCGTCCGCACCAGCGACCAGTCCAGCTCCAGGTCGAACATGGTGCGTTCGCCTGCGAAATAGCCGTCGAGCTGGCGGCGTACCTCGTCGGCGCGGGCGGGCGCTTCGAGGACGCGCGGGGAGACGCGCGCGGCGAGGTCGGCGAGCAGGTCGTCGTACGCGTCGTACGACACCCGCGCCAGCCCCCGCGCGGTCACCGCGACCCAGACGCGCCCGAACGGCGCGTCCACCGGCGCCACCGCGACGTCGGCCTCGTCTCCCGCGCGCGCGACGAACGCCTCGACCGTGGCGGCGGGGGCGCCTGGACCGTTCTTCAGGAACGCGAGCTCTGCCATGTCTTCCTCAGCTTCGTGACGCCCTCGTGGACGTTGCGGCGGGCGGCCTCGGCGGAGGTGCCCATGACGGCGCCGATCTCGGCGTAGTCCAGGTCGGCGACGAACCGGTGCACGACCGCGACCCGCTGCTTCTCCGGCAGGCGGCGTACGTCGTCCCAGAGCGCCGGCTCCGGGTCCGTGCCGCCGACGTCGGAAACGGGCTCCGGCGCCTCGACGGCGAGTGGCCTGCGGGCGCGCGACCTGTGCTCGTCGACCGCCTTGCGCCGCGCGATCGTGAACAGCCAGCCGCGCAGGTTCTCCTCCTCCGCCGGCGGCCAGACGCGCAGCGCGGCGAGCCAGGTCTCCTGGAAGCAGTCGTCGGCGTCGTGCGGCCCGACGGTCGCGACGAGCAGCCGCCACACCGCGTCGCGGTGGTCGGCGAAGAACGTCTGGAACGGCGGCGGCCCCACGGGCACTAGAACGTACGCTGCGCCGTTTCCGTGAGGTCGATGACGGCGGGAGCGGGCACCGTGACCTGGCGCTTGAAGAGGACCTTCACCCAGGTCTTGCCGAAGTGCTCGCCGGTGACGGTCATCCCGACGGCCTCCCAGCCGTCGGCGCCGAGGCGCGTCAGCTCGGCGTCCTCGGCGGACCCGGCTGCCACCTCAGCCCAGCGGTACTCCCACATGTCATCCGTTGTACCCCGCCGTACGAGGGTTGCGTTCCGCCGAACGGGTGAACCTCGCTGTAGCGTCGCGGCCATGCGACGGCACGAGCGTTTCCTCGCCTACGGGGCCGGCGGCTGGGTGTTCGAGGTGCTGTTCACCGGCCTGAAGGGGCCGTTCCGTGACAAGGACCGGCGGCTCGCGGCGCACACGTACCTCTGGATGTTCCCCATCTACGGCTCCGCGGCATACCTCTTCGAGCCGGCCCACGACGCGCTGCGCGCGCGGCCGTGGTGGCAGCGCGGGGCGGCGTACGCCGCGGGGTTCTTCGCCGTCGAGGCGGCGAGCGGCGCGGCGATCAGGAAGGTCGCGGGCGAGGTGCCGTGGGACTACGCGCGCCCGCGCGGCACCCGCCCCGTGCCGCTGCACGTCGGCGGGCTGGTGCGGCCGGCGTACGCGCCGGTGTGGTTCGTCGCGGGCCTGCTCGCCGAGCGCGCCCACGACCGGCTGACTAGGTGAACTTCAGGTAGGTGTACGCCGAGGTCGTCGGGAGGTTGTACGTGTTCCCGGCGAAGCGCGACCGCACGCGGTACGGCACGCCCGGCATCGGGTCGCCGGTGAGCGTCACCGTGGACACCCCGCTGTCGGTCATGGAGGCGCACGCGAGGTCGGCGACGGTGCGCCAGGCGCCGGACGTGTACCGCTGCGCGAGGAACTCCACGCAGGTGTAGACCGCCGGCGGCGTGATCGTGGCCGTGATCGTGGGGTCGACGCTGCGGCGGTAGAGGTAGTAGCCGTTCGACGCGCCGTAGTAGCCGGAGACCTTCTGCGTGATGCGGACCTGGACCAGCACCGTCTTGGTGACCTTGCGCGGCTCGTAGACGTCGTCACCGGCGAACGACGCGGTGTACGTGGTCCGGACGACCGGCGAGTGGGTCGCGCGCAGGTACCCCTCGGAGCTGACCGTGCCGCTCGCGACGGCCCTCGTCGACCGGTCGAGCGGCGTGGCCGTGATAGCCACCCTGCGGTTGGTGTACGTCGTGCCGAGCCGCGCGAGGAGACGCACCGTCGAGGCGTACGGGTACCTCGTCGCGTTCGTGGTGATCGACAGCGCGGGGACGAGCCCGGCGACGCTGAACGTCAGCGACTTCGTCGCGCCGACGTGGTCCGCGTCGCCCGCCCAGGACGCGGTGTAGGTGTACGACCCGCGCTTGGAGACCGTGTCCGTGATCGTGAACGTGCCGTCCGCCGCGGTGGTCACGGCAGGACGCGCGACGGTGCCGTACTTGCTGGTCCGCGACACCTGCACGGAGGTCCCCGCCGGGACAGGGACGGTGCCGGCGAGCTTGCCGGTGACCGAGAACGCCGTCTTCACCTTCGGCGTCGCCGGCTTCGTCAGCGCGATCGTCGACGTGGACAGCGTCGGGTCCTGCCGGATGTGCAGGTACGCCTTCTGGCCGAGGTAGCCGTCGTCGCTCGCGGCGAACAGCCGGGTCGCGTCCTCGGTCATCGCCAGGCCGCCGGGGAAGATCCGCTGGTGGGAGGCGTTGCAGCAGTCGACCTCGTAGACGCGGCGGAGCTGCCCGCCCGCGGTGTAGACGTAGACGTCCGGGTCGTAGACGCCGTTGACACCGGCGGCGACGTGGCCGGTCGGCGCGACGGCGACCGCCGTCGGGTACGGGTTGTTCGTGCCGTAGACGCCGTCGCTGGACAGGTCCGAGGTCTTGTAGCGCGGGTGCTGGTACGGAGCTCCGGACGCGGTGATCACGTGCTGACCGTCGCTCGTGATCGCGATGTCGCCGAGGTTCGAGCCGACCTCGCGGGAGGCGACGGCCGTGAGGGCGCCGTCGGCGATCGTGAGCAGGTGGATCTTCGCCGGGCTGACCCCCTGTACGCCGGCGACGAGGCGCGACGGCTCGGCAGGGGACACGTGGACCAGCGGCGCGCCGGAGAAGGAGGTGCCCACAGGGGCGCGGGCGAGCGTGACGGCCGGCTCCTCGCCGGCGAGCTCGACGACGCCGATGTTGCCGCCGCTGTTGCAGCCGTACCCGAACCAGAGCTGCGTACCGCTCACCGCCAGGCCGCGCGGGCAGGTCGCGGCACCGGTCGCGTAGCGCGCCACCTCCGTGAGCGTCGTCGTGTCGATCGCCGAGATCGCGTCGCCGCTGAACAGCGCGACGTAGAGGGTGCTGCCGTCCGAGGAGACCGCCATCGCCGCCGCGCCGGGCTGGTTGTCGATGACCGCGACGGGGCCGCCCGCGAGGTCGCGGACGTGGACGCCGTGCGAGCCGCCACCGGTGAGGAACAGGTGGCTGCGCGCGTCGTCGACGAACATGTCGTTGACGTGGTTCATCGGCAGCTCGATGACGGAGTCGGCCGCGGCGGCGGGTGAGGCGGCGGCGGTGAGGCCGCCCAGCGCGAGCGAGGCAGCGGCGAAGGACGAGACGAGGCGCACGAAGGATCCCCCCAGGGACACGGAAGCGGACTGTCACGGTACGTGCCGCAGGACGGGCGCGGGCGGGAACCCGGAAAGGCGTACGCTGGCCGAACGCCGTTCGGTATCTGCTCTCGGAGGCTCCCGTGTCCGTCGTCGCCATCCCCGAGGAGTACGTCGCCCTCACCGACGCCCTGCGCGACTTCGTCGAGCGCGAGGCGCGCCCGCTCGAGGAACAGCACGCCCAGGAGCTGCAGGAGACCGGGCACATCACCGGTGCCGTCGAGATGCGGCGCGCGCTGCGCAAGAAGAGTGTCGCCGCTGGCTTCTACGGGCTGTTCATGCCGGAGGAGGTCGGCGGCGCGGGCATCGGCTACCTCGGCATGGCGCTGGCGTACGAGGCCGTCGCGCAGACCGGCTCGTACCTCGCCGCCGGCGGCGGCCTCCTCCCGAACGTCGAGGGCCCGACGCCCGTACTCCTCGACTGCAACGAGGAGCAGCGCGAGCGCTACCTCATGCCGACGATGCGGGCCGAGCGGGAGGCGGCGTTCGCGCTGACCGAGCCCGAGGCCGGCTCCGACGCGACCAAGATCAAGACGCGCGCGGTGGCGACCGGCTCCGGCGGCTACGTCGTCAACGGCCGCAAGCACTTCATCACCCACGGCGCCGAGGCCGACTACGTCCTCCTCTTCGCCGTCACCGACCCCGAGAAGGGCGCGCAGGGCGGCATCACGTGCTTCCTCGTCGACACCGACACGCCGGGGTTCACCGTCGCGCGCAAGCAGCAGACGATGTACGACAACCACCAGGCCGAGCTCGTGTTCGAGGACATGGAGGTCGGCGCCGAGCAGATCCTCGGCCGCGAGGGCTACGGCTTCTACTCGGCCATGAAGTGGATCAACGGCGGCCGCATCCAGATCGCCGCCAACGCCGTCGGCGTCGCCCAGCACCTCTACGAGCGGATGCTCGACTACGCGAAGCAGCGCGAGGCGTTCGGCAAGCCCATCGGCAAGAACCAGTACGTCCAGGGCCACATCGTCGACTCGCTCTGCGAGCTCGAGCAGGCCCGCCTGCTGACCTACGTCGCGAGCGACACGATCGACAACGGCGGCGACGGCCGTACGTGGGCCGCGAAGGCCAAGTACGTCGCGTCCGAAATGGTCGGCCGCGTCGCCGACCGCGCGATCCAGGTGTACGGCGGCAACGGCTACATGACGGAGATGGGCATCGAGCGGTACGCCCGCATGGTGCGCGCAATGCGCCTCTACGAGGGCACGTCGGAGATCCTCAAGACCAACATCGCCAAGGGCCTCGGCCTCTAGCAGGGTCCCGCCCCGAACGTGGGATGCCGCTGAGCGGGCCAGGGGCCATCAGGCATCCCAAGTTCGCGCGGGCAGGGAGCGCTAGACCACCGGGATCGTCAGCGAGCCCGGGTGCGCCGGGTCGACGACCACGCCGTACGACGTCGGCACCTGCTGCGCGCGGTACGCCGCGTCCGTCGCCGCCAGCACCAGCCGCAGCGAGTGACCGGCCGCGAAGCGGTGCGCGAAGCCCGCGAGCGTGATGGTCGTGGGCCCCGACAGGTTCGTGGCGCGGACCGGCGCGACGAGCCGGCGGACCAGCGTCGTGGTGCCGTCGGGCGCGACGTCGTAGACCTTCGCGAACACCGTCGCGAGCCCGATCGCCGATGTCAGCTTGACCGTCGCGACGGGTGCGCCGACGACGTCGGTGTCCGCCGCGAACGGCGCCGCGGTGAACGCCGCGAACGTCCCCGGCGCATCGGTCGCGGGCACCGACGAGAAGTGGCTCTGCTGGAAGTTCGACGTCTCGGAGTACGACACCGGCGCGCCGGCGGGCGGGTTCACGAACGTCGCCGTCCCCGGCTTGACCGCCGTACGGTCCGCCGTCAGCGTGCCGTCGCCGGACAGGAACAGCCGCTGCGGCGTGCCGACGGGGAACGCCGGTGCGGAGGCGTACGCCGGCTGCGCGGAGCCGGTCGTGTCGTACGACACCCAGTCCCTGAAGTACTCGAAGCCGTCGCCGGTCGAGACGGTCGTGTCCTGACGCAGGTAGCGGTCGTACCAGGCCAGCACCCGCGACGCGATGACGTCGCGCGACGGGTCGGTCCACGAACGCTCGCCGGGCGCGTCGGTGTAGCCGTGCCCGCCGTTGACCCACAGCATCTTCACGGGGGCACCGTTGTGGCGCAGCGCGGTGTAGTTGGCGATGGCGTCGTTGAGGTTGAACAGCGTGTCGCGCTGCCCCTGGATGAGCAGCGTCGGCACGGTCAGCCGGCGCTTCAGGGTCTCCGGCGACGACTTCGCGAGCAGCGTCAGGGTCCCGGGGGTCGCGTTCCCCGTCGCCATCGACGTGTAGTACGCCTGGCAGAGACCGTCCACGAAGCCGAGGCACTCGCGCGGCGGCATGGTCGCGCCGGGCTGCGACGCGACGGGCTGCGCGGTGCCGAGGCCGAAGAACAGCGACGTCCACTCGTGCTTGAAGACGCCGAGCTTCGGCTCGTGCCGGAAGCCGCGGCCCTCGTTGTTCGGGTCGAGGGCGTAGACGAGGGAGTTCCACGTGATGAACGGCACGATCGCGTCGATGCGCCGGTCGTACTCCGCGGCCATGAGCTGGATGCCGCCGCCGTACGACGGGCCGATCATGCCGACGCGCGGGTCGCCCGGCGCGTCGAGCAGCACCTCGGGCCGGTTGGCGAGCCAGGTGAGGATCTGCTGGACGTCCTTGACGTCGTAGTCGGGGGAGTCGAGCCCGATCTCGCCGGTGGTCGCGCCGAAGCCGCGCGAGGAGTACGCGAGGACGACGTAGCCGTGACCCGCGAGGAACGGCGCCTCGCCGGCCGCGAAGTCGGCCTTGCTGCCGCCGAAGCCGTGGGCCGCGACGACGGCGGGCGCGGGGTTGGCCGCGTCGACGCCGGCGGGGACGTAGAGCGTCGCGTCGATGGCGATGTGCTCGTCGTCGTTCGGGCCGTCGACGACGTTGATGGTGTACGCGGTCGCGGTGAACGCGGCGGCGGCGGACGTGGGCATCGCGAGGCCGGCGGCGACGAGGCCGGCGGCGGCGAGCAAGGAGAGGCGGCGCACGAGAGCTCCGAAAGGACGTAGGGACAGCGATCCTTCGACGCCGCCGCGTCGCGGACCTGCCTCTAGCCACCGGCCGGGGAACGGCGGAGGCTGGCGGGGTGCCGACCCGGATGGTCGCCTGGGCGACCGCGATCGTGACGGCGTACGTCGTGGCGCTGACCGTCGCCGAGCCGCGCGTCCTGATCCGCGACGCCCCCGGCGCCAACCTCGTCATCCAGACGACGGCGGCGCTCGTGGCTGTGCTGGTGGCGGTCATCGCGTTCGGCCGGTTCCGCCAGCGCCGCAAGGCCGCGGAGTTGTTCGTCGTGCTCGCGCTCGCGCACCTCGCGGCGGGCACGCTGCTCTTCACGGTCCTCCCGATGGCCGCGGGTGACGTCGTCCCGAGCCGTACGGTCTGGGCCGGCGCGCTGACCCGGCTCGCGGGGGCGCTGCTGCTCGCGGCGGCCGCACATGTCCCACTGCGCGCCGTGGACCCGCCGCGGTGGATGTACGCCGACGAGGTCGCGGTCGCGGCACTCACCGGCATCGTCGTGGTGAGCTGCTACGCCGTCGCGGCGCGGCTCGGGACCGTCCCCACGGCGACCCGGGGGGAGCGGGTGTGGGACACGGCGCCGTCGCTCGCGGTGGTCCTCGGGGTGACGGCGCTCGCGTCGGCGGTGGCCGCCGTGGGCTTCGTCCGGCGCCGGGCCGGCACGCCCGGCGACGCGCTGCTGGGGTGGCTCGCCGTCGCGACGATCCTCGCGGCCGGCGCGCACGCCGCAGCGGCCGGCACCACCGTGACGACGTACTCGGCGGGCGTCGCGGTGGGCGACCTGCTCCGGCTCGCCTCGTACCTCGTCCTCCTCGGCGGCGCGCTGCACGAGATCCGCGGCTACTGGCGCGACCGGGCCGCCGCGATCGTCGCGGAGGAGCGCCGCCGCATGGCGCGCGAGCTGCACGACGGCCTGGCGCAGGAGCTGGCGTACGTCGTGACGCGGACCAGGATGCTGGCGAGACGGCGTTCGGAGGACCTGTGGGACGTCTGCTCGGCGGCGGAGCGCGCGCTCGACGAGTCGCGGCGCGCCATCGCCGCGCTGACCAGCGACATCGACGAGCCGCTGGACCTGGCGCTCGCGCACACCGCCGAGGACGTCGCGGGCCGGCTCGGCACGCACGTCACCCTCGAGCTGGCGCCCGTGGACGTGTCCGGCGACGCCAAGGAGGCGCTGCTGCGCATCGCCCGCGAGGCGATCACGAACGCCGCCCGGCACGGCGCGGCGACGCGGGTGCACGTCCGGCTCTCCGGCGAGAACGGCGTGCTGCTGCGGGTGAGCGACAACGGCCGCGGGTTCGACCTCGACGCGCCGCCGGCCGCCGGGCGGCTCGGCATCGTCAGCATGCGCGAGCGCGCCGCCGCGCTGGGCGGCGTCCTCACGGTGCGGCGGGCGCGGCCCAGCGGCATCGAGGTCGAGGTCGTGCTGCCGTGACGAGCGTCGTCGTGGCCGACGACCACGCGCCGACCCGGCTCGGGGTTCGCCTCGCGCTGGAGGAGGCGGGGTTCGAGGTCGTGGGGGAGGCGGCCGACGCGCCGACGGCGGTCGACGTGGCGCGCGCGACGAACCCCTCGGTCTGCCTGCTCGACGTGCACATGCCGGGCAACGGCGTCACGGCCGCCCGCGCGATCGCCCGCGAGGTGCCAGGGACGACGATCGTCATGCTCACCGTCTCGCGGGACGACACGGACCTGTTCGACGCGGTCCGGGCGGGTGCGTCGGGCTACTTGCTCAAGGACATCGACCCGGAACGTCTCCCGCATGCGCTGCGCGCCGTCCTCGCGGGCGAGGCGGCGCTGCCCCGCGGGCTGGTGCTGCGGCTGATGGCGGAGTTCCGCGGCCGCGACGAACGCCGCGTCGGCAGAGGCCGCGGCGCGCGGCTCACCGAGCGGGAGTGGCAGACGTTGCGGCTGCTGGCGCACGGCTGCTCGACGGCCGAGATCGCGGAGCAGCAGTTCGTCTCCGCCGTCACGGTGCGCACCCACGTCTCGGCGATCCTGCGCAAGCTTCAGGTACCGGACAGAGCGGCCGCGGTCAGGGTGTTCCGCGAGAGCAACGAGAAATAGTTTTCGCCTCGGCGGGATGACCGGCTTCGCGCCGCGACGTCCGGAAGGTCGCTACGCCGCGTGACGGCGTAACCGACTTTCGCGTCTGGACCAGGCGTTCCGGACTAGTCAAGGCCGGGTCCAGGCCGCTCGATAGGACTGCATGCCCTCTTCGACCTACCGTCGCATCGCGCTGGGTGCCGCCATCCTCACGGCCGCCGTCGTCCCTGTCCTCCTCACCTCGAACGCCTCCGCCGCCGTCACCGACGGCGCGTCCGCCTCGCGCCCCCCGGCGAACGACGCGGCCGCGCGCGGCATGGTGCTGCGCGACCTGCGCAAGGCGGAGCGCGGCCCCTGCGTCGGCGGGTACGACGTCGTCGGGCACCCCGGCATGTGCACCCCTGGCCCCGACGCGGCACCCGAGGGCGTCGACGTCCGCGCGCCGAAGAACGGCGGCGGCACCGGCACCGGCGGCGGCGGCAAGAAGGGCCCGACGGCGTCCCCCTCGCCGAGCCCGACGCCCACGTCCTCGCCTCTGCCCGCGCAGGGCCGCTGCGGCACCGACGGCGCCCGCGTGCAGGCCGTGTACGCCGTCGCCTCCGACGTCCCCGACGCGTACGACTCGCTGCTCCCCTCGCTGCGCCAGTGGGCCGCCGTGGCCGACGACGTCTACGCGCGCAGCGCCGCCGAGACCGGCGGGGTCCGCCGGATCCGCTACGTCACCGACGCGGCCTGCGTGCCGACCGTCGTCAAGGTCGTCATGACGCCGACGGGCGACGACTCGTTCAGCAACACGATCACCGAGCTGCGCGCCGCCGGGCTCGACCGCCTCGACCGCAAGTACATGGTCTGGGTCGACAGCACCGTCTACTGCGGCATCGGCAACGTGAAGGGCGACGACCGCGCCGGCGCCGTCAACACCAACAACACCGGGCCTTCGTACGGCCGCACCGACCGCGGCTGCTGGGGCGGCTACACCGAGGCGCACGAGCTCATGCACAACCTCGGCGGCGTCCAGCTCTCCGCGCCCCACTCGACCGGCGCGTGGCACTGCACCGACGAGTACGACCGCATGTGCTACCGCGAGAACGGCGCCGTCATGACGTACCCGTGCGACCAGGCGCACGACGTGGTGTTCGACTGTGGCCACGACGACTACTTCACGACGGCGCCGCAGACGGGGACGTACCTCGGCGACCACTGGAACGCCGCGGACTCGGTGTTCCTCTCGACCGCGTGACGATCGCGGGGCGTTGAGGAATCTCAACGGTCGCGGCCCTACCGCCCGACATGTCCCTCGCCCGAGGCTGGCCGACGAGCAGCAGCGTCTCGCCACCTGGGAGCGATCATGCGTTCAGTCCACAACCGCAGGCTCGGCACGGTCGCGGCGGCGTCGCTGCTGCTCGTCTGGCTGATCGCCCCGGACGGCAGCGCCGTCACCGGCAACATCAACCCCGGTGCCATCGAGATCGAGAAGGCGGGCAAGGCGAACGTCGTCGCGGGCACCGCGAACGCCGACGTCTTCAACCCCGCCGCGGACCTCGACTGGGTGAAGGACGCGACGGCCAACAGCGGGACGAACTGCCTCGCGATGAGCATCGCGTCGTGCAACCAGGCGGGCGTCACCGCCGCCGCCGGAGGCACCGGGCACTGGCAGGGCGTGCGCATCGTCGACGGCATCAGCGGCGGCAACGAGCAGGACATCTTCCTCACCGGCGGCAAGGAGAACGACCTGTCGTCGTGGAACGTCGGTGGCGGCTCCGTCGGGTCGTCGAAGTACGACGCCACGCAGATGTACCTCGCCAACAACCAGACCGACCTGTTCTTCGGCATGGAGCGCGCGGGCAACAACGGCACGACGGCGTTCGACTTCGAGTTCAACCGCAACGCCCCCGCGACCGCCGGCTCGTACGTCCCGACGCGGACGGCGGGAGACGTGCTGTTCACGTTCGAGATGCAGGGCTCGGGCGGCAGCGGCTCCGTGACGCCGCACTTCTACCGCTACACCGCGGGCGGGTACACCGAGCAGGCACTCCCCGCGGGGACGTTCTCGTCGATCAACGACAACACCACGACCGCCGGCGAGCCGTGGGGCCACGTGAACTCGCACGGCAACTGGGTCCTCGGGAACCTCGACCGCAACACGTTCGCCGAGGCCGTCGTCAACCTCGCCAACGTCTTCCCAGGCTTCGCGGTCTGCGGCGACGACAGCGCGTACGTGCAGATCCGCACCCGCTCGTCGTCCACGGACACCAGCGACCTCAAGGACACCACCAAGATCTTCAACTACGAGTTCAACCCGCCGGCGTCGCCCTCGACGCAGCTCGCGTCGACGTGCAGCCAGACGTTCACGTACAACTCGCCCGGCACCGCGAGCGCGTACGACTGGGACTTCGTCGTCTCCGCCGCGCAGGCGGCCGCGGGCGTCACGCTCTCGGGCACCGGCGTCACCGGCCCGGCCACCGCGGGCAACGGCGACAAGGTGTACGACTCCGCGCTCCAGTCGGGCACCGTCTCCGTCAACCTGCCGAGCGGCGTCGCCTCGGCGAGCGTCGAGGTGTCGCAGACCACGACGAACGCCGCGTCCTGCGAGGCGGGGGACGGGCCGTTCACCGTCACCGTGTACCGCACGCTCGGCGTGACCGCGACGCTGGCGGCGCTGTGCGACAACCAGTTCACGTACGCCTCGACGGTCACGGGTGGCAACGCGCCGTACACCTACGCGTGGACGTTCCAGAAGAACTCCGCGGCGGACGGCACCGGCAGCTGGTCCACGGCGGGCACGTCTGCGGCGGCGAGCGGCACGTTCACCGCGTCGTCGGCCGGCCGGTACCGCGCGCTGCTCACGGTGACCGACACCGCGGGCACCTCGACGATCAACAGCGTCACCCCCAAGCCGGTCTGCCAGGCGCAGGCGACGTCGAACGAGGTCAACGTCTACGCCGCCGTCGGCGGCACGACCACGCTGGCGACGACCTGCGCGACCCCCGACGTGCTCTCGTACAGCGCGACGGGTACGGGCGGCAACGGGACGTACGACTACGCCTGGACCATCCAGAAGAACACGGGGACGCAGGCCAACCCCGTGTGGGTGACGGCGGGGACGTTCACCGACGGACCGACGTCCGGGGCGAGCACCGGGACCATCGACGTCGACTCGTTCGCCGTCAACAAGGGCGACGGCTTCTACCGCGCGCTCGTCACCGTCACCGACACGCAGGGCCTGAACTGCCACGCCGACCCGGTGTCGAACGTCGTCGAGGCCGCGCACGCCCTCGGCGCGACGGCCGCGAAGACGAGCGCCGACGGCTCCACGCTCGTCGTGAACTTGACCGGTGGCGCGACCAACGGCGGGTCCCCGGCCTCCGGCGCGGCGTACTCGTACCAGTGGCAGAAGAGCACCGACGGCTCGACGTGGACGAACGTCTCGACCGCCACGGCGACGACGCTCGCGTACTCGTCGTTCGCCGCGGACGCCACGCCCTCGGCGACGTCGTTCACCGTCGCGTCGGGGGCGGCCTCGGGGTCGTACGCAGGCCAGCTCTGGACGGTGTACCTGCGGCTGCGCGTGACCCGCGCGATCAACGGCGTCGACTGCGTCGCCGAGTCGCCCGGGGTGATCGTCAAGAAGGTGACGGCCGTCGACCCGTAGGCCCGGGCGTCAGGAGGGCCGCCGCCACTCCACGCGGAACCGGCGGTGGCCCTCGTCGTCGCGGTAGTCCTCGAACGACTCCGTCGTCAGCAGCTGCGCCACCGGCGACAGCTCGTGCTTCGTCAGCGGCCACGGCAGGTCGCCCTCGGGCTCGTTCTCGTCGCGGCCGCGCGCGATGAGCAGCAGCGTCCCGCCCGGCGCCACGAACCCCGGCAGCGCCAGCAACGCCGCCCGCCGCGGCTCCCCGCGCAGCACCTGGACGGTGTAGATCTCGACGACGAGGTCGAACGCCTGCGCCCACTCGCCGGGCGGGTGGCACAGGTCCGCGACCTCGTACCGCACGCCCGACCCGGCGTGCGCGGCGCGCGCCCACTCCACCGCCGACGGCGCGACGTCGAACGCCGTGACGTCGTACCCGAGCCGCGCCAGCTCCTCCGCGTCGTCGCCGAGGCCGCAGCCGACGACCAGCGCCCGGCCGCCGTGCGAGGCGCGGCGGTCCAGCCAGGACGTGAGGTTCGGGTTGGGGACGCGGTGCGCCCACGGCACCTTCGACTCGTCCTGCCCGGCCGAGGAGTACAGCGTCTCGAGCCACCCCGTCGCGTCGCCACGAGCCTGCGACTCCTCCGCGAGCCGCAACGCCTCCGCGTGCGCGTCGGTCACAGCAGGACGACCCCGTGCCGGCGGGCGCGCACGACGGTCTGCTCGGGCGTCACGCGCACGATCACCTCGTCGCACATGCTCGCCGCGAGCCGCAGGTCGCCCTGGGGGCGGTCGAGCACGACACCGCCGCACGACTCCACGACGATGTCGACGTCGTAGTCCTCGACGAACACCCGCAGCACGACGCCAGCGACGGCGCCGGTGCAGAGCTCGGTCGTGACGAGCAGCAGATCGGGGATCGCGTCGCTGCGCACGTGGCGTTCGCGCAGGAACTGCTCGACGAGCTGCCGCACCAGCCAGAACGCCCCGTCCGCGTCCGCGTCGAAGCGGTACACGAGCGAGGTCTCCTCGCGCAGGCTGGTGGCCGTCATACCCAGGAGGGTCGCCGTTCCGGACCCCCCGCAAACCCTGGCAACCGGGTGAACATCGCTAGGCCAGCCACCACACGCTCACCAGGGCCCACACGACGTGGGAGACGGCGGGTGCCCGCCAGCCGCCGGACGTACGCCGCGTCATGCCGAGCACGACGCCGAGGAAGCCCGCGGAGAGCGTCAGCGCGACGTTGCCGGCAGGCAGCGTCGTGACCATGTGCGCGAGCGCGGTCGTCAGGACGGGGAGGCGTACGCGCTCGAACAGCGCCCCCCGGTAGAACAGCTCCTCCGCCGCCCCCGCCAGCGCCAGCGCGACGAGCCCGAGGGTGCTGAGCGCGCGGGCGTTGCGCTCCATCGCGTCGGCGCCGTTGTCGAGCGGCCCGATCCACGACGTCAGCCAGCCCAGCACCGCGAACGCCACCACGAGCAGCAGCCCCGTCAGCACGGGCCCGACGACGCGCAGCCGGCGGCCCCTGCCGCGGGACGGCCAGCCGCCCGAGAGGTACGTCCCGAGCACCAGCGCGCCCGCGAGGAGGAACGACAGCGTCTCCTGCCGCGACGACCCGTTCCGTGCCGCGAACGTCTCCCGCGTCAGCCACGCGACGGCGACCATCGTCAGTAGCAGCACGAGGAGACTGCGCCGGCGGCTCACGCCCGGCACCGTACCGCCGCAAGTGACCGGGCCGGGCACTAGGAGGGCTTGGCGAATCGCCGCGCATGATCACGTGCGGTAACGGTGCTCGGGTCGGCTCCGCAACCGGGTTGCGGGCCGTGCGGGGAAAAAGCGCAGATCGCACCCCGATCAGAGCGAAGGCGCTCACCTGGGACGCGGCCGGTCACGCTCGGCCACCATCAG
>Ga0190268_10000020_pt1 | contig 70481 bp, 73 predicted proteins | sample Popmic249T_FD_133750 | JGI IMG/M metagenome (GOLD analysis project Ga0190268, IMG submission 133750) | Populus adjacent soil microbial communities from riparian zone of Blue River, Arizona, USA - 249 T | ecosystem: Environmental > Terrestrial > Soil > Riparian zone | place: USA: Arizona... | reverse complement strand
TCGCCCATTGCGCAATATTCCCCACTGCTGCCTCCCGTAGGAGTCTGGGCCGTGTCTCAGTCCCAGTGTGGCCGGTCGCCCTCTCAGGCCGGCTACCCGTCGTCGCCTTGGTGGGCCGTTACCTCACCAACTAGCTGATAGGCCGCGGGTCCATCCTCATCCGAAGTTCTTTCCAGACCTGGTGATGCCACCAGGTCTCGTATCCGGTATTAGCTCCGGTTTCCCGGGGTTATCCCAGAGATGAGGGCAGGTTACCCACGTGTTACTCACCCGTTCGCCGCTAGGACACCACCCCGAAGGGTGGTACCTCGCTCGACTTGCATGTGTTAAGCACGCCGCCAGCGTTCGTCCTGAGCCAGGATCAAACTCTCCATAGATGTCTATGACTACACCGGGCAAGCCCGGAGCAGTGACACATGAAGCGCGGCCCACCTGGCGAGGTGGGACCGCTTGTTCGAGTCACCCCCAGCCAGGGGGTGACATCTGGCAGAGAACAGACGTCTGAACGTCTGTCATTTACCAAAGGAATCCTCGCTGCACGAGCCTTCCGACCGACGGCCGGCGGACCCTTGCAGACGGGGTTTGTTGGCACTGACTTTTGGCACGCTGTTGAGTTCTCAAGGAGCGGATGCGCACCGCTCGGGACCTCTCGGTCCGTCGTGGGGCAACCTGCATACCGTACTAGGAGCGGGTGTCGGCGTCAAACGAACGCCTCTACCCTCTCCCACCGCGCGCCAAACGACGGCCGCTTCGCGATCGTGCGCCGCGAGCGGTGCCGAAGGGTGCGTGGTGGCCCCCGAACCGGCCGCTTCGTAGGCGTCCGTTGCTCCGTGGGGCGAGGGGGAACACTAGGCAACCCGCTGGGGTGAGTCAAGTCGATCAGCCCATCCGAGCGTGTCGGGAGCCTGGAACGCCCGGGTACGCCCGGATCTTCCCGCCTACTCGGCCCGGAGGAGGCCGTAGTGGCGCTTGCCGGAGCGCAGGACGAGGTACCTGTCGTGCAGCAGGTCGGCCTCCGACGGCTGCCAGTTGGGGTCCTCGGCGCGGGCGCCGTTGACGTACACGCCGCCCTGCTGGACGCGGCCGCGGGCGTCGGAGAGCGACTTCGCGAGGCCGAGCTCGACGAGCAGCGCGGGGAGGGCGGGCAGCGCCGCACGCGGGACGGTGGCGCTGGGGGCCTCGGCGAGCGCGTCGGCCAGCAGGGCGGGGTCCACCGAGGCGACGTCGCCGGAGCCGAAGAGCACCTCGCTGGCGTGCTGGACGGCGTTCAGGGCCTCGTCGCCGTGGATCATCGCCGTCATGTGCGCGGCGAGCGCGCGCTGCGCGGGGCGGGCCTGGGGGCGTTCGGCGTGCTCCTTCTCGACCTCCTCGATCGCGGCGCGGTCGAGGAACGTGAAGATGCGCAGGAAGCGGGTGGCGTCGGCGTCGTCGACGCCGAGCCAGAACTGGTAGAAGGCGTACGGGCTGGTCTTGGCAGGGTCGAGCCAGACCGCGCCGGCGACGGACTTGCCGAACTTCTCGCCGTCGGACTTGGTGATGAGCGGCAGCGTGACGGCGTGGCCCTGGACACCGCGCGTACGCCGCAGCAGCTCGATGCCGGCGGTGATGTTGCCCCACTGGTCGCTGCCGCCGATCTGCAGCGTGCAGCCGTGGCGGTCGTACAGCACCTGGAAGTCGAGGGACTGCAGGAGCATGTACGAGAACTCGGTGAACGAGATGCCCTCGCCGGACAGGCGGGTGCTGACGGACTCCTTGGCGAGCATGTAGTTGACGGTGAAGTGCTTGCCGACGTCGCGGAGGAAGTCGATCGCCGACATGCCGGCGGTCCACTCGTAGTTGTTCTCGAGGATGCCGGCGTCGAGGTCGACGATGCGGGCCAGCTGACCGCGGATCCGCTCGGTCCACGCGGTGACGGTCTCGGCGTCGTTGAGGGAACGCTCGGTGGACCGGCCGCCGGGGTCGCCGATCATGCCGGTGGCGCCGCCGGCGAGGGCGATGGCCTTGTGACCGGCGTTCTGGAAGCGGCGCAGCGTGAGCAGGGGCACGAGGCTGCCGACGTGCAGGCTGTCGGCTGTCGGGTCGAAGCCGCAGTAGACGGTGACCGGGCTCTCCGCGAGGTGCGCGCGGAGCGCGTCGAGGTTGGTGTGCTGCTGCACGAGGCCGCGCCACTGCAGGTCGTCCAGGATGTCCATGCTCGCGAGCGTATCGGCGCGGGCGAGCGGTTAAGCCGAACGGCGTAGCGGTCGATGGACCATTGTGCGGATCCGCCTCGCGGTGCTCGCCGTCGCCCTGACGACGGCCGGTTGCGTGCGCGCGCTGCCGGTCGACCCCGAGGTGCTGGGCGGCTTGGCGGCGACGTCGTCGGTGTACGCGGCGGACGGCTCTCTGCTCACGACGCTGCACGCCGAGGAGGACCGGCGGCCGCTGACGCTGGCCGAGATCCCGCAGGTGCTGGTCGACGCGGTGCTGGCCGCGGAGGACCGGCGCTTCTACGAGCACAAGGGCGTGGACGTGCGCGGCATCGCGCGCGCCGCCGTACGGAACATCGAGTCCGGCGAGAACGCCCAGGGCGGCAGCACGATCACGCAGCAGCTCGTGAAGAACACGCTCGTCACGCCGGAGAAGACGTACCGCCGCAAGATCCGCGAGGCGTCGCTGGCGATGGGCCTCGAGCGCACGCTCACGAAGGACCAGATCCTCGAGCGGTACCTCAACACGGTGTACTTCGGGCAGGGCGCGTACGGCGTGGGGGCGGCGGCGCGCGTGTACTTCGGCCACGCGGCGACTCGGCTGACGCTGGGTGAGGCGGCGCTCCTGGCGGGGCTGATCCGCTCGCCGTCGCGGGCGGACCCGATCAAGCACCGTACGGCGGCGGCTCTGCGGCGCGGGACCGTCCTGAACGCCATGGTCGAGACCGGGGCCGTGACGGTGGCGGAGGCGGCCGAGGCGAAGGCGGAACCGCTGCCGCGCAAGGCCCGGCGCAACTCCACGCGGTACCCGGCGGCGTACGCCGTGCAGGACGCGATCACGACCCTGCTCGCCGACGAGCGGCTCGGCGAGACGCAGGAGGCGCGGCACAACGCGCTGTTCCGCGGCGGGCTGCGCATCGAGCTGACGATCGACCCCGCGCAGCAGGCGGCCGCCGAGGAGTCGGTACGTCACGTGCTCTCCTCCGCCGACGACCCGTACGCCGGCGTCGCCGCCGTGAAGCCCGGTGACGGCGCCATCACGGCGATGGTCGGCGGCCGCGACTTCTTCTCGGCGCGCGACCCGTACGCGAAGCTCAACCTCGCCCGCGGCGGCTCGACGAAGCGGCAGGCGGGGTCGACGTTCAAGGTGTTCGCGCTGCTGGCGGCGTTGAAGGCCGGCATCGAGCCCGACGACCAGTTCGAGGCGGGCGCGCAGGCGGTGCTCCCCTGCCAGTGCCCGAAGCCGTGGACGGTCGACAACTACGAGGGCGCGGCGTACGGCCGGATCTCGCTGCGCAAGGCCACGGAGCAGTCGGTCAACACGGCGTACGCACGGGTCGTGCAGGAGATCGGCGGCGGCGACGTGGACCGCGGCATGCACGCCGTCCTCGACGTCGCGGAGTCTCTGGGCGTGCGGGGCGCGGGCGGGAAGCCGTTGCGCCGCAACGCCGGGCCGGCCGTCGTGCTCGGCGCGCAGGAGGTCGACCCGGTCGAGATGGCGGCGGCGTACGCGGCCCTCGGCGCGAACGGCGTCTACGCCAAGCCGTACGTCGTCGCCGCGGTCAAGGACGCGAAGGGCAAGGTGCTGCTGCGCAACACGCCTCGTCGGTCACAGGTGATCGCCCCTGGCGTCGCGGCGACGGCGAACGACGTGCTGCAAGGCGTGGTGCGGTCCGGGACGGGTGTGAAGGCGGAGCAGGGCGCGCGGCCGGTCGCCGGCAAGACGGGGACGTCGACGCGGTACGCGGACGCGTGGTTCGTCGGGTACACGCCGAACTTCGCCGCGGCCGTCTGGGTCGGCGTGCCGAAGGGCGAGGTGCCGATGATCCCGGAGAACGGCTTCCGGACGATCATCGCGGGCGGTGGCTTCCCCGCGCTGATCTGGGGGCGGTTCGCGGGGACGGCGCTGCTCGACCTGCCGTCGGTGCCGTTCACGACGCCGGAGGGGACGCTGGTGTCGGTGCCGATGGACCGCCACCGCGGCTGCCGTGCGAACAAGTGGACGCCCGAGGCGCACATCGTCCGGCGGACGTACCCGGGCGGATCGGAGCCTCGGGACGAGTGCACGGAGCCGACCGGGCCGGCGGCCACGGTGGTGCCGGCGATGCTGGCGTTGAACCTCGAGTACGCCACCGCGCAGCTGAACCACCAGGGGTTCCACGTGCGGACCGTCAAGGTGTACGACCTTCGGTCGACCCCGGGGTCGATCGTCGGCCAGCGGCCCGCGGCGGGGACGCGCGTGGAGCCCGGCGCGACGGTGACGTTGAGCATCGCGACGGCGGACAGGATCCCCGTCCCCGTGCCGTCGGTGCTGGGTCTGGACGCCGAGACGGCGTCGCGGCAGATCGAGGCGGCGGGGCTGGTCGCGTCGGTCGTGGTGGAGCCGTCGTGCCTGGGCGGCGCGGCGTGCCAGGAGCGGCTCGGCGCCGACGCGGGCAAGGTGTGGCGGCAGAGCGCGTCGGGGGGTACGAGCCTGCTGGCCGGGTCGACCGTGGTGCTCGCGGTGGGGCCGCGGCAGGGCCTCGGCGCCACCGCGCCGCCGGTCACGCCGTCCCCCTCGCCTTCGGCCACGGCCTCAGCGAGCCGCTGACCCCCTCCGCCGTGCGGCGTTTCGTTGACGGAATGCCGACCGGACGACGTTCCGTGCACGAAACGCCGCACGGAGGGGCTCAGGGGGCGGGACGGCGGCGGGCGCGCTTCACGGCGGGGCGGTAGACGGAGACGGTGGGGTCGTCGGTGACGAACCAGCGCCAGGGGCGTTCGGCGTCGCCGGTGACGCCGACGCGCGGGCCGGTCGACACGGTGTCGTCGGGGACCGGCGCCCCCGCGGACACGCGGAGGGGGCCGCGGGCGAGGTCGGCGCCGTTCAGCGTGCCGTCGATGCCGAGCGCCGTGCAGAGCCGGGCGGGGCCGCGCGCGAGGTCGCGTTCGGACGAGCCGGGCCGGCGGGCCAGGGCGGCGTCGAGACCCGCCACCACCCGGCCACCCCGCAGCAGCACGGCGGCGGCCTCGCCGGAGCGCTGGCAGACGAGGTTCATGCACCAGTGCATGCCGTACGTGAAGTAGACGTAGACGAAGCCCGGCGGGCCGAACATGACGGCGTTGCGCCGCGTCTCGCCGCGGTAGGCGTGCGACGCGAGGTCGTCGGCGCCGCGGTACGCCTCGACCTCGGTGAGCCGTACGGTCACGCCGCCGTGCGTCACGTCGCGCCCGAGCAGGTCGCGCGCGACCTCGGCGACGGGCCGGTCGAAGAACGCCCGCGGCAGCGGCCTCAGTCGTCCTCCCCGACCTCGCCGGCCCACGCGCGGTGCGACGCGACCTCGTGGTTGGCGGCGGCGAGCTGCTCGGCGACGCGGTCGGGCGCGGTGCCGCCGTGTCCCGCGCGCGAGGCGATCGCGCCGGTGACGGAGAGCACGTCGCGGATCGCCGGGGTGAGGTGCGGGCTGATCCTGGCGAGGTCGTCGTCGCTGACCTCGCCGAGGTCGCACTCGTTGGACACGCACCACACGACGAGGTGGCCCACGGCCTCGTGGGCGTCGCGGAACGGCACGCCGTTGCGTACGAGCGCCTCCGCCACGTCGGTCGCGAGCGAGAAGCCGACGGGCGCCTCGGCGGCCAGCCGCTCGACGTTCACCGTCATGGTCTCGACCATGCCGGTGACGGCGGGGAGGACGAGCAGCAGGGTGTCGATCGCGTCGAACACCGGCTCCTTGTCCTCCTGAAGGTCCCGGTTGTACGTCAGCGGCAGGCCCTTGAGCGTCGCGAGGAAGCCTGTGAGGTGGCCGATGAGCCGGCCTGCCTTGCCGCGCGCGAGCTCGGCGACGTCGGGGTTCTTCTTCTGCGGCATGATCGACGACCCGGTGGCGAACGCGTCATCGATCTCGACCCAGCCGAACTCCCGCGTCGACCACAGCACCAGCTCCTCGCCGAGACGGGAGAGGTGCACGCCGACGAGCGCCGCGGCGAAGAGGAACTCGGCCACGAAGTCGCGGTCGGAGACGGCGTCCATGGAGTTGGAGGCGGCGGCGTAGAAGCCGAGCTCGGCGGCCGTGCCGACGGGGTCCACGGGCAGCGAGGAGCCCGCGAGCGCGCCGGAGCCGAGCGGCGAGACGCCCGCGCGGATGTCCCAGTCCTTGAGCCGCGAGACGTCGCGGCTGAACATCGAGACGTACGCCAGCAGGTGGTGCGCGAAGAGGATCGGCTGCGCGTGCTGGAGGTGCGTGAAGCCCGGCGCCGTCGTCGCCTCGTGGCGCTCGGCCTGCGTCAGCAGCGCTGACTCTAGCTCGGCGAGGCGCAGGACGACGAGGCGTACGTGGTCGCGCAGGTAGAGGCGCAGGTCGGTGGCGACCTGGTCGTTGCGCGAACGTCCCGCGCGGAGCTTGCCGCCGAGGGTGCCGAGGCGTTCGAGCAGGCCGCGTTCGAGGGCGGTGTGGACGTCCTCGTCGTCGGCCGTGGGGCGGAACGCGCCGCTGGCCACCTGCGCTTCGAGCACCTCGAGCGCGTCGCACATGCGCTCGAGCTCGCCGTCGTCGAGCAGGCCGGCGCGGTGCAGGACGCGGGCATGCGCGCGCGACGCGAGGAGGTCGTACGGCGCCAGCCGCCAGTCGAACTGCACGCTGTACGAGAGCTGCCGTACGGCCTGCGCCGGCCCTCCCTCGAAGCGCCCGCCCCACAGCCGCGCCGGCGAGACCGGGCGTCCGGCGGTCATCGCGCGTCCCGCTGTGCGGCGATGCGCGACGGCAGGCCCCAGAGGTCGACGAACCCCTTGGCGAGCGACTGGTCGAACGTGTCGTCGCTGTCGTACGTCGCGAGGCCGTAGTCGTAGAGGCTGCTGTCGCTACGCCGCCCTGTCGGCACCGCGCGGCCGCCGTGCAGTGTCATCCGGATGTCGCCGGTGACGTGCGCGGAGGCGCTCTGCACGAACGCGTCGAGGGCGTTGCGCAGCGGCGAGTACCAGAGGCCGTCGTAGACCAGCTCGGCCCAGCGCTGCTCGACAGCGTGCTTGAAGCGGGCGAGGTCGCGCTCGACGGTGAGGGTCTCCAGCTCCTGGTGTGCCGTGACGAGCGCGATCGCGGCGGGGCACTCGTACACCTCGCGGCTCTTGATGCCGACGAGGCGGTCCTCGACCATGTCGAGCCGCCCGATCCCTTGGGCCCCAGCACGTTCGTTCATCCGCTGGATCAGCTCCAGCGGCGAGTACGACGTGCCGTCGAGCGCGACGGGGATGCCGTCGGCGAACGTCACGGTCACCTCGTCGGGGTCGCGCGGCACGCCGGGGTCGGAGGTGTAGGAGTAGAGGTCCTCGACGGGGGCGTTCCACGGGTCCTCGAGGAAGCCGGTCTCGACGGCCCGGCCCCAGAGGTTCTGGTCGACGGAGTACGGCGACTTCTTCGTGACGTCGATGGGCAGGCCGCGTTCGGCGGCGAACGCGATCGCCTTGTCGCGCGTCATGCCCGAGTCGCGTACGGGCGCCATCACCGTGAGGTCGGGGGCGAGGGCGCCGAGGCCGACCTCGAAGCGCACCTGGTCGTTGCCCTTGCCCGTGCAGCCGTGCGCGACGGCGGTCGCGTTGGTGTCGCGCGCGGCGGCGGCGAGGTGGCGGACGATGAGCGGCCGCGAGAGCGCGGAGACGAGCGGGTAGCGGCCCATGTAGAGGGCGTTGGCGCGCAGCGCGGGGACGCAGAAGTCCTCGGCGAACTCGTTCCTGGCATCGACCACGAGCGACTCGACGGCGCCGCAGTCGAGCGCGCGCTGCCGGATGACGTCGAGATCCTCGCCGCCCTGGCCGACGTCGATGGCGACGGCGACGACCTCGGCGTCGTTCGCCTCGGCGATCCAGCCGATGGCGACGGACGTGTCGAGACCGCCGGAGTAGGCGAGGACGACTCTGTTCACTGGGTGACTCCGTCGGCGAGGCGTACGAGGTGGCGCGCGACGGCGGCGCCGCCGTTGGCGCGCTTGGTCACGAGCAGGACGGTGTCGTCGCCGGCGACGCTGCCGATGACGTCCTCGACCTGGGCGCGGTCGAGGGCGGAGGCGAGGAGGTGCGCGCCGCCGGGGGGCGTACGCAGCACGACGAGGTTGGCCGACGGCTCGGCGGAGACGAGCAGGTCGGCGAGCACCTTGGCGAGCCGGTCGCCCGAGGCGCGGCCCGTGTCGGGGTCGACGGAGTAGACGAGCCCGCCGTCGCCGGTACGGACCTTCGTCGCGCCGAGCTCTTCGAGGTCGCGCGAGAGCGTCGCCTGCGTCACGACGAGGCCATCGGCAGCGAGGAGGCGAGCCAGCTCGGTCTGCGAGCGCACCGGCGTACGCCGGACGAGGTCGATGATGCGACGCTGCCGGGCGACCTTCGTGACGGGCTGCGTCATGCCGGGGTCCCCGCGGCGGCGCGAGCGCAGCGAGCGGCGTCGTGGGGAAGGCTCAAGAGCGTTCCAGGAGGAACGCCAGCAGCGCCTTCTGCGCGTGCAGGCGGTTCTCGGCCTGGTCCCAGACCGCACTGTGCGGGCCGTCGATGACGCTCGCCGCGATCTCCTCGCCGCGGTGCGCGGGGAGGCAGTGCAGGACCACGACGTCGTCGCGGGCGGCCTCGACGAGGTGGTCGTCGAGCTGGAAGCCCTGGAACACGAGGTTGCGCGAGTCGGCTTCGTTCTCCTGGCCCATGGAAGCCCAGACGTCGGTGTAGAGGACGTCGGCGCCGCGGCAGGCCTCGAGCGGGTCGTTGGTGACGACGGCCGCTCCCCCGGTCTCCTCGCCGATCTGGTTGGCGCGGCGGACGACCTGGCCGATGGGCTCGTAGCCGCGCGGCGTCGCGACGCGCACGCGCATGCCGGCGCTGACGCCGGCGAGGAGAAGGGAGTGGGCGACGTTGTTGCCGTCGCCGACGTACGTCAGCGTCAGGCCCGACAGGCCGCCGCGGCGTTCGCGGATGGTCTGCAGGTCGGCGAGCGCCTGGCAGGGGTGCGCGTAGTCGGTGAGGGCGTTGACGAGCGGGACGCTGGAGGCCGCGGCGAGGCGTTCGATGCGGTCCTGCCCGAACGTCCTGATGACGATGGCGCGGCAGTACCGCGACATGACCATCGCGGTGTCCTCGAGGGTCTCGCCGCGGCCGAGCTGCGTCGTGCTCGCGTCGATGACGATGGGGTGGCCGCCGAGCTCGTACACGCCGACCTCGAACGACAGCCGGGTGCGCGTCGACGGCTTCTCGAAGATGAGCGCGACGGAGCCGCCGTCGAGTACCTGGTCGGCGAGGCGCATCTTCTTGCGCCGGTCGGCGTCGTCGAGGATCTGCTCGACCTCGGCCGGGCTGAGGTCGTCGTCGACGAGGAAGTGCCTGGGGCTCACGTCACTCGCTCCGGGTGCTCTGCGTCACTGCCGCGACGCGGTCGAGCAGCTCGGTGACGCCGAACGGCTTCACGAACACGTTGTCCTCGCCGAGCAGCCCGCGCAGCGGCGGCACGGCCTCGAGCTTGCCGGTGACGACGATGACGGGGATGTCGGACATGTTCGGGTCCTCGCGCAGCTCCTCGAGGACCCTGATGCCGCCGAGGTCCGGCATCATCAGGTCGAGCAGCATGAGGTCGGGCTTCTGGCTGCTCGCCTTGACCAGCCCGGCCAGGCCGTCGCTCGCCGTCGCCACCTCGTACCCCTCCCCCGTCAGGAGCGTGTGCAGGAGCCCGCGCACGCTGGGGTCGTCCTCGACGACCAGCACCCTCTTGCTCATTCTTCAGACGTCCTCGACGCTCGGGTCGGGGCTCTGCCCCGACAAGGTCTGGGTGTACGCCGCCACCTTGCGGATGTCGGCTTCGGACAGCTTCGTGCTCCACCGCGGCATGCCGTTCAGCGGCTTGCCCCTGCTGATCTTCGCGACCCGCTCCTCGAACGTGAGGTGCGCCGCCGCCCCGCCTTCGGTGAACGCCGGCCCCTTGATGTCGAGGCTGCCGCCCTCGCCGCGCAGCCCGTGGCAGGCGGCGCAGTTCTTGTTGTAGATGGCCTTGCCGGTCGCGCCGCTCAGGACCGTCTCGCCGGGCAGCGGGTTGGCCTGGCGGGCGTTGCCGAAGTACACCAGCGCCGCGAGCGACGCCGCGGACACGAGCGCCCACGCGCCGACCCACAGCAGCACCCGCCGCCAGCGGCGGCGCGGCACGACGACGTACTCGGTCACGGCACCGACACTACCCGCCGACGATCATGGGGAGCGCCGCCGCGAACGCGTCGAGGTCGGCCTCGGACACGACCAGCGGCGGCGCGATCCGCAGCACGTCGTCGCCGATGGCGTTGACGAGGAAGCCGTGCTCCCTCGCTCTCTGCTCCGCCCGCTTGGCGGTGGGCTCGTTCAGGACGAGGCCGCGGAGCAGCCCTGCACCGCGCACGCCGGCGACGTGGGGCGCGGCGGCGGTGGCGAGGCGTTCGCCGAGGGCCTTGGCGCGGTCGAGCAGGCCGTCGTTCTCGATGACGTCGAGGACGGCGAGGGCGGCAGCGCAGACGACGGGGTTGCCGCCGAACGTGCTGCCGTGGTCCCCGGGCTGTAGGGCGTCGCCGGCCGCGCCGAAGCCGACGGTGGCGCCGATCGGGAGGCCGCCGCCGAGGCCCTTGGCGAGCGTCATGACGTCGGGGCGTACGCCGGCCGCCTGCCACGCGAACCACGTGCCCGTACGGCCGACGCCGGTCTGCACCTCGTCGAGGATCAGCAGGGCGCCGGTGTCGTCGCATCTCTGGCGCGCTGCCGCGAGCCAGCCTGCGGGCGGGTCGACGACGCCGTTCTCGCCCTGGATGGGCTCGAGGATCAGCGCGGCGGTGTCGGTCGTGACGGCGTCGAGCGCGCCGCCGTAGTCGACGAACGTCACCGGCCCCGGCAGCGGCTCGAAGGGCTCGCGCTTGGCGGGCTGGCCGGTCACCGCGAGCGCGCCCATCGTGCGGCCGTGGAACGACCCGTGCGCCGCCACGAACGCCTGCCTGCCCGTCGCCCTCCGCGCGATCTTGAGGGCGGCCTCGACGGCCTCGGCGCCGGAGTTGCAGAAGAAGGTGCGCGTGCCGCCGCCGCAGAGGTCGGAGAGACGTTCGGCGAGCGTCTCTGCGGGGAGCGTGCGGTAGAGGTTGGAGACGTGGCCGAGGGTGCCGAGCTGCTCGGCGACCGCGCGTACGACGCGCGGGTGGGCGTGGCCGACGGCGCAGACGGCGATGCCGGCGACGAGGTCGACGTACTCGTTGCCGTCGTCGTCCCAGACGTGCGCGCCCGTGCCGCTGACGAGGGTGAGCGGCGGGGTGCCGTAGTTGCCCATCAGCGCGGTCATGGGGTCACCGTCGTGCCGTCGTCGCGGAGCAGCGCGTGGGGCACGCGGCCGTCGGCGATCCGCGCGTGGGGAACGCCGCCGCGGACCGCCCGCAGGCATGCCTCGACCTTCGGCACCATGCCGTCGGTGAGGCGCGGCAGCAGCGCCTCCGCCTCGTCGGCCGCGATCCGCGCGACGAGCGAGGCGGGGTCGGGATAGGCGGCGTAGAGGCCGCGTACGTCCGTCAGGAACACGGCCTCCTCCGCACCCAGCGCGACGGCGATCGCGGCGGCGGCGGTGTCGGCGTTGACGTTGTAGCGCGTGCCGTCGGTGCCGGTGGCGATCGTGGCGACGCAGGGCACGCGGCCTTGGTCGAGCAGCGCGTTGATCGCGGCGGTGTCGACGGCGGTCACCTCGCCGACGAGGCCGAGCGCGGGGTCGAGCGGCTCGGCGGTGAGGACGTCCTCGCCGGAGACACCGGTGGCGTACGGGCCCACGGCGGCGACGACCTCGGCGTTGACCTCGCCGGCGAGCACGCCGCGGACGACCGCCATGGTCTCGGGCGTCGTGACGCGGCGGCCGTTCGCGAAGACCGACTCGACCCCGAGCGCGTCGAGCGCCGAGGTGATCTGGGGGCCGCCGCCGTGCACGACGACGACGCGCGCGCCGTTGTCGCGCAGGTTCTCGATGTCGGCGCCGAACGCGGCCCGCGCGCCGGGATCGGTCATCGCGGCGCCGCCGTACTTCACGACGACTGTCACGTCGAGTACGCCGAGTTCTCGTGGACGTACGCCGCCGTGAGGTCCGTCGTCAGGACGGTGGCGGCAGCGTCGCCGGCGGCGAGGGTGACGTCGATGGCGACCTCGCGAGTGCGCAGGGCGGCGCGCGCGGCGTCGAGGTCGCCGTAGACGGTGCCGTAGCGGCAGACCTCGACTCCGTTGATGCGGACGCCGACCTTGTCGGGGTCGAAGTCGGCGCTGCTCGTCCCGACGGCGGCGAGGACGCGGCCCCAGTTGGGGTCCTCGCCGTGGATCGCGCACTTGAGCAGGCTGCTGCGCGCGATGGCGCGGGCGGCGTCGAGGGCGTCGGCCTCGGTGGCGGCGCCGTCGACGGTGACGGCGATGCGCTTGGTGGCGCCCTCGGCGTCGTCGACGAGGCGGGTGGCGAGGTCCTGGCAGACGGTCGTGACCGCCTGGGTGAACGTCTCGGCGTCGGGCGTCACGCCGCTGGCGCCGGACGCGAGGAGGTAGACGGCGTCGTTGGTCGACATGCAGCCGTCGGTGTCGAGCCGGTCGAACGTCCGGCTGGTCGCCTGGCGCAGCGCGGTGTCGAGGACGTCGGCGGGCACGTCGGCATCCGTGGTGAGGACGCAGAGCATCGTGGCGAGCGCGGGCGCGAGCATGCCGGCGCCCTTGGCCATCCCGCCGACGGTGAAGCCGTCCGTCGTGTGCGCGGCCTGCTTGGCGACGGTGTCAGTGGTGCGGATCGCCTCGGCGGCGTGTGCTCCGCCGTCGGTGTGCAGCGCGCGTACGGCGGCCTCGATGCCGGGCAGCACGCGGTCCATCGGCAGGTGCACGCCGATGAGCCCGGTGGACGCGACGGCGACGTCGTGCGCGTCGCAGCGGAGCTCGGCGGCGGTGACGGCGGCCATCGCTGCGGCGTCGGCGGCGCCGCGCGGGCCCGTGCAGGCGTTGGCGCCGCCGGAGTTGAGGACGACGGCTCTGAGGCGGCCGTCCGCGACGGCCGCGCGGGACTGGCGTACGGGCGCGGCCTGGACCTTGTTGGTCGTGAAGACGGCGGCCGCGGGGACGGTGCGCTCCGCGGCGACGACGGCGAGGTCGGGCGCGCCGCTCTGCTTGAGTCCGGCGGTGACACCGGCCGCGGTGAAGCCCTTGGCCGCGGTGACGCTCACGGGGCGACGCCGTTGCCGGAGAGGCCCGCGGTCTCGGGGAGGCCGAGGGCGAGGTTGGCGCACTGGACGGCCTGGCCCGCGGCGCCCTTGCCGAGGTTGTCGATCGCGGCGACGACGACGGCGCGGCGGCCGTCGGTGGCGACCTGGAGGTGGCAGGCGTTCGAGCCGACGGTGGCCGACGTGTGCGGCCACCGTCCTTCTGGAAGGACGTGCACGAACGGCTCGTCGTCGTAGGCCGCGGTCAGCGCCTCCCGCAGCGACTCGGCGCTCGCGGTCGAGCGGGCGGTGCAGGTCGCGAGGATGCCGCGCGGCATCGGTGCGAGGACCGCGGTGAACGACAGCGCGTCCACGCCGAGGTTCGTGGCGATCTCCGGGGTGTGCTGGTGGGTGGTGACCTTGTACGCAGCCAGGTCGCCCATCGCGTCGGACGCGCGGGGCCCCGTCCGGCCCGCGCCGGTGGTGCCGCTCGCCGCGACGACCACGACGTCCTCGGGGTCGACGAGACGGGCGTCGAGCAGTGGCGCGAGCGCGAGGGTGACGGCGGTCGGGTAGCAGCCGGGGACGGCGATCCGCGTGGCCGTGCGGAGGGTGTCGCGGGCGCGTTCGGCGAGGCCGTACACCCAGCCTTCTTGGTGCCTGTGGTCCGAGCCGAGGTCGACCACGAGGGGCGCGTCGAGGTCGAGCGCGGAGGACTCGCCGTGCGGCAGGGCGAGGAACACGACGTCGGCGTCGTTCAGCGCCTCGCGAGCGGTGGCGACGAACCGCTCCCCCGCCAGCGCGGGCAGGTGCGGGTGCACGTCGCCGATGTACTCGCCTGCCTGGCTGCCCGCCGCCAGCACGGTCGGCTCGATGTCCGGGTGCGCGAGGAGGAGGCGGAGCAGCTCACCGCCGGCGTACCCGCTCGCGCCGGCTACGGCTGCCCTGATGCCCATGCCGCATGACTATACATGTGATCGCATAGTCATCCGCCAACCTGCAAGCGTTTCCTGCAGGGAAGCGCAACGTGATGGCGTCCGCTGCAGGAAATGCCTGCGCGATTGGGCCCCCGGGGGTCAGGTGCGGAGGGTGGCTCCGGTGCGGGTGCCTGCCTCGGCGATCGCGGCGTCGCGCATGGCGTTGACCTGCTCGTCGGTGAGCGTCGCGTCGGGGGCGCGGAAGCGGAGCTGGTACGCCAGCGACTTGCACCCCTCCCCGACCTGCGGGCCCGTGTAGACGTCGAACAGCCGCAGTTCCTCCAGCAGGTCGCCGGCGCCCTCGCGCAGCGCCGCCGCGACGTCGGCGGCCGCTGTCTCGGACGAGACCACGAGCGCCACGTCGACGGACGACGGCGGGAACGTCGACAGCGCCGGCGCCGCCACGAACTCCTTCGCGACAGCGAACACCGGCTCGACCGACAGCTCGGCGGCACACGTACGGGGCGGTACGCCGAGCGCCGCGCAGGCGCGCGGGTGCAGCTCACCTGCCCAGCCGACGACGGCGCCGTCCACGACGAGCTCGGCGCAGCGGCCTGGGTGCCAGGGCGGGGTGTCGCCGCGGCGTACGGACACCTCCGCGCCCACCGCGTGCGCTGCCGAGCGCGCGGCCTCGACGGCGTCCTGCCAGGAGGCCGTACGGCCGCTCCCCCAGTGCCCGCGCGGCTCGCGGGTGCCGGTCAGCACGACGCCGAGGTGCAGCGGCTGGTCGGGCAGCGAGGCGTCGAGCGCGTCGAGTACGTCGGGCGCCGGGCGTGTCGAGACGCCGGGGCGCGGTGCGTCGCCGCCGCCGCGTTCGACGAACACCGGCGCCAGCTGGAACAGCGCCACGTCCGCGATGCCGCGGCCGACGTTGCGGGCCAGCACGGTGAGCAGGCCCGGCAGCAGCGTCGTCGCGAGCAGCGGCTCGGCGTCGGAGACGGGGTTGGCGATGCGCGGGGCACGGCGCCGTACGTCGCCCTCCGGCAGCAGCAGCGCGTCGAGCGCCGGCTCGGCCATGAACGGGTACGGCACCACCTCGGCGTAGCCGGCGTCGGCCAGGGCACGGCCGAGCCGCCGGCGGAGGCGCTGCGGCCGCGTCAGCCCGCGGCCAGGCTGCGCGGGCGGGAGGACGCTGGGGATGTCGTCGTACCCCTCGAGCCGCATGACCTCCTCGGTGAGGTCCACGGCCTCGGTGAGGTCGGGGCGCCAGGTCGGCGGTACGACCTCCAGCACGTCGCCGCCGGTCACCTCGCAGCCGACGTCGGTGAGGCGGCGTACGACGGTCTCGTGGCCGTACGACGTGCCCGCCCGGCGACCAGGCTCGGTGACTGCCATGGTGATGCTCGGGCGGTCCGGCGGGGTGTGCACGTCGGTCACGGTGTCGTCTGCGACAGCGCCGCCGAGGGAGCCGAGCAGCGCCACCGCGCGCTCGGCCGCGACGGGCGCGAGCGACGGGTCGACGCCGCGTTCGAACCGCTTGGATGCCTCGGAGGTGAGGAGGTGGCGGCGGGACGTACGGCCGATGCCGACCGGCGTGAAGTACGCCGCCTCGACCAGCACCTCACGCGTCTCGCCGGAGACCTCGGTCGACGCGCCGCCCATGACGCCGGCGATCGCGACGGCGCCGGAGTCGTCGGCGATGACGAGGTCCTCCGCGTGCAGCTCGCGGGTGACGCCGTCGAGGGTGACGAGCTTCTCGCCGGACCGCGCGCGGCGCACGACGATCCCGCCGGACAGCTTCGCGAGGTCGAACGCGTGCAGCGGCTGGCCGACGTCGAGGAGGACGTAGTTGGTGATGTCGACGGCGAGCGAGATCGGCCGCATGCCGGCGAGCGTGACGCGCTGGCGCAGCCAGAACGGGCTCGGCGCCAGCGGCGACAGGTCGCGGACGATGCGCGCGACGTACCGCGGGCACCCCTCGGCGTCCTCGACGGTCACGGGGTGGCCTGACGTCGCGCCGGCGAGCGCGGGCATGAGAGCCGGGTCGGTGAACTCCACGCCGAACGCCGTCGCCGCCTCGCGCGCGACCCCGCGGATGGAGAACGCGTAGCCGCGGTCGGGCGTCACGGCGATGTCGAGCACCTCGTCGCGCAGCCCGAGCGTGTCGACGACGTCCTGCCCGAGCGGCGCCTTCGGGTCGAGCACGAGGATGCCGGCGTGGTCCTCGCCGATGCCGAGCTCGCGGGCGGAGCAGATCATCCCCTCGCTGGTGCGGCCGTACGTCTCGCGCGCACCGATCTTGAAGCCGCCGGGCAGCACGGCGCCGGGCACGGCGACGGGCACGCGGTCGCCCACATGGAAGTTGGTGGCGCCGCAGACGACATGGCGAGTGTCATGGCCAAAACCGACCGAGACGTAGCGGATCGGCTTCTTGAAGCCCGGCAGCTCCTCGATCTCCAGCACCTCGCCGATGACGACGTCGGTGACGTCGCCGCCGACCTGCTCGACGTGCTCGACCTCGAAGCCCGCGCGGATGAGCCGCTCGGCGACCTCGCGGCCGGAGGCCTGGACGGGCGCGTACTCGCGCAGCCAGGAGAGGGGGACTCTCATCGGTCTACAGCTCCGTTCCGAAGGCCTGCGTGAGCCGTACGTCGCCCTCGAAGAAGTGGCGCATGTCGTCGATGCCGTGGCGGAACATCAGCAGGCGTTCGAGACCCATGCCGAACGCGAAGCCGCTGTAGCGCTGCGGATCGACGCCCGCGGCGGACAGCACGTTCGGGTGGACCATGCCGCAGCCGCCCCACTCGATCCACCCCTCGCCGGAGCAGATGCGGCAGCCGTCGCCCTTGCAGGCGAAGCACTGCAGGTCGACCTCGGCGGACGGCTCGGTGAACGGGAAGTACGACGGCCGCATGCGGCTCTTCAGCCCGTCGCCGAACATCGCCCGCGCGAACGCGTCGATGGTCCCGCGCAGGTGCGCCATCGTGATGCCCTCGTCCACGACGAGCGCCTCCACCTGGTGGAACACCGGCGAGTGCGTCGCGTCGAGCGGGTCGTTGCGGACGACGCGGCCTGGGGCGACGACGTAGATGGGCAGGGGGCGTTCGAGCAGCGCGCGGAGCTGGACGGGCGAGGTGTGCGTACGCAGCACCAGCCCGCGCGACGGCGGGTCGAGCCAGATGGTGTCGTGCTCGCTGCGGGCGGGGTGGTCGGGGCCCATGTTGAGCGCGTCGAAGTTGTGCCACTCGGTCTCGACGAGCGGGCCCTCGGCGACCTCGTAGCCCATCGCCACGAACACGTCGCCGACGAGCTCCTGCACCATCGTCAGCGGGTGCCGCCCGCCCTTGGGCGTGCGGTCCCAGGGCAGCGTGACGTCGACGCGCTCCTCGACGAGCAGCGCCTCGTCGCGCGCCTCCTCGAGGGCCGTACGGCGCTCGTCGTACGCCTGCGTCAGCGCGACGCGCACGGCGTTGACGCGCTTGCCGGCGTCGGCCTTGGCCTGCGGCGGGAGCGCGCCGATCTCGCGGTTGGCGAGCGAGACGGGGGCGCGGTCGCCGAGGTGCGCCGTACGCCACTCGGCGAGCGCGTCGAGGGACGGCACCGCCGCGAGCGCGGTCAGCGCGTCCTCGCGGGCGGCGTCGAGCGCGGGGGCGTCGAGGTAGGAGACCTGGACGGGGTCGTAGTCGGACACGGGCAAACCCTAAGGGTCGGCGGGACAGGGCGCTGAGAGCCCGCCTACGCGTCGTACGACGGCACGCCGGCGGGCAGCGTAAATCGGAACTCCGCGCCGCCGGTCGCCGCGCGACCCGCCGTGATCTCCCCGCCGTGCGCCTCGACGAGGCCCTTGACGATGAACAGCCCGAGCCCGGTGCCCTGCCGGCGGCCGCCGTCGGCGCGCCGCCAGAACTTCGTGAACACCCGCGCGAGCATCTCCGCGGGGATGCCCTCGCCCTCGTCCGTCACCGTGACCTCCGCGCCGGCCGGGGTGCCGGTGAGGGAGACGGTGACGGTGCCGGCGCCGTACTTCAACGCGTTTTCGACGAGGTTGCCGATGACCTGGTCGACCTTGTCGGGGTCGAGCCACATCTCCGGCAGCTCGCCGCGCATCTTGAGGACGAAGCGCGTCTCCGGCTCCCCCGACGCGATGCGCCCGGCGAACGCCTTGCGGATCGAGTGCTCCAGGTCCACGACCTGCCGGTGCAGCTCGAGCCGGCCCGCGTCGATGCGGGAGACGTCGAGCAGGTCGGCGAGCAGCCGGGTCACGCGGTCGGCGTCGGCGTTGACCGTCTCGAGCATGACCTTCTTCTGGTCGTCGTTGAACCGGTCCCACTTGGCGAGCAGCGTCGCGGTGAAGCCCTTGACCGACGTCAGCGGTGAGCGCAGCTCGTGCGCGACGGTGGAGATGAGGTCGGCGCGGTTGCGTTCGAGACGGTCGCGGGAGGCGGCGTCGCGGATCGACACGACGAGCCTGGCGACCTTGCCGCGCGGTGCCTCGCGGACGTACCGCGCGGTGACGAGCAGCTGGCGCGCGTTGTCGGCCTTGCCCAGGGCGAGCTGGCGCTCGGGCTGGCCTGTGCGGGTGACCAGGCCGCCGTACGGGTCGGTGCAGCGCCACCAGTCGTTGCCGCCGGCGTCGTACAGCGGCAGCACGTCACGCAGGTCACGGCCCACGACCTCGTGGGCGATGCACCCGATGAGCTTCTCGGCGGCGCTGTTCACGGCGACGACCGTCCCCTGGTCGTCGGCCACGAGCAGCCCGTCGGGCAGCTCGTCGTACGACGCGGACACGTCGTTCACGACCGGCAGCCTCCAGGCTCGCGTTGCCCCCTGGCGGAAGCGTAGAGGCAGACGGCCGCGGCGGAGGAGAGGTTGAGGCTCTCGGCGCGCCCGTGGATGGGTACGCGGACCCGTTCGTCGGCCAGTGCCACGACCTCGTCGGGCAGCCCCCACGCCTCGTTGCCGAACAGCCATGCGACCGGTCCCGACAGGTCCGCGTCGTCCACGAGGGTGCCCGCGTCGGCGGTCGTGGCGAGCACCCGCAGGCCCGCATCGCGCAGCGCCGCAACGGTTTCCGCCACGTCGCCGCCCTCCACGACCGGCAGGTGGAAGAGGCTGCCGGCGGAGGACCGTACGCACTTCGGGTTGTACGGGTCGACGGAGTCGTCGGGGAAGACGACGGCGTCCGCACCCGCCGCGTCGGCCGTCCTGAGGATCGTGCCCGCGTTGCCCGGGTCGCGGGCGTACGCGAGCACCGCGACGAGCCTGGGCGAGCTTGCGAGGACGGTCGCGAGGGGCACGTGGAGCAGCTCGGCCACGCCGACGACGCCCTGCGGCGTGACCGTGCCGGACAGCGCGGCCATGACCTCGTCGCTCACCTCGGCGGTGGCGTGCTCGGCGATCGCGGGATGGCGTACGGCGGCCTCCGCCGTCACGAACAGCTCGGCGAGACCCGTCGTGGCGAGCGCCGAAGACACCGCGGCCGGCCCCTCGACGAGGAACCGGCCGTCGGTCTGGCGATGCGTTCGCCGGACGAGACGCCGCGCCGCCGCGATCCGCGGGTTGCGCGCCGTCGTGATGCGCAGCGTCGCGGCCCCTACGCCGCGGGCTCGCGGGCCGGGAGCGCCGCGCGGGCGACCTCGACCAGTGCGGCGAACGCCGGCGCGTCGTTGACGGCGAGGTCGGCGAGGACCTTCCGATCGACCTCGACGCCGGCGGCCTTGAGGCCCTGGATGAACCGGTTGTACGTCATGCCGTTGAGCCGCGCGCCGGCGTTGATGCGCTGGATCCAGAGCTGACGGAAGTCGCCCTTGCGCTTCTTGCGGTCGCGGTAGGCGTACTGCATCGAGTGGAGCATCTGCTCCTTGGCCTTGCGGTACAGCCGCGAGCGCTGGCCGCGGTAGCCGGAGGCGCGCTCGAGGACGACGCGGCGCTTCTTGTGGGCGTTGACTGCGCGCTTGACGCGTGCCACGGGAGAACCCTTTCGAGGAGAGTCGGCTAGTGGCCGAGGAGCTTGCGAGCGGTCTTCGCGTCGGGCTTCGAGAGCTCGGCGGTGCCGGTGAGGCGGCGGGTCAGCGTGCTGGGCTTGCGCTCGAGGAGGTGGCGCTTGCCTGCGCGCTGGAACAGCAGCTTGCCGGAGCCGGTGACCTTGAAGCGCTTCTTCGCGCCGCTGTGCGTCTTCTGCTTGGGCATTACGTCGTCTCTCCCTGTGCGGCCTCGGGGGCCTGTTCCGCGGAGCCGACGGGCATCCGCTTCTTGTGCGGGGCCAGCACCATGATCATGTTGCGGCCGTCCTGCTTCGGTGCCGACTCCACCAGGCCCAGGTCGGTCACGTCGTCGGCCAGCCGCTGGAGGAGCCGGTAGCCGAGCTCGGGCCGCGACTGCTCGCGGCCACGGAACATGATCGTGACCTTGACCTTGTCTCCCGCCTTGAGGAACCGCTCGACGTGGCCCTTCTTGGTGCCGTAGTCGTGCGGGTCGATCTTGGGCCGGAGCTTGATCTCCTTGATGATCGTCAGCGACTGCTTCTTCCGAGCCTCCTTGGCCCGCAGCGCCTCTTCGTACTTGAACTTCCCGTAGTCCATGATCTTGCAGACGGGCGGCCGAGCCATCGGAGCGACCTCGACGAGGTCGAGGTCCTGCTCCTGGGCCATGCGCATGGCCTCGCCGATCGGCACGATGCCGATCTGCTCGCCCTCCGCGCCGACAAGGCGGACTTCGGGAATGCGGATCCGGTCGTTGATCCGTGGTTCGACGCTGATGGGGCCTCCTCGTAGCGGGTACTGACGACCCGGGAGCCCCTTCGATTGGGCGTACGCGCACACGGCGCTGCCCGACCGAGAACCCTTGGTGCCTGCGGCCCGAGGGTGGGGAACGGGGTTCCCGCTTGCGAGCACGCCTGAACGCGACGTGCCGGTCAACGGAACAGCCTAGCAGGTGCCCGCGGGCTCGGTCAGCCGCGCCCTGGTTTCGTGATCTTGGCGACGTTTCTGCTGCCCGGGCAACACGACCGTCGCCAAGATCACGTGGAACGGGGGCGGGGCGGCTCAGCCGCGCCCCCGGCCGCGGCGCATGGCGGTGGGGCTCGGGCTCGCCGTCGCCGTGGGCAGCGCCTGGCGCTGGTAGTAGAGCGACCACGTGCCGCTGGGGCCGAAGACCGCCATGCCGAGGTGCAGCCTGCCGGTGCTGTCGTACCTGATCGCCTGGAACTCCGGGTACGTCTGCACACCGGTGAACATCGGCGCCTCCGTCGTCGTACCGCTGGCGGTGATCGCGCCGGCGGACACGGTGGCGTAGCCGAAGTACCAGGGGGACGCCTCGCGCGGCGTGGCGCTGGGCGTGCCGAGCCAGGCGATGGCCGCCTCCCCCGCCGTACGGCCTCCCGCGACCCATGGCGCCCACGCCGTCCACGTCGTACCGGTGACGATCGGCTCCGACCACGTGACGCCCTTGTCGGCGGACGTCGTGTAGTAGACGGGGACGTCGCCGTGCGTGTCGCGCGGCGCCGACCAGACCGCGTGCAGGTGGCCGCCGGCGTCCATCGCAATGCCGGGGTAGAGCGTGCCCGGCGTCGTCGGCGCGGGCAGCGTCTCGACGGTGCGCGTCCGCCATGACGTGCCGCCGTCGTGGCTGTACGCGAGCTGGATCAGGTCGGGCAGGCCGTACTGCGCGGGCGTCACGCGGCGCGAGTGGATCAGGTAGATGTCCTGTCCGTCGGGAGAGGTGACGACGTTGCCCTCCCACGTGTAGGTCCCGTCGAGGTTGGCCGTGGTGATCGGCACCGCGGGGCTGAACGTCCTCCCGTAGTCGGTGCTCTTCGTGAACCACATCAGCGTCGGCATCTGCCCCTGCAGCGCCTGGTACGTCACGTAGACCACGCCGGGCGCGCCGGGGGCGACGAGCCAGGGGCGGTCGACGACGGGGACGTTCACGGCCAGCGCGGTGCCGGTCCACGTCGCGCCGCCGTCGCGGCTGGTGCCGACGGAGAGGTTGCCGACCCAGGTGTCGGCGACGTACATGGTGCCCGCGCTGTCGTACGCGACGTCGCAGTCGCCGCCCTCGGAGAGCTGCGTACGCGTGTCGTCGGGGTCTGTCTCGACGTCGGTGTACGTCCACGAGTCGCCGCCGTCGGCGGTCTGGAAGTAGTGCGACTGGCTGTGCGGGTTCTGCAGGCCGGACGGCGTGCAGGCGAACATCCGCTGCTCGTTCGTCGGGTCGAGCACCATGCTCATCTCGCGCGCGCCCTGGGTGTCGGTGACGAGGACCGGCGGCTCCCACGCGACGGTGCCGGTCGTGGTGGCGCCGGTGTTCGGCGCGGTGACCGCGAGGGCGATGGCGGAGAGAACGGCGGGGGCGAGCAGGAGGGTTCGACGCATGCGCAAGGAGTTCGCTGGGCCGGGCGCGGTCCCTGCCGTGCGCCGCGCGGCCGGCGGCGCGGATGTTACCGGTGAGTACGGACTCGCGAGCACGCTCAGCCGGTGATCTCGGCAGTCCGTACTCACCGGCAACTTCGAGGAGCGGGCGTGGCAGAGTGGGCGGCGTGAGCGTTCCGGACGATCCCGCCCCCGCGCTGGAGGGGCTGACGCGCGACATCGCCGAGGTACCGGCCGCCGAGGTCATCACCGCGTGCGCCGTCAACCTCATGTCCGCCGCCGCCGTGAAGCTCGGCCTGGCCGAGAACGGCGAGGCGATGCTCGACCTCGACGAGGCGCGGCGGCTCATCGAGGCGCTGGCCGGGCTGGTGGACGGCGCGGGGCCGTACCTGTCGTTCCACGCGGCGCCGGTGAAGGACGGGCTGAAGTCGTTGCAGCTGGCGTTCAGGGAGGCGTCGCGCTTCCCCGACGAGCCGGGCAAGGGCCCGGGCGAGCGCTACACCGGCCCGGTCTACTGACTCACTTCCCCTTGAGCGCCTTTGCGTACGTCGCCGCGGGGTCGCCGGACATCGCCCACGGGTGGGACGTGCAGAGGCCGTCGAGCGGCGCGAGCAGAGCGGCCGCGTCGGCGTGGCGGCCGAAGTTGTAGAACGTGTACGCGAACGTGTTGGCGGCCCACGGCGCCATCGGCGACGGCTGGTACGCGGGCGAGCCCACCGACCTGCCGCGCGCGGCGTCGAGCGCGGCGCGGGTCTCCGGCATGGCGACGAAGCCGATCGCCGCGTCGCGCTCCTTGCGGAACACCGCGAGGTAGTACCACTGCTCGCGCATCGCGGCCGCGACGACGACGGGGACGAGCGAGCCCTCCGGCGCCGCGGCGGCGAGGTCGTCGGCGAGGGCGCGCGCCTCGTCGCCCTCGCCGTACCACTTCTCCGCGAGCAGGTCGACGGTCGTCCCGAGGCCGTAGAGGTGCCACGGGTCGCGGCGGCGGAGCTCCGCGAACAGCCCTTCGAGGTCGTCGGGACCCAGGGCGTAGCAGGTCTTGATGAGGACGTGCAGCGGCTCCGGGTCGGCGGGCGCCAGCTCGGCGGCACGCGACGCCGACCTGCGCGCGTCGCTCATCAGTTGCGCGAAGTCGAGCCGCTGACCCGTGGAGAGCGTCTTCGCCCGGCCGGCGCCGCGTGCCTCGGCCGCCAGCCATGCCTCCGTCGCCGCGCGGGCCAGCCACGCGTCGGCGCGGCCCGGCTCGGCGTCCGTCCAGCCGGCGGCGGCCGGCAACGAGAGGTTGCGCGCGACGCCGTCGACGACGAGGGTTCGCGACTCGCCGGTCGCCGTGCCGAGCACGGCGCCGACGGCGGCCACGTCACCGGCCGCCGCGGCGACGGCAGCGGCGTGCGCGGGCGGGTGCCGCAGCAGGTCGTCGACCTCCACAGCCGGTGCCTTGCGTCCGAACAGCGCCATGTCAGCCCTTTCGCTGCTTGCGGTGCTCGCGGTAGCCCATCGCGACGAACGCGATCAGCGCCGGCACCGAGAACTTGAGGACACCCGTCCCCACGACCTTGGCGAGCAGGAACACCACGAGGGAGAACGCCACGAGCAGCGCCGCGAGGATGGCGAGCAGCTGGGCCATGCTCGTGAGGAACGTCCTCCCGTGCGCGCGCATCTCCGCGCGCTTCGCCTCGATGTCCTCGCGCTGCGCGCGGTACTGCGCCTCGTACGCCGCGATCCGCGGGTCGCCCTCGTCGCCCTCGTCGCGAGCGCGGCCGCGGCGCGGCCCCTGGTGCGCGATCCGGTCCTCGCCCGCGAAGTGCTCGATCGTGGTCCACAGCGTCGAGGGCCCGTGGCGCGAGGCGGTGCAGCGTTCGCTGATCACGTTGAAGGCGCTGACGTTCCATCCGACGGGCGGCATCGTCGCGGCGGCCACGACGTCACTGCCCGAGCACGTCGGCGGCGTCCGCAACTGGGACTACCGCTACTGCTGGCTGCGCGACGCGGCGCTGACGCTGCAGTCGCTCATGGGCGCCGGCTACACCGGCGAGGCCGCGGCCTGGCGCGAGTGGCTGCTGCGCGCGGTCGCGGGCGTGCCGGCGGAGATGCAGACGATGTACGGCGCCGCCGGCGAACGCCGTCTCCCCGAGTGGGAGGTGCCGTGGCTGCCCGGCTACGAGGGCTCGCAGCCGGTCCGTATCGGCAACGCCGCCGTCGAGCAGCTCCAGCTCGACGTGTACGGCCAGGTCATGGACGCGCTGCACCGCGCCCGCGAGGCTGGGCTCGCGCACGTGACGGAGTCGTGGGCGTTCCAGCGCGAGCTGCTGGCGTTCCTCACCGGCGCCTGGCGGGAGCCGGACGAGGGGATCTGGGAGGTACGCGGCCCGCGCAGGCACTTCACGCACTCGAAGGTGATGGCGTGGGTGGCGTTCGACAGGGCGGTGCGCGCGGTGGAGGCGTACGACCGCGAAGGCCCGGTCGAGGAGTGGCGCGCGACCCGCGACGAGATCCACGCGGAGGTCTGCGGGCGCGGCTTCGACACCCGGCGCGGGACGTTCGTGCAGCACTACGACACGACCGAGGTCGACGCGGCGCTCCTGCTGATCCCGATGACCGGCTTCCTGCCGCCCGACGACCCGCGCGTCGCCGGCACCATCGCGGCCATCCAGGAGGACCTCTGCGACGGCGGTCTCGTGCACCGCTACCGCACGCGGGCCGGCGTGGACGGGCTGCCGCCGGGCGAGGGGGCGTTCCTCGCATGCTCGTTCTGGCTGGTCGAGTGCCTCGCGCTGACGGGCCGTCGCGACGAGGCGGTGGAGCTGTTCGAACGCCTGCTCGCGCTGCGCAACGACGTCGGCCTGCTCGCCGAGGAGTACGACACGACCGCGGGACGGCAGGTCGGCAACTTCCCGCAGGCGTTCTCCCACGTCGCGCTGCTCAACGCGGCGTACACCCTGGGCGCTAGATCGGCTCGGTCGTCGTCTCCTTCACCGGAGTCATCCGCAGGACCTTGAACGACAGCTGCGTGGCGGGCCCGATGGACAGCGTGTACAGCGCGGTGCCGATCCCGACTGGCCCGCCGAGCAGCAGCCCCACGACGAACGCGCTCGCCTCCACCAGCGTCCGCGCCCAGCCGATCGACCAGCCGGCGCGCGTGTGCAGCGCCACCATGAGCCCGTCGCGCGGCCCCGCGCCGAGGTGCGCACCGATGTACAGCGCCGCGGCCACGCCGATGAGCAGCGTGCCCGCGACGAGCAGCGCGGCCTGGAGGAGCAGTCCGTCGACGGGCTCGCCGAGGCCGAGGTCGAGCAGCACGTTCTCGAACACGCCGATGAAGATCAGGTTGCTGACCGTGCCGAAGCCAGGACGTACGCCGAGCACCATCGACCCCGCGAGCACCACCGCGCCGACGAGCTGCACGATCAGCCCGAACGACAGCCCGGTGGTCTCCGCAAGGCCGCCGTGCAGCACGTCCCACGGGCTGACGCCGAGGTCGGCGCGCAGCGTCAGCACGATGCCGAACGCCGCCAGGAACAGCCCGAAGTACAGCTGCACGACTCGACGTGTCACCTGTTGGCCACCAGCATCGCGACGACGGTGAACGCCGCCGCGACGACCGAGGCCGCGGTCAGCCCGGCCGCCGTCGGCACGAACGCGTCGAGCAGCACACCGCCCACCATCTGCCCGGCGACGGTGCCGAGCGTGAGCCGCAGGACGCCGATGCGCGGCACGGTGTAGGCGCCGAGGGCGATGTACGCCGCTCCCCCGAGCCCGCCGAGGTAGAGCCCCGGGTTGCCGGGCCAGTCGAGTCCGGACGGCGCGCTCACGAGCACCGCCAGCAGCAGCGCCGTCGTCCCCACGAGGAACGACACCGACGCCGCCACGAGCGCCTCCCCTGACGCGCGCTGGAGGTGGCCGTTGGCGGCCTGCTGCAGTGCCGTACCGAAGCCCGCGACGCCCACGACGGTCAGCAGCAGCGGCCGTACCTCGCCGCTCTGCCCGACCGTTCCCACGAGCAGGCCGACGACGGCGAGCAATGACCCGACGAGGCGAGGCGGCGTCAGCGGCTGGCGGCCGCGCGGCGAGATGCCGAAGCGGTCCACGACGAGGCTGCCCGTCGTCGCGCCCGCCACGATCGCGACGCCGGTCAGCGCGACGCCGACCTCGGGGACGGCCGCCGCCGACGTCGCCACGAGCAGCGCGCCAGCGAGCCCGCCGAGCCACCACCACCAGCGGGTGCCCGTACGCAGCCGCCGCGCGCCCCGCCACCGACCCGACAGGACGGCGGCGGTGAGCAGCACGAGCAACCCCACGCTGAACGACACCAGCGCCGCGACGACCGCGTCGCCGAGGCGGGTGCGCAGGGCGCCGTTGACCCGCGCTTGTGACGCGAGCGCGGCGCCGGCGACGGCGGCGAGGAGCGAGAGGCGCCCGGCGCGCTCCGTCACTCGACGATCTTGGAGATGGGCAGCTCCAGGATGTCCCGCGCGCCGGCCGACTTCAGCGCGGGGATCAGCGTGTTGACGCCCTGCTTCGCGACGACGGTCTCGACGGCGTGGAAGCCGCCGTTCGCCAAGGCCGTGACGGTCGGCGACGTCATCGCCGGCAGGACGTCGAGGACCGCGGACAGAGAGGCGTCGGGCACGTTGAGCTTGAGCAGCACCTTGCCGCGCGCGTTGATGGCGCCGAGCAGCAGCGTCGCGATGTCGTCCATGGCCGCGCGCTTGGCCTCGTCGCCGTACGCGGCGGCGTTCGTGATGAGCTCGGTGCGCGAGACGAGCAGCGTCTCGATGACCTTGAGGCCGTGCTTGCGCAGCGACGTGCCGGTCTCGGTGAGGTCCACGATCGCGTCGACGATGTCGGGGACCTTGGCCTCGGTGGCGCCGTACGACGGCACGATGACCGCCTCGACACCGGCCTTCGCGAAGAAGCGGCGGGTCAGCTCGGGGAACTCCGTCGAGACGCGGATGCCGTTGGGCAGGTCGGCGCCGGTCTCGGCAGGGTGCTCCTTGGGCACGGCGAGCACGATCTTCACCGGGTTGCTGGTGGCCTTGCTGTACTCCAGCTCGGTGATGGAGACGACGTCGCTGTCGGTCTCGGTGATCCAGTCGCGGCCGGTGATGCCGACGTCGAACAGCCCCTGCTCGACGTACTCCGGGATCTCCTGCGGCCGCAGGAACATCACGCGGTCGATGCGGGGGTCGTCGATGGCGGCGCGGTAGTCGCGGTCGGAGCCGCGGCGGACCGAGAGGTCGGCGGCCTCGAACAGCGCGAGGGTGGCGGACTCCAGCGAGCCCTTGGGAAGAACGAGGGAGAGCACTAGCGCATGGCTCCTGACCCGTGACCGTCGCGAGCGACGGTCACGATGGTGGATCGCAAGGCGGACGTGCCCGGCGTAGCAGCGCTACGCCGGGTGCGGACAACGCGGCGAGGCGCCGTCGTGGGCGGCGCGCAGCAGGTCGGCGGGTTGGGAGCCACGAGCTAGGACCTGCCACGGATGTCGTCGAGCACGGAGAGGGTCTCGAGCACGGCCCGTACGGCCTCGCGCCCCTTGTCGAGCCGCTCGCGCGCCTGCGCGAGGTCGTCGACGGTGAGGACGCCGAAGCCGACGGGCAGCCGATGGTCCAGCGACACCCGCAGGCAGCCGTCGGTGACGGCGCGGCAGACGTAGTCGAAGTGCGGTGTCCCCCCGCGGATGACGACGCCGAGGCAGACGATGCCGTCCACCCGCTTCGAGCTCGCCAGCGCCTCCGCGACAACAGGCAGCTCGAACGCCCCCGGCGCGCGCAGCACCTCGACGTCCTCGTCGCGTACGCCGCCCAGCCTCGCCTCCGTGACGGCGCCGTCGAGCAGCGCGTCGGCGATCTCTCCGTGCCAGCGACCCGCGACGATCGCGAGGCGCTTGCCGGCCCCGTCGATGCGTGCGTTGTCCGGCGAGCCCGTACCGCTCACTGGACGGCCTCTGGCAGCGGGTCGGCGCTGGCCTCGGTGGGCTCGTCCATCGCGTCGATCGCGCCGGGCAGGTCGAGCAGGTGACCCATCTTCTCCTGCTTGGTACGCAGGTACGCGATGTTGTCGGCCGTCGGCTCGGTCTTCATGGGGACGCGCTCGACGATCTCCAGGCCGTACCCCTCGAGCCCCGCGCGCTTGCCGGGGTTGTTGGTGAGCAGGCGCATGGTGCGGATGCCGAGGTCGACGAGGATCTGCGCGCCGGTGCCGTAGTCGCGCGCGTCGGCGGGCAGGCCGAGCTGGAGGTTGGCGTCGACCGTGTCGGCGCCGGCGTCCTGCAGCTGGTACGCCTGCAGCTTGTGCATGAGGCCGACGCCGCGGCCCTCGTGCCCGCGGACGTAGAGGACGGCGCCGCGCCCCTCGGCGGCGATGCGTTCGAGCGAGGCGTCGAGCTGCGTGCCGCAGTCGCAGCGCGTGGACCGGAACACGTCGCCCGTCAGGCACTCGGAGTGCACCCGGACGAGCACCCGCTCGCCGTCGCCGATCTCGCCGCGGACGAGGACGACGTGCTCCACGCCGTCGAACGTCGAGCGGTAGCCGTACGCCGTGAACTCCCCGTGCCGCGTCGGGATGCGCGCCTCGGCGACGCGTTCGACCTGCTTCTCGAACCGGCGCCGGTACGCGATGAGGTCGGCAATCGAGATGAGCGTGAGGTCGTGCTCACCGGCGAACGCCTTGAGCTCCTCCAGCCGCGCCATGTCGCCGTCGTCCTTCTGCGACACGATCTCGCAGAGCACGCCGGCGGGCTTGAGCCCCGCCATCCGCGCGAGGTCCACGGCGGCCTCGGTGTGGCCGGGACGGCGCAGTACGCCCCCCTCCTTGGCCCGCAGCGGCACGACGTGGCCAGGCCGCGTGAAGTCCTCGGGGCCCGACTCGGGGTCGGCGAGCAGGCGCATCGTCCGCGCGCGGTCGATCGCGGAGATGCCGGTCGAGACGCCGTCGCGGGCGTCGACCGAGACGGTGTACGCGGTCCCGCGCTTGTCCTGGTTGACGTGGTACGCCGGCGGCAGCTCCAGCCGGTCGCAGTCGGCGTCGGTGAGCGGCACGCAGATGTAGCCGGACGTGTAGCGCACCATGAACGCCACCAGCTCCGGCGTGGCCTTCTCCGCCGCGAAGATGAGGTCGCCCTCGTTCTCGCGGTCGGCGTCGTCCACGACGACGACGGCCTTCCCCGCGGCGATGTCCGCCACCGCCTGCTCGATCGGGTCGAACTCCGTCATGTCGCAGCACCCTTCGCGAGCAGTCGTTCGACGTACTTCCCCAGCACGTCCACCTCGACGTTCAGCGGGTCGCCAGGACCCTTGCGCCCCAGCGTGGTCAGCTCCAGCGTGGCCGGGATCAGGCTGACCGTGAGGTGCGCGTCGCCGGCCTCGACGACGGTGAGGCTGACGCCGTCGAGCGTGACCGAGCCCTTCTCGACGACGTACCGCGCGAGGTCTTCGGGGATGCCGACGCGGACGACGCCCTCGACGTGCGACTCGATGGCGCCTACGCCGTCGACGTGCCCCTGGACGACGTGGCCGCCGAAGCGGCCGTCGGCCTTCATGGGGCGTTCGAGGTTGACGGGGTCGCCCGCGGTCAGCGCGCCGAGCGAGGTCCGCTTGAACGTCTCCGCCATCACGTCGGCGGCGAACGTGTCGCCGTCGAGGTCCGTCACGGTGAGGCAGCAGCCGTTGACGGCGATGCTGGCGCCGTACGTCGCGTCGCTCGTCACCAGCGGCCCGCGCACGACGAGCCGCGTGTCCGTGACCTCCACGACGGACCCGAGCTCCTCCACGATGCCGGTGAACATCACGGTCTCCAGGTGAGTCGTACGTCGTCGCCGACGCGGGTCACGTCGTCGAGCCGCAGCCGCCAGGCGGCGTCGATCGTGGGGGCGCCGGCGTTGTCGAGCAGCGGGCGGCCGGCGCCGATCGCGACGGGGGCGACGTAGCCGACGACCCGGTCCACGAGGCGCTCGTCCACGAACGTCCCCGCCAGCTTCGGCCCGCCCTCGACGAGCAGGTGGCGTACGCCGCGCTCGTACAGGTCCGCGAGCAGCGCGCGGACGTCGGTGTGGCCGTCGGCGGCAGCGGGGAGGACGACGCACTCGGCCTTGGTGCCGGCCGGCGGCTGGACAGTCGTCGCAACGAGCGTGGGCGCCGCGCCGTCGAGCACGCGCGCCGTGGCGGGCACCCTGAACCGCGAGTCCACGACGACGCGCAGCGGCTGGCGCGCCGCGAGCTCGCCGCCGGAGCGGACGGTGAGGTGCGGGTCGTCGGCGCGCACGGTGCTGATGCCGACGGCGATCGCGTCGACCTCGCCGCGGAGGCGGTGCACGTCGGCCCGCGCCTCGGGTCCGGTGACCCACCTCGAGGTGCCGTCGGCGGCGCTGACGCGGCCGTCGAGGGAGGCGGCGTACTTCCAGGTCACGAACGGCCTGCGCTCGCGGACGGCGAGCAGCCAGGCCTCGTTGACCCGCGCGGCCTCGTCGGCGAGCGGCCCCTGCTCGCCGATCGTGGGCGGCTGGGTGGGGTCGGCGACGCCGTAGACGACGCGCTCGACGCCGCCGGCGCGGAGGGCGTCGGCGCAGGCGCCCGTACGGCCCCGCGTGGCGCAGGGTGAGAGCGTGACGACGGCGGTCCCGCCGCGCGCGCGTTCCCCGGCGGCGCGCAACGCGACGACCTCGGCGTGGTCGCGGGCCTCGTACACATGGAAGCCCTCCCCCACGACCTCGCCGGCGGCGGAGAGGATCACGCAGCCGACGGTGGGGTTGGGGGCGGTGCGGCCCAGCGCCGACGCGGCGAGCGCAATGGCGCGGCGCATGGCCGACTCGATCGGGTCCATCGCCACCTCCCTCGCGCGTCGGGTGCGCTTCGGGGGTGTGCGGGCGCGCGCGAACGAGCGCCCGCGCGCTGCCTCTCATCCAGACTGTGACTGTCGGTCCAGGAGTTCCACCTGGTCCACCGTTGGCTGGCTGCGAACGGGTCGCGGACTGTGACCGCCGGTTCGGAGTTGCACCGACCCCGGAGCGCGCGTGCGCACCCATTGTCGCACGCGGCGCGCTCGGCACCGAACGGCGTTCGGTCAGGTCCGCCCCCGCTCGTTCTCTGCAGTCCACGCGCCGGTCTCGAGCGTGATGATCTTCAAAGAACGGGAGGGCGCCCCAGGCAGTTGACGGGCCGCGGACCGGCGCGGGTGGGCGCGGGTGGGCGCGGTCAGTCCATGCGGGGCGTGCCGCGGCGGTCGATCGCGATGGACGACCCCATCCGCGTCTTGGCGACCTTCTTCATCTCGGTGGCGACGTCGACGACCTCGCGCTTGTCCGCGAACATCCGGTTGCCCGACATCGCGATGCCGATGGACACCGACACGAGCGGGAACCGCCGCGCCTTGCCCTGGCGGTCGGTGACCTCGATGTAGCCGCGTTCGGCGTCCATCTGGTCGTGCAGCCGCGCGGCCGAGGAGTCGAACACGTCCACGACGCGCTTGGCGAACGGCTCGGCCTGCTCGGGCAGCGACACGACGACGAAGTCGTCGCCGCCGATGTGCCCGAGGAACGGCGCCGGCTCCCCCGCCTCCATGACCGCGCGGCGCGCGGCCGTGGCGAGCAGCGTGATGACCTCGTCGCCGCGCAGGAAGCCGTAGCAGTCGTTGAACGCCTTGAAGTTGTCGAGGTCGAGGTAGAGCACGGCGAACGGCTCCGCCTTGACGACGCGCTCGGCCAGCTCCTCCTCGATCCGGTGGTTGCCGGGGAGGCCGGTGAGCGGGGAGACGGCGCGCATCTCGGCGTTGCGGCGCAGCGTGGAGCGCACGCGCGCCACGAGCTCGAGGGTGTCGAACGGCTTGATGATGTAGTCGTCGGCACCCGCGGTGAGGCCGACGACCTTGTCGGCGGACAGCGACTTCGCGGTGAGCATGATGACCGGGAGGTTGGCGGTCGCGGGGTTGGCGCGCAGCCGCCGGCACAGCTCCACGCCGTCGACCTTCGGCATCATCACGTCGAGGAGGACGAGGTCGGGAGTCTCCTCGTCGATGGACTTCTCCGCCTGCTCGCCGTCGTGCGCGACGCGCACGTCGAAGCCCTCGAGGCGCAGGTTGATCTCGATGAACCGCGCGATGTCGGTGTCGTCGTCGACGACGAGGACGGTCGCCACTACGCGACCGCCATGGCCCTGTCGGCGGCGGCCTTGATCGCCGCGCCGGCTGCGGCCGGGTCGGCCGCGTCGAAGACCGCCGAGCCTGCTACGAACACGTCCGCTCCCGCCTCCGCGCACTGCGCCGCCGTGTCGGCGTTGATCCCGCCGTCCACTTCGAGCCACAGGGAGAGGTCGCGGTTCGCTATCGCCTGCCGCGCCTCACGGATCTTGGGCAGCATCTCGGCCATGAACCGCTGCCCGCCGAAGCCGGGCTCGACCGTCATCACCAGCACCATGTCGAACTCGTCCAGGATGTCCAGGTACGGCGCCAGCGCGGTGCCCGGCTTGACCGCCAGGCCTGCCTTGCCACCGTTGGAACGGATGGCCCGCGCTGTCTGCACGGGGTCCATCGCGGCTTCGACGTGGAACGTCACGAGCGTGGCGCCGTACGCAACGTACTCCGGAGCCCAGCGGTCGGGGTCGGCAATCATGAGATGCAGGTCGAGCGGCAACGACGTCGCGCGGCGCAGCGACTCGACGACGACCGGGCCGAGCGTGAGGTTGGGGACGAAGTGGTTGTCCATCACGTCCACGTGGAGCAGGTCCGCGACGGACTCGACCCGGGCGGCCTCGTCGGCAAGGCGCGCGAAGTCGGCCGACAGGATGCTCGGCGCGAGCTGAGTGGGCAAGCAGGGTCTCCCGGCTCCGGTCCCCGTTCAGGGTCAAGCGAAGTCTAGCGACGATCAGGTGACGATTCGGCGTAGTCGGGCAACGAACATCGCGTCCGTTCCGTGCCTGTGCGGCCAGAGCTGCGTGTCGCCGAGCCGTTCGACGCCCTCCGCGGCGTCGACGACGTCGCGGGTCTCCGCACGGTGGGGCGAGCAGACGACGTAGACGACGTAGCCGCCGGGCTTCACGGCGTCGATGGCGGCCGCGAGCAGGCCCCGCTGGAGCGCCTGGAGGGGTGCTACGTCACCCGGCGTACGCCGCCACCGCGCCTCGGGCCGCCTGCGCAGCGCGCCGAGGCCGGTGCAGGGCGCGTCGAGCAGCACGCCGTCGAACGTGCCCGGCGCCCAGGGGCCGCGCAGGCCGTCGCCGGTGACGACGGCGGTGGGTACGCCGCGCGCGGCGGCGACGTTCTCCGCGACGAGCGTGGCGCGGTGCGGGTGCAGCTCGTTCGCGACGATCCGGCCGCCGTCGAGCGTGCCGGCGAGCAGCGCGGTCTTGCCGCCGGGGCCCGCGCAGAGGTCGAGCACGTCGTGGCGCCCTGGTCCGAGCAGCTCGGGCAGCACGAGGGCGGCGTACTGGCTCCCCTCGTCCTGCACGCCGGCGCTGCCGTCGCGCACGGCGGGCACGTCGCCGGGGTCGCCCCCGCGCAGGCGTACGGCGTAGGGGCTCAGCGGTCCGGCCTCCGCCTCGAGGCCGGCGGCCGCGCAGGAGGCGACGAGGCCGTCGCGCGCGATGCGCCCTGGGCGGGCGACGAGGTGGACCTCGGGGCGCAGGTCGTCGGCTCTGAGCGCGTCGGCGGCCTCGTCGCCCAGCACGTCCACGAACGCGTCCACGATCCAGCGCGGGTGCGCGGTCTCGATCGCGAGCGCGTCGAGCGGGTCGGCGGGCAGGCCGAGGTCGCCGTCGCGCTCGGCGACCCGGCGCATGACGGCGTTGACGAACTTCGCCGCCCCCGGCCCCGCCACGTGCTTGGCCAGGTCGACGGTCGTGGAGACCGCGGCGTGCGGGGCGACGCGGGTGCGCAGGAGCTGGTACGCCCCCACGCGGAGCACGTCGCGGACCGGCGGGTCCATCTCCGAGACCGGCCGCGACGAGCAGAGGCCGAGGACGTGGTCGAGCGTGCCGAGCGCGCGCAGGGTGCCGTAGCCGAGCTCCGCGGCGAACGCCCGCTCCCGCGCGTCGAGCCCGTACAGGAGCGTGGGGAGGAGCAGGTTGGCGTACGCGTCGCGTTCGTCGACGGCGCGGAGCAGCTCGTACGCGACGTTGCGCGCGTCGCGGTTCCTCACGCGAACGCCGCGCCGTCGGCGAGGCGCAGCCCGCGCGCCCAGTCGGCGGCGGGCATCGGCTTCTTGCCCTCCGCGCGGACCTCGCCGAGGCGGACGGGCCTGTCGGCGGTGCCGACCTCGACGCCCTGCTTCGTGACGCGGAGGACGCCGGGCGGGAGCGGGCCGGCGTCGGATCGTGACACCGGGCCGAGCTTGACCCGGCCGCCGTTCAGCGTGGTCCAGGCGCCCGGGTTGGGCGTCGCGGCGCGGATGAGCCGGTCGACGCGGAGCGCGGGGGCGGTCCAGTCGACGCGTACGTCCTCGGGGCCGAGCTTGGGCGCGAGGGAGACGCCGTCGTTCGGCTGGGGCACGGCCCGGAGCTCGCCGTCCTCGATCCCGTCGAGCGTGGCGACCAGCAGGTGCGCGCCGCTGACGGCGAGGCGCTCGAGGAGGGCGCCGGAGGTGTCGGCCGGCCTGATCTCCTCGGTGACGACGCCGAGCACCGGGCCGGTGTCGAGCCCCTCCTCGAGCACGAACGTCGTCGCGCCCGTCACCTCGTCGCCGTGCAGGACGGCGTGCTGGACGGGCGCCGCGCCGCGCCAGGCGGGGAGCAGCGAGAAGTGAAGGTTGACCCAGCCGTGGCGCGGCAGGTCGAGGAGCGGCTTGGGGATGAGGGCGCCGTACGCGACGACGGGGCAGCAGTCGGGCGCGAGGTCGCGCAGCGCGGCCTGGAACTCCTCGTCGCGCGGAGTCGCGGGTTGCAGGACCGGCACGCCGGCCTCGTCGGCGGTGACCGCCACCGGCGAACGCCGCTCGTGCCGGCCGCGACCCGCCGGCGCGTCGGGGCGCGTGACGACGGCCACGACCTCGTGGCGGGACGCCAGCAGCGCGCGGAGGGAGGGGACGGCGGGCGCCGGCGTACCGGCGAAGACGACGCGCACTAGCCCGCGGCTCCCGCGAGGGACCGCCGGTTTCGTGATCTTGGTGATGTTTCGGCTGCCCGGGCGACCGAAACATTGCCAAGATCACGAAAGGCGGCGGGTGCGGCGGGGGCCACCCGCGCCGGGACGATGCGCACGCGGCTAGCGGCCCGTGCCGTACATCGGGTGCGGCGACGGCTTCACGACCGGCGGCGCGGCCCACTCGGCCTCGCGGATCGCCTTCATCGCGGCCTTCTTCGTCTCCGGGTCGAGCAGGTCCACGAAGATGACGCCGTCGAGGTGGTCGGTCTCGTGCTGGAGGCAGCGGGCGAGCACCTCGCTGCCCTCGATGGTCACGGGGTCGCCGTACATGTTGAACCCGGCGGCGACGACGTTGGCGGACCGCTTCAGGGGGAACGACAGCCCGGGCAGCGACAGGCAGCCCTCGTCGCCGTCCTGCAGCTCGTCCGACTTCGTCACGATCACGGGGTTGACGAGGTGGCCCTCGTTGTCGTCGACGTCGTAGGTGAACACCCGCAGGCTGACGCCGATCTGCGGCGCGGCGAGGCCGGCGCCGGGAGCGTCGAGCATCGTCTCGCGCAGGTCGCGGACGAGGTTGCGCAGCTCCTTGTCGAACGTCGTCACCGGCGCGGCGGGCGTACGCAGCACGGGGTCGCCGAGCAGCCGGATCTCCTGGACGGACATGACACAGAGTCTACGGGCGGCGCCGGTGTGTCGCGGCGCCGCCCGTAGAACCCCTAGTAGCGCTTGGCGAAACGGCCTGATGGTGGCCGAGCGTGACCGGCCGCGTCCCAGGTGAGCGCTTTCGCTCTGATCGGGGTGCGATCTGCGCTTTTTCCCCGCACGGCCCGCACCCCCGGTTGCGGAGCCGACCCGAGCACCGTCACCGCACGTGATCATGCGCGGCGTTTCGCCAAGCCCTCCTAGATCAGAACTGCAGGCTCCACGAGTCGATGTAGCCCGTGTCGCCGGTGTAGACGTCCTGCACGCGGAGCTTCCACGTGCCTGCGCGCACCTCGGAGGAGGCGTTGACGGTGTACGTCGTGATGACGTTGTCCGCCGAGTCGGAGCTGTTCGAGCTCTTGAGCAGGTACAGCGACCCGTCCGGGGCGACCAGGTTGATGACGAGGTCGCCGCGGTACGTGTGCTTGATGTCGACGGGCACCTGCAGCGCGCTCGGCGCGTTGCCCGTGCCGGTCACGACGAGCGGGCTCTCGACCGTCGCGTTGTCGCTGATCGTGTAGTTGTTCGCGTTCGTGAACAGCGACCCGCCGCCGCCACCGCCCATGACCGAGGTGATGGTCGCGGCGGCGTCGACGAGACCCGCGCCGCAGCCACCCGAGCAGGAGCCGGGGATCGCGCGGACGTTGGCCTTGAGCGACGACTCGACCTGGGCCGGCGTCAGCGCGGCCTTGCTGAGCATGAGCGCGACGAGGCCCGCGACGTGCGGGGTCGCCATGCTCGTGCCCTCGTAGTAGACGTACGTCTCCGTGCCCGGCGTGGTAGTGCCGGTGTTGAGCGTCGAGGCGATGCCGTCGGCGCCCGCGACGTCGGTCTCGCCGCCCGGCGCGGACACGTCCACGACGGTGCCGTAGTTGGAGTACGACGCGCGGTTGCCGGCGCGGTCGAGCGCCGCGACGGTGACGACGTTGGCGCAGTTGGCCGGCTGCGAGGACGACGCGTTGGTGTTCTCGTTGCCCGCCGCGACGACGACCGTGGTGCCGCGGCCGACGGCCGAGTTGATGGCGTTCTGGTACGTCGCGCCGCAGGTGCCGCCGCCGCCGAGGCTCATGTTGACGACCTTCGCCGGGTTGGCGTTGGCGGGGATGCCGCTGACGGTGCCGCCGGAGGCCCAGATGATGCCGTCGGCGATGTCGGACAGCGTGCCGCCGCACTTGCCGAGGACGCGGACGGGGACGACCTTCGCGTTGAAGGCCACGCCCGCGACGCCCTTGGCGTTGTTGGACACCGCGGCGACCGTGCCGGCGACGTGCGTGCCGTGCCACGACGAGTTGGAGCCGTACGGCAGCCCGCACTCGCCTGCCGCCCACCAGTCGCCCTGGTCGGCCGGGTTGCTGTCGCGGCCGTTGCCGTCGCGCGCGGCCGTGGACGACGAGATGAAGTCGTAGCCGGCCAGGACATTGGCCGCCAGGTCGGAGTGCGTAGTGATGCCGGTGTCGACGACGGCGACGACCTGGCCGGTGCCGGTCGCGTTGTCCCAGGCGGCGGGGAGCCTCATGCCCGCGGTCGCCTCGTGGTAGTGCCACTGCAGGTTGTAGTACGTGTCGTTCGGCGTGTACGTCGCCCGCATGACCGCGTCGGGCTCGACGTAGGCGACGCCCTCACGTGCCGCGAACGCCCCCAGCAGCGCGCGCGACTCGGTGGCGTCGAGCATCCGGCCGGTCGAGAACAGCACGCCGCCCGTGGCGATGCGGCGGACGAAGCCGAGCGTGTGCGTCGTGCTCGCCGCGGCCAGCTCGGCCCGCGCGGCGGTGTCGCTGACGGCGGCCGGGGTGCCGGCCTCGAAGTGGACGATGAAGCGGTCGTACGTGCTGGTGCCGACGGCCGCGATGTTGGCGCGGCCGGTGGCGCGTGGGGCGGCCGCGGTGGCGGTCGTACCCGTCAGTGCCGCTGCTCCCGCGATCGCGATGGTCGCGACCGTGGCGCAGAGGCGAGTGGAAAGCCTCAACTCAGTTCCTCCCAGGTACCCCCCTGGAATCGGACATAACGGGCCGAACCTAGTGGGCGGGCCCACGCGAGCGATAGACCCCACGCCTAAACGAGGGTGAGCGGGTCGAGCTCCACGCGGACCGACTCGGCAGCCTTGCGCGCGGACCGCGCGGCGAGGCCGACCTTGAGTGCCGCGGCGAGCGCCCTCCCCTGCTCCCTGGGCACGCGGACGAGGGCGCGCTCGCCGTCGCCGTACGGCACCGGGCCGAGCACGTCGGCCCCCTCCGGCAGCGGCGCGGCGGCGAGCAGGTCGGCCACCGCGTCGGCACTGCCGTCGACCGCGGCCATGCGCACCGCGGGCGGGAACGCGAGCGCGGTCCGGTCGGCGGCCTCGCGGCGGGCGTACCAGGCCGGGTCCCAGCGGACCAGCGCCTGGACCGCGGGCACCGTGCCCTCGGCCATGACGACGACCCGCCCGCCTTCGCCCGCGGGCCTGCACAGCGCGGCGGCGGCGGCCCAGCGGCGCAGCGCCTCCTCCCCCGCGCGCAGGTCGGCGCGGGACAGCAGCGCCCAGCCGTCGAGCAGGAGGACGGCGCCGTAGCCGCCGTCGGCGACCGGCTCCGCGCCGGGCGTCGCGACGACGAGCGCGGGCTTGGCGTCGACGGTCGTCACGATCGACTCGCGGTCGGACGTGCGCACCGGCGTCCCTGGGAACGCCCTGCCGAGCTCCTCCGCCGTACGCCGGCTCCCCACCACCACCGCGCGCAGCTCCTGGCCGCCGCACGCGCCGCACGCCCAGTCGGCGGCGGGGCGGCCGCACCACCGGCAGCCGGGCGCAGGCCCGCCCGCGCGCGCGAGCGGCCCCGCGCAGGCGCCGCAGCGCGCGGGGGTGCGGCAGTGGCCGCAGGCCAGCGACGGCTGGTAGCCCGTGCGCGGCACCTGCACCAGCACCGGCGCGCCGCTCGCCAGGGCCGCGCGCGCGGCCTGCCAGGCGAGCGAGGGCAGCCGCGCGGTGGCGGCGGCGGGGTCGCGGGCCTGCTCGACGTCGTTGCCCGCGACCTCGATCCGCGGCGCGGCCTGGCGCACGGCGGCGCGCGGCGCCAGCAGCGGCTTGGCCCACCCCGACTCCACGAACGTCGCCGCCTCCACGCTCGGCGCGTACGCCCCCACGAGCAGCCCCGCGCCCTCCCGATGCGCGCGGAGGGCGAGGACGTCGCGGACGTGGGGGTACGGCGCGCGCGGCTCCTTGTGCAGGTCGTCGCCGTCGTCCCAGCAGACCGCGAGCCCGAGGTCGCGGACGGGCGCCCACGCGGCGGCGCGGGTGCCGAGGACGCAGCGGGTGGCCCCGCGGCGGACGGCGAGCCAGCGGCGGTAGCGCTCGGCGGGCCCGAGGTCGGCGGTGAGGGCGACGTACGAGCCCGGCAATACCACGTCGAACGCCGCCGCCACCCTGGCCAGGTCGCGCGCGTCGGGCACGACGACGCAGACGCCGCGCCCCGCGGAGAGCGTCGCGGCCGCCGCCGTCGCGACCTGCGCGGGCCAGTCCGCGCCGGGCAGCGCCCACCAGACCGCGCGCGGCGCGTTGCCCCCCGCCAGCGCAGTGACGTAGGCCGTGCCGTGGTCGTACGCCGCCCAGTCGCCGGCCCCGGGCGGCGCCACTGCAGGGATCTCGACGGCGCGCGGCGCCTCCTTCTCGACGCGGGCGTGGCGGGGCGGAACGGCGAGGCGTACGACGTCCCCGAACGTCCCCGCCCACCGGTCCGCCACCTCCCGGCAGAGCCCGGCGACCTCCGGCGAGAGCACCGGCTCGGCGGAGACGGACTTGGCGACGGGCGTGAGCTTGTCGACGCCGGACGTCGCGGCGCGCGCGAGCACCCAGCCGTCGACGAGCCGGCCCGCGAAGCGCACCCGGACCCGCGACCCAGGGACGACCGCCTCGTCCAGCGCCTCGGGGACGGCGTAGTCGAAGACGCGGTCGAGGTGCGCCAGCGGCACGTCGACCGCGACCTGGGCTACGGGCGCGTCCACAGCACCGTTCTACAGGCCCGGTGTGACATGTCCGTCGAGGAAGCGGTTCAGCGCCCGCCACCACACCGCCCACTGGTTGACGTCGTGGAGGAACGCGTCCACGTCGTACGGGCCCGCGAGCGTGCGCCAGCGCGGCGGGTCGCCGATGGGGGCGGCCTTCATCGCGCGGTTGAGCAGGCGGTGTCCGTCGTACGCCGTGACCGCCGCGACGAGCCGGGCCCGCAGGAGGGCGTACTCGGTCTGCTTGCGTTCGGCGCGCGCCGCCCACTCCACCGCCCAGCGCGCCTGGTACGCGTGCCGCGACGAGGGGTCGGCGCCGCAGCCCGGATCGAGCTCGGGGAGGTCGTACAGGTGCGAAACCGCGTGGTCGCCGATGAGCCCGCGCGGCAGCGTCGCCGCGAGGCCGCTGAGCCGGTCCTCCTGGCGGATGTCGCGCGTGACGCGGACGGCCCACCGCTGGAAGTGGTTGAGCTTGTCCGCGGAACGGCGCCACTGGACCTGCTGACGGATCTCGATGTCGGGGTACGCGCGCAGGTCGACCGCGTCGAGCGCGTCGTCCCAGTCCTCGGGCACGCCGTTGCCGACGTGGAGGTGCTGGGCGATGCGCCGCCGGTGGGCACGCTTGATCCGCGCGATGTCCTTCGCGGACTCGCGTGACGTGGACGGCAGGATGGAACGCGCCATGTCGCGGCGCTTGTCGAATGAGGAACGCATGACGAAGCCCCCCTCCCTAGGGGGTGGTCAGAGGGCCGGGGCTTCTCCCCAGCCGCTACCGGCTTGTCATGCACTCCTTGCGCAACGCGTTCTCCTCGGTCGGGAAATGACAGCCACGCAGGGTCCACCCAGGACCCCTGCGGCGCAACGGGTTTTAGGACGCGGCGTGGCGCAGCATCGCCTCGACGACGCGGTCGACGTCGGCCTCGTCGGTGGCCCAGTCGGAGACGGAGATGCGCATCAGGCGCTCGCCACGGAACGTCGTCCCGCTGAGGAACGCCGTCCCCTCCGCCCGCACCCCGGCCATGACGGCGTCGGCGAGTCGGCCGTGGTCGCCGTCGGCGGCGAGCCAGCGGACGAGGACCTGGTTGGAGACGACCTCGTTGACGATCTCGGCGCGGCCGCTCGCGGCGAGCGCGCCGGCGAAGCGCCGCGCGAGCCGTACGGTGCGCTCGACCACCTCGGCGAGGCCGTCGCGGCCGAGCGAGCGCAGCGTGGCGTAGACGCCGACGCCCCTGGCCCGCCGGGAGAACTCGGGGTTCCAGTCCATCGGGTCGCGGGGGCCCGCGCCCTGCTCGAGGTACGCCGCCTGGATGCTCGTCGCGGCGCGGTGCGCGGGGGCGTTGCGGCAGATCGCGATGCCGCAGTCGTACGCGACGTTGAGCAGCTTGTGGCCGTCGGTGGACCACGAGTCGAGGCGGTGGAGGCCGCGCACGTGCTCGGCCATCCCCGGCGCCGCGGCCGCGAGCAGCATCACGGCGCCGTCGACGTGGACCCACGTGGGGTGCCCGGCGGCGCGGCGGGCGTCGGCGATGTCGGCCACCGCGTCGAAGTGGTCGAACGACCCGGTGTTGATGTTGGCGCACTCCACGGTGACGATCGCCGGCCCCTCGACCGTCGCGAGCGCCGTCTCCAGCGCGTCGGGGCGCATCCGGTCCTGGTCGTCCGACGGCACCGTGACCGCGGCGCGTTCGCCCAGGCCGAGGAAGCGCAGCGCCCGCGGCACCGTCGAGTGCACGCCTTCCTTGAGCACGACGGAGACGCGCGGAGCGCCGTAGATGCCGTCCTGCTCGACGTCCCAGCCTGCCTGCTTGAGCACCTCGTGGCGCGCGGCGGCAAGGCAGGTGAAGTTGGCCATCTGCCCGCCGGTGACGAAGCCGACGCCGGAGTCCGCGGGGAGGCCGAGCAGATCGAGCAGCCACTCGGCGGCCAGCTCCTCGGCGACCGAGACGCCCGGGGTCGGCGGGAAGAGCCCGGCGTTCTGGTCCCACGTCGACACGAGCAGCTCCGCGCCCCACGACGCCGGGTGCAGCCCGCCGATGACGAACCCGAAGAACCGCCCCGAGTTGAACGCCGTGACGTACGGCCCCAGGTCCCGCGCCAGCTCCGCGACGACCTCGGCCGGGTCCTTACCCTCCGCCGCCGGCGGCTTGTCGAGCACGGCGCGGATCTCGTCGTACGTGCCCTCGGGGTAGACGCGGCGTTCGGGCAGCGACTCCAGATGCCCGAGCGCCGCGGGAGCGACGACGTCGAGGACAGCCCGCCAGTCAGAGGTCCGCATGCCGCGATCTTGGCACTGGGGGGATCGCAACGAGCAACGGCCGGGGGCTCCCGGTTCCGCGACCACAGCGACGCAGTCGCCCTAGCGGAACCGGGGAGCCCCCGGCCGTCAGAATTGCTTAGGACCCGGCAGCGGCACGGAGCGCGTCAGCGCGGTCCGTCGACTCCCAGGAGAACTCCTTCTCGTCCCGGCCGAAGTGCCCGTACGCCGCGGTCTTGGCGTAGATCGGGCGCAGCAGGTCGAGGTCGCGGATGATCGCGGCCGGACGCAGGTCGAAGACCGTGTCCACGGCCTTCTGGACCGCGTCCAGCGACACCGTCTCGGTGCCGAAGCAGTCGACGAACAGCGACACCGGGTGCGCCTTGCCGATCGCGTACGCGACCTGCACCTCGCAGCGCTTGGCGAGCCCGGCCGCGACGACGTTCTTCGCGACCCAGCGCATGGCGTACGCCGCCGAGCGGTCGACCTTGGACGGGTCCTTGCCGGAGAACGCGCCGCCGCCGTGGCGGGCCATGCCGCCGTACGTGTCGACGATGATCTTGCGACCGGTGAGGCCGGCGTCGCCCATGGGGCCGCCGATCTCGAACTTGCCGGTCGGGTTGACGAAGACGCGGTAGCCCTCGTAGTCGAGGCCGAGGCGCTGCAGCTCCGGCTCGATGACGTGCTCGATGACGTCGGGCTTGAGCAGCGTGTCGATGTCGATGTCGCCGGCGTGCTGCGACGACACGACGACGGTGTCGACGCGGACGGGGGCGCCGTTCTCGTACTGGATGGAGACCTGGGTCTTGCCGTCGGGGCGGAGGTACGGGATCACGCCGCCCTTGCGCACCTCGGAGAGGCGGCGGGAGAGCCGGTGCGCCAGCGCGATCGGCAACGGCATGAGCTCGTCGGTCTCGTCGCAGGCGTACCCGAACATCATCCCCTGGTCGCCGGCGCCCTGGCGGTCGAGGTCGTCCTCGACCGACTCGCCGGTGCGCGCCTCGAACGCCGCGTCGACGCCCTGCGCGATGTCCGGCGACTGCGAGCCGATGGAGACCGAGACGCCGCACGACGCGCCGTCGAAGCCCTTCTTCGACGAGTCGTACCCGATGCCGAGGACGGTCTCGCGGACGATCGACGGGATGTCGGCGTACGCCTCCGTCGTCACCTCGCCGGCCACGTGCACCTGGCCGGTCGTGATGAGGGTCTCGACGGCGACGCGGCTCTTCGGGTCCTGCGCGAGCAGGGCGTCGAGGATCGCGTCGGAGATCTGGTCGGCGATCTTGTCCGGGTGTCCCTCGGTGACGGACTCGGACGTGAACAGGCGCTTGGTCACGGTGCTCCAGAGGATGAGGCGCCAGGGTCACGTACGCCCGGCGTCGTTAGCCGGGGAGTGTACCGGGGTCCCACTCCCCTTCCAGCATCGAGTACGTCGCGTGGTCCACGAACCGGTCCCCGACCTTCTCGCTGGCGCGCAGGATGCCGTCGAGCGCGTAGCCGAGGCGTTCGGGGATGGCGCGGCTGCGGACGTTCTCGACGCCGGCGCGGATCGTGACGCGGTGCAGGCCGAGCTGGGTGAACGCCGCCGTCGTCAGCGCCCGCGTGGCGCGCGACGTGATGCCCTTGCCGCCGTGCGCCTCGTCGATCCAGTAGCCGATCTCGCCGGCCAGGTTGTTGCGGTCGATGCGCAGGCCGGCGCCGCCGACGATCGTGCCGCGGTAGACCACGTTGACGTGGAACTGCCGCCCCGCGGCGTACTCCGCGCGGGCGAAGCGCAGGAACCCGAGGGTGTCCTCCACGGTCTTCGTGCCGTCGACCCACGGCATCCACGGGCGGAGGTGGTCGCGGTTGCGGTCGGTCAGGTCGAAGATCGCCTGCGCGTGGTGCTCCTCCGCGAGCTCCAGCTCGACCTCGTCGTCGACTCTCAGCGAGAACATCGGCCGACTGTACGGATTACCGTCGCGCGTGTGGACCCGATTTCGGCGCTGACGGCGGAGCGCGCGCGTACGGCGGCGCAGGTCGACGCGTTGCGGGCGGACTTCGCGGCGCTCGTCGCGGCGTCCGAGGACTCGAACGCCGACGACGAGCACGACCCGGAGGGCGCGACGATCGGCTTCGAGCGGGCGCAGCTGAGCGCCGTTCTCGACGCCACGGTGGCGCGCCTGGCGGAGATCGACGCGGCGCTCGCCCGGGCCGCTCAGGGCGCGTACGGCACCTGCGAGGTGTGCGGCGGGCCGATCGGTGAGGAACGCCTCGCGGCCCTGCCCGCGACCCGCCGCTGCATCCGCTGCGCCTAGGCGCCTCCCGGCAGTCGCACCGATCGGGGTGCGATCTGCGCCTTTTCGCCGCACGCCCCGCAACCCGGTTGCGGACGTGTCCGGCGGCGCCGTCCTACTGTGCGCCGTCTCGTTCCTTGAAGATCAGCACGCGTGAGACCGGCGCACCGGCTCCAGAGAACGCCTCGCCACCAGGAAGATGATCACCTGTGTCCCTTCTGGGACCCGTGTGAGCGGGAGGTGGGGACACAGGTGATCATCGGGACGGGGCGCTAGGAGGGTTCTGCGAAACCCGGCCCGTCGCGAGCCGAGAGCCAGGCGGCGATCCGGCAAGGCCGCAGGGAGCCTGCGGGCCGGTTGTTGCCCGCAGGCGACCGAGAACGAAGCCGGTCGGCGGCTGGGCCGCCCCGGTTCAGCAGGGCAGGGTTTCGCAGAACCCTCCTAGGACCCCACGACGTACTTCACGTCGGCGGCGGCGGTGTCGACGACCTCGTGCAGCTGGCCGACCACGAAGTCGGTCAACGGCGCCGACGTGACCGACAGCGAGCGGATCGTCGTACCCGCCGCGAACCACGACGGCAGGTCGCGGCGCGGGATCGAGAACGTCAGCGTGCGCCCGGAGACCACGGCCGGCTTCGGCCAGCGGCGCTGCCGGGGCATGCAGCCGGCGAGGTACGACCAGTCCGAGCCGGACCGGTACTCCAGCGTCTGCTTCTCGCACGTGGGCGTCGCCCACGAGAGGACCCAGCGGCCCTGCTCCGGCGTGTCCGCGAACGTCAGCGTCACCTTCTGCGCGGACGCGTCGGCCCACCAGCGGACGGCGGTGACGTCGTACGGCGCCTGCGAGGCGGGAGCGCCGGTGACGACGCCGAGGGCGTTGGCGTCACCGGCGGGGTCGGTGACCTGGGGACCGGCGGCGGCCGCGGGCGAGGCGAGCAGCAGTGGTAGCGCGAGGCAGGGGGCGAGGCGGCGCATGTCGTGCTCCTTCCGTTGCCCCAACGTGCGTCGCGGACCGCAAAAGGTTCGGCGCGAACCTTTTCGCCCTCCCGCGGCACGTGATGGTGTGACCGCCACCGCAGAACCCATTGCGCCGGGAGCCGCCGTGGCAGCCCGTACGACCCGCGACGACGACTTCCGCCGCTTCTACACGGCGGAGTACGCCGACGTCGCCGGCTACGCGCTCGCGCTGACGTCCGACCCGGCGCTCGCCGACGAGATCGCCCAGGAGGCGCTGACCCAGGTGTACGTCCGCTGGACGCGCCTCGGCACGCCGCGCGGCTACGCGTTCCGCGTCGTCGCCAACCTCGCCAAGGCCCACTGGCGCGCCCGCGACCGCGAGCTCGCGACGTGGGCCGACCTCGCCACCCACGCCGCCCCGGCGGAGGCCGCCGACGGCGCCGTGTGGGACGCCGTACGCCGCCTTCCCGAGGCGCAGCGCGAGGTGCTCGTCCTGCACTACCTCTACGACCTGCCCATCGCCGACGTCGCGACCGCCATCCGGCGGCCGCTCGGCACCGTGAAGCGCCGGCTGCACGAGGGCCGCGCCCTGCTCGCCCGAGCGCTCGAGGAGACCCGATGACCCCCAACGACCCCCTCGCCGGCCTGCACGGCCCGCGCCGTACCGCCCCGCCCGGCGGCGCCGACCGTGTCATCACCGCGGGCCGCCGCCGTCTCCACCGCCGCCGTACGGCGGGCACCGCCGCGGGCCTGTCCGTCGCCGTCGTCGGCGGCACGTTCGTGGTGTCCGGCGGCTCCGGCGACCCGAACAGCCTCACGCCCGCCGCCCCTACGTCGCTCCCCGCCACGACGGTCACCGGCGTCCCCTCGCCGGTGCCGCCGAACGCGCTCCCCTCGCGCGGCCAGCGGACGCCCGCCGAGGCGTCGCCCGAGCAGCCCACGCCGGAGCCGTCCGAGTACCAGGGCGAGGGGCCGCCGACCGTCGAGCCGCAGCCCGAGCCGGCGCCCGGCAGCCCGTCGCGGCAGTGGGTCGGCGTCGTTCCCCCCGAGCCCCGGGTCGCCCACGGGAACGACCCCGCCGCGTGCTCCGACCCGGAGGCCAACAAGGCTCCTACGACGGGCTTCTGCACGATCCTGCACGGCCCGAAGGAGGTGACGCCGGGATCCGTGGTGTCGCTGGCGTTCTCGCTCTGCCGCCTGCCGGGGGTGCCCGCGAAGGACGTGACGTTCGAGAGCCAGTACGAGTCCACGCTGAAGGTCTCCGCCCTCACCGGGGACGAGAACCGCGAGGTCTGGGCGTGGGCGCACCCGGAGGACTTCGCGCCGGACCGGCACACCGTGAGGTTCGAGCCCGGCGACTGCCGCGAGTGGAGCGTGGAGTGGGCCGGGCAGGACGCCTCGGGATACGCGCTGGAGCCCGGCTCCTACGAGGTCCTCGGCGCCGCCGACGCGTGGGAGTGGACGCACGAGGACGGTCCCGACGCGCAGGGCCCGCCCCCGGCCTACTACCTGATCGAGGTCCGCTAGAGCCGTTCGGCGACGAGGTCCCACACGGCGTGCGCGAGAGCGTCCTTCGAGCCGTGCGGGATCTCCGTCTCGGAGCCGTCGCCACCGAGGACGACGGCGGCGTTGTCGTCCACCTCGAACGCGATCCCCTCGCCCACCTCGTTGACGACGAGCAGGTCGCAGCCCTTGCGCGCCAGCTTCTCGCGGCCGTGGGCGAGGGCGTCGTCGGTCTCTGCGGCGAAGCCCACGACGACCTGGCCCGGTCGCTTCGCGGCGGCCAGCTCGGCGAGCACGTCGGGGTTGCGGACGAGAGCCACCGGCTCGGGGTCGGCCTCGGTCTTCTTGACCTTCGAGGCCGAACGGCTCGCGGGCCGGAAGTCCGCCACGGCAGCCGCCATGACGACGCAGTCGGCGTCGGCCGCCGCCTCGACGACGGCGCCCCGCAGGTCCTCGGCGCTCACGACGCGCACGACCTTGACGCCCGCGGGGTCGGGCAGGGAGACGTTGGCCGCGACGAGCGTGACCTCGGCGCCGCGGGCGGCGGCCGTCCGGGCCAGCGCGTAGCCCTGGCGCCCTGACGAACGGTTGCCGAGGAAGCGGACGGGGTCGAGGTACTCGCGCGTGCCGCCCGCCGACACGACGACGCGGCGCCCCGCGAGATCGGCGCCCCGGGACGCGCCCGCCAGCGCGGCCAGCGCCGCCGACACGATGGCCTCGGGCGCGGGGAGCCGGCCGGGACCCACGTCGCCCTTGGCGAGCGGGCCGACGTCGGGGTCGAGCACGATCGCGCCGCGCGAACGCAGCAGCGCGACGTTGGCCACGGTCGCGGGGTGCTCCCACATCTCGGTGTGCATCGCGGGGGCGTAGACGACGGGGCAGCGCGCGGTGAGCAGGGTGCCGGTGAGAAGGTCGTTGGCGCGGCCCGCGGCGGCGCGGGCCAGCAGGTCGGCGGTGGCGGGCGCGACGACGACGAGGTCGGCGGTCTGGCCGAGGCGTACGTGCGGCACCTCGGGCACGTCGTCGAAGACCTCGGCGGTCACGGGCTCGCCGGACAGCGCCTCGAAGGTGGCCGCGCCCACGAACTTCAGCGCTGAGCGCGTCGGGATCACCCTGACGCTGTGGCCGGCCTCGGTGAGAAGGCGGAGGACCTCGACCGCCTTGTACGCCGCGATGCCCCCGGAGACCCCGAGGACGACGCGGGCCATGAGAGGACTAAGCCTCGACCTGCTCGTGCGTGAGCAGGCCGGCGTTGATCTCGCGGAGCGCGATGGACAGCGGCTTCTCCTGCGGGGCCGCGGGCACCAGCGGGCCGACGTACTCGAGCAGGCCCTCGCCGAGCTGGCTGTAGTACGCGTTGATCTGGCGCGCGCGCTTGGCGGCGTAGATCACCAGCGAGTACTTCGAGTCGGTGGCCTCGAGCAGCTCGTCGATGGGCGGGTTGGTGATGCCCTCGGGCGTGGCGGCGGTGCCGGACATGCTGTCCTCTCGCGCGAAAAGCGCAGGTCAGGAGGGGGGGTCAACGAGCAAGGCTACCACGCGCTCGGCCGCCGACTCGATGGTGTCGTTGACGACGACGACGTCGAACTCGTCCTCGGCGGCCAGCTCGATGCGCGCCAGGTCGAGGCGGCGGCGTACGCGCTCGGGGTCCTCGGTGCCCCGCCCGGTGAGCCGGCGAGCAAGCTCCTCGAACGACGGCGGCGCCAGGAACACCAGCAGCGCCTCCGGCATCCGCTCGTGCACCTGCCGCGCGCCCTGCAGGTCGATCTCCAGCAGTGCCGGTACGCCCTCCGCGAGCGTGGCGTCCACGGGGGCGCGCGGGGTGCCGTAGTGGAACCCGGCGTACTCGGCGTGCTCGAGCAGCTCCCCCGCGGCGACGAGGCGCTCGAACTCGGCATCGTCGACGAAGTGGTACTCCACGCCGTCGGTCTCGCCGGGGCGCGGGGCGCGGGTCGTCACCGAGACCGAGAGCCAGACCTCCGGGTGGCGGCGGCGGATCTCGGCGAGGACGGTGCCCTTCCCCACGCCGGAGGGGCCGGAGAGGACCGCGAGGCGGCCGGTCAGCCGCCGGCCTCGGCGAACTCGCGTTCCAGCGCGGTGCGCTGCTTCGCGCCGAGACCGCGCAGGCGGCGGCTCGGGGAGATGTCGAGCTTCTCCATGATGCGGGCGGCGCGGACCTTGCCCACGCCGGGCATCGCCTCCAGCAACGCCACGACCTTCAGCTTGCCGATCGCCTCGTCCTGCTCGCCCATGTCGAGGATCTCGCGCAGCGTCAGCCCGGAGTGCTTGAGCTTGTCCTTCAGGTCGGCGCGCACGCGGCGTGCCTGGGCTGCCTTCTCCAGCGCGGCGGCGCGCTGTTCAGGCGTGAGCGGCGGGAGCGCCACACACCCTCCCCAGCTCTGTTGTCGGAATGGCCGCGACCCTAGCGAGTCGTACGCGGCGGTTTCAACGCCGCTCCGCCGAACGGTCCCGCGCGGCGCGGTCGCGCTCGTACTGCCAGAGGATCGCGTCGACCTCCGCCTGGTGCTTCGCGGCGGCTCTGGCGGCCCGCTCGGGATGGTCGGCGACGTACTTCGCGCGGATGCTCAGCGCGGCCAGCACGCCCGTCGTCGTCACGACGAAGGCCGACCAGCCCCCCGGTCCGTTGCCCGACGTGGCGTACGCGACGACGACCGCCGCGAGCGAGACCCAGACGCGCGGCTGCCGTACGGACCAGCGCAGCACCCCGCGCATCAGCCCACGGGCGCGAGGTCCGCGGCGATCGCGGCGGCGGCGGCACCGGGGTCGGCCGCGCCGGTGATCGGGCGGCCGATGACGAGCAGGTCGGCGCCGTCGGCGAGCGCGCGGGCGGGCGTCGCGACGCGCGCCTGGTCCTGCGCGTCGCCGCCCTCGAGTCGTACGCCGGGGGTGATGAGCGTGATCCCCTCGCCGACCTCGGCGCGGACGGCGGCGACCTCGTGCGGGCTGCAGACGATCGCCCGTGCGCCGGCCCCGACCGCGACCGACGCGAGGCGCAGCACGACGTCGCGCGGCTCCTGGTCCACACCCATGACCCGCAGCGCGTGCTCGTCGATGCTCGTCAGCAGCGTCACCGCCGCGATCTTCACGTCGGGGGCGGCCTCCACCGCGGCGCGCACCATGTCGCGGCCGCCGCTGGCGTGGACCGTGAGGTACGCCGGCTTCAGCCGCGCCACGCTCTTCGCCGCGCCGGCCACGGTGTTGGGGATGTCGTGCAGCTTGAGGTCGAGGAACAGGTCCAGGCCCGTGCCGCCGCGGACGACGTTGACGACGTCGGGCCCGTGCCGGCAGAACAGCTCCAGCCCCACCTTCAGCACCGACACGTACCGCTGCACCGCGTTGGCCCAGCGGGCGGCGGTCTCGACGTCGGGGGCGTCGAGGGCGACGGCGATCGGTGCTGGGCTCACGGGTTGCCTGCCTCCGGTTCTGGTCCTTCGGGGATGTGGGGCTCGGGGGCGCGGTGGGCGCGCCCGACGACGTCGGTGAGGTCGGTGATGCCGCGTTCGGACAGCGCCGTACGCAGCTCGTCGATGATCCGCATGGGAGCGTTCGGGTCGCCGAAGACCGCGGTCCCCACCGACACCGCGGAGGCGCCGGCGAGCAGGAACTCCAGCGCGTCGGTGCCCGTACGGATCCCGCCCATGCCGAGGATCGGCACCTCCGGCATCGCGGCGTGCACCTGGTAGACGCAGCGGACCGCGACAGGCCTGATGGCAGGGCCGGAGAGGCCGCCGGTGACGCCCGCGAGGACGGGCCGCATCGTCTTGGTGTCGATGGCCATGCCGAGCAGCGTGTTGATCATCGACAGGCCGTCGGCGCCCGCGTCCACGACCGACCGCGCGATGGCGACGATGTCGGTGACGTCGGGCGAGAGCTTCGCGAAGACCGGCACCGAGGAGACGCGGCGTACGGCGCTGACGACGTCGGCGGCGGCCGCCGCGTCACAGGCGAAGACCTTGCCGCGGTCCTCGACGTTCGGGCAGGAGATGTTGACCTCGAGCATCGTCAGGCCAGGGCGGCCGCGCAGCCGCTGGGCCAGGCGGACGTACTCCTCGACCGTCGAGCCCGCGATGGACACGACGGTGCGCGCGCCGCGCTCGTGCAGCCACGGCAGGTCGCGCTGGAGGAACGTCTCGATGCCGGGCCCCTGCAGGCCGATCGAGTTGAGCATGCCGCTGGGGGTCTCGGCCATGCGCGGGGTCGGGCGGCCGCTGCGCGGCTCCATCATGATCGACTTCGTGACCATCGCGCCGAGCCGCGAGACGTCGAAGAACTGCCCGAGCTCCTGCCCCGCGGCGGCGCAGCCGGAGGCGGTGAAGACGGGGTTCGGGAAGTAGACGCCCGCCAGGCGCGTGGACAGGTCGATGCCGAGCGGCGCCGGCTCGTGCCGCGGCACCTGGACGGTGGTGACGGTCTCGCTCATGCCGCGCCGCCTTCCGGTACCGCTTTTCGTGATCTTGGCGACGTTCGTGTCGGCCGGGCAGCACAAACGCAACCAAGATCACGAGTTCGGCGCGCGCGCAAGGCCGGCACCGCCCGTGTCGGGCCGAGTCCCGCGCTTCGTGATCTTGGTGATGTTTCGGTCCGCCGGGCAGCACGAACATTGCCAAGATCACGAAGTGCGGCAGCAGCGCGCAAGGCGACCATCAGTGCACCGCCACCGGCGCGCCGAGGCAGTCGGCCGGCACGGTGCCGATCGCGTCCCAGCGCAGCTGCTCGCCCATGAACACAGGCCCCTCCACGCACGACCGCGCCATCCGCGTCACGCCGTCGTCACCTCGTACGGGCAGCACGCAGGTCATGCACACGCCGATGCCGCAGGCCATCGACTCCTCGACCGCCACCTGGCTCGGGATGCCGTGCGCGGCGGCGATCTCGGCGACCGCGCGGAGCATCCCCATCGGCCCGCAGGCGTAGACGAGGTCGCTCTGCGTACGCTCCAGCACCTCGGGCAGCACGTCGCTCACGCGCCCCTGCTCCCCCGCCGACCCGTCGTCGGTCGTGAACGCCACCGACGACGAGATGCGCTTGGCCTCCAGCGCACCGAAGAGACGTTCGGACGTCGCCGCCCCGACCACGAAGTCGACCCTGCATCCCTTGGCGCGCAGCGTCTCCGCGAGCCCGAACAGCGGCGCGGTGCCGTAGCCGCCACCCACCAGGGTGCAGGTCACGGGGTCCTTCGGCAGCTTGAACGGCCTCCCCAGCGGCCCCACCACGTCGACCGGGTCGCCCTGCCGCCGCCGCGCCAGCCACTCGGTGCCCTTGCCGTGCACCGCGAACACGAACTCGACGGTGCCGCCGTACATCCCTCGCTCGCTCGCCGCGAAGATGCTGAACGCCCTGCGCAGCAGCATCGACGTCTCCGGACCGCCGACGCCGACCGCGACGAAGTGGCCTGGCCGTACCTGCTCGGCGATGCCGGGGGCGGCGATCGTCATGTGGAGGTACGCGCCCATCTTCTTGACGGACAGCACCTCGCCGAGGACCTGGACCGGCGGCATCAGGCGTCACCCCGCAGCGCGGCGTGGTAGTCCTGGATCGGGCGGACGTCCATGTCGCCGCGCACCATCGCCTCGATGCCCTGCACGCAGGCCGACGCGCCCTGGATCGTCGTGATGCAGGGGACGTTCTTGGCGACGGCGGCGGTACGGATCTCGTAGCCGTCGACGCGGGTGCCGTTGCCCCACGGCGTGTTGAAGATCAGGTCGATCTTGCCGGCCAGGATCAGGTCGACGACGTTGCCGGGTCCCTCGCTGAACTTGCGGACGCTCGTCACCTCGACTCCGTTGCGGCGCAGCACGTCCGCGGTCCCCTCGGTCGCCACGACCTCGAACCCGAGGTCCGCCAGCCGCTTGATGGGGAAGATCATCGCGCGCTTGTCGCGGTTGGCTATCGAGACGAAGACGCGGCCCTTGACCGGCACCGGACCGTACGCCGCCGACTGGCTCTTCGCGAACGCCTCCCCGAACGTCCGCGCGATCCCCATCACCTCGCCGGTCGACTTCATCTCGGGCCCGAGGACGGTGTCCGTGCCGGGGAAGCGGCCGAACGGCAGCACCGCCTCCTTGACCCCGATGTGGCAGCCGGGCGGCAGGTCCGCGCCGTCGCCGCTCGCGGGCAGCACGCCCGCCGTCCGCAACGACGCGATGGTCTCGCCGAGCATGACCCGCGCCGCCGCCTTGGCCAGCGGCACGGCCGTGACCTTGGAGACGAACGGCACGGTCCGCGACGCGCGCGGGTTGGCCTCGAGGACGTAGAGGATGTCGTCCTTCATGGCGTACTGGACGTTGAGCAGGCCGCGGACGCCGACGCCCCGCGCGATGGCCTCGGTGGACTCGCGGATACGCCGGATGTCCCTGGCGCCCAGCGTGATCGGGGGCAGCGCGCACGCGGAGTCGCCCGAGTGGATGCCCGCCTCCTCGATGTGCTCCATGACGCCGCCGAGGAACAGGTCGGTGCCGTCGTACAGCGCGTCGACGTCGATCTCGACCGCGTCCTCCAGGAACCTGTCCACGAGGACCTCGCCCGTTGTCTTCTCAGACCACGCTTTCAGCTGCGCATCGTCATACACGATGCCCATGCCGCGGCCGCCGAGGACGTAGGATGGCCGGACGAGCACCGGGTAGCCGATGCGCGCGGTGATCTCGCGGGCGGCCTCGTAGCCGTCGGCGACGCCGTACGCCGGGGCGGGCAGCCCCGCCTCGGCCAGCACCCTGCCGAACGCCCCGCGGTCCTCCGCGAGGTGGATCGACTCGGGGCTCGTGCCGACGATCGGCACGCCCGCGTCCTTGAGCGCCTGGGCGAGCTTGAGCGGCGTCTGGCCGCCGAGCTGCACGACGACACCCGCGACCGTGCCGGAGACCTGCTCGGCGTGCACGACCTCGAGGACGTCCTCGATGGTGAGGGGCTCGAAGTAGAGGCGGTCGGAGGTGTCGTAGTCGGTCGAGACGGTCTCGGGGTTGCAGTTGACCATGACGGTCTCGTAGCCGGCGTCGCGCAGCGCGAACGACGCGTGCACGCAGGCGTAGTCGAACTCGATGCCCTGGCCGATCCGGTTGGGCCCGGAGCCGAGGATGAGCACCTTCGGCTTGTCGCTCGGGCGCACCTCGGTCTCGTCGTCGTAGGACGAGTAGTGGTACGGCGTCTCCGCCGCGAACTCCGCCGCGCACGTGTCCACCGTCTTGTAGACGGGCCGCAGGCCGATCGCGTGCCGGTGCGCCCGCACCGCAGCCTCGGTCGAGCCGGTCAGGGAGGCGATCTGCGCGTCGGAGAAGCCGAGCCGCTTCCAGCGCCGCAGGTCTCCGTCGATGCCGTACGCCGCGATCTCCCGCTCGGTCTCGACGAGCAGTGCCATCTGGTCCACGAACCACGGGTCCATGCCGCTCGCCGCGCTGCACTCCTCGACGGAGTGACCGTCGCGCAGCGCCTGGCGCAGCGTGTCGAGGCGGCCGGCGTGCGGGACGCGGAGGGCGCCGAGCGGGTCGTCGGGGACGACGGTCTCCGGCGCCTCCAGCGAGCGCAGCGCCTTCTGCAGGGCCTCGGGGAACGACCGCCCGATCGCCATCGCCTCGCCGACCGACTTCATCGTGGTGGTCAGCGTCATGTCGGCGTCGGGGAACTTCTCGAACGCGAACCGCGGCACCTTGACGACGACGTAGTCGAGGGACGGCTCGAACGACGCCGGCGTCTCGCGCGTGATGTCGTTGGTGATCTCGTCGAGGGTGTAGCCGATGGCGAGCTTGGCCGCGATCTTGGCGATCGGGAAGCCGGTCGCCTTGGAGGCCAGCGCGCTCGACCGCGAGACGCGCGGGTTCATCTCGATGACGACCATGCGGCCGGTACGCGGGTGCACGGCGAACTGGATGTTCGAGCCGCCGGTGTCGACGCCGACCGCGCGGATGACGGCGATCGCGACGTCGCGCATCCGCTGGTACTCGCGGTCCGTCAGCGTCATGGCCGGCGCGACCGTCACGGAGTCGCCCGTGTGCACGCCCATCGGGTCGACGTTCTCGATCGAGCAGATGACGACGACGTTGTCGGCCGTGTCGCGCATGAGCTCGAGCTCGTACTCCTTCCAGCCGAGGACGCTCTCCTCGATGAGCACCTCGGTGGTCGGGCTCTGCCGCAGCCCGTCGCCGGCGATGGCGCGCAGCCCGGCCTCGTCGTACGCGATCCCGCTGCCGCCGCCGCCCATCGTGAAGCTCGGACGCACCACGACGGGGTACTTCAGCGTCTCGACCGCCGCCAGCGCCTCCTCGACCGTGTGGCACACGGCGCTGCGCGGCACGTCGCACCCGACCGAGCGCACGAGGTCCTTGAACTGCTGCCGGTCCTCGCCGCGCCGAATGGCGGCGATGTTGGCGCCGATGAGCTTGACGCCGTACTCCTCCAGCACGCCCGCCTCGGACAGCGCGACGGCGGTGTTGAGCGCGGTCTGCCCGCCGAGCGTCGCGAGCAGGGCGTCGGGCCGTTCGCGCGCGATGATCTGCGCGACCACCTCGGGGGTGATGGGCTCGATGTACGTCGCGTCCGCGAACTCCGGGTCCGTCATGATCGTCGCCGGGTTGGAGTTGACCAGCGAGACCCGCAGGCCCTCCGCGCGCAGCACGCGGCACGCCTGGGTGCCCGAGTAGTCGAACTCGCACGCCTGCCCGATGACGATGGGCCCGGACCCGATCACCATGACGTGCTGGATGTCGGAACGCTTAGGCATGGGCGCGCACCCAAGAGGAGGGACGGGGGCGGGGGCCCCGCGAGCGACTAAAGCGACGAAGGAGCCCTAGCGAGCGGGGTCCCCGCCCCCGCCCCGCACCCAAGGTAGGAGCCAAGACTCAGCCGATCCGGACGGCGAGCCAGACGCACGCGGCGATCGTGACCAGGGCGATGACCGTGGTCGTGACGAGCCACGCGGAGGTCGGGGCCTCGCCGCGCAGGACGCCGGCGTTCGGGTCGGCGCCGTGGCCGTGCCCGCCGCCGTGGTCGTCGTGGTCGTCGTGCGCCGCGGCCTCGTGAGCCTCGACAGCCGATCCGTCGTGCGTGCCGTGCGTCGTCACTCGTGTCCTCCTCGGACCTCGTCGTCCGTCCCCGGGCGGGGCCGGTCGTGCAAGCCTGCCTGCGCGGCCTCGTGCCATATCTCGCGCGCTTCGTTCGGCGTCACCAGGCCCATCCGCAGCGCGAACCTGCAGGCGCCTTCCAGCCGCGCCGCCATGGCGTCGAGCCGCGGCTTCGGGGTGGCGGGGGCGCCGTGCGAGCGTTCGGTCGCGAACTCGGCGCGCAGCGCCGCCATCCGCTCGACCTCCTCGCGCAGCAGCGTCATGGCCGCGTCGGCCTGTGCCTGCTGCTCGGGCGTGCGTTCGGGGCGTTCGCCGGACAGCGTGACGACGCCGAGCTCGCGCATCCCCGGCTTCATACGCGCACTCCCGCCATCAGGTCGGCGAAGCGCGTGAACAGCCCCGTCGAGTCGTGTGGCCCCGCCGCCGCTTCGGGGTGGAACTGCGCCGAGAACGCCGGCACGTCGAGGCAGCGCAGACCCTCCACGACGCCGTCGTTGAGGTCGACGTGGCTGACCTCGACGCGGCCGAACGGCGTCACCGGCGACTCCGGCATCGCCACCGCGAAGCCGTGGTTGTGGCTGGTGATCGCGACCTGCCGGGTGTGCACGTCCTGGACCGGCTGGTTGACCCCCCGGTGCCCGAACGTCAGCTTGTACGTCCCCAGCCCCAGCGCCCTGCCCAGTAGCTGGTGGCCGAGGCAGATGCCGAAGACGGGACGCTGGCCGAGCACGCCGCGCAGCGCCTCGACGGCGTAGCCGGTGGCGGCGGGGTCGCCGGGGCCGTTCGACAGGAAGACCCCGTCGGGGTCCGTGGCGAGGATGTCGGCCGCGGTCGCGGTGGCGGGCAGGACGGTGACCTCGCAGCCGTTGTACGCGAGGTACGCGGGGATCGACCGCTTCATGCCGAGGTCGAGCGCCGTGACCCGGAACCGCTTCTCCCCCTGGGCCGGCACGACGTAAGGCTGCGTCGTCGAGACCTCACGGGCGAGGTCGGCGCCGGCCATCGACGGCGACGCGAGCACCTTCGCCAGCACCTCGTCGGCCGACTCGCCCGTGCTCGACACCGCGCAACGCATCGCGCCCTTGTCGCGCAGGTGGCGGGTCACCGCGCGGGTGTCGACGCCGCCGATGCCGACGATGCCGTGCCGCTTGAGCTCGGCGTCGAGGCCGCGCTCGGCGCGCCACGAGGAGGAGACGCGGGCGGGGTCGCGGACGACGTACCCGGCGACCCAGATGCGGCCCGACTCGTCGTCGTACGCGTTGACGCCCGTGTTGCCGATGTGCGGCGCGGTCTGGACGACGACCTGCCGGTGGTACGACGGGTCGGTCAGCGTCTCCTGGTAGCCGGTCATGCCGGTGTTGAAGACCGCCTCGCCGAACGTCTCGCCGACCGTGCCGTACGCCTCCCCGGTGAACGACCGTCCGTCCTCCAGCACGAGCAGCGCCGGGGCGACCGCGCGGCCGACGAGCGGGACAGCCGCCACCGGTGTCCGCGGCGCGAGTGCGGCAGCCCACTGCGCGTGCACCGAGTGGTCCACGGCGCGGAAGCCGCTGTCCACGGTCACGTCGCCCAGCCGCCACGTCACGATGAGCACGCCGCCCTCGCCGACCCACTTGCCGGCCTGCGCGTTTCTGACGACGGCGCCGAGCAGGTCGGCTCGCGGCACGAACGCGTCCGGCTCCCCCTCCCGCACCACGACCATGCCCTCGGGGACGAGCCGCAGCCTGGCCTTCGCGCGGCCGCCGAGGCCCTGGGCGGCGATGCGTTCGAGCCAGTGGCCTGCCTCGGTGGTGCCGAGGTAGAGCCCGTCGAGCGGCGGTACGACGTCGTCGCCCAGCACCTCAGGCGGCTGCGGCAGTGCGGGGAGGGCGGCGTGCCGCGCGGCGCGGCGCCTCCAGCCGCGCCGCATCAGCGCGAGGCAGCCGAGGAACGCCACCAGCAGGCCGAGGACGAGCAGGGTGCGCGTCACGCGAGCTTCCCGTCCAGCACCGTCGCGCGGCCCTTCAAGAAGGTGGCGACGACCCTGCCGGGCAGCGTCCTGGCGGCGTACGGCGTGTTGGTCGACTTGGAGGCGAGCGCGTGCGGGTCGACGGTCCAGCGGGCGGCGGGGTCGACGAGCGTGAGGTTGGCCGGCGCGCCGACGGTCAGCGCGACGCCCTGGTCACGGAGCCCGCCGATGCGGGCGGGGCGGTACGACATCCGGTCGGCCACGTCGTCCCACGTCATGAGCCCGGGCTCGACCATGGTCTGGATCACCACGGAGAGAGCGGTCTCGAGGCCGAGCATCCCGAACGCCGCGCACCCCCACTCGGTCTCCTTGTCCTCCAGCGCGTGCGGCGCGTGGTCGGTGGCGACCGCGTCGATCGTGCCGTCGGCGAGCGCCTCGCGCAGCGCCTGCACGTCCTCCTGAGTGCGCAGCGGGGGATTGACCTTGAACAGCGGGTCGTACGTCTCCGCCAGGTCGTCCGTCAGCAGCAGGTGGTGGGGCGTGACCTCGGCCGTGACCCGCCAGCCCTTCGACTTGGCCCAGCGGATCAGCTCGACGGAGCCCGCCGTCGAGACGTGGCAGACGTGCAGCCTGCTGCCGGTGTGCGCCGCGAGCAGACAGTCGCGCGCGATGACCGACTCCTCCGCCGCCGCGGGCCAGCCGGCGAGCCCGAGCCTCGCCGAGACGACGCCCTCGTGCATCTGCGCGCCCTGCGTCAGCGAGGGCTCCTGGGCGTGCTGCGCGATGACGCCGTCGAACGCCTTGACGTACTCCAGCGCGCGGCGCATCAGCCCCGCGTCCGAGACGCACTTGCCGTCGTCGGAGAACACCCGCACCCGCGCCGCGCTGTCGGCCATCGCGCCCAGCTCGGCCAGCGCCTTGCCCTCCAGCCCGAGCGTGACGGCACCGACGGGGTGGACGGCGCAGTGCCCGGCGTCACGCCCGAGCCGCCAGACCTGCTCGACGACGCCCGCGACGTCGGCGACGGGGTCCGTGTTGGCCATCGCGTGGACGGCGGTGAAGCCGCCCAGCGCCGCGGCGGCCGTCCCCGTCTCGACCGTCTCGGCGTCCTCGCGGCCAGGCTCGCGCAGGTGCGTGTGCAGGTCCACGAGGCCGGGCAGCGCGACCAGCCCGTCGGCCTGGATCACCTGCGCCCCTGCGGAAGTCAGGCCCTGCCCGACCTCGGCGATGACGCCGTCGGAGATCAGGTAGTCGGTCTCGCCCTTGATCAGCCAGTCCCGGCTCATTCGGGGGCCCCCGCGGCGGCGCGAGCGGAGCGAGCGGCGTCGTGGGGTATTACGTCACTTCCCAGCATCAGGTAGAGGATCGCCATGCGGACGGAGACGCCGTTGGTCACCTGGTCGACGATGGTCGAGCGCGGCGAGTCGGCGACCTCGGCGGCGATCTCGACGCCGCGGTTCATGGGGCCAGGGTGCATGACGATCGCGTCGTCCTTGAGCAGCCGTACGCGGTCCCTGTCGAGCCCGTAGCGCCGGCTGTACTCCCGCGTCGAGGGGAAGTACGCCGCGCCCATCCGCTCGCGCTGCACGCGCAGCATCATGACGACGTCGCTCTTCGGGAGGACCGAGTCGAGGTCGTACGACACCTCCACCGGCCAGGTCTCGATGCCGACGGGCAGCAGCGTCGGCGGGGCGACCACGGTGACCTGGGCGCCGAGGGTGCCGAGGAGGAGGACGTTGGAGCGGGCGACGCGCGAGTGGATGACGTCGCCGACGATCGTCACCCGCAGGTCCTCGAGGCGGCCCGTGCGCTTGCGCATCGTGTACGCGTCGAGAAGGGCCTGCGTGGGGTGCTCGTGGGTGCCGTCACCGGCGTTGATGACCGAGCCCTTGATCCAGCCGGCCAGCCGGTGCGGCGCGCCGCTGGCGTGGTGGCGGATGACGACCGCGTCGGCGCCCATCGCCTCCAGCGTCCACGCGGTGTCCTTGAGCGACTCTCCCTTGGAGACGCTGGAGCCCTTGGCGGAGAAGTTGATGACGTCGGCGGACAGCCGCTTGGCGGCCAGCTCGAAGCTCGTCCGCGTCCGCGTCGAGTCCTCGTAGAACAGGTTGACGACGGTACGGCCGCGCAGCGTCGGCAGCTTCTTCACCTGGGCGGCCTCGGTGGTCTCCGCGAGGCGTTCGGCTGTGTCGAGGATGAGCAGCGCGTCGTCGCGGGTGAGGTCGCTGGCGGAGAGCAAGTGGCGCTTCACCGGGGGTCCTCCACATCCGCGGGGCCGAGGAGCACTCCGTCGCGGCCGTCGTGCTCGGCGAGGAGCACGTGGACGGCCTCGCGGAGCGAGGTGGGGATGTTCTTGCCGACGTAGTCGGCGCGGATCGGCAGCTCGCGGTGGCCGCGGTCCACGAGCACCGCGAGCTGGACGGCGGCGGGTCGGCCGAGGCCGTTCAGCGCGTCGAGCGCGGCGCGGATCGTCCGGCCGGAGAAGAGCACGTCGTCCACCAGCACGACGACCCGGCCGTCGATGCCGTCGTTCGGGACGTCGGTCTCCTCCAGGGCCCGGATGGGGCGCGTACGGAGGTCGTCGCGGTACATCGTCACGTCGAGTGACCCGACCGGGATCTCGCGGCCCTCGACCTCGGCGACCTTGGCGGCGATCCGCTGGGCCAGGTACACGCCGCGGGTCGGGATGCCGAGCAGGACGATGTCGGCGGCGCCGCGGTTGCGTTCGAGTATCTCGTGCGCGATACGGGTCAGCGCCCGGGAGACGTCGGGGGCCTCGAGGACCGGGCGGGCGGCGTCGGGGTCACCGGTGACCGGGCGACGGCGCGGCACTTCGGGGTGCGCAGCACTCACTGCGTTCCCTCCTTCCCCGCCTCACGGGACGGGCCTTAAAGGAGTTCGGACGGGGGGAGCGTACCAGCCGGTCCGCGCGACCCGGGGAACACGGCGAGTTACGGCGTTTCGCTTGACCACGCCGCTCCGGGGCCTTACCGTTACTCCGTGTAACCGTCCCAGCAGTGGGATGGCGCGGCCGACGCTGTGATCCCGGAGACCGTAAGCGGTCACCACGCCCCGTGAGGGGCGGCCTCCGGAGGAGCGAGTGGTGAGACCGGCGTCCGCGTTGTTCGGCCCCGGCGTCAGCCGGGACCCAGCGACAGGAGCCGGCACGATGAGTGACTACGCGAAGGCCCTCGGTTCTCGCCTCCGGGCGATCCGGACCCAGCAGGGGCTGTCCCTCCATGGCGTCGAGGAGAAGTCCCGCGGCCGCTGGAAGGCCGTCGTCGTGGGGTCGTACGAGCGCGGCGACCGTGCCGTGACCGTGCAGCGCCTCGCCGAGCTGGCCGAGTTCTACAACGTGCCGATCCACGAGCTGCTCCCCGAGGGCATCTCCCCCGGCACCCCCGTGGAGGCGTCCGCCAAGCTCGTCATCGACCTCGAGCAGCTCTCGCACGTGCCGGTCGAGCAGTCCGCGCCGCTCGCGCGCTACGCCGCCACGATCCAGAGCCAGCGCGGCGACTACAACGGCCGCGTCCTGTCGATCCGCCACGAGGACCTCCGGTCGCTCGCGGTGATCTACGACGCCTCCCCCGGCGCGCTCACCGAGCAGCTCATCCAGTGGGGCGTGCTCAACCCCGACGCCCGCCGTTCCATCGAGGTCGGGGTCTAGCCCGGGGCCTGTCCCGTGGTTACTGGTGAGTAGCGACGTCGCCGCTCACCAGTTCGTGCTCGTCCCGCGTCGCCAGTCACCAGTCGTGCGTAGGCGGGGCTATTCGGACGCGGACGCTCGGTCCGCGGCCACGCGGGCAAGCACGCCGTTGACGAACTTCGGCGAGTCGTCGGTCGACAGCGCCGTCGCGAGCTCGACCGCCTCGCTGATCGCCACGCCCTCCGGGATCTCGTCGGCCCGGAAGAGCAGCTCGTACGTCCCGATGCGCAGCACGTTGCGGTCCACCGCCGGCATCCGCTCCAGCGGCCAGTCGCCCGCCAGCGCCGAGAGGACCGCGTCGATCCGCTCCCGGTGGGCGACGACGCCCTCGACGAGCGTCACGGCGTACTCCGAGATCGGCGGATCCGCCTGCGCCAGCCGCGTCGCCAGCGTCTCGATGGGGTCGTCGCCGCGCAGCTCCGCCTCGTAGAGGACGTCCAGCGCCCGCTTCCGCGCCTTGGACCGAGCGCTCATCGCCCATGAACGTTCTGTGCAGTCCAGCAACCGGTCTCGAGCGTGGTGATCTTCACAGAACGAGCGCGGCGCGAGTGCGAGCCGAGGCGGAGGCGGAGGCGGGAGTCAACGCGCTCAACTACGACTGCACGCGCCCGAGGTAGCGGCCGTCGCGGGTGTCCACGCGCACCTTCTCGCCGGTCGACACGAACAGGGGCACCTGGATCTGCCCGCCGGTCTCCAGCGTGGCCGGCTTGGTGCCGCCGGTCGAACGGTCGCCCTGCACGCCGGGGTCGGTCTGCGCGATGACGAGCTCGACCGACGCGGGCAGCTCGATGGACAGCGCGATGCCCTCGTGGATGGCGACGTTGGCGTTCATGTTCTCCAGCAGGTACGTCGCCATGTCGCCGACGGCCTCGGGCGAGATGTGCAGCTGGTCGTACGTCGTCGTGTCCATGAAGACGTACTCGTCGCCCTCCTTGTAGAGGTACTGCATCTCGCGCTTCTCGACGACCGCGACGTCGACCTTCACGCCGGCGTTGAACGTCTTGTCGACGACCTTGCCGGTCTTGAGGTTCTTCAACGTCGTCCGCACGAACGCCCCGCCCTTGCCGGGCTTCACGTGCTGGAACTCCACGACGTTCCAGAGGTCCCCGTCGCCGAGGTCGAGCGTCATGCCGTTCTTCAGGTCGTTCGACGTGGCCACTTTCACAGCTCCAGGAGGTCTTTGGTCGTCGTCGTCAGCAGCTCGGGGTCCGCGCCGGCGCGTACGACGAGCGTGTCCTCGATCCGGACGCCGCCGCGGCCGGCGAGGTACACGCCCGGCTCGACGGTCACCGGCGTCCGGTCGGCGAGTGTATCGGTTGCGCCCACGCGCAGCGTCGGCGCCTCGTGGATCTCGAGCCCGACGCCGTGCCCGAGCGAGTGCGTGTAGTCGTCACCGTGGCCTGCCGCGTCGATGACGTCGCGCGCCGCCTTGTCGACGTCACCCGCAACGGCGCCGACCCCCAGCGCCGCACGCCCCGCCGCCTGCGCGGACGCGACGAGCGCGTACACCTCGCGCTGCCAGTCCGCGGCCTTGCCGAGCACGACGGTGCGCGTCATGTCGGAGTGGTAGCCGCGGTAGAGAGCGCCGAAGTCGAGCTTGACGAACTCCCCCGCCTCCAGCACCCGCTCGGTCGGCCGGTGGTGCGGGACGGCCGAGTTGGGCCCCGACGCGACGATCGTCTCGAACGAAGGCCCGTCCCCGCCCTCCTCCAGCATGAGGGCTTCGAGCTCGCGGCCGACCTCCTTCTCCGTACGACCAGGGCGCAAGGACGGCAGCAGCCGCGCGAACGCCCTGTCCGCGACCGCGCACGCCTCGCGCAGCAGCGCGATCTCCTCGTCGTCCTTCACCGCGCGCAACGACTCCACCGCTCGCTTCAGCCGCGTCAGCGACGGGCCCACGCGCCCCAGCGCCTCGAAGAGGTCCACGGTCACGTCGTGCGACTCGAACGCCAGCGACGTCACGCCGTCGTTCTTCGCGCGCTCCGCGAGCGCGGTCGCCGGCGCGCCGACGATCGCGCGCTCGACGTCGGGGGCCTGGCGCTTGGACTGCTCGATGTACCTGCCGTCCGTCGCCAGCACCTCGGCGTCGCGCGTGACGAGCAGCGCGCCGTTGCTGCCGGTGAAGCCGGTCAGGTAGCGGACGTTGACCAGCCGCGTGACGAGCGCCGCGTCGGCCTCCCCCAGCGCCTCGCGCAGGGCCGCCCGGCGGCGAGCGTGGACGTCAGGCATCTGTTCCTCCGGTGAGCATTGCCAGCGCCCGCAGCGCCAGGCGGTACGAGTCGAAGCCGAACCCCGAGATGACCCCGTCGGCAACCCCCGCGACGACCGAGTGCCGCCGGAACTCCTCGCGCGCGGCGATGTTCGACAGGTGCACCTCGACGAGCGGCACGCCGACCATTGCGGCGGCGTCGCGGACGGCGTACGAGTAGTGGGTGAACGCCGCCGGGTTGAGCACCACGCCCGACGCGGACTCCGCCGCCTCGTGCAGCCAGCCGATGAGCGTCGCCTCGTCGTCGGTCTGGCGCACCTCGACGTCGAGCCCGCACGCGGCGGCCTCGTCGCGCACCACGGCCACGAGGTCGTCGTACGTCCCCGTGCCGTACACCTCCGGCTCGCGCGTCCCTAGCCGCCCGAGGTTGGGGCCGTTCAGCACGAAGATCACGCAGACACCTCCGCGTACGCCGACTCCAGCAACGCCTCGTTCGGGCTGTCCAGCACCGACGGCTTGCCGAGCGCGTCGAGGACGACGAAGCGCAGCCGGTCGCCGCGGTTCTTCTTGTCCGAACGCATCGCGGCGCGCAGCCGCGGAAACGCGCCGGCCTCATAGCGCGTCGGCAGGCCGAGCGACTCGAGGATCGTGCGGTGCCGGTCGGCCGTGGCGTCGTCCAGCGCGCCGAAGCGACGGCGGCGGCCGACGGCGGCGGCATAGACGAGGCCCACGGAGACGGCGTCGCCGTGCCGCCAGGTGCCGTACCCCGCGTCGTGCTCGATCGCGTGCGCGAGCGTGTGCCCGTAGTTGAGGAACAGCCGCCGCCCCGCCTCCCGCGGGTCCGCGCCCACGACCTCGGCCTTGACGCGGACAGCGCGGGTGACGAGCTCGGTGAGCAGCCGCCCGTCGCGGCCGAGCACCGCGGCGACGTCGCTCTCGACCAGGTCGAGGATGACGGGGTCGCTGATGAAGCCCGCCTTGACGATCTCGGCGAGCCCCGCCGTGTAGTCGGCCTGGTCGAGCGTGCCGAGGACGTCGGGGTCCACGAGCACGATCTCCGGCTGGTGGAACGCACCGACGAGGTTCTTGCCCGCCGCCGTGTTGATCGCGGTCTTGCCGCCGATCGCCGCGTCGACCATGCCGAGCAGGGTCGTGGGGACGTACGCCACGGGTACGCCGCGCAGCCACGTCGCCGCCGCGAAGCCGGCCACGTCGGTCACCGCGCCGCCGCCGACGCCGACGACGAGGTCGGTGCGCGAGAACGCCGCCTGCCCCAGCGCCGCCCACACGTGGTTGACGACCCGCAGGTCCTTGGCCGCCTCGCCGTCGGGCACCTCGCAGCGCATGACCGACGGCCCGAACGAGCCCGCCCAGTCGGCCACACGGTCGGCGTGCGCGGCGACGGCGGGGTTGGAGACGACGGCGACCTGGCCGACGCCGTTGAGGAGCGGGCCGAGGGCGCTGATCGCCTCGGGGCCGATGACGACGTCGTACGGCGGGTCGGTCGCGACCGTCACGCGCTCGGTCACAGCAGCGCCACCACCTCGGCCGCGACGGCGTCGGGCGTACGCCCCGTCGTCTCGACCGTGTGCGTGGCGACCTCGTCGTACAGCGGCCGCCGCCGCACCATGAGCTCGGCCAGCTTGGCGCGCGGGTTGAGGTCGAGCATCGGCCTGCCGGGGCCCCAGCCGACGCGCTTGGTCGCGTCGTGCAGCGCCACCGTGAGGTGGACGACCGTGTGCGTCAGCAGCTCGACGCGGGTGTCGACGTCGATCACGGCGCCGCCGCCGAGCGCGAGGACGCCGTCGTGCCCGGCCAGCGCAGCGGCGACCGCGATGCGTTCGAGGCGGCGGAACTCCGCCTCGCCCTCGTCGAAGAAGATGTCCGCGATCGGCTTGCCCGCGGCCTCGACGACGTCGTCGTCGGTGTCGCGGAACGTCGCTCCCAAGGACTCCGCGACGAGCCGCCCGACGGTCGTCTTCCCCGCTCCGGGCGGGCCGACGAGCACGCAGCGCGTCATCGCAGCACCATCGAGTCGAGGTACGACCGCGCGTTGCGCGCCGTCTCCCCGACCGAGTCGCCCCCGAACTTCTCCAGCGCCGCGTCGGCCAGCGCGATCGCGACGACCGCCTCCGCGATGACGCCCGCCGCGGGCACCGCGCAGACGTCCGAACGCTGCGCGATCGCCTTGGCCGGCTCACCCGTCCGTACGTCCACCGTCCCCAGCGGCCGCGACAGCGTCGAGATGGGCTTCATGGCTGCGCGGACACGCAGCGGCTCACCGGTCGTCATGCCGCCCTCGACGCCGCCCGCGCGCGCGGTGACGCGTGAGGCGTGCCCGTCGGTGACGGCGATCTCGTCGTGCGCCTGGCTCCCCCGCCGCGCCGCGACCGCGAACCCGTCGCCGAACTCCACACCCTTGATCGCCTGGATGCCCATGAGCGCGCCGGCGAGCCGCGAGTCGATCCGCTTGTCCCAGTGCACGTGGCTGCCCAGGCCCGGCGGGAGACCGTACGCGAGCACCTCGACGACGCCGCCGAGGGTGTCGGCGTCGGCCTTGGCGGCGTCGATCTCGGCGACCATCGCCGCGCCGGCCGCGCTGTCGTAGCAGCGGCACGGGTCGGAGTCGACGGCGTCGAGGTCGTCGGGTCCTGGTACGACGCCCTCGGGCGCGGTCACCGACCCGATGCGGACGACGTGGGAGACGACCGTGACGCCGAGCGTCTGCCGCAGGAACGCCCGCGCCACCGTGCCCAGCGCGACGCGCGAGGCGGTCTCGCGGGCGGAGGCGCGTTCGAGGATGGGGCGTGCCGAGTCGAAGCCGTACTTCTGCATGCCCGCGAGGTCGGCGTGGCCTGGGCGCGGGCGGGTCAGGGGCTCGTTGCGCGCCAGCCCCTCCAGCTCCGCGGGGTCGACGGGGTCGGGCGACATGACGACCGACCACTTGGGCCACTCGGTGTTGCCGATGCGCACCGCGACCGGCGAGCCGATCGTGCGGCCGTGGATGACGCCGCCGAGCAGCTCCACGGCGTCCTTCTCGAACGTCATCCGCGCGCCGCGGCCGTACCCCGCGCGGCGGCGCGCGAGCTGGTCGGCGATCTCGTCGGAGGTGACCTCGACGCCCGCGGGTACGCCGTCGAGCACCGCGACGAGCGCGGGGCCGTGCGACTCGCCGGCGGTGAGGTAGCGGAGCATGCGCTGATCCTTCCATGACGAGAGCCTCCGCCCGGGCTACGGACGGAGGCTCTCGTTGTCAGGGATCGAGCGTTACTTCAGGACCTCCTGGCCGACGCTCAGCGTGAACTGCTCGTCGCCGAAGAGGTACGTCGCCGTCTTGCCGCTCGTGGCGAGCAGCTTGAACTGCCCGGCGAACACGCCGCCCACCTTGGGGGTGTAGACGGTCTCGCCGACCTTCGTCTGCGCGTACTGCGTGCCGTCCTTCTCGTAGACCGTGACGAGCGCGACGCGCTGGCCGCTCACCGTCGTGGACGAGCCGGACGTGCTGCCGCCGGTGGTGCCACCCGTCGTGCCGCCCGTCGTGGTCCCGCCGGTCGTGCCACCCGTCGTACCGCCGGTCGTACCGCCCGGCGCCGAGGTGCCCGGCCCGGCGGTGTCCGCCTGGCGGAGCGGGGCCAGCGAGAGGAACGGGTCCTTGCGGCCGGCGACGTCGTTGTACGACGCGGGCTGCGCGGCCGGCTTCTTCGCGGGCTTCGCCTCGGTCTTGGTCGTGGACTTCTTCTGCGGCGCCTTCTTGACGATCGTCAGCGGCGCCGACTCCGTCGCGCCCCCGGCGAACGCGGGGAGGACGACGAAGTAGCCGAGGACGGCGACCACGAGGGCGCCGACGCCACCGACGACGACCAGCTTGCGCCGGTCACCGCCGCCAGCCTCCGGCTCCTCGGCCGCGGCCTCGAAGGGGAACGAGCTCTCACTCATCGTCGTCTCCTACTTCGTCTCGTCGGAGACGCTGGTGGTCGCGGGGGTGGTGGTCTCCGCGGGAGCCTTCTTGGTCATCATCACGTTGGCCGAGATCTCGCCGGTGAGGAAGTTGTACGCGGCGTCGGTCTCGCGGTCCGGGTGCGGGTTGGAGATCCGGAAGGCACCGACGAGCAGGGCCCGGTTGATGTCCTCGATCTCCTTGAAGAACGTCGTGATCTCGGCGTAGCGGCCCACGATCTCCAGCGTCACGGGGATGTTGACCAGCGACGTGCCGTCGACCGCGGCGAGCTTGCCGGGGACCTCGGTGCGGTTCGCGTCGACGCCCTTGGCCCAGGCCGGCAGCGTCGGCTTGATCGTGACGAGCTCGACGCCCGCGTTGTCCGCGGCGTCGGTCAGCGACCGGATGAGGGCCGGCATCGCCGGGTTGCTCGGGATCAGGTTGGCGAACCGCGCGAGGTCGGCCTGCTGCTTCGGCAGGTCCTTCTTCTGCTTGTTCAGCTGGTCGATCTGCGACTGCAGCTGAGCGTTCACCTGCACCTGCTCCTGCGCCTCGGTACGCAGCTCGGACGCCTTCGTCGACTGCGGCGAGACGAGCATGAAGTACCCGCCCACGATGACGGCGAGCGTGCCGAGCGCCGTCAGCAGCCAGAGCTGCCGGAGCTTGGTCATCGCGGGAGTCCCTTCTCGTAGCGGTTGGACAGCGCCTTCTCGTTGACGTACGCCGTCGAGTCGAAGGTGTAACGCGGGCGGTTCCCCATGCCGGGCTCGATGACGAGCTTCGACAGCGTGAAGAACGGGTCCGAGTAGCCCTTCTGCTTGTCCAGGCTCTCCAGCCAGGACGACACGTCGTCGTGGCTGAACGCCTTGCCCTTGAACGTCACGGTGCCGAGCTGCGGGTCGAGGACCGGCGCGTTGTCACCGCTGCCCGCGGTCTTCGCGACCGTCATCCGGACCTCCATCTGGTCGAGCCAGACGTTCTCCGGGATGGTCAGCGTGAGGCCGTGGAAGAACGAGGACCAGCGGACCTCGTACTTCATGGCGGTCGTGAGGGTCTTGTTCGCGGCGTCGACCTTGGCGTACGTCGCCTTGACCGTCTCGAGCTTGGCGAGGTCGCCGCGCAGCGCGACGTTGGCCGCGACCGCCTGCTCCTTCTGCTCGTTGGCGTCGGACACCTTCGCGGACGCCTGCGTGTACATCACGCCGACGACGGCGACGGCCGCGAGGCCGGTGCCGACCATGGCGAGCTGCGCCTTGCGGACCTTGGCCCGCTCCGCGATCTCCGGGGGCAGCAGGTTGACGCGCGGCGGAGCCGCCAGCGTCGTCGAGGTGCTGCCGAACGTCTGGGCCGCCACTTACGCCACCCCCATCGCGAGTCCGACGGGAACCGTGGCGAGCGGCTCCACGTGACCGAGCTGCTCCTCCGAGAGCCCGAGCTTGCCGATCCGAACGTTCGAGAGCGGGCGGCCGGGGACGACCGGGACCCGCAGGATCTCGCCGAGCCGCTGGACCATCCCGCCGAGCTGCGCACCGCCGCCGCTGACGACGACGCGCGACAGGCGGGCGGCCTGGGGCTGCGCGAGGTAGTAGTCGAGCGAGCCGCGTACCTCCTCGAGGAACTGGCCCGCGTGCTGGTCGATGACCCGCGCGGCCGGCGAGGCGCCCTCGAAGGAGCCGGCGCCCATGCCGGTCTGCCACTTCATGGCCTCGGCGTCCTCGACGGGGACGCCCATGCGCTCGGCGACGGCCTCGGTGACGTCGTTGCCGCCCATGAGCAGGATGCGCACGAAGCGGGGGACGCCGCCCTGGTGCACGACGATGTTCGTGACGGACGCGCCCACGTCGACCAGCGCCTCGGCCTCGGCCGAGAAGCCCATCTGGTCCACCGGGGCCAGCGCCCGCAGCATCGCGAACGGCGTGAGGTCGACCATGACCGGCGTGAGGCCCGCGCGCTGCGCGGCGGCCATCGCCGAGGCGACCATGTCACGCGACGCGGCGACGAGCAGGACGCGGAGCATCCGGCCGCCGGACTCGTTCGTGAACTCCTCCAGCGGGTGGAAGTCCAGGATCGCCTGGTCCACCGGGATCGGGATGAAGTCCTGCACCTGGAACGCCAGTGACTTGCGCAGCTCGTCGGCCGGCAGCCACGGCAGGTCCACCTGCCGGACGATCACCTTCTGGTTCGAGACGCCGAGCACGACCTTCTTGGTCGAGAACTTGGCGGTCGCCCAGAGCTGCTTG
>Ga0190268_10000019_pt1 | contig 70900 bp, 61 predicted proteins | sample Popmic249T_FD_133750 | JGI IMG/M metagenome (GOLD analysis project Ga0190268, IMG submission 133750) | Populus adjacent soil microbial communities from riparian zone of Blue River, Arizona, USA - 249 T | ecosystem: Environmental > Terrestrial > Soil > Riparian zone | place: USA: Arizona... | reverse complement strand
GCGATGCGGACGAAGCCGTACGTCCCCATCTTCAGCAGGATGCCGGCCAGCAGGACCGAGCCGATCGTCGGCGCCTCGGTGTGCGCGTCGGGCAGCCAGGTGTGCAGCGGCCACATCGGCACCTTGATCGCGAAGCCGACGAACATGCCGAGGAACGCGATCATCTGGAAGTCGCGCGCGAAGTGGCTGCCGCTCTGCGCCAGCAGCAGGATGTCGAACGTGTGCGGGTCCGACTTGAAGTAGATCGCGAGGAAGCTCAGCAGCATGAACGCCGAGCCGAACAGCGTGTAGAGGAAGAACTTCACGCTGGCGTAGCCGCGGTTGGGCCCGCCCCAGACGGCGATCATGAAGAACATCGGGACGAGCACGATCTCGAAGAAGATGAAGAAGAGGATCAGGTCGAGCGCGACGAACGCGCCCATCATGCCGACCTCGAGCAGCATCATCAGCGACAGCAGCGCCTTGGGCTTGCCGGGCGCAGGGATCACCTTCAGCGAGTAGATCGCGCAGAGGAACGTCAGCAGGCCGGTCAGGACGACGAGCGGCAGCGAGACGCCGTCGATGCCCAGGTGGTAGCGGGAGTTGATGGCCTCGATCCACGACACGTTGACGTCGAACTGCATGTGCTTGGGGAACTGCTCGACGGTGTCCGAGAAGTCGTAGGTCGCCAGGATCCCGATCGTCACGGCGAACGTGACGAACGAGAACACCACGGCGAGGCCCTTCGCGGCCCGCTCCTGCGCAGCCGGCGTCAAGGCGATGACGATCGCGCCGAGCAACGGCACCAGGACCGTCAGCGTCAGCGCCCAGTCCTGCCAGACGTCGTTCATGTCAGCCTTTCCGTTTAACGAGCCGAGAACACGACTGCGAGAGCCACGACGCCGATGAACATTGCCGTCGCGTACGCCTGCACGTTGCCGTTCTGGAGCAGCCGCAGTCCGCGGCCGAGGTAGTCGGCGGTCCGGCCGGAGCCGTTGACCGCGCCGTCGACGAGCGTCTGGTCGACGCTGTACGCGCCGCGGCCTGCCGAGATCGCCGCCTTGCCCGCGAGGTTGGGCGGCGCGTCGAAGACGTTCTGGTTGAGCCAGTACGCGGCGTTGGAGACCGTCGTGCGGACCGGGCGGACGAGGCCGTTGAGGTACAGCTCGTCCAGGTAGAACTTGTTCGCGAACAGCGTGGTCGCGAAGCCCATGTGCAGCGTCGGGTCACGCCGCGGCATGCCCTTGCCGTAGACCGAGTAGCCGACCCCGGCGCCGACGAGGAACAGCAGGATCGAGACGCCCCCGAGCACCAGGTGCAGGTGCGGCTCGTGGGTGTGCTGGCCGGCGAACGCGATGACCTTGCCGAAGTACGGCCCCTTCGCCAGCAGCGGCGAGCCGAGCAGGCCGAGGAACAGCGCGGGCACAGCGAGCACCATGAGCGGGCCGGTCATCGCCAACGGCGACTCGTGCGGGTGCGCGGTGCCGCGGTACTTGCCGAGGAACGTCAGGCAGTACATCCGCAGCGTGTAGAACGCCGTCAGCAGCGCCGTGATGATCGTCGCGGCGAACACGATCTTGCCGACCAGCGGCGACGTCGCGACGTGCTCGAGCTCGTGGCAGAAGCCGGCCGCGCGGCAGGCGTCGACGATGATCTCGTCCTTCGACCAGAACGCCGCCAGCGGGAACAGTCCGGCCAGTGCCAGCGAGCCGATGAGGAACGTCGCGTGCGTGCGCGGCATGTACTTCTTGAGGCCGCCCATCTCGCTCATGTTGTTGGTGCCGACGGCGTGGATCACCGAGCCGGCACCAAGGAAGAGCAGGGCCTTGAACGCCGCGTGCGTGAACAGGTGGAAGAAGCCCGCCGTGTAGCCGCCCACCGACAGGCCCGCGGTCATGTACGCGAGCTGGCTGACGGTCGAGTACGCCAGGACCTTCTTGATGTCGTCCTGCACCAGCGCGATCAACGCCGCCATGAGCATCGTGATCGCGGCGAGGACGCCGATGAGGTTGAGCGCGGGACCCGACAGCTCGAACACCGGGTAGAGCCGGCAGACCATGTAGATGCCGGACGCGACCATCGTCGCGGCGTGGATCAGCGCGGAGACCGGCGTCGGGCCCGCCATGGCGTCGGGCAGCCAGACGTGCAGCGGGAACTGCGCGCTCTTGCCGATCGCGCCGCAGAAGAGCAGCAGCGTGCCCGCGACGATGAAGTTGCGGGAGATGTGGCCTTCCTCGGCCGCATGGATGATCTCCGTCAGCTTGAACGAGTGCGCACCCCAGAACAGCGTCGCGATGCCGAACATGAAGCCGACGTCGCCGATGCGCGTCGTGATGAACGCCTTGATGGCGGCGTTGCTGTTCGGACGTTCCTCCCAGTAGTGGCCGATGAGGAAGTACGAGCAGACGCCCATGATCTCCCAGCCGACGAGCATCAGCAGGAGGTTGTCGGCGATGGTGACCAGCAGCATGCCGGTCGTGAACATCGACAGGATCGCGAAGAAGAACGTGTAGCGGCTGTCGCCGTGCATGTACGACGTCGAGTAGATCTGCACGAGCAGCGACACGACGCAGACGACGATGAACATCACCGCCGCGAGGCCGTCGACCTTCATGCCGAGGGTCAGCTCGCCGTTGCCGAACTTCGTGAGGACGACGGCTTTCTCGACGACCCAGTTGGCCGCGTGGCCGCCTTCCTCCGCGGCGTGCTCGTCGCCGCCGGCGTTGGCGAACGCCTGGATCAGCACGCCGATCGCGACGACGAGGGAGCCGGCGATCGCGATGATGCCGACGAAGTCGCCGCCGCGGGGCAGCCGCTTGCCGAGCAGCAGGATCACGAAGAACGCCACCGCCGGCAGCGTCGGGATGATCCAGGCGTAGTCCGCCACGGCTGTGTCCGAATCCTCTCTCTATGAAAGCGCCTGTCCTTAGCGGACGGGCGCCTCCTCGCGGGCTCGGGACGGGCGCACCGGCGGCGCGTCGCTCAGCTCGCGGAGCGAGTCGAGGTCGACGGTCTCGCGGTTGCGGAAGATCAGCAGCACGATCGCCAGGCCGACGCCGACCTCGGCGGCCGCGACCGTGATGACGAACAGCGCGAAGATCTGCCCGCCCATCAGCGGGTCGCGCAGGTAGGCGTTGAACGCGATCAGGTTGATGTTGACGGCGTTGAGCATGATCTCGATCGACATGAGGATGAGGACGGCGTTGCGGCGCGCGAGGACGCCGTAGATGCCGATCGAGAACAGCAGCGCCGCCAGCACGACGGGGTAGACGAGATGCATTACTGGCCTTCCTCGTCGCGGCGGGACAGGACGATCGAGCCGATCAGCGCGGCCAGCAGGAGCAGCGACACGACCTCGAACGGCAGGACGTACGAGCTGAAGATCGCCCGCCCGACCGGTGCCGCGCCGGTGCCCGCGCCGAGCTCGATGTACGAGTGCCGGAACGCGTCGATCACGAGCGTCACGAGCGTCGCCGCGCTGGCGATGCCGACGATCGCGGCGGGGATGCGGTTCTCGCTCGAGAGGTTGTCGTCGCCGCCGATCGGGGCCTTGGTCAGCATGATCCCGAACAGCAGCAGCACGATGACCGCGCCGACGTAGATCAGCACCTGCACCCAGGCGAGGAACTCGGCGGTGAGCATGAGGTACGAGCCCGCCGCGCCGGCCAGCGTGACGACGAGCCAGAGCGCGGCGTGGACGACGTTGCGGGTCGTGACGACGGCGAACGCGGCGGCCAGCGTCATGATCCCGAGCAGGATGAAGATGACCTCCTGCGCGGGCATGTTCGTGTAGGCCGGGGCCTGGGCGAGGACGGTCACGCGAGCCCCTTCCGAGCCTTCTTGACCCACGCGCTCTTCGCCTTGGAGCGGGCGACCCGGTCGGGCAGCCCCTCCGCGATGGCGGCGTCGTAGACCTCCTGGTCGATCTGCGGCTCGCCGATGTCGTGGGAGGACGCCGCCGACGCATCCGGGGGCCCGGCGACTGGGCCGCCTTCGGCGTCCTTTAGGTCGCCGGACTCCCCGGCCGCATCGCCGCCACCCTCAGTGGACCCGGCCGCGGGGGAAGGGGCTGTGGTCGCCTCGGGCTCGGACGGCGCCTCGATCGCGTTGTTCTTCTTCCACTCCTTCATCCACGCCGACTTGGCCTTGGCGCGGGCCTGGCGCTCGGGCAGGCCTGCCGCGATCGCCGCGTCGAAGACCGCCTGGTCGACGCCGACGTCCTCCTTGGCGATCTCGGCGTGCTCGCGCGCGGGCTTCTTCGCGGCGGGCGCCGGGGCCTCCGCGGGAGCGGCGGCGGCCGGCGTGGCCTCGACGGCAGCGGGCGCGGCCGCGACCGGCGCGGCGACGGGAGCGCCGCCGCCGAGGGACGGCGCCTCGTAGACCTTGGGCTCGGCCTTCTCCGCCGCGACCAGCTCGGCGGCGGGCGTGCCGTCGGGGTCGAGGACCGGCGGCGCGGGGACGGTGTACATCCACTCGCGCAGGCGTTCCTTCTCGTGCGTCAGGTCGCGGATGTCGTACTCGGAGTACTCGAACTCCGGCGACCAGAACAGCGCGTCGAACGGGCAGACCTCGACGCAGATGCCGCAGTACATGCAGAGCGCGAAGTCGATGGCGAAGCGGTCGAGGATGTTGCGGGTCCGCGCGCGGGCGCCCGGCTCCTTCGGCGGCACCGTCTCCTTGTGGGAGTCGATGTAGATGCACCAGTCGGGGCACTCGCGGCTGCACAGCATGCAGACCGTGCAGTTCTCCTCCATGAGCGCGATGACACCGCGGGTACGCGGGGGCAGCACGGGCTTCACGTCGGGGTACTGCCGCGTGACGGACCGCTTGGTCATCGTCCGCAGCGTCACGGAGAGGCCCTTGAGGAGGCCGGTGCCGCCCGGCATCAGAGCGCTCCGTGCATGACGTAGACCTTGAGCGCGGCGACGGCAAGGAGCTGCACCAGCGCGAGGGGGATCAGCGCCTTCCAGCAGAACTTCTGGAGCTGGTCCTCGCGCAGGCGGGGGTACGTCGCGCGCAGCCAGACGACGACGAACGCCACCGCGAACACCTTCGCCAGCGTCCAGACAGGCCCGAGCGCCTCGGGGCCCGGACCGCGCCAGCCGCCGAAGAACATGACCGTCATGAGGCCCGCGGCGACGACGATGCCGGCGTACTCCGTGAGGAGGAACAGCGCGAAGCGCAGGCCGGTGTACTCCGTCATGTGGCCGAAGATGATCTCGGAGTCGGCGATCGGCATGTCGAACGGCGGGCGGTTGAGCTCGGCGAGCGACGACGTGAAGAAGATGAAGATGCCGGGCGCCAGCGCCAGCAGCCACCACCAGCGCCACGCCTCGGCGATGCCGGTGAGCGACAGCGTGCCGGAGAGGATGACGACGGAGACGGCGCTGAGGATGAGCGGGAGCTCGTACGCGATGAGCTGGGCCGCGCCGCGGATGCCACCGAGGAGCGAGAACTTGTTGGCGCTCGACCAGGCGGCCATGAGCATGCCGATGACGCTGACCGAGGAGATGGCGAGCGCGTAGAACAGCCCGATGTCCAGCGGCTCCGCGACGATGTCGGGACCCACGGGGATGACGACGAGCACGAACATCGCGGGGAGCAACGACACCGCGGGCGCGAGCTTGAACACGCTCCGGTCGGCGTTGTCCGGGACGACGTCCTCCTTCTGCACGAACTTGATGCCGTCGGCGACCAGCTGAGCCCAGCCGTGGAAGCCGCCGGCGTACATCGGGCCGAGGCGCGCCTGCATGTGCGCCATGCCCTTGTGCTCGAGCATGCCGACGGCGAGCGGCACCGTGAGGAAGACGAGCAGCACCGCCGCGATCTTCACCGCGAGCAGGAAGCCGAACGAGTGCAGGATGCCGCCGTCGGCGGCGAGGATCTCCGGGCTCATGCGGGGGCCCCGTCGTACGAGCGCGAGCGCAGCGAGCAGCGTCGTGGGGTGTTCACTCGTGGCCGCCTTCGCCTGGCTCCTTGGCGCCCGGCCATGGCTTGACCACGCGGCTGGCGAGCTGGAACTCCTTGCGCAACGGGTGTCCCTCGAACTCGTCGGAGAGCAGCAGCTTGACGAGGTTGGGGTGGCCGTCGAAGACGATGCCGAACATCTCCCACGCCTCGCGCTCGTGCCAGTTGGCGCCGCGGAACACGCCGGTGCACGAGGGGACGGTGGGGTTCTCGCGCGGCGTCGTCGTCCGCAGCAGGAGGTGGTGCCTATGGATCGGCGAGTAGAGGTGCGTGACGACGCTGAAGCCGTCCTCCCCTTCGTCGACCGCGGCCATCATGTCGAAGAACGTGAGGTCCAGGCCGCGCGTCGTCTTGGCGTACATGGCGGCGGCGGCGTAGCTCTCGCGCGGCACGGTGACGGTGGCGGTGTCGTACGACACGTCGGTCACGACGTCGTCGCCGAACTGCGCCACGAACCGCTGCGCGATCTCGTCAGGGGTCACCGCGACGCCCCGGCGGAGATCGGCTCGCGCGTGTAGCGGTCCTTGAGGGACTCGTTCTGGATCTTGGTCTGCAGCGTGATGATGCCCTGCAGCAGCGCCTCCGGCCGCGGCGGGCAGCCAGGCACGTAGACGTCGACGGGGATGATCTGGTCGACCCCCTTGGTGACGGCGTAGGAGTCCCAGTACGGGCCGCCGCAGTTGGCGCAAGAGCCCATCGAGATGACGTACTTGGGCTCGGGCATCTGCTCGTAGAGGCGCTTGACCGCGGGCGCCATCTTGTCGGTGAGCGTGCCGCTGACGACCATCAGGTCGGCCTGGCGCGGGCCGTGCGCGAACGGGATCACGCCCAGGCGGATGAAGTCGTGCTCGGCCATCGACGTCGCGATGAACTCGATCGCGCAGCAGGCCAGGCCGAAGTTGAAGACCCACAGGGAGTACTTGCGCCCCCAGTTGAGGACGAACTTGATCGGCTGGGGAACGTCCAGCTGGTCGCTCAGACCCATTCGAGGACCTTCTTCTTCCAGGCGTACAGCAGGCCGACGAGCAGGATCCCGACGAAGACCACCATCTCGACGAAGACGGGGCCGCCCTGGCCGGCGCGGCTGAACTCGTTGAGCACCGCGGCGAACGGGAACAGGAAGACCGACTCGACGTCGAAGATCACGAAGAGGAAGGCGAAGACGTAGTAGCGGATCTGGGTCTGCGACCACCCGGCGCCGACCGGGTCGATGCCGCACTCGTACGTGAGGTACTTCTCGCGGTTGGGCCTGGTCGGACGGATCAGCCGCGCCGCGGAGAACGCCACGACGATGAAGCCGAGCCCCGCGAGGATGACGGAGCCGACGGTGGTGTACGACCCGAAGTACGCGCGCATCGGGGGTCCGCTCGTCCTCCCTGGTGAGGCGGCCCGCAGGACGGACCGAACCGCCAGATTCGGCGGCCTTGGGCATCCTAACGGGGCGCGCGCGCCAGTCCGAATCGGGGGCCGTTCGGCGCGCCGGGGACGTCTCCGGCGGGGCTGCGCCGGACCCGTTCTTTGAAGATCACCACGCTCGAGACCGGCATGTGGGCTCCAGAGAACGAGGGTGGCGCGGGCCGGGGCCGAGCGGTGACTTTGGACTCGAAGCCGTGCGGAAGCGGTGACTTTGGCGGTCCAGAACCACCGCTCGCGCGCGTGCATCGTGATCTTGGCTGCGTCTGTGTGCGCCGGGCAGCACGAACGTCGCCAAGATCACGACATTGCGGGGCGTGCGACGCGCCGCTCAGCCGGTACGGGCGACCACGAAGTCGGCGAGCGCCACGAGCGCGGCCCGGGCGGGGGTGTCCGGCAGGTCGGCGGCGATGCGCTTGGCCTCGTCGGCGTACGACTCGAGCGTCGCCCGCGCCTCCCCCATCGCCGGGTGCGCCCGCAGGGCGGCCAGCGCCGACGCGTGCCGGGCGTCGTCGGAGAGGTCCCCCGTGAGCAGCGAGGCCAGCGAGGAGTCCGAACGCAGCGCCAGCAGGACGGGCAGCGTACGGATGCCCTCCCGCAGGTCCGTCCCCGGCGTCTTGCCCGACTGCGGCGACTCGCTCACCACGTCGATGAGGTCGTCGGAGAGCTGGAACGCCATGCCGATGGTGGCGCCGTACCGCGTCAGCACGTCCACCTCGGCCGACGACGCGCCCGACAGCAGGGCACCCAGCCGGCCGGACGTCGCGATGAGCGACCCCGTCTTCTCGGCGAGCACCGACAGGTAATGGCCCACGGGGTCGTCGCCGGAGCCGGGCCCGAGCGTCTCCCGGATCTGCCCCTCGCAGAGCACCGCGATGGTCTGCGCGAGGATCCGCGTCGCCTCGGTGCCGAGGTCGGCGGTGATCTCCGACGCCCGCGCGAAGAGGAAGTCGCCGGTGAGGATGGCGACGGTGTTGTCCCAGCGGGAGTTCGCCGACCGGGTGCCGCGCCGCAGCGTCGCCTCGTCCATGACGTCGTCGTGGTACAGCGTCGACAGGTGCGTCAGCTCGATGGCGACGGCGGCGGGTACGACGCCCGGCGCCAGCGGGTCGCCGAACTGCGACGCCAGCAGCACGAGCAGCGGCCGGAACCGCTTGCCGCCCGCATCGACGAGGTGCCGGGACGTCTCGGTGACGAACGGGTAGTTGCTCTTGACCGACGCGCGCAGCATCTCCTCGACCGCGTCGAGGCCGGAGCGGATCGCGGCCTCGAGCGCCGGGTCGTCGAAGACGACGCTCCGCCGCGGGTCCTCGGAGACGGTCACCGGATGAAGCCGCGCGACGCGACGTCCGCGAGGCGGACCATCTCCCCGGGTACGACGCCGAGCAGGATGGTCACGGTGACGGCGAGGCCGAGCGCGGCGGCGGCCGGCACCGACGGCAGCACGACGACGGGCCCGTCCTCGGCCGGCTCCTGGAAGAACATCAGCACGATCACGCGCGCGTAGAAGAACGCCGCGATGGCCGAGGTGACGACACCGACGACGACGAGCGGCGTCGCGCGCCCCTCGACCGCGGCCTCGAAGACCGCGAACTTCGCCGTGAAGCCCGACGTCAGCGGGATGCCGGCGAGCGCGAAGAGGAAGAACGCGAACACGCCCGCGACGAGCGGCGACCTGCGGCCCAGGCCTTGCCACTTCGACAGGTGCGTCGCCTCCCCGTCGGCGTCGCGCACCAGCGTCACGACGCCGAACGCGCCGAGCACCGTGAAGCCGTACGCCAGGAGGTAGAACAGCACCCCGCGCAGGCCGACGGTGTTGGCCGCGGCGATGCCGGTGAGGATGAACCCGGCGTGCGCGACGGAGGAGTACGCGAGCATCCGCTTCACGTCCTGCTGCGTCACCGCGACGACCGCGCCGACGACCATCGTGAGGATCGCGACGGCCCAGATCGCCGGCCGCCAGTCCCACACGAGCGCGCCGCCGATGACGTACAGCACGCGCGCGAGCCCGCCGAACGCCGCCACCTTGGTCGCCGCCGACATCAGCGCGGTGACCGGCGTGGGCGCGGCCTGGTAGACGTCGGGGGTCCACGCGTGGAACGGCACCAGGCCCGCCTTGAACAGCAGCCCGACGCCGAGCAGCGCGACACCGGCGTACATGAGCGGCTCGGCGGTGCCGACGCGCAGCGTCGCGTCGTGGATGCCGGCGAACGACGTCGTGCCCGCGTAGCCGTAGAGCAGGGCGATGCCGTACAGCAGGAACGCCGAGGAGAACGCGCCGAGCAGGAAGTACTTGAGCGCGCCCTCCTGGCTCACGATCTTGCGCCGGCGCGCGAGGCCGGTGAGCAGGTACAGCGGCAGCGACAGCACCTCGAGCGCGAGGAACAGCACGAGCAGGTTGGTCGCCGAGACGAACAGCATCATGCCGCCGACCGCGAACAGCGCCAGCGGGAACGACTCCGTCGGCAGGTCGCGCGCGACCGCGGAGTCGGGGTCGTTCTTGGCGCCGCGCTCCGCGAGCAGCAGCAGCGACGCGATGGCCAGCGCGACGAGCGTGCCCTGGAGGAACAGCGCGGGCGGGTCGACCGCGACGACGCCGTCCGCGACGACCTTGGGCGCGTGCTCGCCCCACAGCTTGACGACGAACAGCAGCGCGAGGAGGAGGCCGCCGATCGACACGACGAGCTGGCCGATGCGGCGGTACGCCGCGGGCGCGAACGCCTCGACGAGCACGCCGATCGTCGCGGCAAGGAACACCGCGAGCATCGGCGACAGCTGCATCCACTCGATCGCCGGGGTCTGGATCGTCTCCGGGTCCTGGAGGGCGTACATCAGGTTCATTCGTCGGCCCCGATCTCGGCGTCGGTGTCGGCGCCGACCTCTTCGGCGAGAGCCGGCGCGGGGTCGCCGACGTGCACGCGTTCGAGCATCCGGTCGACGGGCGGCCGTACGAGGTCGAGCACCGGCCGCGGGTACACGCCGAGCACGACGATCATGAGCAGAACCGGCGCGATGACGACCTTCTCGCGCAGCGAGAGGTCCGCCATGTCGCGGTTGGCCACGACGGTGACGGGACCGGTCATCGTGCGCTGGTACGCGATGAGGATGTACAGCGCGGCGAGCACGATGCCGAACGTCGCCACGATGCCGAGCGCGCGGTGCCGCGAGAACGTCCCGACCAGCACCAGGAACTCCGACACGAAGCCGTTCAGGCCGGGCAGCGCGAGCGAGGACAGCCCTGCGATCAGGAACGACCCCGCGAGCACCGGCGCCACGGACTGGATGCCGCCGTAGTCCTCGATGAGGCGGGTGTGCCTGCGCTCGTAGAGGAATCCGATGATCAGGAAGAGCGCGCCGGTCGAGAGGCCGTGGTTGACCATGTAGAGGACGCCGCCGGACCCGCTCTGCGTCGTGAACGCGAAGATGCCCAGCACGATGAAGCCGAGGTGCGCGACGGAGGTGTACGCGACGAGGCGCTTGACGTCCTTCTGCACCATCGCGACCAGCGAGCCGTAGAGGATCCCGATGACGCCGAGCACCATCATCGTCGTCGCGAAGTACCGCGCCGCCGACGGGAACAGCGGGATGGCGTAGCGCAGGAAGCCGAACGTCCCGATCTTCAGCATGACCGCGGCGAGGATGACCGAGCCGCCGGTGGGCGCCTCGGTGTGCGCGTCCGGCAGCCAGGTGTGGAACGGGAACAGCGGCACCTTGACCGCGAACGCGATGAAGAAGCCGAGGAACAGCACCTTCGCGGTGCCGGCCGACATCGTCAGGCCGAGCAGCTTCTCGTAGTCGAACGTCCCCTGCGCCGCCGCGCCGATGGCGCCCGCCTGCTTCCTGGACATGAAGTACAGGCCGAGGATCGAGACGAGCATCAGCAGCCCGGCGAACAGCGTGTAGAGGAAGAACTTCACCGCCGCGTAGACGCGCCGCTCGCCGCCCCAGACGCCGATGAGGAAGTACATCGGGACGAGCATCGCCTCGAAGAAGACGTAGAAGAGGAACAGGTCGAGCGCGCAGAACACGCCGACCATCGCCGTCTCCAGCACGAGGAACAGCGCGAAGTACGACCTGACCCGCTCCTCCTGCCGCCACGACGCGAGCAGCACGACCGGCGTGAGGAACGTGGTCAGCAGCACCATCGCGAGCGCGATGCCGTCGACGCCCACCTTGTAGCGGACGCCGAACTGCGCGATCCACGCGCGGTCCTCGACCAGCTGGAACGCCTGGTCCGACCCGGAGTCGAACTGGAACGCCATCAGCAGGCTGAGCACGAACGTCGCGAGCGACGCGACGAGCGCGATCTCCTTCCCGAGGTCGGGCTTGTCCTTGGGCGACGCGGCGACGGCGATCGCGCCGACGAGCGGCACGAAGAGCAGGAGCGAGATCCAGTTCACAGCGCGGTCACCACCACGAGCGCCGCGACGAGCAGCAGCGCGCCGCCGGCGATGCCGAGCGCGTACGACCTGACGTAGCCGGTCTGCACGCGGCGCAGCCGCCCGGACGTGCCGCCGACCAGTGCCGCCGCGCCGTTGACCGCGCCGTCGATGCCGCGGCCGTCGAAGAAGACCAGCGCGCGGGCGAGGTACTGGCCGGGGCGCATGAGCACCGACTCGTACGCCGTGTCGAAGTAGAGCTTCTTGCGCGCCCAGCGGACGGGCGGGGTCACCGACTCGGGCGCCGTACGGTCGATCGGGCGGTCGAGGTACATGACCTTCGCGAGGTACGCGCCCGCCAGCACGACGGCGAGCGTGATGACCGTCAGCACGAGCGGGCTCACCGACGAGTGCGGGTGCTCGGCGTGGCCGAAGACCGGCTCGAGCCAGTGCGTGAGGCGACCCTCGGTCGTGGTGTTCATCGCGACGCCGCCGACGAGCGAGAGCCCGGCGAGGATGACGAGCGGCGTCGTCATGACCGACGGCGACTCATGCGGGTGGACGTCCTTGTCGACCCGCGACGGGCCCCAGAACGTCATCGCCATGAGCCGCGTCATGTAGAACGCCGTGATGCCCGCGCCGAGCAGGCCGAGGCCCCAGAGCAGGTAGTCGCCCTTGACGAACGCGGACTCCAGGATCTGGTCCTTCGACCAGAAGCCGGCGAACGGGAACATGCCGATGATCGCGAGCCAGCCGAAGAGGAACGTGAGGTACGTCACCGGCATCGCCTTGCGCAGCCCGCCCATCCGGCGCATGTCGGTCTCGTCGTGGAGACCGTGCATGACCGACCCGGCGCCCATGAACATCAGCGCCTTGAAGAAGCCGTGCGTCAGCAGGTGGAAGATGCCGATCGCGTACGCCGTCGGCCCGAGCCCGACGCCGAGGAACATGTAGCCGATCTGGCTGATCGTCGAGTACGCGAGGACCTTCTTGATGTCGTCCTGCACGCAGGCGATGACGCCGCCGATGAGGACCGTGACGATGCCGACCGCGGTGACGAGGTTGAGCGCGAGCTGCGACTGCTCGAACAGCGGGTGCGCGCGGCCGATGAGGTAGACGCCGGCGGTGACCATCGTCGCGGCGTGGATGAGCGCCGAGGCGGGCGTCGGGCCCTCCATCGCGTCGGGCAGCCAGACGTGCAGCGGGAACTGCGCGGACTTCGCGCACGCGCCGAGAAGAAGCAGCAGGCAGATGCCTGTGGCGGTGCCCGACGGCAGGGCCTCGGCGCGTTCGAACACCTCGGCGAAACCCACCGTCCCGAACGTCGCGAAGATCGTGACGATCGCGAGCGACAGCCCGACGTCGCCGACGCGGTTGGTGATGAACGCCTTCTTCGCCGCCGTCGCCGCGGACGGCTTGAACGACCAGAAGCCGATGAGCAGGTACGACGAGACGCCGACCAGCTCCCACCCGACGTAGAGCACGACGAAGTTCGACGCGAGGACGAGCAGCAGCATCGAGCCGAGGAAGAGGTTCAGGTACGCGAAGAAGCGGCGGCGCTGCGCGTCGTGCTCCATGTAGCCGATGGAGTAGACGTGCACGAGCGTGCCGACACCCGTGATGAGCAGCGTGAACGCGCTCGACAGCGGGTCCAGCGCGAGGTCGAGGCTGATGTCGAAGCCGCCGACGGGGACGTACGTGAAGAGGTGCTTGGCGACGCTGCGCGAGTGCTCGTCGAACGACATGAGCCGCAGGAACGACGCCAGCGACAGCACGAACGTCGTACCGCTGACGACGGTCGCGAGGACGTGACCCCACGCGTCGGTGCGCTTCGCGCCGAGGAGCAGCACGAGCGCGCCGCCGAACGGCAGCACGAGGAGTAGCCAGAGGAGGCCGTGGACGCCGGTGGCGGCGTGCGCGGTCTCGGCGGCGAGCGACATGGTCACCACTTGAGGAGGCTCGCGTCGTCGACGGAGGCGGACTTACGGGTGCGGAAGATGCTGACGATGATGGCGAGCCCGACGACGACCTCGGCGGCGGCGACCACCATGACGAAGAACGCGAGGACCTGGCCGTCGAGGCGGCCGTTGATCCGCGAGAACGTGACGAGCGTGAGGTTGACGGCGTTGAGCATCAGCTCGACGCACATGAACACGACGATGGCGTTGCGGCGGACGAGCACGCCGACGACGCCCACCGTGAACAGCATGGCGGCGAGGAACAGGTAGTAGGCGGGGTTCACTCGTCACCGCCCCACGTGTCCGTGTCGGCGGCGGGCGCGGGGGCGTGGCCGGCCTGCGTCTCGGCGTAGACGCCCGGACCGGACAGCGGCGTGGGGTGCGTACCGCGGAACCGCGCGATCGACTGCTCGCGCTGGCTCGACTTCGTCGTCTTCGGCGTGTGCGTCAGCACCATCGCGCCGATGGCCGCGGTGATGAGCAGCGCCGAGGTGATCTCGAACGCGAGGAAGTACGAGTCCTGGTTGCGACCCGCCTCGCCGAACAGGTGGCGGGCGATGCCAAGGACGTTGCCGCCGCTGTTGGCGTCCTCGAGGCCGAGCGCGCCGACGTCGAGCGTCGCCGAACCGAGCGCGCCGACGAGCAGCCCGACGAGGCCGAGCCCGACGACGATCGCGCCTATCCGATGGCCGCGCAGCGTCTCGCGTAACGACTCGTGGGCGTCGACGCCGATGAGCATGAGCACGAAGAGGAACAGGATCATGATCGCGCCGGTGTAGACGATGATCTGCACCGCCGCGAGGAACGGCGCGTCCTGCGCGGCGTAGAACACCGCGAGGCAGAAGAAGTCGAGGACGAGCAGCAGCGCGGCGTGCACGGCGCTGCGCGCGAACACCATCGCGATCGCGCTGCCGAGCGCGACCGGCGCGAGCGTCCAGAAGACGACGGCCTCGGCGACGGACGTCTGCGTCGTCGGGTCCTGGAGAGCGAGCACGTCGATCACGCGCCACCCCCGGTACCAAACGCAACCCGGTTGCGGCTCGTGCGGGGAAAAGGAGCAAAACGCAACCGGGTTGCGCAACGGTCGGCGGGGCCGGGACGGAAGGCGCGCATCAGTCGGCCTTGCTCTCGTGCGAGGCGGGGAGCACGTCGCCATCGGCCGTACGCACTGCCTCACGGCGCTCGGGACCGTAGTACGCCTTCTCGTCACCCAGGCGCATCGGGTGCGGCGGCTGCTCCATGCCTGCGAGCAGCGGCGCGAGCAGCTGCTCCTTCGTGAAGATGAGGTCCTCGCGGCTGTCGTCGGCGAGCTCGTACTCGTTCGTCATCGTCAGCGCGCGCGTCGGGCACGCCTCGATGCAGAGGCCGCAGAAGATGCAGCGCAGGTAGTTGATCTGGTACACCGCGCCGTACCGCTCGCCCGGCGAGAAGCGCTCGGCCTCGGTGTTGTCGGCGCCCTCGACGTAGATCGCGTCGGCGGGGCAGGCCCAGGCGCAGAGCTCGCAGCCGACGCACTTCTCGAGACCGTCGGCGTGCCGGTTGAGCTGGTGGCGGCCGTGGAAGCGCGCCTGCGTCTGCTCCTTGACCTCCGGGTACTGGACGGTGTTCACCTTCTTGAACATCGTCTTGAACGTCAGGGCGAAGCCCTTGAACACGTCAAACACGTCGGGCGTCCTTCCGCTCCTTGGCGTCGTCGGAGCCCCACGGCAGCGCCGCGATGACGAGCACGATGACGACGGCGACGCCGAGCGCGGTCACGAGCTGCTGGCGGGAGAACTCGTTGACGGCGGTGCGCGCGGTCGCGACGACGAGCACCCAGCCCAGCGCGAACGGCACCAGCCGCTTCCAGCCGAGCTGCATGAACTGGTCGTACCGGTACCGCGGCAGCGTGCCGCGCAGCCAGATGAAGCCGAAGAGGAACAGCGACACCTTGAGGAAGAACCACAGCAGCGGCCAGAAGCCCGAGTCGAGACCCGACAGGCCGGGGATCGGCGGCGGCATCCAGCCACCGAGGAACATCGTCGTGGCCAGCGCCGAGACGGTGACCATGTTGATGTACTCGGAGAGGAAGAACAGCGCGAACTTCACGCTGCTGTACTCCGTGTGGAAGCCGGCGACGAGCTCGCTCTCGGCCTCCGGCAGGTCGAACGGCGCGCGGTTGGTCTCGCCGACCGCCGCGACGCAGTAGATGGCGAACGAGATCGGCAGCGACGCGATGAACCACCGCGACTCCTGCGCGGCGACGATCTCGCTCGTCGAGAGCGTCCCCGCGTAGAGGAAGACCGCGACGAACGACAGGCCCATCGCGACCTCGTACGAGATCATCTGCGCCGACGAGCGGAGCGCACCGAGCAGCGGGTACGCCGAGCCGCTCGACCAGCCGGCGAGGACGACGCCGTACACGCCGATGCTCGACATCGCGAGGATGAACAGCACGCCCACCGGCAGGTCGGTGAGCTGCAACGGCGTCGTCGTGCCGCCGATCGTGACCGAGGGCCCGAACGGGATCACGGACATCGCGAGGAACGCCGGGATCGTGGACATGATCGGCGCGAGCAGGTAGACGATCCGGTCCGCGGAGCGCGGGCGGATGTCCTCCTTGAGGAACAGCTTGATGCCGTCGGCGAGGCTCTGCAGCAGTCCGAACGGGCCGACGCGGTTGGGTCCCGAACGCTGCTGCATCCGCGCGACGATGCGGCGCTCGGCCCAGATCGTGAGCAGCGTGATGACCGGCAGCATCGCGAAGATCACGAGGACCTTGACGATGATGACGATCAGCGAGTCGTTGCCGAACGCCGTCGGCACCTCGGGGTCCTGGAACGCCAGCAGGCTCACTGCGTGACCTCCACCTTGACGACGGCGCCGGAGCCGGGCGCGAGGTCGGTGCGGACGGCGGAGCCCTTCGAGTTGGTCGGCAGGAAGACGACATGGTCGGGCATGTCGGCAACGGCCGCCGGCAGCGTGATCGAGCCGCGCTCCGACGACACCGTGACGTCGGTGCCGGGCTCGGCGCCGAGCGTCGCGAGCGCGTTGGCGGACAGGTACGCGCGCGCCTGCCGCGCCGTCCCCGCGAGGTGCGGCTCGCCGTCCTGGAGGCGGCCGTTGTCGAGGAGGTACGGCCACGTCGCGAGGACGTACTGGCCGTCCTCGCGCTCGGCCGGCGCGGGTGCCTCGGGCGCGGAGAAGGCGGGGCGGGGGCCGGTCCACGACGACAGCGCGGTCAGCTCGGCGCGGGCGCCTGCCGCGTCGTCGAAGCCGATCGAGAAGCCCATCTCGCGGGCGAGGAACCCGACGACCTTGTGGTCGGGCAGCGAGAGGCCGACCTGGCGCAGCGTGGCGGAGAACGTACGGACGCGGCCCTCCCAGTCCATGTACGACCCGTCCTCCTCGGCCGCCGCGGCGACCGGCAGGACGACGTGCGCGAGGTCGGTGATCGCGCTGCGGCGCACCTCGACCGAGACGAGGAAGCCGACGTTGTCGAACGCCTTCAGGGCGGCCGCGGGGTCGGGCAGGTCGTACGGGTCGACGCCCGCGACGAGCAGCGCGTCGATGCCGCGGGTCGATGCGGCGTCGAGCATCGCGACGACGTCCATGCCGGGCTCGGCGGGCAGCGACTCGGCGCCCCAGACGGTGGCGACCTCGGCACGGGCGGCCTCGTCGGAGACGGGCCGGCCGCCGGGCAGCAGCGAGGGGAACGCGCCCACGTCGAGCGCCCCGCGGTCGCCCGCACGGCGCGGCACCCAGCCGAGCTTGGCGCCCGTCGAGTGCGCGAGAGCGACGGCGGCGGCGAGCGCGCCGGGCGAGGCCGCGAGACGTTCGCCGACGAGGATCACGGAGCCGGGCGCGGACAGGTGCTCGGCGGCGCCGGCGAGGACCGCGGCCTCCTCGCCCGGCGCGGCGAGCAGCGGCGTGGCCCACATCTTGCGCAGGCTCTCGGTCGCCATCGGCGTGACGGCGTAGACCTTGGTGGCGTTCTTGCGCGCGGCCTTGCGGAGCCGCAGGAAGACGATCGGCGACTCCTCCTCCGGCTCCAGGCCGGCGAGGAGGACGGCGGGGGCGGCGTCGAGGTCGGCGTACGTGACGTGGAGCGGCTTCCCCGCGATCTCGCTCGCAAGGAACGCGTCCTCCTCCGCGGAGCCCGCGCGGGTGCGGAAGTCGACGTTGTTGGTACGCAGGCCGAGGCGCGCGAGCTTGGCGTAGGCGTACGCGTCCTCGACGCTCAGCCGCCCGCCCGTGAGGACGCCCGACCTGCGGGACGCCTTCAGGCCCTGCGCGGCGCGTTCGATCGCCTCGGCCCACGACGCCTCGCGCAGCGCGTGGCCCTCGCGGACCATCGGCGACGTGAGGCGGTCGGGCTGCGTGGCGTACGTGAACGCCCAGCGGCCCTTGTCGCAGTTCCACTCCTCGTTGACGTCCGGGTCGTTGCCGGCGAGGCGGCGCAGCACGGTGTTGCGCCGCGCGTCGACGCGCATCGCGCACCCGCTCGCGCAGTGCTCGCAGGCGCCCGGCGTCGAGACGAGGTCGAACGGCCTGGCACGGAAGCGGTACGACGCGCCGGTCAGCGCGCCGACCGGGCAGATCTGCACGGTGTTGCCGGAGAAGTACGACTCGAACGGCTCGTCGGCGTAGATCGCGACCTGCTCCAGCGCGCCGCGTTCGAACAGCTCGATGAACGGGTCGCCCGCGATCTGCTGCGAGAACCGCGTGCAGCGCGCGCAGAGGACGCAGCGCTCGCGGTCGAGAAGCACCTGCGACGAGATGGCGAGCGGCTTGGGGTAGGTGCGCTTCTGGTCGACGAAGCGGCTCTCGCCAGGGCCGTTCGTGAGGGTCTGGTTCTGCAGGGGGCACTCGCCGCCCTTGTCGCAGATCGGGCAGTCGAGCGGGTGGTTGATGAGCAGCAGCTCGAGCGTGCCCTCCTGCGCCTTGCGGGCGACGTCGGAGGTCATCTGCGTACGGACGACCATGCCGTCGGCGACGGTCGTCGTGCAGGCGGTCAGCGGCTTGCGCTGCCCCTCGACGTCGACGATGCACTGGCGGCAGGCGCCCACCGGGTCGAGCAGCGGGTGGTCGCAGAAGCGCGGGATCTGCACGCCCATCTGCTCCGCCGCGCGGATGATGAGGGTGTTCTTCGGGACGGTGACCTCGACGCCGTCGATGGTCAGCGTGACGGTGTCGGTCTGCACCGGGGCCTCAGTCATGTCGGGGTCCCCGCGGCGGCGTGAGCGGAGCGAGCGGCGTCGTGGGGTGGCTCATACCGGGACTCGTTCCAGCTTGAACGGGCAGCCGGCCTGCTCGACGTGGGCGATGTACTCGTCGCGGAAGTACTTGATCGTCGACACGATCGGCGAGGTCGCGCCGTCGCCGAGCGCGCAGAACGACCGGCCGAAGATGTTGTCGCAGGTGTCGAGCAGCGTCTGCAGGTCGGCCTCGGTGCCCTTGCCGTTCTCGAGGCGTTCGAGGACCTTGACCATCCAGTACGTGCCCTCGCGGCAGGGCGTGCACTTGCCGCAGGACTCGTGCGCGTAGAACTCCGTCAGCCGCAGCACCGTCTTGACCATGCACGTCGTGTCGTCCATGACCATGACGGCCGCGGTGCCGAGCAGCGAGCCGGCCTCGCCGACGCCCTCGAAGTCGAGCTTGGTGTCGAGGTGCTCCGCGGTGAGCATCGGCGTGCTCGACCCGCCTGGCGTCCACGCCTTCAGCGTGCGGCCGCCGGGGATGCCGCCGCAGATGTCGTAGATGAGCTCGCGCGCGGTGGTGCCGAGCGGGACCTCGTAGTTGCCGGGCTTGTCGACGTGCCCGGACACGCTGAAGATCTTCGGGCCCGGCGACTTCTCGGTGCCCCACTGGCGGAACCAGTCCACCCCGTTGTTCACGATGAACGGCACCGAGGCGATCGTCTCGACGTTGTTGACGACCGTCGGCGCGCCGTACAGGCCGTGGATCGCGGGGAACGGCGGGCGCAGCCGCGGCTGCCCGCGGTAGCCCTCCAGCGAGTCGAGCAGCGCCGTCTCCTCGCCGCAGATGTACGCGCCCGCGCCGCGGTGCAGCGTCAGCTCGCAGTCGAAGCCGGAGCCGAGGACGTTCTTGCCGAGGTAGCCCTTGGCGTACGCCTCGGCGATGGCGCGTTCGAGGCGGCGGCCGGCCTGCACCAGCTCGCCGCGCAGGTAGATGAACGCGTGGTTGCAGCGGATGGCGTACGACGCGATGACGATGCCCTCGATGAGCGAGTGCGGGTCGGCCATCATCAGCGGCGCGTCCTTGCACGTGCCTGGCTCGCCCTCGTCGGCGTTGACGACGACGTAGTGCGGCTTGCCGTCGCCCTGCGGGATGAAGCCCCACTTCATGCCGGTCGGGAAGCCGGCGCCGCCGCGGCCGCGCAGGCCGGAGTCCTTGACCATCTGGATGATCGCGTCGGGCTCCATCGCGAGCGCCTTGCGGAGCGCCGCGTAGCCGTCGGTGCGCTCGTACGTGTCGAGCGTCCACGACTCGTGCTCGTTCCAGCGGCGCGTGAGGCCGGAGATGACGGGCATCAGGCCTCGCTCCCGCTGAACCCGGCGAGCTCGCGCTCGATCTCCTTGAAGGTCTTCAGCGCCTCGCCGCGGGTCGGCATCGGCCGGTCACCGCGCGCGAGGTCGTCCACGATCCGCTCCGCCGACGCGACGGTCTGGTTGTCGAAGAACTCGTAGTTGACCGTGACGACCGGCGCGAAGTCGCAGGCCGCCAGGCACTCGGCGTGCTCCAGGGTGAACGTCCCCTCCGCGTCGGTCTCGTCGTGATGGAGGCCGAGCTTCTCCGAGAGGCGCTCGTAGATCTCCTCGCCGCCGCGGAGCTGGCAGGAGAGGTTGGTGCAGACGGAGACCAGCCAGTCGCCGCAGGGGCGGCGCTTGTACATCGTGTAGAACGTCGCGACCGCGCCGACCTCGGCCTTCGTCAGCCCGAGCACGTCGGCGCAGAGCGCGACGCCCTCGCTGGAGACGTACCCCTCCTCGGACTGCACGAGGTGGAGCATCGGGAGCAGCGCGGAGCGCGGCTTCGGGTAGCGCGCGACGATCGCGAGCGCCTGCTCGCGCAGGGTGTGTGGCAGCGTCACCGGTCGACTCCGCCCATGACCGGGTCGATGGAGGCGACCGCGGCGATGACGTCGGCGATGAGGCCGCCCTCGGTCATCGCCGGCGCGGCCTGCAGGTTGACGAACGACGCGTCGCGCACGTGCACGCGGAACGGGCGGTTCGAGCCGTCGGCGACGACGTGGTAGCCGAGTTCGCCGCGCGGCGACTCGACGGGGACGTAGACCTGACCCGCGGGCACGCGGAAGCCCTCCGTGACGAGCTTGAAGTGGTGGATCAAGGCCTCCATCGAGTCGGCCATGATGTGCTTGACGTGGTCGAGGGAGTTGCCGAGCCCGTCGCCGCCGAGCGCCAGCTGCGCGGGCCAGGCGATCTTGCGGTCGGCGACCATGACCGGGCCAGGACGCAGCCTGTCGAGCGCCTGCGCCACGATCTTCAGCGACTCGCGCATCTCGTCCATGCGGACCTTGTAGCGCGCCCAGACGTCGCAGTCGTCGCGGACAGGGACATCGAAGTCGTACGTCTCGTAGCCGCAGTACGGCTCGGTCTTGCGCAGGTCCCAGGCGTAGCCGGCCGAGCGCATGATCGGGCCGGTGACGCCGAGCGCGACGCAGCCCGTGAGGTCGAGGTAGCCGACGCCCTGGGTGCGCTTCTGCCAGATCGGGTTGCCGGTGAGGAGGTCCTCGTACTCGTCGAGGCGCCCCGGCATGAGCTCCAGGGACGAGCGGATCTTCTGCTCGGTCCCCGGCGCGAGGTCCACGGCGAGGCCGCCGGGGCGGACGTACGCGTTGTTCATGCGCAGCCCCGACACCATCTCCTTGATGTCGAGGATGAGCTCACGCTCGCGCCAGCCGTACAGCATGATCGACAGCGCGCCGAGCTCCAGGCCGGTCGTCGCGAGCCAGACCAGGTGCGATGCGATCCGCTCCAGCTCCATCATGAGGACGCGGATGACGGTGGCGCGCTCCGGCACCTCGATGCCGAGCAGCTTCTCGACCGCGAGGCAGTACGCCGTCTCGTTGAACATGTTGGACAGGTAGTCCATGCGCGTGACGAGCGTGACGCCCTGCACCCAGTTGCGGTACTCAGTGGTCTTCTCGATGCCGGTGTGCAGGTAGCCGATGACCGGCTTGCAGCTGATGACGGTCTCGCCCTCGAGCTCCAGCACGAGGCGGAGTACGCCGTGCGTCGAGGGGTGCTGCGGGCCCATGTTGACCGTCATGCGGTCGTCGGTGCCGTCCTGGGTCGCGGCGATGACCTCGTCCCAGTCCTGGCCGCCGACGTTGATCACCTTGGCGTCGGTCGTCTCGCCGGGCCCGGCGTACAGGTCGTGGCTCATTCGGGGCCCCTGCGGCGGTGCGAGCGCAGCGAGCAGCGTCGTGGGGTATTCATGCCCACGCCCTGCGGTCTTCCGGGGGCGGGATCTCGGCGCCCTTGTACTCCACGGGGATGCCGCCGAGCGGGTAGTCCTTGCGCTGGGGGTGGCCCTCCCAGTCGTCCGGCATCTCGATGCGCGTCAGCCCTGGGTGGCCGTCGTAGACGATGCCGAAGAAGTCCCACGTCTCGCGCTCGTGCCAGTCGGCCGTCGGGTAGACGGACACGGCGCTCGGCACGTGCGGGTCCTCGACGGTGACGGCGACCTCGACGCGGATGCGGCGGCGGAACGTCAGCGACGTCAGGTGGTAGACGGAGTGCAGCCTGCGATCGTCGGCGAGACCCGGATGGTTGAGGTAGTCGACGCCGCTCACGCTCGACAGCAGCTCGAACCGCAGGTCGTGGTGGTCGCGCAGCAGCGTCAGCACGTCGAGCAGCCGGTCCCTGTCGACGTGCAGCGTCAGCTCGCCGCGGTCCTGCACGGCGTTCTCGACGACGTCGGGGAGGCGCTCGCGGACGAGGTCGGCGATGCGGGTGTACGCCTCCGCCGGCGACTCGTCCTCGCGCACGCGCGGCGACGTCGTGTGCCTCGGCATCCCCGAGGTCGCGTCCCTGGACACGGTCATCGGGCCGCCGTGATCCGGCGCGACGCGTGCAGGGACTCGTTGCCGATCTTGTCGTGCAGCTTGAGGATCGCGTCCATCAGCATCTCGGGCCGCGGCGGGCAGCCAGGCAGGTACATGTCGACGGGTACGACGTGGTCGACGCCCTGGACGATGGCGTAGTTGTTGAACATGCCGCCGCTGCTCGCGCAGACGCCCATCGCGATGACCCACTTGGGCTCGGCCATCTGGTCGTAGATCTGCCGCACGACGGGGGCCATCTTCTGGCTGACGCGGCCCGCGACGATCATGAGGTCGGCCTGGCGCGGCGACGCGCGGAAGACCTCCATGCCGAAGCGCGCGAGGTCGTAGCGGCCCGCGCCGGTGGCCATCATCTCGATGGCGCAGCAGGCGAGACCGAACGTGGCCGGCCACAGCGACGACTTGCGCGACCAGTTGACGAACTTGTCGACGCTCGTCAGGAGGACGCCACTGGGGAGCTTCTCCTCTAGTCCCACTCGAGGCCTCCACGGCGCCAGACGTACGCGTACGCCACGAACACGGTGAGCAGGAAGAGGACCATCTCCAGCAGCCCGAACCAGCCACTGAAGCGCGAGAACGCCACGGCCCACGGGTAGAGGAGGACGATCTCGATGTCGAAGATGATGAAGAGCATCGCCGTCAGGTAGAACTTGATCGGGAACCGCGTGCTCTTCGGGATCGGCTCGACGTCGATGCCCGACTCGTACGGCGCTTCCTTGGCCTTGTTGTAGCGCTTCGGCCCGATCACGGCGCCGGCGATCACGGAGAAGATCGCGAACAGCAGCGCGAGCACGAAGAGGACGAGGACCGGCAGGTACTGCTCGAGTATCACTGGCGTTCCTCCTCTCGTCGTCGGTCTCGGTCGGCAAGCCTATGGGCGGCGGCGCGGGGGTCCAAAGTCGGGTCGGTGTCAGGCGGCGGGGGCCAGCTTGCTCATGGCGTTGATGACCCTGTCCATGGCGTCGCCGCCGCGCGGGTCGGTGAGGTTGGCGAGCAGCTTGAGCGTGAAGCGCATCAACGTCGGGCGCGGCAGGCCGTACTTGGTGGCGTACTTCATGACCTGGGGGTTGCCGATGGCGTGCACGAAGATCCGGCCGAGCGTGTAGTAGCCGCCGTAGCGGGCCTTGAGCTCGGTGTTGTAGCGGTGGAGTACGCGCTCGTCGCCGCGCCGGAGCCCGTGCGTCGCGATCTCCGCGGCGAGCTCGCCGGTCTCCATGGCGTACGCGATGCCCTCGCCGTTGAACGGGTTGACGACCCCGCCGGCGTCGCCGACGAGCATGAGGCCGCGGGTGTAGTGCGGCTGGCGGTTGAAGCCCATGGGGAGCGCGCCGCCCTGGACCTTGCCGACGGCGTTCTCCTCGGTGAAGCCCCACTCCTCCGGCATGCCTTTGAGCCAGGAGGCCAGGAGCGCGCGGTAGTTGGTGCCCTGGAACGCCTCGGACGTGTTGAGCAGGCCGAGGCCGACGTTGGAGGTGCCGTCGCCGACCGGAAAGATCCAGCCGTAGCCGGGCAGCAGCGTGTCGCCCTGCCAGAGCTCCAGCCAGCTTTCGAGGTAGTTGTCGTTGGTGCGGGGGCTCGTGTAGTAGCGGCGTACGGCCACGCCCATCGGGCGGTCGTCGCGCTTGGCGAGGCCCATGGAGAGCGGGAGCCTGCCGGAGACGCCGTCGGCCGCGATGACGAGGCGGGCGGTGTACGTCTGCTCCTCGCTGGTGTGGCGTTCGCGCGGGTCTTCCGGGACACGTCTCGCTGTGACGCCCGTGATCCGGCCGGCGTCGTCGAGGACCGGGCCGGTGACCTCGGTGAGCTCCTGCAGCCGTGCGCCGGCCTTCTGCGCGGTGCGGGCGAGGATCTCGTCGAAGTCGAGTCGCGTGCGGACCAGGCCGAAGTCGGGGTACGTCGCGAGCTCCGGCCAGCGCAGCTCCAGCCGGCACTTGCCGCCGATGATGCGCAGGCCCTCGTTGCGCATCCAGCCGGGGCCGGTCACGTCGACACCCATCGAGATGAGGGACTTGACGGCGCGCGGCGTGAGGCCGTCGCCGCAGACCTTCTCGCGGGGGAACGCGCTCTTCTCCAGCAGCAGGACGTCGAGGCCGGCCTGCGCGAGGTGGTACGCCGTGGCCGAGCCGCCCGGGCCCGCGCCGACGACGATGACGTCCGCGTCCGTCGTGCGCGTCGGCGTCATCGGCGTGCTCCAGACTTTGTGAACGTTTTCACGAGCAGTGTACGCCGGGGCGGTCGCCCCTTGCGACCCTAGTCCGGCCGGCGCCGTTGCACCGCCGGGACTCCCCTCGTTCCTTGCAGCCGGTGCGCCGGTCTCGAGCGTGGTGATCATCAAAGAACGGGCGCTGCGTGCGGTGGGTCTAAGGACGGCGGGCGCGGTGGATCGCGACGATGCCGCCGGTGCGGTCGCGCCACGCGACGTTGCGCCAGCCGTTCTCCCCGATCCGCAGGGCGAGCGCGCGCTGGTCGGGCCAGGCCCTGATCGACTCGGCCAGGTAGACGTACGCCTCGGGGTTGCTGCTGACCTTCGTGGCGATCGCGGGCAGCGCGCGCATGAGGTAGTCGACGTACACCGCGCGGAACGGCGCCCACGTCGGGTGGCTGAACTCGCACACCACGAGCCGCCCGCCCGGCTTCGTGACGCGGGCCAGCTCGCGCAGGCCGGCGTCGAGGTCGTGCAGGTTGCGCAGCCCGAACGAGATCGTCACCGCGTCGAACGACGCGTCCGCGAACGGCAGCCGCAGCCCGTCGCCCGCGACGTACGAGACGCGCGGGTGCTCGTTGCGCCGCACGCCGACGCGCAGCATGCCGAGGCTGAAGTCGCACGCGACGACGTCCGCGCCGGAGGCCGCCAGCGCGACCGACGACGTGCCCGTGCCGGCGGCGAGGTCGAGCACGCGCTCCCCCGGCTTGGCGCCGACCGCGGCGGCCGTCGCGCGCCGCCACGAGCGGTCCTGGCCCAGGGAGAGGACGGCGTTGGTGAGGTCGTAGCGCGGCGCGACGTCGTCGAACATCGCCGCCACGTCGTGCGGCTGCTTGCCCAGGTCGGCGCGGGTCACGACGCGACCCTACGGTGCACCATCCGGCCACCCAGCACCGTGACCACGCAGCGGCCCGCGCCGTGCGCGACGAGCGCGTCGTACGGATCGCCGTCGACCGGCACGTCGAACGCCGTCAGGTCCGCCCGCGCGCCCGGCGCCAGCACCCCCACGTCGGTCCGGCCGAGCGCGTACGCCCCGCCGGCCGTCGCCGCCTCGACCAGCCGCTTGGCAAGACCGGACGGCGGAAAGCCTTGGGAGACAGCGGTTTCGTAGAGTGCGCGCAACTCCTCGACGAGGTCGAGTGAGGGCGACGACGCGCGTGAGTCGGTGCCGACGGCGATCGGGCTGCCCTCGTCGAGGTACGCCGCCACCGGCGCCGTCCCCGCCCCGAGCGTCGCGTTCGAGCGCACGCACAGCGCGACCGCCGTGCCGTGCCCGCGCAGGGTCTCGCGGTCGCCGGCGGAGACGTGGACGCCGTGCGCGACGTGCACGTCGGGGCCGAGCAGCCCGAGCGCGTCGGCCTCGGCGACAGGCGTACGGCCGCTGCCGTTGCCGATGTGCTCGAACGTCAGCCCCCGCCCCTCGCCGAACTCCGCGATCGGACCTGTGCCGCAGGCGATGTACTCGACCTCGTGCTCGGTCTCGGCGACGTGGGGGTGCAGGCGGAGCGCGCGTTCGCGGGCGACGGACACCGCGCCGCGTACGGCGTCCAGCCCCAGCGAGTAGAGCGCGTGCGGGCTGACGCCGAGGTCGATGCCGTTCGGGGCGCCGTCGAGCTTGGCGAGCAGTGCCGCCCGCGCGTCAGGCCAGCGGTACGACTCCACGCCGACGACCTCGATGTACGCGATCCCCGCCAGCCCCGACCGCGCCAGCACCGGCAGCATCGCGACGTCGGAGACGACGTCCGCGATACAGGTCGTGCCCGTGCGCAGCACCTCGTGGACGCCGCGCCGCGCGCTCTCCTGCCACTGCGCGGGGACCCAGGTGTGGCGGCGTTCGGTCAGCGTGCGGATCCACTGGTGGAACGGCATCCCCGCCGTCGCGAGGTCGGCGAAGTCCGTGTACTGCAGGTGCGTGTGCGCGTTGACGAGGCCGGGGAGCAGGACGCCCGGCCACTCGCGGACCCGCGCGGTGCCGGTGTCGACCGACGAGCGCGGGCCGACCGCGACGATCCGGTCGCCTTCGACGAGGACGGCGCCGTCGCGGATCGGCTCTGACGCGATGGGCAGGACGACCGGCGCGCAGTGAAGCGTCGCGCTCACGCCGCGGACGTCACGCCGGCGTCAGCGTGAGGGCCGTCGACGAGACGTGGGAGGAGACGTTCTCGACGGGGTCGTTGGCGGGGTCGTCGTGGACGACGAGGTGCCGGTACAGCGTGTCGCGCTGCGCGGGGATGCGCCCCGCCGCGCGGATGAGGTGGATCAGCTCGAGCCGGTTGGAACGGTGCTTGGCGCCGGCCGCCGACACGACGTTCTCCTCGAGCATGATCGAGCCTAGGTCGTCGGCGCCGAGGTGCAGCGTGAGCTGGCCGACGTCCTTGCCGACGGTGAGCCATGAGCCCTGCAGGTGCGCGATGTTGTCGAAGAACAGCCGCGCCACCGCGATCATCCGCAGGTACTCCATCGTGGTCGCCTGCGTGTGGCCCTTGAGGTGGTTGTTCTCCGGCTGGTACGTCCACGGGATGAACGACCGGAAGCCGCCCGTACGGTCCTGCACGTCGCGGATCATCGACAGGTGCTCGATGCGCTCGGCGTTGGTCTCGCCTGTGCCCATCATGAACGTCGCCGTCGACTCCACCCCGAGCCGGTGCGCCGTCTCCATGACCGACAGCCAGACGTGACCCGGCTCCTTCAACGGCGCGATGACCTGCCGCGGCCGCTCCGTGAGGATCTCCGCGCCGGCGCCCGCGAACGAGTCGAGGCCGGCGTCTCGGAGGCGTTCGATGACCTGCTCGTGGGTGAGGCCGCTGACCCGCCCGATGTGCACGACCTCGCTGGCGCCCAGCGAGTGCAGGGCCAGCTGCGGGAACGCCGCCTTGATCGCGGAGAACGTCCGCTCGTACCACTCGATCCCGAAGTCGGGGTGGTGCCCGCCCTGCAGCATGATCTGCGTCGCGCCGAGGTCGACCGCCTCCGCGCAGCGGCGCAGGATCTCGTCGAGGTCGCGGACCCAGCCCTCCTCGTGGCCCGGCGCGCGGTAGAACGCGCAGAACTTGCAGGCCGTCACGCAGACGTTCGTGTAGTTGATGTTGCGGTCGATGAGGTACGTCGCGACGTTGTCGGGAAAACGCCTGCGGCGCACCGTGTCCGCGGCGTGGCCGAGGGCGTGGAACGGCGCGTCCGTGTAGAGCGCCAGCGCCTCCTCCGGCGTGATGCGGCCGCCGTCGGCGGCGCGGTCGAGGACGTCCTGGAGGTGGCTGCTCACGCCGTCAGCGTAGAACGTCACCGGAAGAGGCGCAGCGGACGTACGCCGCGGTACAGCGGGTCGGGGTCGTGCAGCCAGTCGTCGAGCACCGTGGCGTAGAGGCGGCGTACGTCGGTCGTCATGACGAGGTTGTCGGCGGGCGCGGCGGTCGTGCCGAGCGGCGGGGTGTCGCCGTGGAGGCCGTGACGTACGCGGCCGCGCGGTCCGATGACGAACACCGGCGCCGACGCCCCGTGGTCGGTGCCCGCGCCGCCGCCGCTGCCGTTCTCGCCGATGCGCCGCCCGAACTCGCTCAGCACCAGCACCGTCGTCCGGGACGCGAGTGACGCGGGGAGCGCGCCTCCAACGCCCAGCGACTCGCCCGCGGAGGTGCCGTAGAAGAACGCCTCGAGCGCCGCGTCGAGCTTGGCGAGCAATTGCTCGTGCCGCCCCTTCTGCTCGGTGTGCGTGTCGTAGCCGCCGGCGCGGACGAACACCACCTCGACGCCGAGGTCGAGCCCGAGCAGCGTCCGCGCGGTGAGCATCGCGTCGCCGAGGGGGTTGCCCGTGCTCTTCGCGGCGGGCACCTTGCTCAGCACGTCGACGAGGTCCACCGCCTGCCGCGCGCCGAGGCCGACGTGCCTGCGGAGGACGTCGTCGCGCGCGTGGTGCCCGAACAGCGCCAGCGCGTCGTGCCGCGCGTTCGCGATCGCGCTCGTGCCGTCGGCGAAGCGCGCGCTCGCGATCGACGCGATCTCGATCCCGGAGGTCTTGTTGCCGCGCAGCATCAACGGCAGCTCGCGGCCGATGCCGACGCCGCGCAGCTCGCCGTCGCCGACGCCGACCCGGTCGAGGTGCCTGCCCAGCCAGCCGGACGTCGCGGCGCGCCCCGGCTCCCCCGAGTGCCACACGTCGGCCGACGTGAAGTGCGAGTACGAGTGGTCCGGGTAGTCGACGCCCTGCACGATCGCGACCCGGTCGTCGCCGTAGAGCCGGTGCAGCGTCTTCAGCTTGGCGTTGAGGCCGAGATTTCCCGTCAGGCGCAGCGTTTGTGACGGCTTGTAGGCGAGCGCGGGGCGGACCTTCCGGTAGACGTCGTACGCCCTGCCTGCCGTCGGGATGACGGTGTTGAGGCCGTCGTTGCCGCCGTCGAGGTGGATCACGACGAGCCGGTTCCTCTTGCTCGAGTGGGGCGCGGCGCGGCTCTCGCCGAACGCGGTGCCCACCCGCCCGACGGCGGGCAGGACCGTGTGCGTGGCGGCCGCGCCCGCTCCTGCCGCGATGAGCTGCCTGCGGGTCAGCGCCATCAGAGCACCACCCACTCCGGGCTCGACAGCAGCAGCGTGAGGACGCCGGCCTGGCGGTCGTACGGTGTCGCCTTCTTCGCCGAACGGAGGTACGCGCCGAGGGCGTTCTTCGTGTTGGTCGAGAGCGCTGTCAGCCCGAGTCTGCGCGTCCAGCCCGCGGTGTCCTCGGCCACGGGCAGCGGCGTGGCGGCGTTCTGCGGCGCTTCGGTCGCGAGCCGGTGCAGGAGCAGCCCGGCGTCGTACCGCGCGATCGCCGTCACCGGCGACACCCAGTCGCGGCCGAGCGGCCAGCCGCTCACGTCCACCGGGTCGAACAGCGACTGACCCATCCCCTCCAGCGCCCACGGCAGGTCGCCGCCGGCGATGCGGACGTCGAGCACCTTGGCGGCGTGGACGACGCACTCGACCGGCGACCGTACGAGCCTTCTCGTGCTGCTGGCGGCCCTGAAGTCCTTGTGCAGCAGCAGGGTGCGGACCGCGGCCTTGACGTCCCAGTCGTTCTTCGTGAACGCGGTGGCGACGGCGTTGACGAGCGCGTCGTTGCCGGAGGGGAGGTAGGCGAGGTTGGCGACGAGCTTGTACGCGAGGAACTTCTTCGCCACCGGCTGGTCCAGCGCGACGTCGGCGAGCGCCTTGTGCTCGTCCGCGCCGAGGTTGTCGATCGTGCGGCCGAGGACCTTCTTCTTCTTCGTGTTGTGCCTGCTCGCGGCGAACTGCGCCATGTTGTTGCCGTCGACGTACCAGCCGGTGAACGCCTTGGCGGCCTGACGGATGTCGGTCTCCGTGTAGACCTGCGGGCGCTTGCCGAGGGTGAACAGCTCGAAGAACTCGCGGGCGTAGTTCTCGTTCGACTTCGGCGGGGCGTTCTCGACGCCGTTGAGCCAGTAGAGCATCGCGGGGTCGGTGTTGACCACCTCGACGAGGGTGCGGACGTTGCCGAGGGCGTGGGCGCGCAGCGTCTGGTTCTGGATGACGAGGTGCGCGAGCGTCGGCGGGTAGCGGATGCCGGTGGCGAAGTGGCCGTGCCAGAGCAGCGTCATGCGTTCCAGCAGCGGGAACGGTGTCGTGCGCATCCGTTCCAGCCACCATGCGCGCGCGGCGCTCTCGTCGAGGCTCGCGCCCGTCTGGAACGTCAGGCGCACCGCGTCGTCCGGCAGCGGCGCCGTCGCGTCGGCGGTGAGGAGCACCTCGACCAGGTCCTCGTACGGGCGCCCGGTCCACGTGTCGAGGTCGGTGCTCGTCGCGCCGAACGCGACGCGGCCAAGCAGCCTGCTGACGTCGGTGGCCGTGAGCGTGGGCACTACAGCGCCCGGACGAGGGTGATCGCGCCGGTGGCGAAGTCGGCGACGTAGAGACCGTCGGGGCCGAACGCGAGGTCCAGCGGCGCGGCGCTCGTCATGACGTCTTGTGGTGCCTGGGGGCCGATCCTCGTGATCGGCACGCGGACGACGCGGTGGCCCTGCGCGGAGGGCGAGTTGCTGCCGTACTCGGCGATGTAGAGGTCGTTGCCCCACGCGCCGCCGGGTCCGAACGCGACGCCGTTGGCGGAGACGTGCAGGCCGAGCGCGAGGACGGGCTTGGCGTTCGGGCGGCATTTTCTGCTGGTGTAGACGGGACTCTGGGCGGGTCCGACCGGCTTGGCGCCGCTGGACTTGTAGACGCAGGCGGGGAAGCCGTAGTCGGCTGTGCCCTTCGTGACGTCGGTCCTGTGCAGCAGGTCCTCGCCCCACGGATCGAGCGCGTCGGGGCCGTTCGTGGGGAACCACGCCTCGTTCGTGCCGGGGCGGAACGCGACGTCGTAGGCGTTGCGGAGACCCTTCGCCTCGACCGTCGGCCTCGACTTGAGGCTGACGGGGAGCTTGTAGCTCAGGAGCGTTCCGGAGAGCGGCGCCTCGGGGTCGCCGCCGGTGACGCCGTCGTCGGTGGAGTTGCCGTTGGTGACGTACAGGCGGCCGCGGTGCACCGCGAGGTTGTTGGTGTTGTGGCGGCCGTTCGGGAGCCCGTCGACCACCGTGGTCTTGGTGCCGTTCGGCTTCACGGCGGTGACTCGGCCGAGGCGGCGGGTGGGGCCGTCGTGGGAGTCGGCGACGTACAGCGTGCCGTCGGGCCCGAACGCCAGGCCGAGCGGGGAGTCGAAGCCCGTGGCGTACGGCGTCGCGGGCCCCAGCGCGCCGCCGGGAAGGATCGGCAGCCGCATCACCGTGCCGGCGCCGTAGCTGGTGACGTAAACGGCGTTCTTATGGACCGTGAGGGCGGTCGGGGTGGGGACGTTGCCGCCGGTGGGGGTGGGCGCGAACGTCGTCGGCGTGCCGCCGGTGACCGTGAGGACGCCGCGCATGCTCGGGTGGAGCGAGCAGTAGAACGGATAGGTGCCGGCCTTCAGCTTGTCGACGCCCTTGACGTCGGCGCTCTGGCCGGTGGTGGCGACGGCGCTGCGGAAGAGCGCGCCGTTGTTGGTGGTGTCGTCGGCGACGACGTTGTGCGGGGCGGCGTCGGCGTTGGCGAACGTGAGCCTGCTGCCCTGCGTGACCGTGACGTTCGAGGGGGCGAACGCGTTGCCCGCGGCCGTGATGACGGCGTCGGCGGCGTACGTCGGCTGGAGGGTCGCGGCGACGAGCGCGGCGGCGAGGAGCGTGGCGCGCACGACGTCGCTCCCCTCCCTCTACACCTGGGCGAACCTCACTTCGACGTCCGGCGCCCAGTCCCCTCTCGGCGCGGCGCGGCGGGCGAACTCCCTCAGCCCTTGGAGCTGTCGTTCGCCGAGTCGGAAGTCGAGCGTCGTGAAGTACCGCTCCAGCTCGGCGGCGTCGAGCGCCTCCCAGCGGGCGGCCTGCGCGGCGACCTCGGCGACGTTCGCGAGGGAGAGGTCGAGGGAGCGTACGAACGCGTCGTGGACCTCCTTGACGACGCCGGGGTGGGCCTCGGCGAAGTCACGGCGGGCGGCCCAGACGGCGAAGACCATCGGCAGGCCCGTCCAGTCGCGCCACTCCTGACCGAGGTCGGTGACGTGGAGATCGGTGTGCTTGGCGGCGCGGAGGGCGGCGTCGCCGATGAGCACCGCGCCGTCGGCCTCCAGCAGCATCGCCGTGAGGTCCGGCGGCATCGTGGCGTAGGTGGGGGTCGTGCCATGGCGTTCCTCGAGGAGCAGCTGGGCGAGCAGGACGCTGGTGCGGGATGTGGAGCCGAGTGCTATGTGCTGGAGCTCTTGGAGCGGCGTCTTGGCGATGAGGTTGACCGAGAGGACCGGGCCGTCGGAGCCGACGGCGACGTCGGGGAGGACGAGCAGGTCGTCCGCATGGCGGAGGTACTCGACGAGGCTGATCGGGCCGATGTCGAGGTCGCCGCGGACGAGGGCGTCGTTGAGGCGGTCGGGGGTGTCCTTGGTGAGGTCGACGTCGAGCAGCGCGCCGGAGCGCATCAGGCCCCAGTAGAGCGGCAGGCAGTTGAGGAACTGAATATGACCGACGCGGGGCCGCCGCGGCCCCTGCTCGCTCGGAGGCGTTTGCACAGGTCAGAGGCTAGATCACGTCCTACGTGGTGTCGCCGCGTAGTCCCTCGTCCGGCCCTGTCTTGTGGGCCAAGTGTGGGCCGTGATCTTGGTCCGAAACATGGCGCAACTGCTGGCTACCGTGCGATGGAGACGTGTTGTGGAGGTCGGTCATGGCCACTCGTACTCGCACCCGGACGAGCGGGATCAGGCGCAAGAGACGGACGAGCGGAGACGTCTACGAGGTCCGCTTCCGCGACGCCGAAGGCATCCAGCGGTCGCGCACGTTCGCCTCGATGGACGAGGCGCGCACCTTCCAGAACGCGACCCTGGCCGACGTCCGCGAAGGCTCGTACGTCGCCCCTACCGCTGGCTTGGTGAAGTTCAAGGTCGTGGCAGAGGAATGGTTCGCAGGACAGGCGCACCTCAAGCGCCGGACGCAGATCACCTACCGCTCCGCGATTGACCACAACCTCGCGTCCCTGCACGACCGCCCGGTCGGGCGCATCACGTACGGCGAGGTCCAGGCGCTCGTGAACGCCATGACCGCCGCCGGTCGTCGCCCCTCGACTGTCCGCAACGTCCTCATGGTCTGCCGCCTGATCCTCGACGAGGCGATGCGCCGCAAGATGATCCGGACGAACCCATGCCGCGACGTGAAGCCGCCTCGACTGCGTCCGCGAGACAACGTGTTCCTGACCGTCGAGCAGGTCCAGGCGCTCGCGGAGGAACTGCCGCCGCCGCTCGACCTGCTGGTCCTCACCGCGGCTGGCTCCGGTCTGCGCGCCGGGGAGCTGAACGGACTGCGCGTCCGCGATGTCGAGCTGCTCCGCCGCCGCGTGAACGTCCGCCAGACCGTCGCGGACCTCGGCACCGAGCTGATCGTGGACACGCCGAAGAGCGCGGCCGGACGCCGGACGGTGCCGCTGTCTCCGGCTCTGTGCGACCTGCTCGCCGCGCACATCGGCCGCGCGGAACTCGACATGGACGACTTGATCTTCGGTGACAACGGCAGGCCGCGACGGCACAACGCCTTCTACACGCAGGTGTTCCAGCCCGCCGTCATCCGTGCCGGGCTGCCAGCCGAGACGCGGTTCCACGACCTACGACACACGTACGCATCGCTGATGATCGCGGCCGGCGTCAACCCGAAGCGGCTGTCCGTCTGGATGGGCCACACGACCGTCTCGCTCACGATGGACCGCTACGGCCACCTGTATGACGACGAGCCCGCTCCGGCCGTTCTGGACACCCTCTGTGCTCGCCCTTCCCGCTCCCTAGAACCCTCTACTCCTGCTGCTTCTGTCACTCCCCTCCCGACCCAACTCCGTACTGCCGTTCCGCCTGGCTGACCTCCCTCTCTTTCACCAAGTTCATGTCGAGGGAGTGCTACTTGGTCGGGGGCGCGAAGCGGCTCCGACCAAGTAGCACTCCCGACCCCGCGCTGAGCGCATCGCCGCAGGTCAGCCAGGCGGAACGGCTGGCGAAAGGATCGCGCCAGGGTGGTCCCTCGGGTGGTACCTCGGTGGCCCAACCGAGGAACCACCTCTCAAGACGCCTGACGCTCGCGGCACCGCGCTCGAAGCCGATTCACCGTGCGCCGCGTCACGCCAAGTCGGAGCCCGATCTGCCGCGCCGTCTCGCCGTCCTCCGTCCACCGCGCGACGGCGTTCAGAATCGCCTCCGACCGGCCGCGCCCCCACGTCGTGTCCGCGCTGACGACCTCCGCGAGCAGGAAGTCCTCGACCATCACGACCGGCTCTGGCTCGCCTGCCTCTTGTCGCCACCCCGCGCGCTCGGCGGCGGTCATGCCGCCCGCAATGCCGTCAACGGCGTTGGTCAGCGCCCACCGCCGACACTGCCGCCGCACCGGGCAGACGCCGCAGACCGCCAGCGCCTCGTCGGCGAGCTGTTCGTCGCCGAACAGCGCCGTCCGTCCCGCACACTTCGCGCGCCGTACCCATGACGAGTACGGCTCGTCTCCTTCGCGGCCGCTCGTGATCCGCGGCGCGCACACCCGTTCGTCCACCGCCGTCATGCGCGCCTCCTACGCCGCATCGATCGCGCTGGCGAGCCACGCCGCGTCGTACGTCGCGCAGGTGGACACGACGACATGCAGGCCGGCTAGGTCGTCGGCCGTGACGCCGAACGGCCCGAGTTCTCCGGCGACGACCGCGGCCCATGCCGTGACGGCGAGCGCGTCCCGGGCCGCGGTCAGCGAGTCACCGAACGCGTAGAGGCCAGCCAGCGGGCTCGCCGGGTCGTTGACCTCAGCGCGCCAGGCCCCGAGATTGCCCGGGTCGTCGTGAACCGCGACTACCCGCAGGACGAGATACGTACTGCTGCTCTCAGTGGTTAGAACCGGCTGCGACATGCGTCCTCCAAGATCGCGAAAGGGAGCGGCCGATCGCGTCCTGCGGCGGCCGTAGGGTGAGCGCCGTGCAGCCAGGTACCGAGAACGACGGCGATCCGCCGCGCGTGCTGTTCGGTCGACGGCTGCGCGAGCTCCGCGAGTCCGCAGGGCTGCGCCAGGTCGACGTCGGCACGCGCGCCGGCGTGAGTACGGCGTACGTCTCCGAGCTGGAACGCGGTGGCCGCGGTCCCACGCTCGACGTGATCTACGCACTCGCGCGCGCACTCGGCGTACCCGTTGCCCGGCTCTTCCCGGACCCCGACGACGACTGACCTCGTTACACTCACAGTTGAATAATGACGGTCGCGCAACCCCTACCGACACCCCGATCAGAAATTTGTGGAAGAACCTCACCCCGGCCAGCAGCCTGTGGATACACCTCCAGATCCTTCGATCCCCTGCCTCCGCCGCAGCCCCGTTGACCCACTCCTCTCCTCCTTCTGTCCTGACGAGGGAGTGGGACTAGGTCGGGGGCGCGAGGCGGTCCCGACCTAGTCCCACGACCGAGTCCCCCACGGCGCAAAGCCGCAGGTCAGCGGGGGTGCGGCGGAGGCTTCAAGATCTTTTAGGGGTGCCCCGCAGGGTGCCTCGAACCTCGGTGACCCTGCGAGGCACCCTGCGAGGCACCCTGCAAGGCATCCAAAGTCGACAGTTCAGAGCTCGCGCCGGCCGTTTCGAGACCGGCTGAGAGCGCCGCGGGCCGCGCGCTCGGCGGGCAGGCCGTGGCCTGCCCGCTTCACCTGACCGGAGGGGCCGCAGGGGCCCGCGGGTCAAGACCCGGCCGAAGGCCGGCCGCGAAGCGGCGCGAAGCGGTCTTGACGCGTGGGGGGGGCGGCCCCTCACCCTGCGCGGCCCGCGGCGCTCGACCGAGCACGCGGTTCTCTACTAGCCCTTGAGAAACACGACGCTCTCACGCAAGAACGCGCTGTCTACGCTTCGACGTCGCGGATACCGCGCGACCGCAATGCGCTGCACGCTTAGACCGGCGACCTCCGCAACCTGTGCAATTATGATATCCGCAGCCACGACAAATGCCGCTTCCCGTCCGCCGTGAGCCGAGTTTCCTACGACATATACCACATCTGCTCCTGGTCGAAGCGTCCGTCGCACGGCACGCAGAGTGCGGTACATGTCCACGGCGTAACCGCGAAACATCCGACGGCGACCTTCGAAGTAGCGATCCGCTGGAAGTGCGTCGACAACTGGATCGATGCAACCCGCCACGCGCCGATTCTCCTCCTCCGACAGCTCTGGCGCAGGCATCGGGTCAACTCGCAGAATGCTCGGGTGGCTGTAGGCCGTCCGCAGGCGCTGGCTTGTGAACTCCTCTCCAGACGTGATGAAACCAAGCAGCCAGTTTTCTAGTTTATATACTTCGGTGTAGTCAATGTTGTTCGGATATGGTGGCGAAAACAATGCAAGGTCACACGTCCAGTCTGGCGCAATATCGTCGAGCGTCCTCGCATCGCCGCGGTGTACGTCACCATCAACCGCGATACCGGTCGTCGGGAGGTCTGCCTCAATCTGCGCTACCTTCGCTCGCCACGCTTCAATCACGGGCGGCCGTGTCCGCTTCTCGCTATACCGCAATGTACGGCCGTCGCGTCGCAGGTTGCAAATTGGCTCAATGGTCGCCCCCAAAGCAACGCGCAGAAGCGCAACTGCCTCCGCCGCGGACCCTCGTCGCTCTGTTGCATCAATTGCAAGCCTGAGCCGAACGAGCTGGGCAACGTCGTCTCGCTCAAAGTAGTCGCTATTCTGAAACGTTGATAACGCCGGAAGCTCTACACTGTCCTGACTTGCAAGCGCACGTGAAGCTACTCGTTCTGCCACCTCGTTGAGCCGCTTTGGAGGATTACGGAGCGCCGCTATCTTCGCACTTGCGACTAAATGCAGAAAGCCGTTGCACTCGACCCCGGCGACATTAGCCGCAGTGAACGACCCGTCTCGAACCGCCGCTGCGGCCGACGCGGCAGTCGTCCCAGAACCCGCATACGGGTCCAAAACCCGCAACTCCTCTGCCTCTGCGAGCCCGAGATCCTTTAAGACCCGGGGCAGCAGCCGGTGCGAGAATGCCTCCTTGACATGGAACCATCGATGCACCGGTTCGTCAGTGTTCCCGGTCGGGACAACCAAATCGGCATAGTCTGGCGCTTCTTCAACCAAGAAAGGCGACTGGACGTCGCGGTAGTGGTCTTCCAGACTCGTCACGAGGCGTCCTCATTACGTTCGACATCTAATGCCCCCGTGGCTAATTGTTGGTTGCGCCATGCTTTTGCGTTGCGGAACAGATGCCAATGTCGAAGTTCAATGCCGACACGCGATGCTAGCGCCTCGACGGGCGCAAAGCACGCGGAGCCGGCGTAGTCATCGCGCATGTCGAAGCAGCACAGTGCAGCCGCGCGAGCCTTCGATTCGGTGCGGTATGCAGCGGCTTGCACCACCCCGTCCTCGATCGCCTGCGCCGTCCTCGCGGCCCCTACACGCCTCCCGGTGTGTGAGCGTGACCGCAGCACCTTCAGTTCAAGAATCGCGTGAGTGACGGTCGTTCCCACATCACCGACAACCGGCTCGTCGATGACGATGTCGATCCGACCCGCCGGGAGGGGCCTCTCAATATCGACATCGCACCAGGAGAACCGCCCCTGCAGCGCAATGAGCACAACACTCGCGAGAACCCGTTCGGCGTGCTCAACGGGCGTGCCCGTCCGTGCGTCAGCCCAGACTTTGAGATCGGTGGGATGCGTCGCGGGCGTCACCAGTCGCTTGCGATATACCCCCTCTACAACCCGAAGTATCTCATCGAGCGGGATCTGCGCATTAGCCGGATGAAGTCGGTCCCACTTGTCGGGGCGTGACAGTCCATCGGGATAGAAGCGAAGTTCAATCTCGTCTTCATCGTCCACAATGACGGCTGGAACAGAGCCAAGCCCTAGATCATCAGTAACGAACCTGAACAGATCGTCATCCGACTCGAACTCGCCGGGACACCAACGCGCGAGGCTACCGACGTGGTTCACGAACCAAATCCGTCCACCGAGTGGTTCGCGTGCTCGATCCAGCATCGTCACCCGCTTGCATGCGTCGGCGACAATATCGGGCACCTCAGCCGGGTACAACAAGAACACACTGAGTCCGCGGCTACCACGGGCCGCAGCGCCAGCTTCGCGTGCGCAATACTTGCCAACAAGTCGAGCCATCGCGGCCCGGAACCGATCCACGCGATCCAAGCCGGCATCGGATCCCACGCCGGCAAATTCGGAGGCGGTGGCGAGCAGCTCGGCATCGTCCCAACCCGTTGATCCGACACCTCTCTTCGTCGCGTTACTCACGTTCGAGCCTCATGAACAAGTGCCGGACGTAGAGATGGAGCATGGCCGCCGGCGAGACGGACGTCTCCTGGCCCGTCAGGGCGGCGAACCTCCGCGCAACGTCGGCCGTTGCGTTGCCCTGCTCGTCCGCCAGGTCGATGACACCCCCTTCGCCGACGACGGGGTCGCCATACGCGGCATCGACGCTTGTGGCGTCCGCGATCCCCTCCCGCCCTAGTGCCGACGCGGCAAATACAACTTCTCGTACGAACTCCAACTCGCGGGTGCGATTCTCGTATTGGCGGACCGCGTTAAGGATCGGGTCTGCATATTCTCGGTGCAACGAGAAACGCGCGTCGACCTGCCATTGAGCTCCCGCTTGGATGTAGGTCGCGCCGGCGACGGCAATCACACCAAGCCCCACGAGTTGATCGATGTCACGTTGCAGACTTGGAAAGTAGGGGCGCCGGCCCTTCAAGATCTGCGCGTCTACCAGCGGGAGACCCCACACGGGTGCTAGCGCATCAGACAGATAGGCAAGAGTGTGCAACTCCAGGGTTGCGAGCGGCGTCAGGCCGACCTCGTCAGCACCGTCGAGAAGTCCGATCACTCGCAGTTGGCGTTCAATGCCTAGGCGAAGCGGCGCAATACGTGTCTTCACGGGGAAGGAACCTGCTTCGCCGCCCTACGGCCGAACATGCGATCGAACAGATCCCGGTACTCATCGCGCAACTCTCGCAGCGCGGCAGTAGGCGTTGCGATCGTCAGCAGATCTACTACGCGTGGACTCTTGGGTGAAGTGATGCGGGCCGCTCGGAGCATCTCGGGGACAAGTTGGCCATCAACAAGGTTGGACGTGGTTACTAGCCTGTTGTTCATTCCGGTGTCCGCGAAGCGAACAAGGACTGCCGCCGCTCTATGCGCGAATACTGCATCAAGGGATGCTTCTGGTGCGTCAACAACCATTGAACCCGACGCCTCATAACCAGCAACGTCCATCAGTGCCATTCGGAACGCTAGGTCGACAAACTCTCGCTGACTCTCAGACACCTGGTCGGCCGAGGATCGTCGGACGGGGGTCGCGAAGTCCGACCCAGTCATTTCCAGCTCGAACGCCGGGAATTCGAATGTTCGCCCAGTTTGGCCGACAGTCGTCTTGTGCGGAGCCCAACGGAGCTCGCTCTGCTCGAACAGGAAGCCTTCAGCAAACCGCTTGAACACGGAGATTATTTTGTCGCGCTCTCGCGCGATCGTCGCAATATCGCGTCGCACTACTTGATCGAATTTGGTTCTTCGCTCGTCTAACTCGCGCTGCAGACCCGCCAGATGTGCGCGTAGGGTTGTCACTTGTTGCGACTGCGCCCGAAGCGTGCGCTCGTCTGGCGGTAGTTTGCGTATTAGTTCGTTTAGGGTCGCTCGATTAGTCGCGATCGAACTTCTTAAACGCTGGAGTTCCGTGAGGGCCGCGTCATATTCCTTCTCCGCTTGTTCCCGCTCCTCGGACGCAGCCTCTATCCGGATGTCAAGCGAATCAACTCTCGCTGCTTGCGCTGCGATCTTTTTCTCAGTTGCGCGTTGCTGAGGCGTTTGGTTCTGTACCGCCGAGTCGCACACCGCACACCGCGACGACCGGATCCGCTCCTCGATCTCGACAACAAAATCAGGCACTTCAGTGCCGCAGGTCTGACACACGCCTGTAGACAGCAAACGTCCGAACAGATATCTAAATGCCTCGTCATAGGAAGGAAACGCGGCTTCAATACGGCTCAACTGTAACGTTTCAAGCCGCCGGAATTCTGACTCCCTTTCCTGTTCGGCTGTCAACATTAAGAGGCGCGCCTGCTGTCGCGCCGCTTCGAGTGCCGGCAGTCGCTCTTCGAGGACAGACAGTTGGTTGTCGTCACGGGACAACGCCGCCTCGGTATCCTCGATCTGCCGCGGTACGTCGGTGCCGCGTGTCGCCTTAGCCTTACCGGTCCTTTCCTCCTTCTCCTCCTTGTTTAGTGCGTTTCGGAGATTCCTGACACGGCTATCCAGCTCTAGCACCTCGCGTTCGTGCCGAGCCCACGCTGATGCAACCTTTGTCGGTAAGAGAAGAAGCCGAAGAATCTGACGCTGCGCCGTTGGATCCCAGATGAGCGAATGACGGTCTTCGAAGTAGAAGACTAGGAATCGGAGGATGAGAATGAAGTCCCCAAAAGTAGGGAGCTCGGTTAGATCCAGGATTATGCGCTGATAGCTGTCCTCGGTGCCTTGGCGCGACCGACCGTTCACCTTGAGGTCGAGTAGAGTCAAATCGTGAAGCGAACGCGTTATCTCGACCTTGTCCGTGCCGAAGGACACCACGAGCGTCGCCTGCGCGTCGGCGGCGTCGTCATTTACTCGTGCCGCGAATATCCTTCGGTCCCAGCGTTGGAGGCGCGTCGCCTCAAGGCTTCTGCTACCGAGGGATGACGCTCCTGGAAGCCCCGGTATCTCATAAGGACCGGTCATCATTCGATAGATCATCGTTATGAGCGTGGACTTCCCGAGGCCATTGGCTCCGAGCACGAGCGTAAGACCGGGTTTGAACTCGACCCCGAGCCCAGCCCTGGCAGCGGTGCCCGGAAACATGCCGAAGCCATGCACGTCGAGGCGCTCCAAGATTGGGAAGCGGATCACGACGTTCTGCCTAGAGCGGCGCGCGAGCCGTCCGCGATACTGACACATGTGGCTTGCCGGCACATCTGTAGCCGCAGGCGCGAGGGCACCTCGTGCAACTGTTCCCCCTGACGGGTGGCGCTCGGACGTGGTCGATCAATTCTGACATCTTGGTGGCCAGCGGACGGGGACCGCGAGCGGCTCGATACTCGCGTTTCGCTTCGTCGTGCGAGTGACGCTCTGAGGCGATGCGCCCAGGTCAGAGCAGCACAGCCCGCTCTGTGACCCGGCGGCAGATCTCCTCCCACGTAGGGGGCTGGGCCGGCCCGAAGTAGAGATCGGGGATCGTTGCCTCGTATGCGGCGCGTAGCCGACGCGACGCGTCGCTCGTGACGTCGAACGCGAGACTTGATCCGAAACCATCCGGAGGGCGGACGCTGACGGCCTCCTCGCGACCGAAGTAGGTGCGGTCAATGTCCTCGATGCTGGCGATGACCTGCTCGAACTCCTCACGGTCGCTCAGCAGATCCAGCACGCGGCTGTCGCCGAGGAGTTGGAAGACGTCATAGAAGTGACGACCGCTGCGGCGGTCGGGACGTCGCGCACTGTCGGCCGCGAGTTGCTGCCCGACCGCATTGATGTGGACCAGCTTCTCCAGCAGCGTGCGTCCGGGATGCAGCACCACCACCTCGAAGGGTTCGAGATCTGCGAACTCACGAAGATCCGTGCCGGCCGCGGCGAGGACGTCCCCAAGTAGACAGCCGACTGCAGCCGACTCGTTCGGATGGTGGCCGCCCCTAACTCCCATCTCTAGCAAGACGCTCGTCTGGATCAGCGCAGTCGGCTCCCGTGTGGCGGGATAGGTGACGCTGTACGAGCGGTGCCGACCGGTCTCGGAGCCGCCGACCGGCGATGCCGCGCCACCGACGCCGGCCGCGGCCGCGGCGCCCATCGCCTTCATGAGTTTGTCCGTCGTGCCGCGACCGCGGTCGCCCGCGATGACGAGCACGTCGATGTCCTCGGAGAACCGCTCCACGATTCGGTACGCCTTCGACAGGCTCGTGCCGCCCTTGAAGATGAAGTCGTTCCGAAAGTCCTGCGCCAGCACACGGAGGACTTCGCTGACCCAGTAGTCCTTCTCAACTGCCGTCGCGCTGATCCCGAGGCGCTCGGCAGCAGCGTCGAGGGTGGGGGCGAACTCGTCCGAGTCACGGAACAGAGGCATGGATCAACCCGCCAACGAGTGGTCGTTGCGAACCGAACCGCTCCGCGCGGGCGGCACCGAGTTGGCGACAGCCCATCGACCCAAGGCGAGTAGTTGCCGCAGCCGCTCGCGAACGCGCGGCGGCTCAGTCACGGCCGCGCGGACCAGCCGATCGAAGCGAAGCACACCGGCATCCGCGAGACGAGCGATCCGATCGACGGCTTCGGCAGACGGCACTTCGACCAGGCCTTCCCAATCGCGGAGCACTTCGAGGAGTGCGACCTCAGCAGCACGGAGCCGCTCATCACGGCGCTTCACGCTAGCGGCACGACTGACAACGTTGACGGACCCCGAGTTGCGCGGTGCGCGCCCTGGCACGGCGATCGTCTCCCACCGTGGCACTTGCGTCGACAGGCCAAGCAGCAGCGCCGCGCTCCAGCCAGCGGGTCCGATGCCGGGACCGCCGACGATCTCCTCCGCAAGGCGAGCCGCCGGCGGTGGAGCCATGCCGAGCCGGGTGGGTGTTCCCCGCCAGTAGAGCCCTCGCCTCACCCGACGAAGCTCTCCGGCGCGAGCAAGGCGGGACAGTGCCTGCGCGACCGCGTCCGGAGAACCGTCGAAGTCCTCCGGACGCCAGAACCGGTCGCGCGAGCGGACGACCCGCTTACGCACCTCCGGCGCGACGCTGCTGACACTCATGGCTGACAGAGTACTTGGTGTGGCAGTAACTCGCTACGCAAAGTTGACACCGCCGTGGCAGCAGTCGCCACACGCGTCGGCCACTTTGCACAGCGCAGGCAAAGTGGCCTTCCGGCGCAATCTCGGGTCCGCCCGGACGTGGGGCGAGGCAGGCCGCGCGGCCGGGGCCATACCTCGCGTGTTCCGCGGATCGGCCCGAACGCGGAACGACCTCATCCCCTTGGCCGGCGGCGTACGCAGCGGCCAGCTTCGGTGCTCGTTCGTCGGTTCGCCGGAAAGTTGTGGGCCAAATGTGGGCCAAGGGCGCCTCGCGGCTAGCCGCGGGCACGACGACAGGGCCCCTGACCTGCGGTTTTGTCCACAACTTGGCCGTGGCGGCTTGACCGGGGCTAGGTTAGGAACTGGATGTGCCCGACTTTCGGCCGGCTCGGCGTTCGCACGGTCAGAGGCTAGACCGACGGGTGAACGTCAGGTGCGTTACGCCGCTCGGGGACGAGACCGCTTCGATGTCGTAGCGCTCCTCGACAGCCTCGATGCCGTCCCACAGGCGTACGCCGCGGCCGAGCAGGATCGGCACCTGAACGACGTGCAGCGTGTCGACGAGGCCGGCGGCGAGGAAGTCGCGGACGACCGTCGGGCCCCCGCCGAGGCGTACGTCGAGGTCGCCGGCCACCTCACGAGCCAAAGCGACAGCCTCCTGCGGGCTCGCGTCCACGAAATGGAAGACAGTCCCGCCCTCCATCTCGATGGACGGCCGCGGGTGGTGCGTGAGCACGAAGACCGGCGTGTGGAACGGCGGGTTCGGCCCCCACCAGCCGCGCCACTCGTCCTCGGTGCCGACGTCGGTCCACGGCCCGGTCTGCGTGCCGAACTTGCCCCGGCCCATGATCTCGGCGCCGATGCCGGCACCGTGCCGCTCGGCGAACGCGTGGTCGACGCCGGTCGTGCCGCCGGTCTCCCCGACCATCGAGCGCCAGTACCGGGTCGCGAACATCCACTCGTGCAGCCGTTCGCCGGCGTGCCCGAACGGAGCGTCCGGCGTGATGCCGTCGCCCGTTCCGAAGCCGTCGAGCGAGATCGAGAAGTTGTGCACACTTAGCTGGGACACCCGCCGAGTCTCCACCACGGCGGCCGCAGGCGTGCACCCGCTAGCCTGTCGCGCTGTGCCGCAGACGACCCCTACGTCCGAACGTCTCCGCCGGACCGCGCAGCGCGTGAAGCGCGTCTCCCGGCGGCTGCCCGACATGGCGCGCGCGGTACGCGATGCAGCCCACGGCTGGGAGCCCGGGCCGCCGGAGCTCGGCGGCGTGCATTTGCCGCCGGACGGCGACGCGATCACGCCGCCGTTCACGCTGCGGCCCGGCATCGACCGCGAGCAGTTCGCGAAGGAGGTCGCGGCGCGCGACTGGTTCCACTCGTTCGACTTCGGCGGCGGGATCGTCGCCGACGGCGTCGACAAGAGCCACTGGAAGACGCAGTTCATGGGGCTGCCCGACTCGTTCGCCGGGATGCGCGTGCTCGACATCGGCGCGTACGACGGCCACTACGCCTTCGAGGCCGCGCGCCGCGGCGCCGCCGAGGTCGTGGCCGCGGACCACTTCGTGTGGACCTGGCCTGGCTGTACGGCGCGCGACAACTTCGAGTTCGTCCGCGACGCGCTGGGCCTCGCCGACGTCGTGAAGGACGTCGTCGTACGCGTCGAGGACATGACGCCGGACAACGTCGGCGGCGAGTTCGACCTGGTGCTCTTCCTCGGCGTGCTCTACCACGCGCCGGACCCGCTCGGGTACCTGAAGCGGGTGCGCTCGGTCACCGCCCCTGGCGGTCGCGCGGTGGTGGAGACGGTGGTCGACCTACTCGACGTACCGCGCCCCGCGATGGCGTACTACCCGGGCGCCTACCTGAACGAGGACGCGAGCAACCACGTCGGCCCGAACCTGCTCGGGCTCCAGGGGCTGCTCACCGACGCCGGGTTCAGCCGCGTCGACGAACCGTTCCTCTGGCGCTACCACGAAATCGAGTCGACGAGCGGACGGCCGCTGCCGCCAGGCCCGCCGAAGAGCGGCCGGGCGGTGGTCACGGCCTACGCCTAGCCGGAAAACTCGCCGTAGCGCCGGTACCGCACGCTCCATTATCCTCGGTCCCCAAACGGGGAACGGGGCATCTCTGCGACGACGAGCGCGCCTTCGGCGCGTGAGGTCGCGCGACGTCGAGAAGCCTGCCGGGGATCCGTCCACACAGCCCCAGGAGGCTCAGTGAGCATCACGGTCGACCCGGCGAGCATCCGCGCGTACGGCGCTGCCGCACAGGAGATCTTCGGAAGGATCCGCAGCGACCTCGAGGGCCTCGTCAACGACGTCGTCAACGTCAACTACACGGGTGAGAACGCCGTCGGGTTCAAGACCGACTGCGGCACGCTCGCGGCGGACTTCGCGACGGCGCTGACGAAGGACCTGCGCGCGATCGCCGACGCGGTGCAGGCGTCCACGACGAACATCATGCAGTCGCTGGGCGGCGTGCCTCTGACCATCGAGTTCAACGGCGGCACGGTCAACGTCCCGCCCGTCCCGCCGGGCGACGGCACGTACTCCGCGGACCCGAGCGGGCTGGAGTCGCTGAAGGGAACGGCCAGGACGCGGTTCGGCTCGATCAACGAGCAGCTCAACACCCACCTCAACCGGCTCTCGTCGACCGCGTGGACGGGCAACGCCAAGGACCAGGCGGTCCAGGCGGTGACGTCGTTCACCAACAGCGCGCGGGCGAAGGTGGACGAGGCGACCCGAACGCTGACCGGGTACATCGACCGTCAGGTCGAGTCGCTGCGCACCGCCGACAAGTAACGCGCGCTTCTGCCCATGGAGCTCCTCCTCCGAGTCGAGCCACGCGCGGACGGCGCGACGCCACGGGCCGTCGCCGTCACGCTCGAGCCGTCGCACACGGTGGCGGCGCTCGCGGACGCGCTCGCCGCGTTCTGCGGTCTGACCGAGCGGGGGCTGTCGCTGGTCCGCGCCGCGACGGGCGAACGCCTGCCCGCCGACGCGACGGTGGCCGGCGCGGGGCTGCTGTCGGGTGAGGCGCTCGTCCTCGGCGGTGAGGGCCGCACGGTGGCGCAGGCCGCCACGGAGCCCCGGGGCGTACGGCTCGCCGTCGTCGGCGGGCGTTCCGCCGGCTACGCGCGAGTCCTCAGCCCCGGCACGTACACGCTGGGCCGCAACGAAAGAGACGACCCTGGTCACGTCACGGTCGCCGACGACACGGTCGGCACCGACCAGTTGACGCTGCGCATCAGCAACGACCTCTCGGTGTTCGTCACCGAGAAGCCCGACGCCGTCAACAAGGCCACCGTCAACGGCCGCACGGTGCGCGGACCGTTCTCCGTGGGCCCCGACGACATCGTGCGCATGGGCGCCGCGTCGATCGCGCTGAAGCCGGTCGGGCCTACGGTCCGCCGGCAGCAGGACATGCTCGGGCAGGTGCCGTTCCACCGCACGCCACGCCGTCCGCGGCAACCGGTGGAGCGTACGTTCGCCGCGCTGGGCGACGTGCCGACCACGCCCGAGCGGAGCCGGTTCTCGTACCTCACCGCGCTGCTCCCGCTCGGCGGCGGCATCGTCCTCGCGCTCGCGATGCGCGAGCCGCGGCTGCTGGTGTTCACGCTGCTCGCGCCCCTGGCCGCCATCGCGAACTACGTGGAGCACAAGCGCGAGCGCGGGCGTAAGCACGACGCCGCGGTCGAGCGCTTCCGCGGCCGGCTCGCGGCGCGGGCGGACGAGATCAGGGCCGCGCTCGACGACGAACGCTCCCGCCGGCTCGACAGCGCACCCGACGTCGCCGACCTGCGGCTGCGCGCCGAACAACGCAGCAAGGACCTGTGGCATCGAGGCCGCGACCTCGTCGAGTTCCTCGACCTCCGGATCGGCGTCGGCACCGTCACCCCGCTGCTGCGCATCGAGCCCGAACGCGGCGGCGACGACGCGTTGCGCGACGAGGTCGACGCGGTCAACGCGAAGGCCGTTGCGCTGTACGACGTCCCCGTCGGGCTGCCGTTCGCCGAGCTCGGGGTCGTCGGCGTGCACGGCGAGTCCTCGGTCGTCGCCGGTCTCGCCGGCGCGCTGCTGGTCCAGGCCGTGTGCCTGCACAGCCCGGAGGACCTGGTCGTCGCGGCCGCGGTGGGCGACGAGTCGCGCATCTCCGACTGGCTGAAGTGGACGCCGCACACCCGGTCGACGGGCTCGCCGATCGCGGGGCCGCACGTCGTACGCGACAAGGCAGGCGCCGACCTGCTGCTGCGCGCCGTGCTCGACGTCGCGGAGTTCCGCGCCGGGTCCGGGGGACACGGCGTCGACCGGCGGTGGCCGTGGATCCTCCTCACGCTGGACCGCGCGCTCGAGCCCGACGCCGCGCTCGTCGCGCAGGTCCTCGACCACAGCCCGGCGGCGGGGATCTCCGTTCTCTGGGTCAGCGACTCGCCCGACCGGATCCCCCCGCAGGCGCGCGCCGTCGTCGCGTGCGCACCCGCCCGTACGGGCGAGCTCTCGCGCGTGTGGTTCACGGACCCGGACCAGGCGGAACGCACGTTCGACGCGGAGGGCGTCGGGGCCGACGTTCCGGACGCCGTGGCGCGGGCGCTGGCGCCGCTGCGTGACGCCTCGGCGTCGAGCACCACGACCGCCATCCCGCGCGTGGTGCCGCTGTTCACCGCGCTCGGCGTGGACGACGTGACGACCGCGTGGATCGAGCAGGAGTGGGCCAAGGACAGGGGGTACGTCCTCGAGTCGACGGTCGGCCTCGCCGCCAGCAGCCCGCTCCGGCTCGACCTCGTCGACCACGGTCCGCACGGGCTGATCGGCGGCACCAGCGGGTCGGGCAAGAGCGAGCTGCTGCAGTCGCTCGTCGCCGGCCTGGTGGCGAGCCACTCGCCGGACGAGCTGACGCTGCTGTTCATCGACTTCAAGGGCGGGTCCGCGAGTGAGGTGTTCAAGGACCTGCCGCACGTCGTCGGCCGCGTGACGGACCTCGACGAGGCGCTCGCGCTGCGCGCGCAGACGTCGATCCGCGCGGAGCTGCGGCACCGCGTCAGCGGGTTCGCCGGCAAGGCGAAGGACCTGCGCGAGATGCGCGAGAAGTTCCCCGATGAGGCGCCGCCCTCGCTCGTCATCGTGGTCGACGAGTTCGCGACGCTGGTCAAGGAGCTGCCGGACTTCGTCGCGGGCCTCGTCGACATCGCGCAACGCGGCCGCAGCTACGGCGTGCACCTGATCCTCGCCACGCAGCGCCCGTCCGCGGCCGTCGACGAGAACATCCTCGCCAACACCAACCTGCGGATCTCCCTCCGCATGCTCGACAGCGCGGAGTCGGTCAGCGTCATCTCCTCGCCGGAGGCCGCCGAGATCCCGGTGCCCCTGAAGGGCCGTGCGCTCGCCCGGATGGGCCCCGGTCAGCTCGTGGAGTTCCAGTCGGCGTACTCCGGCGCGCCCCTCGTGCTGGGCGGCGGGCCACCGCCGATCGAGGTCGCGTCGTTCGACGGGCTGCCCGGAGCCGCGCCGGCGCGCGCGACCGTCGCGACGAGCGGCCGTACGCAGCTCGACCGGCTCATCGAGGCCGTCGAGGGGACGCAGCGGCCGCGCGCCGCGCAGATCTGGAACGACCTCCTGCCGTCGTTCCAGCCGCTGTCCGACGTCCGCGCCGAGCGGGGCCGCAGGGGCGACGCGCTCGTACCCGGTCGCACGATCGCGATCGGCAAGCTCGACGACCCGGCCGGCCGCTCGCAGCACCCTGCCGTCGTCGACCTCGAGAGCACGGGCGGGCTGCTGGTGTTCGGCAGCGGCGGGTCCGGCAAGACGACCCTCCTCCGTACGGTGGCGGTCAGCGCGGCGCTGGACGACTCCGCTCTCGGCGGCGGGCACCTCGCGGTGTTCGCCATCGACTTCGCGTCGGGGGAGCTGCGCGGCCTCGCGTCGCTGCCGCAGTGCGCGGAGGTCGCGACCTCCGCCGACCTCGAGGCGACGACGCGGATCCTGGCCCTGCTCGACGCGGAGATCGAACGGCGGAAGGGCGTCGCGGCGCACGGCGCGGGCGACGCCGCGGAACGCCACGAGCGCGTGCTGCTCCTGGTCGACGGCTACGCCAGCCTCGTCGAGGCTCTCGTCGCCTCGCCCGGCGGGCAGGAGCAGAGCACCGACCAGTGGCTCGCGGTGTTCCACCGGATCGTCCTCGAAGGGCGTCAGGTCGGCGTCCACGCCGTCATGGCGGCCGACCGCGCGGCGTCCGTCAGGAACAGCGTGCTCGCCGCCGTGACGAGCCGCCTGGTCCTGCGGCAGGCCGACGACAACGAGGCGCGCGAGCTCGGGGCGCCGTCCACGCGTTCGCTCCGCCCGGGAGGCGGCTACCTCGCCGGCCTGCGCATCCAGGTCGCGACGATCGCGGCGAAGGAGGGCGAGAGCGACGCGATGGCGCTGTCCGCGATGGCGCCGACGATCAACGGCTCCGTCCCCGCGAGGCTCACGACCCGCAAGCTCCCGTCCGACCTGGGTCTGGTCACCCGCACGGCCACCGGGCTCCGGGGTGTCCTCGGCATCGCGGACCTGACGGATGCCGCCGTCGAGTTCGACCTGACGTACTCGCACCTGTTCGTCTACGGCGCTCCCAGGTCGGGACGGTCGACGGCACTGCTCACGATCGGGCACCAGCTCGTCGCCGCGGGGGTCGACGTCTTCGCCACGGGGCCCGACGACTCCCTGCTGACGCATCTGACCGGGGCCACGACCGGGTGGGGTGTCGACGGCGCGGTCGACGTGCTCGGCAAGCTGGACGGGTCGCTCGCGCACCCGAAGGCCGTGAGCCCCCGCGTCCTGCTGTTCGACGACGTGGACCTCATGGACGACAGCCGGCTCTACCCGTTCTTCGACCCGCTGCTGGCGCACCGCGCCGTACGCATCGTCGCGTCCGTCGCGGGCGTGACGAACCTGTTCATGAACAAGCTCGTACAGGAGCTGCCGAAGAAGTCGCGGCAGATCCTCTTCCTGCAGCCGGGCAGCGCGCGCGAGGTGTCCGACCTGGTCGGCGTCCGGCTCCCGCTGCTGCGCCTGGGCCTCGAGATGCCCCGGGGGCGCGGCATGTTCGTGGCCAACCGCGTGCCGGTCGTCGCGCAGGTCTGCGACCCGCTGTACGACGCGGGAGAGGCCGGCGATGGTCTCCGGTAACCGGCAGCGCGTGCGCTTCGACTTCGAGGGCAGTCTCGCGCTGGCCCGAAGGCTCTGGGCGCTGGCCGACGAGCTGGAGAGCGCGCGCACCCGCCGCGCGGCCGACGCCGACGCCGCGCGCCACGAGTGGCGCGGCAGGTACGCCGACGAGTTCAACCGGCGGATGGCCGACGAGGCCACGGGGTTCGTCAACGTCGTCCACGGGCTGCGCGAGGAGGCCCGCGGCTGGGCGGCCTCGTGGAAGCGGGCGATGGACGAGCAGAACCGCCGCAACCGCGCCCGCCAGGTCGACGCCGTACGCGCGGACCGCGGCTGGTTCGAGCGCAACGTCGCCGACCGCTTCACCGGTGACCACTCCGACGACGAGGTGCCGGAGGCTCCGGAGGCGGACGTGCCGCAGCCTCCGTACTTCACGGCGACGCAGCGCGAGGTGACGTACTAGTGCCCCATCCGGCAACGTTCGCCCTGCTGCGCGACGCCCAGACGGCGATCGGCTGCGTTCTCGTCGGCCCCGATAGCGCTGCTATCGGGCCCTCCTCGGCCTTGCCGCTCATCCGCCTGACCGCCGCTCGCGACGGCCGACGTTGCCGGATGGGGCACCCATGGGCGTGACCTCGGCGAGCCCGGACGACCTGGCGCGGTTCGTGAGCGGCGGCGCGCGCCTGTCCGGCGCGGTGGAGTCGGGCTACAGCGGAGCCGCCACCGCCTCGGCGGTGGTCCGCGGCGCCTCCCCCGACTACTACACGACCACCAACGCGGTCGAACGCTGCGGCGCGCTGCTGCAGGCGCTCCGTACCAACGACAGGTTCGTCCAGGTCGTGCACGACGCGCTGGTCGACGCCGACAGGTACGACGGCTCGCCCACCGTGCGCGACAGCGCCATCGAGAGCGCGCTCGCCTCCCACGGGCTGCTCGGCCGGCCGGCCGTCGTCGAGGTCGAGAAGATGTCGTTGTACGGCATCGCGCCGACGTCCGGCTTCGTCGACGACCCGATCTGCGCGGCCAACGGCAACTTCGTGCACGGCGACGAGGACGTCACGCTGCCGGGCTACGCGGGCTGCCTGTCGGTCGTCCGCATGTACAACTCGCTCGCCCACGACCAGCGCGGCGCGTTCGGCTGGGGCTGGTCGTCGGTGCTCGACCGGCGGGTGACGGCGGACGAAGCGACAGCCCGCGTCTCCCTCGCGGACGGGGCCGTCGTGACGTTCCACGAGGTGGCCGACGGCGAGTACGAGCGCGACGTGCGCCGCGGGCTGACGCTCTCGCGTACCGGTGAGGGCTGGACGCTGCGCCAGGGTCACACGGAGTCGTGGGAGTTCGACGAGGCGGGCGAGCTCGTCGCGTTCGCGTCGGGCATGGCGGTCGCGCGGGTCGAGCGCGACGGCTCCGGCGTGCGCATCACCGAGGAACGGTCGGGACGCTGGGTCGCGTACGAGCTAGCCGGGGACCTCGTCACCCAGGTCACGACGAGCGACGGCAGGACGTGCGAGTACGAGTACGCCGCCGGTCACCTCGTCGGCGTGAGCCGGGCGATCGGCGGGGTGACGTACCGCGTCGAGGACGGCTTCGTCACGGTCGTCGAGGACGCCGACGGCGTGGCACTCTGCCGCAACACGTACGACCCCGAGGGCCGCGTCCTCAGCCAGGTGACGCCGCACGGACGCACGACGACGTACGAGTACGGCGAGCTGGGCACGACGCGCATCGGCGACACCGCCGACGGCCCCGTCAACGTCATGGTCCACGACCGCCGCGGCAACGTCACCGCCGTCATCGACGGCGACGGCAACGCGATGCGCCTCGACTACGACGCCGACGGCCACGTGACGCGGCTCGTCGACCGGACGGGCGCGGAGACGCGGTACGCGTACGACGCGGAGGGCCTGCTCACCGAGCGGACCGACCCGGACGACCTGGCGCACCGGTGGGAGTGGGACGAGCTCGGTCGCCTCGTCAGGGAGGTGGACCGCGCGGGCAGCGAGACGACGTACTCGTACGACGGGTCGCGGCGCGTCCCCGCCGTCGTGGTCGAGCCAGGCGGCGCCACCGTCCGTACGACGTACGACGACCGCGAGCTGCCGGTGGAGGTCGTCGACCCCGACGGCGTGACGACGGCGTTCGAGTGGGACCGCGACGGGCAGCTGACCGCCATCGTGGACGGAGCCGGCGCCCGCACGTCGTTCGCGCACGACGAGCGAGGCCGGCTCGTCGAGGCCGCCAACGCCTCCGGTGACGTGGCGCGCTTCGTGCTCGACGACGCGGGGCGCGTCGTCGAGACGCACACCGCGGCCGGCGTCGAGACGTACGAGTACACGCCCGGCGGTCGCGTCGTCTCCGGCACCGTCCCCGGCGGTGCGGCCTGGAGCGCGGCGTACGACGCCGCTGGCGAGGTGGCCCGGCTGGTCGACCCCGCGGGGGGCGTCCTCGCCCTGACGCGGGACACCGCGGGCAACGTCACGACGTTCACCGCGCCCGACGGCACGGCGTACGGCCACGTCTACGACGCGGTGGGGCGGCTCGTCGAGGCCGTCGACGCCGCGGGCAACGCGACGCGGCTGACGTACGACGCGGAGGGCCGCAGCGTCGCGGTCGTCGACGCGAGCGGGCGGGAGTGGCGCCGCGGCGTCGACCCGTTCGGCCGCACGACGACGCTCACCGGCCCCGACGGCGCCACCGTCACGCGCACCTACCACCCGAACGGCGAGCTCGCCTCGACCACCGACGCCGACGGGCGCACGTGGGAGTTCCGTGTCGACGAGGCGGGCCGGCTCGTCGCCGCGACCGACCCCGCCGGTGCGACCGCGACGTTCGACCACACGCCCGCGGGCCGCCTCCTCCGCGAGCGCTCGCCGATGGGCCGCGTCGTGACGTACGCGTACGACGAGGCGGGCCGCCCGGCGTCGGTGACCGCGCCCGACGGGACGGTCGTGCCGTACACCGACCGCCGTGAGACAGGGCGCCCGGCGGCGGCGTTCGACTGGGACCCGCGCGGGCTGCTCTCCCGCGCGACGGACCCCGCGGGAGTCGCCACCGACTTCGGCTACGACGTCCGCGGCAGGCTGAAGGAGCAGGTCACGGGCGGCGCCGTACGGCGCTTCGGCTACGACGCCACCGGCTGGGTCGACTCGGTCACGGACCCGCTCGGCAACGTCACCTCGATGCTCAACGACGCCGTCGGCCGCGTGCTCGAGGTGCGGCTGCCCGACGGCCGCGAGCTGCGTTACGAGCGCACCGCGGCCGGCGCGCCCGAGGCGCTGTTCGCGGCGGACGGCACCGAGCTTGTGCGGATGGCGTACGACCGTGCCGGGCGCGTCGCCGCGTCGGGCCCGACCCGGCTCGACCGCGACGAGGCGGGGCGGGTGGTCGGCGTCACCGCCGCTGCCGGCGCGGTGCGCTACGGGCGCGACCTCGACGGCAACGTCGTGACCCGCACCGACGAGACAGGCTTCGTCGTGGAGTGGCTGCGCGGCGACTCCGGGGCGCTCGTGGAGTTCGGCACGCCGGCCGGCCGCGTGGGTCTGCCGGGCCCGAGCACCGCCGACCGCGACGACGCAGGTCGGGTGGTGGCCGACGAGCTCGGGCGCGTCTACCGCTACGACGACGCGGGCCGCCTCGCCGAGTCCGTCACGCCCGGCGGGACGAGGACGGCGTACGAGTACGGACCGTTCGGCCTGCTCGCGGCGGAGACAGGCGACACGGGGACGAGGCGTTACGACTACGACGTCGCGGGCCGCCTCGTGCGGCGGGTCGCCGACGGCGCGGAGACCACGTACTACTACGACGCGGCGGGCCGGCGCGTGGCCGCCGGCGGGTCCGACGGCGTACGGGTGCGCTACGCCTGGGACGACCTCGACCGGCTGGTCCGCATCGACACGACGGCCGCCGACGGTACGGAGCGGACGCAGCGGATCACGTACGACGGGTTCGACCGCCCCGTCGTCGTGGACGGCGTCGACATCGGCTGGGACCTCACCGGCAAGCCGGTGCGCGTCGGCGACGAGCGCTACCTGCGTTACGGCGGCCAGGTCCGCCTCGCCACCGCGGACGGCGAGTGGAGCACGAACGTCCCCGACGACCCGTGGGGCGACGACGGCCGTGGCGGCGTACGGATCGGTTATCGCGGAGAGCTCGCGCTCGACGGCCTCGTGCTGATGGGCGCGCGGGTGTACGACACCGAGGCCCGCTGCTTCCTCTCCCCCGACCCCGCGGAGCCGGTGCCGGGCGCGCTGACGTTCGCGGGTCCGTACAGCTACGCGTGGAACGACCCGGTCAACTTCGTCGACCCGTCCGGCCTCCGCCCGCTGTCGGACACCGAGTACGCCGAGATCCGCCGCCGCCAGGAGCAGGGTGTCTTCGAGAAAGCCTGGGAGTCCATGGTCGAGGACCCCTGGGGCACCCTCGCCATGGTCGGCGTCGTGGCACTGGGCGTCGGGCTGGTCGTGTTCGCCGGACCGGTCCTCGCCGCCGCGGGCACGGGCATCCTGCTGGCATCCGGTGTCAGTGCGGGACTCGGCCTCGTCACCGGAAGCTTCAACCCGCGCAGCGTCGCGCTGAACGGCATCGTCGGCGGTTTCGTTCCCGGCGGAGGTCTGGTGCGGACGGCCGCGACGGGTCTGGGGATCGGCGCCGGCTACAGCGTCCTCGACCAGGTCGTCGTCCAGGGCAAGGGCCTCGACGAGATCGACCTCGTCGCCGTGGGCAGAGATTCCGTGATCTCCGGCGTGTCGTTCGGTGTGGCCAAGAAGTTCTTCAGCAGCGCCCCGCGCACGCGGAACGTGCCACCGAGAGAAGCGAGCATCCCGGTCGGAAGGCGGGGGTCCCCTATGAACGTACCTCGCGGCACGAACGCTCCCGCTGTCATAAACGGACGACTGTACGGGGGTCACGCTCTCGATGAAATGATGAGCGAGGGCATCGTGCCATCAGTCGTCGACGACGCGATTGCGAACGGCATTCCCAGCACTGGGAAGAGCGGACGTGTCGGCTACTACAGTCAGGACAACCACATCACGGTGGTCACGGAGAACGGAAAGGTCATCACCGTGTCCTCGGGTAGGCTGAAGATCAAATGACAGCGGAGCCCAGCAGCGCGTTGACAGATGGAATGCGCGACCAGATCGAGTCGTACAGGGCGGGGGGGATGTCGCTCAACGCCCTGGCGTGGGAGTTGAAGAGTCGCATTGCGACCCTCTCGCAAACGGCCGATCCTGAGTGGGTCGATGAACTAAAATCTACGTGGAATCAACTCGAGTATATCAACGCAATCTGGATCGAAAGCGGCCGCGAGTCGCTCACACTGAGCGAACAAAACGACATAGACGAGATTCTCGGCGAGTTCTGCGCCATGCTGACTCCGTACTGACCGTGCCGCGACCGGGATGCGAAGGAGGTCCGTGACCGAGCCCGACCGTCCCGAGATTCCCGGTGTCGAACGGCTCGAGCTCATCGGGCGCGGCGGGTACGGCACCGTCTGGCGCGGCGTCCAGCCGGCGGAGCAGCGCGTCGTCGCCGTGAAGATCCTGGCGGCTCGCGCCAAGGGGGAGAGCCGCCGCGCGTTCGAGGCCGAGACCAGGGCCATCCGCGACCTGCAGCCGCACCGCCACGTGGTCGAGCTCTACGACGCGGGAACGACGCGAGACGGCGAGCCGTACCTCGTCATGGAGCTCTGCGAACGCTCGTACGGCGCCGTCCTGACCGAACGCCTCGTCCACGGGGAGAGCCCGTTCGCCGCCGCGGAGGTCGCCGAGGTCGGCCGCAAGGTCGCGGACGCGCTGGCCACGGTCCACGCGCTCGGCATCGTCCACGGTGACGTGACGCCCGACAACGTCCTCCGCACGGTGGACGGGGAGCCCGTGCTGGCGGACTTCGGGCAGGCGGTCCGCCAGTCGGACCGCGAGCGCAAGGTCAGCGGCCTCAACCTCTCGCACGTCGCACCCGAGGTCATCCGCACCGCGCGCGCGGAACCGGCGTCCGACGTCTACGGCCTGGGCTCGACGCTGTACACGCTCCTCACCGGCCATCCGCCGTTCCCGTTCCGGGCGGGAGACAGCGCCGTACGGCATCAGCATCGGATCCTCAACGAGACCCCGGCGCCGCTGCCGGAGGCACACGTGCCTGCGGTGCTCGCCGACGCGATCGACGCGATGCTCCGCAAGGACCCGGGCACCCGCCCCGACGCCTCCTGGGTGCGCGACGCGCTCGACACGGACCTGGGGAACATCGCTCCGGTGCCGCCGCCGAGAACGATGACCGTGCCGCACGACGGCGCGATCGAGGTCGACCGCGAGGTGGAGGACGACGGCGCGCCACCCGCGCCGCCGGCTGAGCCGCCGCCGCGTCGGTGGCCGGTCGCTGTGGGCATCGTCACGGGCCTCGCGGTGGCCGCGGCGCTCGTCACTGTCGCGGTGCGATCGGGTACGCCCGAGCCTGTGGCGAACCCCACCGCGTCGGTGGCGACGACGCCCGTGCCGACGACGGTGGCCGCGTCGCCGTCGTTGCGGGGGGCGTTCTACCTCTCGGTGAAGGACAACGGACGGACGGCCGAGCTGAGCTGGACGCCGTACCGCGGGGCGACGTACTACCTGCCCGGCCGGCTGCGGACCGCGCCGCGCCGCGGCGGCGACTCCGACCCGCTCGGCCCGGTACGCGCGCCGAGGACGAACGCCGTCATCCCCATCGACCCGGCCGCGAAGTACTGCTTCCAGGTGGCGGCGTTCGGCCGCGCCGGCGGCGATCCGCCCCGTTCCAACGTCGTCGCCATCCGTGGGGCGAGGTGCCCCGCCGAGGTCTAGTAGCGCTTCGGGGCGCGAATTGCGCTTTTTCCCCGCACGGGCCGCAACCCGGTTGCGTACGTGACCGGCCTGCTAGCGGGCGAACAGGCTGCGCGGGTCGAACGCCGCCGTCGCCGCCCGCGCCGTGGACGCCCGCCGGAGGCGCCGCGCGACGGCGTCGGCGGAACGCCACGCCGTCGCGACGTGCTCGTCGCGCAGGTACCCGCCGGACCACAGCGCCAGGTCGACGCAGCCGGCGATGGTCCGCAGGTCGTCGCCACAGTCGCGCAGCCCGTCGGCGGGAAGGTCGGCGAGGTCGTACGCCGTGGCGCCGCGCGGCACGCCGACACCGTGGTCCCTGAGCCGGTCGCGTGCCTCCAGCCACGCTCCGACCACCGCGCGGCCGGGGTCGCCGGCACCGCGACGGCGCCGCCGGCGTACGGCCTTCGCGACCGGCACCGAGATCGGCACGGCGAGCGCGAGCCCCGCGACCGCCCACACCGCAACGGGCGCGCCCGAGCGGTCCGGTTGTGGCGCCTGCCCCTGGCCGACTGGCACCGCGGGGCCGCCGGACTCGCGCGGCGCGGGGGTCGCCGCCGCGAGCCGCGCCTTGTGCGTCGCGGTCGCGAGCTTGGTCCGCCGCTGCGCGTCACCGCCCTTCGACGGGGCCGGGTCGAGCGGCACCCAGCCGAGGCCGCTGACGTGGATCTCCGGCCACGCGAGCGCATCCTTGCCGCGGACGACGAACGTCCCGTCCGGCTCGGGCGTCTCCGGCTGCCGGAACCCCACCGCCACGCGGGCGGGAATGCCCGCCAGCCTGGCCAGCAGCGCGTACGCCGCGGCGAACTGCTCCGTGGTGCCCTGGCGGTTCTCGCTGCCGAGGAACGCCACGAGCGTCGCGAAGCTGTGCCCCGTCGGGATCCGGTCGCCACCGGTGACGAGGACCGATCCCGTACGCAGGTGCTCCTCGATCGCGAACGCCCCGGACAGCGTCGGCCCCGTGGCCTCGGTGAGCGTCCGGGCGAGCGAGACGGCCTGCTCGGGCACCGCGGTCGGAGCGGACACCCTGGTGCTCGCGGGGTCCGCGGCGAGCGCGAGGGTCGCGAGGTCGCGGTCACCGGGGTCCGGAGCGGACCAGTGCAGCCGGTACTGGAGCCCCGCGACGGGCCCGCCGCGTACGAGGGTCCCGGTGTCCGGGTCGACGCCGACGTCCGCTCCTGTGACGGCCGTCGTGCGCGGTTGGGAGGGCAGCCACGGCCCGGGGAGCGCCGCGACCTTGAACACCGCCTCGCCCGCCTGCGCCGGGCCAAGCGCATCGGGGTCGGGCGCGAGCTCGGCGCCGAGCGGGCGGAACCGCGCGCTGGGACGCCACTGCTCCCCGTCGTACGTATCGAGGACGGCGAGCGTCCAGCGGTCGACCGGCGCGACGGTCCGCGCCCTGAACACCTCGGCCTCGGGCTGCGCGAGGAGGTCGCCGACCTGGCCCAGCGGGTTGCCGACGACCTCCGGCAGGTCGGCGACCGGCCGGTGCTCCTTGAGCAGGTACGGGTCGCGGTGCACGATCTCGGGCGCCGCCACCGCGGGAGCGACGACTGCCACGCCCAGGGCCAGCGGGAGGCCGAGCCCGGCCACGCGGCGGACGCGGCGGCGCGCGCCGTCGCGGGCAGCGGGCCGGCTCCGGGCGGCGGCGAGGGTCACGGCGGCACACCCGGCGAACGCGGCGGCCAGCACCAGCGCGTCGCGTCCCGAGCGGGCGTCGTACGCCTGCGCCAGCACGAGGACCAGCAACGGCGGCCCGAGCGCCACGGCGGGCCATCGCACCCGCGCGACGAGCTCGACCGCGGCGACCGAGGCGAGCCCGGTGAGCAGCGGCACCCACGCCGCCGTGGCCGGCGTCGCGCGGACCGGCCAGACGCTGTCGAGGGTCCGCGCCCAGCCGTGCACCGCGCCACCGGCGAGGTCGCCGGGCCCGTCGAGGAGCAGCAGAGTCGCCAGCGTCACGAGGCCGGCCGACAGCACCGGGCGAGCCACCCGGAGGGTCCTGCGCCGTTCGGTCAGCGCCGCGACGACAGCGGGTGCGAGCCCCGCGACGGCCACCGCCGCGCCGAGGCCGCCGCCCCGGTAGACGCCGAGGAACGCCCTGCCGGCGACCGCGGTCGCGCAGCCGGCACCGAGGAACGCCCAGACGATCACGTCATCGCCGCGTTCCAGTCGCGGGCGGCCTGCGCCGCCGTGCCCGCGCGGATCACGAGGATCGGGGAGGCGACGGGCTCGGCGTCACCGAAGTCGGCCGCCGCCACGAACCGGAACCTCGGCCGCATGCGCGCGAGACGCAGCAGGGACTGTTCCGGGATCGCGCCGCCGACGAGAACGAGGCAGCTGCCCGTGGCGCCGCGGTCGAGGTGCGCGAGGACGTCCCCGCGCGCGACCTGTTCCACGAGGGTCAGACGGTCGATCAGGCTCGAGCCGTCGAACGCCCCCGCGGTCACCGACGACGACACTCCGTCCGCCGTGACGAGCCGCGCCGGATGCGAGCTGTCGAGCGCGGCGCACAGCAACGACGCCGCGAAGTCGACGGCCTCCTCGAACCGCTCCGGGCCGAGCGCACCCGCCGTGTTGTCGAGCAGAACGGTCACGTCGGGCGTGTGCGGGTCGATGTGGTCGCGCACCATCAGCTGCCCGACCCGCGCGCTGGTCCGCCAGTGGATCGTGCGGAAGTCGTCGCCGCGCGTGTACTCGCGCAGCGCGTGGAACACCTGCGTGCCGCGCACCGTGTCGTCGACCGAGGCGCCCTCGTACTGCCGCGCGCGGCCGGCGCGCACGGGGACGACGGGGTACGTCCGCGGCAGCACCCAGATCTCGGCGCGCGAGCCCGAACGGATCTCGGCGCGTACGAGGCCGAGCGCGTCCTGCCGCGTCAGCACCAGCGGTCCGATCCGGAGCACGCCGCGGCGGCTGGTCGGCACGGGGTACGTCCTGGTGGTCTCCTCCCCTGCCTGCAGCGTCGCGACCTCGACGGGCTCACGGTGTTCGGCGACGACGTCGAACGCCGTGAACGGCGCGCTGCGATGCCGGCCATCGTTGCGCACGGTGAGCTCGGCCAGGGCAGGGTCACCGCGCGGGACCCGGTCGGGGAACACGGTCCGCCCGACCCACAGCGCCGTGCGCCGCCACACGTGGGCGTACGCCGCCACGACCGCGCCGAGGCAGGCACCGCCCAGGAGCCGCAGCACCTCGTAGCCCAGGACGACCGCCACCGCGTACAGCAGCGCGGCGGCAGCCAGGGCGCCCTTGCCCGCGCGGGTGAGGCGCATCGGTCAGCGGCCGAGGCCGGCCGCGTTGACGGTCGGGACGGGGACCCGGTCGAGCAGCTCCGTGACGATGTCGAGCTGGCCGCGCCGGCGGATGACCGCCTCCTGCTTCAGCAGGACGCGGTGGGCCAGCACGGACGGCGCCACCCGCTTGACGTCGTCCGGCGTCACGAACGGCCTGCCCTCCGCCGCGGCGAACGCGCGCCCGGCGCGGACCAGGGCCAGCGAGCCGCGGGGGCTCGCACCGAGACGCACGTCGTCGTGGTCGCGGGTCGCCGCGGCGAGGCGTACGGCGTAGGAGTGGAGCTGCGTGTCGACGTGGATGCCGTGCGCGTAGGCGATGAGGCGCTCCAGCTCAGGCAGCGTGAGCACCGGGGACAGCGAGTCGGGGGAGACGCGGCGCTGCTCGCCCTGCAGCACGCGGACCTCGGCGGCCTCGTCGGGGTAGCCCACCTTGATCCGCATGAGGAAGCGGTCGAGCTGCGCCTCGGGGAGCGGGTACGTCCCGTCGTGGTCGATGGGGTTCTGCGTCGCGACCACCATGAACGGGCGCGGCACGTCGTACGGCTTCCCCTCGCTCGTGACGCGCAGCTCCTCCATGACCTCGAGCAGCGCGGACTGCGTCTTCGGGGTCGCGCGGTTGATCTCGTCGGCGATGACGAGGTTGGCGAAGACGGCCCCGCGATGGAACTCGAAGTCGTTGTCCGCCTGGTTGTAGACGACGCTGCCGACGACGTCGCTGGGCAGCAGGTCGGGGGTGAACTGGATGCGGCCCAGCTTGCCGTCGACGCTGCGGCACAGCGAACGCGCCAGGCTGGTCTTGCCGAGGCCGGGGACGTCCTCGATGAGGAGGTGCCCCTCGGCGAGCAGGCAGACGATGGCCATACGTACGACGTCACGCTTGCCCTGGATGACCAGCTCGATGTTGTCCTCGAGCCGTTCGATCGCCTCGGCGGCCTCCGTCGCCTCCGGCGCCGGGTCCGCGACGTACGCGGCAGTGCCCACGTCAGTCACCGCGGGGAGATCCCTTCGTCACTGGAACCTGATGTGCGGCGACTCATGGCCGTTGGCCGTCACCCACACGGCCTGGCCGTTGCGGGCGTGCGAGCACTGCTGGCTCGTGTGCGAGCCGGAGGCGCCGACCTGCACCGTGTAGGTGCGCCAGTTGGGCGTGTCCTCGTCGGAACAGCTGATCGCCACGGGGCCGGCGGGGAAGTCGAACAGGCGCACGACGATGTAGTAGCACTCGCCGGAGCCGATCGTGCACGGCCCCTGGTAGCCGCCGACGCTGACCTCGACCCGCGGCGGCGGGTCGTTGGTGCGCACCTGCGTGGAGGTCTCGTTGCCCTGGCCGTACCCGTTGCTCGCGGTCGCGGTCACGGTGTAGGTGCGGCGGTACTCGAGGCCGCCGACGTCGACGGTGACGCTGGAGTCGCAGCCGCCCTGCCACCGCAGCGCCCCGTCGAACGACACCCGGCACTCGGCCGGCCCACTGTCGTGGCGGTTGACCCCGAACGACACCCGCACCGTGCGGTCGCCGACGAGCGACGCCGACACCTGGCCGACCTCGGGCGCGCGCCCCGGCGCGGCCTGCGCGGTGGCGGCGGCGCCGTCGAGGCGCCCGCCGCCGCTCCCGTCGTCGGTGCGTGCGAGGACTGTGAAGGTGTACGTCGTGCCGTTGCGCAGGCCGGTGTACGACGCCGCCTCCGTCGTGACCTCGGTCGTCGTGCCGTCGTCCTGCCGCGTCACGGCGTAGTGGAGGAGCCGTCCGCCGTGGACAGCGGGCGTCGCCCACGTCAGGTCGATGCGGCCGTCGGAAGGCCGCGCCGTGAGGCTGACCGGGGCGTCGGCGGCGCGCCAGAAGAGTGCCTGCGCGGGCGACTGCGCGGTGGGCCCGACGCGGCCGGCGTCGTTGCGCGCGCGGACCGTGACGCCGTACCGCACGCCGTACTGCAGGCCGTCGGCGGCCGTGAACGCGGTGGCGCGCGCGCCGGCCGCTGCCTGCCTGGTCACGGCGAAGCCGTCGGCGGTCAGCGTGACGTCGTACCCCGCGATCTCGTGGCCTTCGCCGCTGGCGGCGGTCCACGACGCGACGATCCGCGCGGCGCCCGGGTTGGCGGCGGTGCCGGGGACGCTCGTCACACCCGGAGTCCCGGGGGCGCCCGGCACGTCGGCACTCGGCGTGACGATGCCGGTGCGCGTCCGCGGCCCCGCTCCCGCCGCGCTGACGGCGGACACCCAGAAGACATAGTTGGAGCCGTTGCGGAGGCCGCTGACCTCCGCCGACCTGCTGGGGCCGGACGCCCGCGCCGTCGCGATCGGCGGGCCGTCCCTGACGACGTCGGCGTCGTACGCCTCGATCACGTAGCGCTCGACGACCGCGCCGTTGGGCACGGGCGCCGTCCACGTCACGGTGACCGTCGCGTTGCCAGGCCATCCGGTGACGTTGCGCGGGGCGAGCGGCCGGATCGGCTTCCGCGGCCCCGCCACGACCGGCGGCGCGGGCGCCGGCGCCCGCGGGACGGGCAGCGTCGGCGCCGGGGTGGCCTTCGGCGAAGGCTTCGGCTTCTCCCGCTTGGGCGGGCCGGGCACGCGGACCTCGTTGAGGTCGATCGGGTCGGAGATCGCGCCACCGGCGTCCACGACGAGCGTCGTGCCGTTGGAGCCGTCGACGTAGACGTGGCCGTCGGGCTCGTTCGCCACGGCCGCCCCGGGTATGGGCGCCGAGCTCGACCGGACACGGCCGGTGTCGCGGTTGAGCGTCACCACGGGCCCGGTCCCCGACGGCGCCAGGACGACCGTCGGTCCGTTGACGTGCGGGACCTGGAACGGGCCCTTCCCTGCCACCGCGATGCGTTCGGCCCGGGTGGCCGTCGCGCGCGTCACGCCCGCGACGAGCAGCGACGAGCCGTCGAGCGCCACGATCTCGCCGCCGGTGCTCGCGGGGGCGAGCTTCGCGTCGTCGGGGAGGTCGACCGCGAGCCGTACCGCCTTGCCGAGACCCTTGGCCGTGACGCCGTACGCCGAGTCGGACCTGGTGTCGACCGCGACAGGACGGCCGTCGACGAGGACCAGGCGGCTGCTCCGGCTCGGCAGGACGCCCTTGCAGTGGGGCAGCACCGCGGCCGACGCGACCCAGCAGATCCGTCCGTCGTCGCGGCCGGTCACCCAGACCGTGCCGTCGGGCTGCGCGACCGCCTCGCCGATCGGCGTGCCGATCGTCACGCTGTCGGGCCGCAGCGAGGTCAGCCGGCGTACGACGCCCGCCTCCTTGTAGACGAGCACCGAGAACTCGGCGGCGCGCAACTGTGCGGGCATCTCCGCCGGGCTGTCGGTCAGGCGGGTGTCGTGCACGAGGTCGCTGCCGCGGACCACGTCGAGGACTCCAGGACCGACACCGACGACGGCCTGCCTGCCGGAGGCGACGTCGGTGATCCCCTTGTCGAACTCGCCCGTACGAGCGTCCGCTCGCCGCGCACCGCCGTCGACGTGGAACGCCGCCCGCAGCGACTCGACGAAGACCCAGTGGCCGTCGCGGCGGAACGTGAAGCCCTTCGGCGGGGCACCCGCGCCGACGAGCGCGACCACGACCAGGGACAGCACGGTGGTCAGCGCGGCGCTCACGGCCACGATCCGGCCGGGACGGCCTGATCGGAGCAGTCGCATCGCAGTCCCCCTTGCGGACACGGGCCGTCCATGTGGCGCTCGAACCTTCGAGCCCGCTATTACAGCACAGCCGTTCGCGTCTGCCGGGCGGAACTACGCTGGTCGTGGGCTCACCGGTGCCACGGAGACCAGGCGCAGCAGCCCGCACAGCCCCTCGTACCGGCCGCCCGGCACCACGCACTCGTCGCTCTGCCGCTCGAGAGCCTTGGTGAGCTGAGTCGTGCTCGCCCCGGAGAGCGCCCAGCCCAGCGGGGCGCTCACCCCGGGCTCGGTCGAGGGGGCGATCAGGACGACGCCGTCCGGCAGCACGCCGCGACCTTCTGAACGGCCGCGTCGCATTCCGACGGGGCCGCCATGGGGCACACGTCCGCGAAGGCATGGCTGACACGCTGCAGCTGAGCCGCGGAGTCGCCGAGCACCGCCTTGGCGCCCAGTCCCACGAGGGGGACCAGCAGCTCGGGGGTCTCGTCGGACGGGCGGACCACCACGTCGGAGCGGGTCGCGTCCTCGAGGTACGCGACGAGCGGGACGACGATCGTCCCGCCCTTGGCGTTGTGGGCCTGGACGAGCGCCGCCACGTCGGGCGCGATGTCGGCGAGCGTCCCGATCCCGGACGCCTCGGCATGGCCGCCGTCGAGAGACGCACCCTAGGAGGGCTTGGCGAAACGCCGCGCATGATCACGTGCGGTGACGGCGTCTGGGTCGGCTCCGCAACCGGGTTGCGGGCCGTGCGGGGAAAAGACGCAGATCGCACCCCGGTCAAAGCAAAGGCGCTCACCTGGGACACGGCCGGTCACGCTCGGCCACATCAGGCCGTTTCGCCAAGCGCTACTAGTCCTCACCCCTGCCGGCAAGGCCCGTGACGATCGTGCGCAGGTCGGCCACCTCCGTACGCAACGCGGCCACCTCGCGCGCCAGCTCAGCCACGCTCGGCGGGCGCTCGCCGTCGGCGCGCTCCGCGGGCGGCGGCGCGGCCGCCAGGTCGCGCGGTACGAGGGCGTCGGCGTAGCGCGCCTCCTTGCGGCCAGGCTGGCGCTCGAGCCGTACGACCAGCGGCTCGGCCCGCGACGCCAGTCCATCGAGGACGGACTCGACCTCCTCCACCGACGCGAACGACTGCATCCGATCGGTCCGCGCCCGCAGCTCGCCCGCCGTCTGCGGGCCGCGCAACAGCAGGACGGCGAGCAGCGCGACCTCGGGCGCCGACAGGCCGAGAGCAGGGCCGAGCAGGTGCTCGTGCTTGTCCGCCCGCTCGCCGGTCCGGTGGGTGGTGCGCAGGAACCCGTTCTCCCGCAACGACCTCACGGCGAGCCGGACAGTGGCCGTGTCGTACGACACCACGGGGTCGCGGCTGGTCGTCTGGTTGCACGCGGCGACGAGCGCGTTGTCGGTGAGCGGGTACGCCTGCGGCGTCAGCAGCTGCTTCTCGACGAGGCACCCGAGGACGCGACCCTCGGCGAACGACAGCTCCACGGCGCCAACTCTAGGGTTCAGCCCGACGCCGCGAGCCGCTGCAGCACGGTCTCGCCGTACTTCGCGGGATCGCGCGCGGCCTCGTACTCCCCGGTCCACTCGCCCACGCTGATCGTCACCTGGATGGTGAGGGCGCGGCCCGACAGGGAGTACGCCACCTCGCCCACCCCCCACGAACGCTCCACCGGCCCCGCCGACCACACGCCGCGCGTCAGGACGACCGGCAGCAGGTAGCGCCGCCCCTCCGACAGCGCCAGCGCGGTCATGGGCGGCAGCTCCTCGCGGTCCGCCTCCGACTCGGCCCGCGCCTCGGCCACCGCGCCGCTGAGCTCGCCGCCCATCCCGCCGAAGATCGTGCGCAGCCCGCGCCCCTGCTCGGCCCGCGCCTGACGGCCGACGGCGCCGGCCGGTTGCAGGACCACCGCGTCGACCAAGGGCTCCGGGACGTACGGCTGGAGCACGGCGAGAAAGGCGTCGACGTGCGTACGCCACCCGCGCCCGCGGCGCTTCCACAGGAAGAAGTTCAGGCCGAGCATCCCGACCATCAAGGCGACCACGTAGGGGCTCACGCGAGGCATCGTAGGTGCCACCTGTTACCCTGGACAGGTCACGGGAGCGGCGCCGTCGCTCCCGTGCGGTCGTACCGAAGAAAGACGCTCTCGTCCGGGATCCCCCGCGCTTGCAGCACATCGTCGCGGCCTGATCCCCACTCCATGGACGGAGCAACACCCGCATGTCGTCACACCGCCCTGCGCCGCGCGCCCACCGAGGGCCGCGCCGCCCCCAGCAGTCCCGCCGCGCCCCCGTACGCGTGCAGGCACCGCTGGTCACCAAGGCCCCGATGCCGGCCGCCACGTCGTTCCAGAGCGCCGGCCTCCCCACTCCGCTGACGCGCCTGCTCACCAACCGCGGCATCACGACGCCGTTCGCGATCCAGGCCGCCGTGCTGCCGGACGCGCTCGCGGGCCACGACGTCCTCGGCCGCGCGCCGACGGGCTCGGGCAAGACGCTGGCGTTCGGCCTGCCGCTGCTGGCGCGCGTCGCCGGCAAGCAGCGCATGAAGAAGCGCCCCCGCGTGCTCGTCCTGCTCCCGACGCGCGAGCTCGCCGAGCAGGTCGGCACGGTGCTGGCACCGCTGGGCCAGACGCTGAGCCTGGAGGTCGCCACGGTCTACGGCGGCACGTCGATCGGCCGCCAGATCACCCGCCTGGTCCGCGGCGTGGACGTTCTCGTCGCGACGCCGGGTCGTCTCATCGACCTCATGGAACGCGGCGCGGTCAGCCTCGACAGCATCGAGATCGCCGTGCTCGACGAGGCCGACCACCTCTGCGACCTCGGCTTCCTCCCGGTCATGAAGCAGCTGCTCGACCTGGTGCCGGCGGGCGGGCAGCGGATGCTGTTCTCCGCGACGCTGGACGGCGCGGTGGACGTCCTCGTCCGCCGCTACCTGAACGAGCCCGTGCTCGTCGAGGTCGACGCCCCCGAGACCGACACCGAGCCGGTGACGCACCGCCTGGTCGACGTCCGCAGCCGCGACGACAAGCCGGCCGCCATCGCCGACCTGGTGCGCGGGCTGAGCCGCTCGATCGTGTTCGTCCGTACGAAGCACGGCGCCGACCGCCTCGCGAAGCAGCTGTCACGCCACGGCGTCGACGCGGGCTCGCTGCACGGCGGGCTCGCGCAGAACGCGCGCACGCGCGCGCTGGCGGCGTTCAGCGAGGGTCGTTCACGCGTGCTCGTCGCGACCGACGTCGCGGCGCGCGGGCTGCACGTGGACGGCATCGAGCTGGTCATCCACGCGGACCTGCCGACGGAGTCGAAGGTGTTCTCGCACCGCTCGGGCCGTACGGGCCGCGCGGGCGCCACGGGCGAGGTCGTCACGCTGGTGCTCCCCGAGGAGACCGGCAGCGCCCGCCGCCTGCTCGCGCAGGCTCAGGTCAGCGCGGCGTAGCGCTCACCCGAAGATCCAGTACGGCAGGGAGGACCGGCAGGCGCGGCGCCGAAGTACGGGCGCCATGAGGGGACGCCTGCTGGTCATCGCCGTCGCGGCCGCGCTCTGCGCGACGCCCGCTACCGCCGCGCCGACGTCGTGCCGGTCCGTCGCCGACGAGGACTCGCCGGGTCCAGCTTCGTCGCTGGACATCCGCCGCGTGGACGTCGCGGAGGGCAAGAAGACCGTCGTGGTGGTGCTGACGCTCGACACCACCGACCCGGGCGGCGAGCCCGCGCGGGTGCTCGGCTACCGCTGGCGGGTGCGGGTCACCACCGCCGGGACGACGCGCACGTTCGAACGCCGTCGCGACGCCGGGCCCGCCGACACCTACCGGTACGCCGTCGATGGTGGCCGGACCTCGGTGACCGCGTCCGAGACGAGGACCCAGATCAAGTGGGTCGTACCGCGGTCCGCGCTCCCCGAGCTGCGCAAGCCGAAGGTCCGCCTCTGTGCGTTCGCCGACACCACCGTTGCGGGGACGACCGCGGACAGCGCGTCCTGACCTACCAGTCGCAGTGCACGTGGCCCTGGTGGCCGCCGTACGGGTCGTAGCGAGGGTGGAAGATCCGCGCCGCGCCGAACGCCCTGCAGGCGTCGAGCACGAGGCCGTACGACGACCCGCGGCTGACGTGCGCGCCGTTCACCCAGCTGATGTCGATGGCGCGGCCCGAGTAGTGCAGCGACCCGCGCGAGTGGCTGCCGCCGGCGATCTCGCTGACGGTGACGCGGCCGACGGCGCCCATGCGCCGCAGCGCCTTGAGCATCCGCCGGTCGAGCGTCGTGAACCCTCCAGGCGCGTTCTGGTACGCCGACCGCCGGGCCAGCTGACCCTCCGACACGTCGACGACGTTGGCCTTGGAGTGCGCCTGGTCGAGGACCCCGGAGACGTGCGTGGTCTCGAGCGTGATGCTGCCGTCGGCGCGGATGTCGAGGGCGATGTCACGCGCGTTCTCCGGCGCGACGGTCTGGCTCCACTTCGCGCTGATGCCGGACGCGTGGTCGGCGTCGGCGGGCTTGACGACCCGCATCGGGTACGACGCCACGGCACCCGGCCGGAACGACACGCGGTACGCCGTGCTCGTCGTCATGCGGCCTGACACGACGTTGCGCCACTCGCCGGAGACGTAGCGCTGCAGCCGGACGACGGAGCCGACGGGGTGGGCGGGGGCGACGTTGCCGCGGACGGTGAGCGTCTGGCCGAGGCGGATGCTCTTCGAGCTCGGGTACGCCGTCACGCGCGTCTTGACGTAGACGGCGCGCACGGCGACGTCGGGCGCGAGCGCGACGCCGGCGGGGTGGTGCAGCCGCAGCGCGGCGGTCGCGGGCAGCGTGGTGCGCAGCGTGACGCGGCCCGTGCTGCCGGTCGTGCCGGCGGCGACGCGGCGCCACGTGGTCGAGGGGCGCACCTGCGCGAACAGCTCGACCCGCTGACCCGGCAGCGCGACACCGGCGGCGGTGAGGCTCGCGACGACGGCGCTGGCGGAGCCGTACACGACGGACGCGGCGGGCTGGGTGACGACGGTGAGCTTCGCGGGCAGCCGCGGTACGACGCTCGCGCTCGGCGCCGACGCGGGGCCGGCGCCCGCGGCGTTCGAGGCCTTCACGGTGAACGTCACAGGCGTGCCGTTGGCGAGCCGCGTGATGGTGGCGGTCCTGGCGGTCGCGGGCAGCGTGGCGACGGTGCCGCCGGGGTTGGCGGTGACGGTGTACGACGTGACGGGCGAGCCGCCGTTGGTCGGCGGCGACGACCACGTGACGACGGCGCGCGCGTTGCCGGCGGTGACGCCTGTGACCTTGGGCGCGGCCGGGACGGTGAACGGCGTCGCGACGGCGGCCGCGGGGAGGCTGGCGCCGACGACGTTGCGGGCGGTGACGGCGACGTCGTACGCCACGCCGTTGACCAGCCCGGTGACGGTGGCGGCGGGGGTCGCGGCGTCCACGACGACGGGCTTGGGCGTCGCGACGTACGGGTCGCGGGGGACAGCGCTGACCTCGTACCACGTCAGCGCGGAGCCGCCGGACGACGCCGGCACGGTCCACGACACGTCGAGCGCGCGGTCCGCGGGGGCGGCGTCGAGCGCGGTCGGCGCGTCGGGCACGGTGAGGACGCCGAGCGCGGTGGTCGCGTCGGCGGTCGCGGTGGGGCCGGTGCCGGTGGCGTTGCGCGCGGCGACGCGGACGACGTAGCGGGTGCCCTCGGACAGGCCGCTGACGGTCGCGGAGCGCGCGTCGGCGCCGGTGCTCACGACCGCGGGGAACGAGGCCAAGGGGTCGCTGCCTGGCGCGGGGACGGCGGTGACGTCGTACGCCGTGACGGCGCTGCCGCCGTTGGCCGGCGGGGGCTGCCACGAGACGGCCAGCGAGCCTGCCGACGCGACGGCCGTCACGGCGGCGGGTGCCGCCGGCAGCGGGTCGGCGACGGTGAGCGCGGTGTCGACGACGGGCGACGACGCCGCGCCGTTGGCGGAGAGCGCGTCGAGGGTGATGGACACCGGGCCGTACGCCGTCAGCGCCGGCACGGTCACGACCCCGGTCCACGTGCCGTCGATGCCGGTACCCGAGACGAGCGCCAGCGGCACGGTCTCGGCGCCCGGCACGCGGGCCGCGACGGACGTCACGCCGTACCCGTCGGTCAGCCGCGCGGCGATCGCGATGGCGGCGGGCGCCGTACCGGTCTCGACGACCGACGGGTCCGCGGTGAGCGAGACGACCTCGGGCTCGCGGACGGCGACGGCGTGGTCGGCGGTGGTGGCGTACGCGACCGAGGCAGGGGCCACGACGACCACGGCGAGGGCGACGAGGGGCGTGGCGTACCGCGGGGTGCGGCCACGGGGCATGGTCGCGCTCCTGACGTTGGGGTGCTGGGGGCGTCTCCGACCCTCTCCCGCGGGCACCCGTGGTGTGAATAGTCCGTTCTGCCCTGACTCCCACGGCCGAGCGGTCCCTCCCCGAAGGCAAGGCCGCGCCCACCAAAAGGTGAGGCCGGCCGCGGGGAGCGGCCGGCCTCGTGGGGAGGGAGGGACGAAGTCAGACGGTCAGCGCCTCCTTGGTACCCGCGGGGGCGGTCGAGATGAGGACCTCTTCGGGCTTGCGGATGACGAGGCCGACAGCGAGGAGGATGACGCCGAGGCCGAAGACCAGGACGCCGAGGCCGATGACGAGGTTCGCGACCTCCCAGGCCAGCGCGCTGCTCATC
>Ga0190268_10000018_pt1 | contig 71756 bp, 63 predicted proteins | sample Popmic249T_FD_133750 | JGI IMG/M metagenome (GOLD analysis project Ga0190268, IMG submission 133750) | Populus adjacent soil microbial communities from riparian zone of Blue River, Arizona, USA - 249 T | ecosystem: Environmental > Terrestrial > Soil > Riparian zone | place: USA: Arizona... | reverse complement strand
GGAGGGCGCGTTCGCCGAGGGCATCGGCTTCGACGGCAGCGCGGTCGAGGGCTTCGCCCGCGTCCACGAGAGCGACATGCTCGCCAAGCCCGACCCGGCGACGTTCCAGATCCTGCCCTGGCGGGGGGAAAGCCCGGGGACCGCACGGATGTTCTGCGACATCGTCATGCCCGACGGCACCCCGTCCGAGGCCGACCCGCGCTGGGTCCTGAGACGAGCGCTGCAGAAGGCCGCCGACGCCGGCTTCACCTTCTATACGCACCCCGAGATCGAGTTCTTCCTCTTCAAGGACAACCTTCAGGCCGAGCCGGTCGACCGCGGCGGCTACTTCGACCTCACGCCGCACGACCACAGCCACGACTTCCGCCGCCAGGCGATCACGATGCTCGAGAAGATGGGCATCTCGGTGGAGTTCAGCCACCACGAGTGCGCCCCCGGGCAGCACGAGATCGACCTCCGCTACGCCGACGCGCTCACGACGGCCGACAACGTCATGACGTTCCGCCACCTGGTGAAGGAGGTGGCGCTCGAGCAGGGCATCTACGCGTCCTTCATGCCCAAGCCGAGAGCGGACTCCGCGGGCTCCGGCATGCACACCCACCTGAGCCTCTTCGAGGGCGACCGGAACGCGTTCTACGAGCCCGGCGGCGAGTTCCAGCTCAGCAAGGTGGCCAAGGCGTTCATCGCCGGCATTCTTCAGCACGCGCCGGAGATCACCGCCGTCACCAACCAGTGGGTGAACTCGTACAAGCGCCTCATCAGCGGCGGCGAGGCGCCGAGCGCCGTCTGCTGGGGCCACAACAACCGCAGCGCGCTCATCCGCGTGCCCATGTACAAGCCGCAGAAGGGCCAGTCGACGCGCATCGAGATGCGCTCGCCGGACCCCGCCTGCAACCCGTACCTCGCGTTCGCCGTCATCCTCGCCGCCGGCCTCAAGGGCATCTCCGAGGGGTACGAGCTGCCGCCGGAGGCCGAGGACGACGTGTGGAGCCTGACCGACGCGGAGCGCAGGGCGATGGGCTTCGAACGCCTCCCCGGCAGCCTCTCCGACGCGATCCGCGCCATGGAGGGCAGCGAGCTCGTCGCGGAGACGCTCGGCGAGCAGATGTTCGACTTCTTCCTCCGCAACAAGCGCAGCGAGTGGGAGGAGTACCGGCGCCAGGTCACGCCGTTCGAGACGGCCCGCTACCTCCCGCTGCTATGAGGGCGGCGCGCTCCGTACCTCCAGTGCCGGGGGACCCCGCGCGTGCGGGGGAGCGCCGGAACTTCCGCGGCGGCCTCCCGGGGGCCGCGGCGTGAGGGCGTTCGTCGTCGAGCACCTGGCCGAACGCGGCTCGGGCGGCTTCGACACGTGGCTCCCCGAGGCGGGCCTCGACCTCGACGTCCACTGGGTCCCCGCCGACGGCCCGCCCCCCAAGGCCCTTCCCGGGGGGTACGACGCCCTCGTCCTCATGGGCGGCGCGATGGGGGTCCCCGACGACGGCACCACGCACCGCTGGCTCCACGACGAGTACGCCCTCGTCCGCGACGCGGTCCAGCGCCACGTCCCCACGCTCGGCGTCTGCCTCGGCGGCCAGGTGATGGCCCAGGCGCTCGGCGGCGAGGTGATCCGCGGCCGGGTCGGGCCTGAGGCCGGAGTACGCCCGCTCCACCTGCTCCCCGCCGCGGCCGCCGACCCGCTGCTGCACGACCTCCCCGCCATCGTGAACGCCGTCCAGTGGCACTGGGACGAGGTACTCACGCTCCCGCCGGGCGCCGTGCACCTCGCGGCGTCGCCGGCGTACCCGCACCAGGCGTTCCGCGTGGGGGAGCGGGCGTGGGGCGTGCAGTTCCACCCCGAGGCCGGCCCCGCGCTCACCCAGGGCTGGGCACGCGCGGACGAGGCGGCGCTGAAGGAGGCCGGGGAGGACGCGTACGCCCTCGCGGCCGAGGTCGAGGCCCGCTGGCCCGAGCTCGAGGCCACCTGGCGCCCCGTCGCCGAACGCTTCGCGGGTGTCGTCAGGGTGACATCGGGCTGACCGGCGCCGCGCCGCCGCTGGCGGGACTACGCCGAACGGCCGGTCGGCAGGAGGCGAACGGGCCGCGTCGAACACCCACAGTGGGCCGCGCCGTGACACGGGGATTCGTCACGACGGGGGTCTGTTAGCCGTCGGCCCCGTCGGCTACAGTGTGCGGCCCGCATCTGTCCCGATTCGTACCGAACCTGTTCCAGCCGGTACGGCTCTGAACAGCAGCAATTCCTGCCCCTCGGCGAAAGCACCGTTCCGCCGTCCACGAGCGGCGGGGCGCCGCTGTTGCCAGTGACCGCCAAGAACGCAACACGAGGAGAACGATGGCCGAGGAGACTGAGCTCGACTTCCGAGCTCGCGTCCGGAAGGTCCAGGACCTCACGAAGTCCTGGTTCCGGCAGAAGCGCCGCGCGCGCGCCGCCAAGCGCAAGGCCGGTGGCGGTCGCGGCATGATGATGGGGCTCATCGCCTCGCTCGTCGTGCTGTTCGTCGCGTTCGGGCTCTGTCTGAACTTCACGTCGTCGAACGACGTGAAGGGCGAGCGGGTCACGCTCGACCAGGTCACGGCGCTCCTCGACCAGGGCCGGATCACCAACGCCACGATCAAGGACTTCGACAACGAGCTCGTCGCCGAGTACGGCGTGCTCAAGGTCGCGACGAACCCGAAGACCGGCAAGCCGGTCCAGGAGTTCCCGAAGAACCCCAACCTCCCGGACGACGCCCCCGCCAACGACCACGTGTCGAGCGGTGCCATCCACGCGTCGCTGCCGTCGAGCGGGCAGGCGTACTCCGCGCTCGTGCAGCAGTTCAAGGCCGCTGACACGCGCTACGAGATCGACAAGCAGTCGACGAAGCAGAACGTCCGCACGGTCGCGACGTTCCTGCTGCCGCTGATGATCCTGGCCAACCTCTTCGCGCTGCTCTTCTCGCTCGGCAAGGGCTCCGGCTCGGCCATCGGCGAGGTCATGACGTTCGGCAAGATCGGCAAGGGCGAGGCGAAGAAGGGCAAGTCGTACATCGGCTTCGACGACGTGGGTGGCGCCGACGAGGCGGTCGCCGAGCTTCGCGAGGTCCGCGACTACCTCATGAACCCCGCCAAGTACGAGGCGCTCGGCGCCGCGCCGCCGAAGGGCGTTCTCCTCTTCGGGCCTCCCGGCACCGGCAAGACCCTGCTGGCAAAGGCGGTCGCCGGCGAGGCGGGTGTGCCGTTCTTCTCCGTCGCGGGTGCCGAGTTCGTCGAGTCCCTCGTGGGCGTCGGCGCGGCCCGTGTCCGTGACCTGTTCGCTCGTGTACGTGCCGCTGCCCCGGCCATCGTCTTCATCGACGAGCTCGACGCGGCCGGCCGCAAGCGTGGTGCCGGCGGCGGCGGTGGCGGTTCGGACGAGCGCGAGCAGACGCTGAACCAGCTCCTCGTCGAGATGGACGGCTTCGAGGTCTCCGCCGGCATCGTCGTCATGGGCGCCACCAACCGCCCCGACATCCTCGACCCGGCGCTCATGCGTCCCGGCCGTTTCGACCGGCACATCACCATCGAGCGCCCCGAGCTCGACGGCCGCATCCACATCCTCAAGATCCACGCCCGCGGCAAGCCGATCGGGCCGGACGTCGACCTGGAGTTCGTCGCGAGCCGTACGCCGGGCTTCACCGGCGCCGACCTGGCGAACGTCGTCAACGAGGCCACCCTGCTGACGATCCGCGAGCACCGGCAGGAGGTCACCGCGAGGGACTTCGAGGAGGCCATCTTCCGCGTGGTCAACGGCCCGAAGCGCCGCGGCCGCGTCCTGTCCGTCGAGGAGCGCCAGCGCACGGCGTTCCACGAGGCCGGTCACGTCATCGTCGCCGCGGCGGCGGGGCGTGCGGACGAGGTGCACCGCGTCTCGATCCTGTCGCGCGGCCGTGCCGTCGCCACCGTGCAGATGGGTGCCGACGCCGAGGCCACGCTGTTCTCCCGTTCGCAGCTGCGCGCCAAGCTCGTCACCACGATGGGCGGCATCGCGGCCGAGAACCTCATCTTCGGTGAGGGCTCGACCGGCGGCGAGCAGGACATCGAGCAGGCCACCGACCTGGCGCGCGACATGGTCGCCCGCTACGGCATGAGCCCCGAGCTCGGGCCGGTCCGCCTCCTGGCGCACGCCAGCGAGGGCTTCCTCGGCAACGACATCCCGCTCGGCGAGATCTCGATCGAGACCCAGTCGGCGATCGACCAGGAGATCCGCCGCCTGGTCGCCGAGGCCCAGGCCGAGGCGACGGCGCTGCTCTCGCGTCACCGCAAGACGCTCGACGACCTGGCCAGCCGGCTGGACGAGGAAGAAACCCTCGAGGGCGAGACGTTGCAGCAGGTGCTGGCCCCGATCGAGGCCGAGATGGCCTCCGAGCGGATCAGCCCGACCGGCAAGGTCGCCACGAAGTCGAACGGCACCAGGACGCGGCGGGCGAAGACTCCCGTCTCGTAACATCCGGATTGCCCAGGATCCACACCCGGAAGTAGAGGTCCGCGCACCGAATGCCCCGGTTCCCGACCCTGATCCGCAGTAGGACGCTCCGCGTGGCCGGGGTGGTGGCGGCACTGGCCGTCACCACCCCGTTCACTGCGCCCGCGAACGCCGACGTCGAGACGATCCGGTGCCCCAAGGCACCGACCGTCACCGGCGCGGGGGTGTGGCAGCGGTTCCCGAAGCCCAACTTCGAGTCGCTCGTCGGCGTCGACGTCGACCTGCTGAACATCAAGCAGGAAGTCTCCGCGATGGCCGTCCACCCGGGCGAGTCCAAGGTCGTCGCGGTGACCAACGGCAACTCCGTCTACGTCTCCCGCAACGGCGGCTGCGACTGGGACCTCTCGCTCCGCCTGGACGCGATCAACACCACCGACCCCACGCTCCCCTCGGGCGAGACGACGCTCATCCGCGGCCTCCAGATCACCGGGCGGGGCGCGTTCCTCGCGATCGCCGAGGACCTCGGCACCGACTACTCCGTCGGGCGCCTGCACGTCCTCCGCAGCACCACCGGCGCGTACGGCTCCTGGCAGAACGCCAGCAGCGGGCTCCCGCCGCTCGGCGAGCCGCTCGTCATGCGCGGCCACCGCACCAACCTCGACGTCCAGTACCTGTCGATCTCCGGTGCCCGCGACGAGACGTGCGCGGTCAAGCACCCCGTCAGCGGCGAGTGCGTCAGCGGTGGACAGGAGGGCCGCGAGCTCGGCCTGCTCTACCGGTCCACCGACGGCGGCGCCACGTGGCAGAGCCGCACCGACCCCGGTGACCTCAACGGCGTCTCCAAGATCAAGTACTTCTCCGTCGACGACGACGACCCCGCGGGCAACCGAGTGTGGGTCGTGGCCAACGGGCAGCTGCGGCTGAGCACCAACGGCGGCAACACGTTCTCGCTGCCCGAGGGTCTCGACCAGGACGGCTTCGAGTTCACCGCCGTCGAGTCGCTCGCCAACAACGGTGACTCCCGCCAGCTCGAGCTGGTGGCGTTCAGCAACAACTCCCAGATGATCCGCAAGCACAAGACGAGGGGCTGGATCCGCAGTCTGCTGCCGTTCCAGTCCATCGACACCGTCGCGCAGCGTCCCGGCGGCGACATCGCCGTCACGACGACGCCGACCGCCGGGTCCGTGATCGTGTGGCGCATCTACCCGCAGGACTTCCAGGACTTCGAGGACAAGATCAACGTCGGCGGCAAGATCCTGCGCCCGACGCTCGGCTGGGAGGAGGTCACGCCTCCCGTCTCCATCCAGGTGTCCGCCCAGGTCAGGGCCGGCGACGCGCCGGGTGCGCCGGACGGCACGTTCTACATCAAGGACCCGGCATCGGTGTTCCGCTTCCTGCGGTCGCGTCAGGACCGCAGGCCGCCGGGCGCGCCGCCGTTCACGATCAAGCCGCCGCCGTTCCCGAAGGGCAAGATCTCGCCCGACTTCTTCGAGGTCGACCTCGACCTCGGCAAGCGCAAGACGGTGCCGTACACGCTGACGCTGCCGCCGGCGCCGACGCCGATCGACCTGTACCTGCTCGTCGACAACTCCGGCTCGATGCAGCCGGTCATCGACGACCTCAAGGCCAACCTCGGCAGCATCGCCAACAGCCTCCAGGGCGCCAACGTCGACCTCGCGATCGGCGTCGGCCAGATCAACGTCCAGCCGGACCGGCAGAGCGTGCCGATCGACGACCCGCGCACCAAGGACATCGACGAGAGCAAGCCGCGGCCGATCTACCAGCGGCTGTACCCGATCAGCACCGACAGCGACAAGCTGACCGAGGCGCTGAACAAGCTCGACGGCAACGGCGGCAGCGGCCAGGAGCCGCAGCTCGAGGCGCTGTACCAGTCGGTGCGGGGCACCGGCCTGGAGCTCATCGGCTTCACGGGGCCGCTGCTCGGCTACAACATCCCGAAGTACCACGACGCGGGGTTCCGCAAGGAGCTCAACCCGTTCAAGATCATCGTGCACGCGACGGACGAGAAGTTCAGCACCGACATCCGCGGCGAGAACGCGCACAACAAGCGCGAGGACGTCGCCAAGGAGCTCGTGTCCGCCGGCGTCCTCCAGATCGGCTTGTCGCAGGGGATGCCCGAGGCGCACAAGGACCTCGTATGGATGGCCAAGGCGACCGGTGCGGTCGCCCCCGAGCAGGGCGCCGACTGCGACGGCGACGGCAGGATCGGCATCAACGACGTCAAGCCGAGGCAGGCGCTGGTGTGCGGGACGAGCGACGGCCTCGACCGGACCCTCGTCAACCTGATCCAGGCGATCGACGACCCGGCCACGATCACGCTGCACCCCAACAACGCCGCGACGATGGTCAAGGTCTCCCGGGTGTCGTTCGACATCGACGCCAAGCAGCAGACGAAGGTGTCGTTCAGCGTGACGTACTCCTGCGAGAACCTCGAGGAGGGGCGGTACGTCAACGAGATCAACGCGTCGCTGCGCGGCTACAAGATCGCCGGCACCTCCGCCCACATCGACTGCGGCGGGGTCTCCGACCCGCCGCCGCCGCAGCCGCCGCGCGCCCCGGTGGAGCCGCTCGGCAACCCGCCGCCGCCGCAGCCGCAGCCGGTCCCCGCGCCGATCCCCGTCAACCCCGTGCCGCAGCCGCAGCCGCAGACCCAGGTCCAGACGCAGGTCAACCCGCAGGCGGGCATGGCGGACCAGGAGGAGGAGCAGTTCCAGCTGGCCGCCGCCGAGAACGACCTCAAGCAGGAGGAAGACCAGCTCGCGATGACCGGGATGTCGTACGAGGACTCCCCGGCTGTCGTGCTCGGCCTCGGCATGACGATGGCCGCGGGCGCCGGGCTCGCCGTGGGGCTGCGCAGACGCAGCCGTACGGCCTCGGCCAAGGTGACCGTCCGCAGGTAGCCGCCGGCTCTTCCGTGATCCTGGCGACGTTCGTGCTGCCGGAGCGGCACAGACGTTGCCAAGATCACGATTTCGGCGCGCGCGCAAGCGCGCACCCCACTCCCTGCCGGTAGCGTCGCGGACATGGCGCGGGTGGCGTACGAGGGCGACGGCGCGCTCGCGCGGCTCGGCTTCGCCGACGTCGCGCGCGCGGCCAGGCTGCTCGGCCCCGAGGGTCCGCTGCGGCTCTGGGACGGCGGCCCCGTCGACGCCGGCGCCGACGCCGTGGTCCGCGCGCTGGGCGACAGCGCCAACCCGGACCTTGCGCTGACCGCACTCGGCCGCCTCGCCGAGGTCACCGCCAAGCCCGCCGTGCTCCGCGCCGCGCTGCGCTCCGACGCGTCGTTGCGGCAGCGCCTGATCGCCGTGCTCGCGACCTCGACCGCGCTCGGCGACCACCTGGCGCGGCACCCGAGGGACTGGCCGATGCTGGGGCGGCCGACGTTCGGGACGAGCAGGCCCACCGCCCACGGCCTGCGCGAACGCCTCCTCACCGCCGTCGGCGCGACGGACTCCGGCTGGGTCGTGACAGCCGCCGGCAACGGCCCCGAGCAGCTCGACGCGCTGCGGGCTGCGTACCGCTCGGCGCTGCTGGACCTCGCCGCCCGCGACCTCGCCGGCACGTGCGCCGTGGACGACGTCGCGGCGGAGCTGGCCGACCTCGCCGCCGCCGCGCTCGACGCGGGCCTCGCGATCGCCGCCGCGGGCCTGCCCGACGGCGCGGAGCCCTGCCGGCTCGCCGTCATCGGCATGGGCAAGACCGGCGGCCGCGAGCTCAACTACGTCAGCGACGTCGACGTCGTCTTCGCCGCGGAGGCCATGGACGGCGGCGACGAGGACGCCGCGCTGCGCACCGCCACGCTGCTCGCCAACGGCCTCATCCGCGCCTGCGGCACGACGACGTCCGAGGGCGCGCTCTGGCCCGTGGACGCGGCGCTACGGCCTGAGGGCAAGGCGGGGCCGCTGGTCCGCACGCTCGCCAGCCACGAGGCGTACTACCGGCGCTGGGCGAAGACGTGGGAGTTCCAGGCGCTGCTCAAGGCCCGCCCCGTCGCGGGCGACCTGGCGCTGGGGGAGCGGTACGTCGCCACGGTGAGCCCGCTGGTCTGGTCGGCGGGGGAGCGGCCGGAGTTCGTCGAGGACATCCGCGCGATGAAGCGCCGCGTCGAGGGCTCCGTACCCGCGTCCGAGGCGGCGCGGCAGCTCAAGCTGGCGCCGGGAGGGCTGCGGGACGTGGAGTTCGCGGTGCAGCTCCTCCAGCTCGTGCACGGCCGCGCGGACACCTCGCTGCGGGTGCGCGGGACGTTGCAGGCGCTCGAACGCCTCGCCGTCGGCGGCTACGTCGGCGAGGACGACGCCGACGCGCTGGCGGAGGCGTACCGGTTCCTCCGCAAGGTCGAGCACCGGCTCCAGCTGCAGCGCCTCCGCCGTACGCACACCATCCCCGCCGACCCCGCGGGCCTGGAGTGGCTGGCGCGCAGCCTCGGCTACCGCGGCGACCCGGTCGCGGAGTTCCAGGCGGAGCAGGCGCGGCACGCGGTCGAGGTACGCCGCCTGCACGAGAAGCTCTTCTACCGCCCGCTGCTGTCCACCGTCGCCAAGCTCGGCCCCGACGCGCTGCGCCTCACCCCCGAGGCCGCGCGCGAGCGGCTCGACGCGCTCGGCTTCGACGACCCGGCGGGCGCGCTGCGGCACCTCGAGGCGCTGACCGGCGGTCTGTCCCGCCGCGCGCTGAGCCTGCGCACGATGCTGCCGGTGATGCTGCCGTGGTTCGCCGACGCGCACGACCCCGACGGGGGGCTGCTGGCGTTCCGTACGGTCGCCGAGGCGCTCGGGTCCTCGCCGTGGTTCCTCGCGCTGCTCCGCGACTCCGAGCACGCCGCCGAACGCCTCGCCCGCCTGCTCTCCACCAGCCGCTACGTCGCCGACCTGCTCGGCCGCGCGCCCGAGGCGGCGGGCATGGTGGCCCGCGACGCCGACCTCGCGCCGCGGGCGCCCGAGGCGCTGGCCGCGGAGATGCTCGCGGTGGTCAGCCGGTCCGAGAGCCCCGAGGCCGCGGCGGCCGCGCTGCGCGCCGTACGCCGCTCCGAGGTCCTGCGCATCGCCTGTGCCGACCTGCTCGGCCTCGCCACGATCGACGAGGTGGGCCCCGCGCTGACCGCCGTCGCCGACGCCACCATCGCCGCCGCGCTCGTCGCGGCGACCCGCGCGGTCGAGCCGCTGGCCTGCCGGATCGCCGTCATCGGCATGGGCAGGCTCGGCGGGCGGGAGCAGGGGTACGGCTCCGACGCCGACGTGCTGTTCGTGCACGAGCCCCTCGACGGCGTTCCCGAGTCGGAGGCCGCCGCGAGCGCGAAGGCCGTCGCCGAGGAGCTGCGCAGGCTGCTGTCGCTGCCCGCGCCCGACCCGCCGCTGCTCGTGGACGCCGACCTGCGCCCCGAGGGCAAGCAGGGGCCGCTCTCGCTGAGCCTGTCCGGCTACGCCCGCTACTACGAGCGCCGCGCCGCCGTGTGGGAGGCCCAGGCGCTGCTCCGCGCGCGGTTCGTGGCGGGCGACGCGGAGCTGGGGGAGCGCTTCGCCGCCTTGGTCGAGCCCATCCGCTGGCCCGGGGAGTTCCCCGAGACGAGCGCGCGCGAGGTACGCCGTATCAAGGCCCGCGTCGAGGCCGAGCGGCTGGCCCGCGGCGTGGACAGGACACGGCACACCAAGCTCGGCCCCGGCGGCCTCGCCGACGTCGAGTGGACCGTCCAGCTGCTCCAGCTCACGCACGCCGCGCGCGTGCCGGGGCTGCGTACGACGTCCACTCTCGACGCCCTCGCCGCGGCGGCCGAGGCGGGCCTCGTGCGGCGCGACGACGCCGACACGCTGCGGGCCGCATGGTGCTCGGCGACCCGGGCAAGGAATGCGTTGATGCTGGTCAGGGGTCGGCCTTCCGACGTGCTGCCCGACGACGCGCGTACGGTCAACGGCGTTGCCCGCGCGGTCGGCTACCCTGCGGGCAGCCGCGTCGAGTTCCTCGACGCGTACCGGAAGGCGACCCGCCGGGCACGCGCCGTCGTGGAGAGGGTGTTCTACGCGTGACGACTGCTCCCGAGGTGCCAGGCGCGACCTCTCGTACGGTCGCGGTCGACGGCGTGCGTTTCCACCTCTGGTCGGCCGGTCCGGCGCGCAAGCGCAAGACGACGCCGGTGCTGCTGCTGCACGGCGTACCCGAGACGGCCGCCACGTGGAGCGCCCTCATCGCGGACCTCGCCAAGGACCGCGTCGTCATCGCCCCCGACCTCAAGGGGCTCGGCAGCAGCGAGGCGCGGGCGCCGTACGACATCCCGACGCTCGTCGACGAGCTGGCCGCGCTGGTGCTGCACGAGGTCGACGGCCAGGTCGACGTCGTCGGCCACGACTGGGGCGGCTCCCTCGCCCTCGGCCTCGCGGGCGCCCGGCCCGACCTCGTACGCCGGCTCGTCGTCATCGCGGCGCCGTACCGCGAGATCGACTTCACGCGCGCCTGGTACATGGGAGTGGCCGCCCTGCCGCTCGTGCCGGACGTGGCGTTCCACCTCGGGGCGGAGCAGATCCTCCGGCGGACGCACGAGCTCCTCTGGAAGGCGCCCGGGCAGTCGGCCCATCTCGAGCACTACGTCGCCGCCTACACCCCGCCCGAGCGGTGGGGCGCGATGCTGTCGTACTACCGCGCCGCGGTCCGCCCACGACTGACGGCCGGTGTCACCGCGCTGCTCCACGGCGACAAGCCGGGGAGCGGCCTGCCCAAGGTGAAGGTCGAACGCGCTCTGGTCGTCTGGGGGACGGACGATCCGCCGTTGCCGTTGCACGTCGGCGAAGCCGTCGTACGCGACCTCGGTCCGGATGCCACCATGCTCACCGTCCCCGGCGTCGGGCACTGGCCGCACGAAGAGGCCCCCGACGTCGTGCTGCCGGCGGTGACGGAGTTCCTCAGAGCGACGTAGTGGCATCGACCGACTACGACCGCCCTGCCACCTACCGCGAGGTCCTCGCGGTCAAGGAGTTCCGCGCTCTCTACGCCGCGCACGTCACGTCGCTGCTCGGCGACCAGGCGGCGAAGGTCGCGCTCGCCATCCTCGTCCTCGAACGCTCCGACAGCCCCCTGCTCGCGGCGCTCGCGTACGCCGTCGGCTACCTCCCCTGGATCGTCGGCGGGCCGATCCTCTCGCCGCTCGCCGACCGTCGGCCGCGCCGCGAGGTCATGGTGCGCTGCGACCTCGTCCGCGCCGCCGCCGTCGGCGCGATGGCGCTGCCCGGCATGCCGCTGTGGCTGCTGTTCATCCTGCTGCTCGGTGCGTCGCTCCTCATGCCGCCGTTCGAGGCGGCGCGCGCCGCGACGATGCCGGACGTCCTCACCGGCGACCGCTACGTCGTCGCCTCCTCGCTGTCGAACATCACCAACCAGCTCTGCCAGGTGGCCGGCTTCGTCCTCGGCGGCGCGGCCGTCGTGGCCCTGCAGCCGCGCGGCGCGCTCGCCGCCAACGCCATGTCGTTCCTGCTCTCGGCGCTGTTCATCGCGCGCGGGGTCAAGCACCGCCCCGCGGTCGAGCGCGACGCCCGCGTGACGCTGCGTCGCGACATGGCGGAGGGCGCGCGGGTCGTGTTCTCGACGCCGGTGCTGCGGTCGATCCTGCTGCTGGCCTGGAGCGGCGCGGCGTTCGCGATGGTGCCCGAGGGGCTGGCGGTGACGTACGCGCGCCGGCTCGGCGAGGGCGCGATGGCGACCGGCTTCCTCACCGCCGCGATCCCCGCGGGGCTCGTCGTCGGCGCCCTGCTCATCGGCCGGCTCATGGGGCCGCGGCAACGCATCCGCTGGATGCGCCCGCTCGCGGCGGCGTCGTTCGTGCCGCTGATCCTCACGCTGCTGCACCCGCCGGTGTGGGGCGCGGTGCTGCTGTGGGGGCTCTCCGGCGTCGGGCTGGCGTACCAGCTCCCCGCCAACGCGACGTTCATGCTCGCGGTGCCGACCGAGGCACGCGGCAGGGCGTTCGGGCTGGCGCAGACGGGGATCCAGGCGTTCCAGGGCATCTCCATCGCGGGCGCCGGCGCACTGGCGCTCGTCCTCGAGCCGTACCAGGTCATCGCGCTCGCCGGCGTCGGGGGGTTCGGCTCGGTCATGGCTCTCGGCGTCGGCTGGCCGGGCGAGGAGCTCGCCGCGCTGCACGCCCCCGTGCCGCCCGGCGAGGAGCTGGGCGACATGACGTTCGGCGACATCCCGATCGAGGGGCCCGAGCCGCGCGTCTCCGAGATCCCCGCGCTGTGGACGGGCCCGTACCTGCTCTCGCCCCGCAAGCGCGTGCTGCTCGCGAAGCTCGTCCGCGACCGTTCGGCTACGCCGGAGTCGTCAACCCCGTCGGGAGGTCGGTGAGCGGCGGCTGAGCCACCGACTGGTCGACCGCCGGCTCGCCGGACAGGAGGCGCTGCGCCGCGAAGCCGATGCCGAGCGCGATCGCCCCGCCGACCGCGTCGAGGATGAAGTGGTTGGCCGTCGCCATGATGACGATCAGCACCACCACGGGGTACGCGATCCCTGCCCACCGCACCCACCGGTGCCGCGCCAGCCAGAAGATCGCGAGGCCCGACCAGAGCGCCCAGCCGATGTGCATCGACGGCATCGCCGCGAACTGGTTGCTCGTCGTCGCGAGGTCGCCCGAGGCGTACGAGCCCCACGTCCCGAACACCTTCACCGTGTCGACGTACCCCTCCGCGGGGAGGAAGCGCGGCGGCGCGAGGGAGTAGAGCCAGTAGCCGAGCAGCGCGATGACGTTGCAGACGTAGAGGGCGGTGCGCATCGGGCGGTACTGCAGCGGGTGCCTGCGGTAGAGCCAGATCAGCACGCTGATGGTCACGACGAAGTGCGCGAGGGCGTAGAAGTAGTTGGAGAAGACCGCGAACCACTCCGTGTGCACGGCGATGCGGTTGAGGGCGTGCTCGATGTCGATGTTGAGGGTGCGCTCGAGGTGGAGCAGGTCGTACGCCCGCCCGCAGGCGATGGACTGGAAGTCGGTGAGCGGCCGGGTCTCGCAGTTGACCGGCAGCGGGTTGCCGAAGTGGTTGCGGACCATCCCGTAGAGCACGTAGCTGACGCCGATGAACGCGAGCTCCTGCCACCAGCGGGGAGGGCGGCGTTCGCGGCGGAACAGCGGGAACGGCCCGCGCTTGGCAGGGCTCCCCTCCCGCGCGGGGTTCTGCGGGGGAGCCGTCATCGGCTCCTGCGTCGCCGCCACGCTCAGATGGTGTCACGCGACGGGCCGCCGCGAGGCGCGTTCTGCGGTCTCGCAGCAGCGCCGATTTTCGTGATCTTGGTGACGTTCCTGATGCCCGGGCAGCACGAACGTCGTCAAGATCACGAGATCCGGCGGTACCGGCGGGGTGTTTCGATCCACGCCGGTCGCGGCAGGTACCACCTCGTGTTCCTCTTCTTCAGCAACCGGCTCGGCTGCCTCGGCTCGCTCGCGCTGTCCGTCGGCGTGACCCTCGTCCTGCTGTTCCTGATGGGCGTTCTCCGCTAGTAGGCGCTCGGCGAAACGGGCTGGCTGTGACGCGGGGTGAACGCCGCGTTCCCGCGACCGCCTCCCGGGCGGTTCGGGGTGCGTTGTGCGCTTCTTCGCCGCACGGCCCGCAACCTGGAGCCTTGTCCATCCTGACGGCGTGGTCGGCGCCGGCCTCGGTCGTTCTTTGAAGATCACTACGCGTGAGACCGGCTGCTGGGCTGCAGGGTTGGGCCGGCGCGGGTGCGCGGGCGCCGCTCGTCCGGGGTCGACCGCCGTTCTGGTGGTGGTCCAGCGCCGAAGGGGCTCGTGCCCAGCACGATCCAGGCCCGGCGCGAGCCAGGATGGAAAAGGCTCCTGGAGCCGTGCCGTGCGGCAGCAACGTCGGCAACGGATCCGCACGGGCCGCGACCGGGGAGGCTCTTGTCGGGTGGCCCGTGCGCACGCTACTGGTGGGTATGGCCGGCCAAGGGCGCGTACCGGTTCACGGGGTACGCGAACGCGTAACGGCAGGTAGGACGCGGCCTTTGCCGAATGGTCTCCGGTAATGACGGACGTACGTTCCCGCCGGGCGCGTTCGACGGTGTTCCCTGCCGTCGGGCGCGTCCGGCGTGTCCCCGTCTCTGTCGCCGCCGCGCTCGCCTGCGCGGTCACCGGCGCGCCTGCGGGAGCGGCGGCTGCGCCCCGCTGCGACGTCGTCCGCGTGGCGGGCGGCGCCGTGCTCTGCGCGTCGTCGGCCGGTGCGTTCGCGGTCAGCCGCGACGGCGGGCGTACGTGGCCCACGAGGGGGACGGTCGAGAAGAGCGCGACCGCGGTGCTCGAGGTCGCGGTGTCGCCGGGCTTCGACGAGGACCGCACCGCCTGGGTTCAGACCACGCACGGGTGGTACGTGTCGCGCGACGGCGGCGCGACGTTCGCCGGGCTCGACGTCGTCGCGGAGGCCAGGCCGGACGTCGCGGCAGCCTACGTCGACCCCGCCGGGTCGCCCGTTCTCGTCGCGATGGGGCGGCTGGCGGCCACGCCGCCGAACGGCGCCGAGTACCGCCTCGCGGGCGGGCAGTGGGTCAAGACACCGATCGCCGGGCCGGTCAACGCCTACCCCGTCGACCTCGTGCTCCCGCCCGCCTACCCGTCGGCGGCGGCGCGGGTCGTGACGCAGTCGTTCGTCAGCGGTGAGAACGACGCGACCGGCGTCCTCGCCGACGGCGCCTCGGTCCGCGAGTGCCGCGCGGCGTTCGTCTGCGCTCCGCCGTCGTTCCGGGCGGGTGACGGGCAGGTCGCGATCGCGACCGGCGAGATCGTCCCCGGTCAGCAGTACCTGTTCACCGCCGACTACGACACCGCCGCCGTCCGCGTCCACCGCGGGCGCGACTGGGGCGCGGCGTGGTCGCGCTGGCCGTCCCTGGAGAAGCTCCTCGCGCCGTTGGCCAGGAGCTCCGGCGACGCCGGCCTCGTGCTGCCCGCCCTCACCGTCACCGCCGCGCCGGACCGGCCGGCGCGGCTGTTCGCGATGGTGACCAACACACGTGCGCGGCTCGACGGCGCCATGACGTCGATCGCGGCCAAGGAGCGCGTCGCCGCGTTCCGGCTGCTGCGCAGCGACGACGACGGCAAGACCTGGCGCGAGGTCGGCGCGTCGTACGCACGCGCGCAGCGCCCCCGAGCGGCAGCCCGCACGCTGCCGTGGAACGGCGGCGCGGGCGAGCTGCGCCTCTACGCCGCGTCCGGGCGGCTCTACCTCGTGGCGGCGTACGACGGCCACTCGACGCGGGCTCCGTACGGCCGCAACGCCCTGTACGTCTCGTCCGACTCGGGCGCGACCTGGCGGCGCGCGACGGCCTGACGGACCCGGCGTGCCAGCGCGGGGAGCGCCACCGTGACGACCTGCCAGTACGCCAGCCCGGCCGCGATCGACAGGGCCGTCGCGAGCAGCGGCGAACGGAGCTGCAGGTGCGGGAACACCTGCCAGTGCACGAGGTACACGTACAGCGACGCGCTCGCCAGCGCGCCCGTCACGCCCGCCAGCCGGGCGGGCCAGCGTACGGTCGGCACCCAGGCCAGCGCGAGAACGGCGCCCAGCACGAGCAGCGCGCGCGGCCGGGTCTCGAAGAACCCCGGCACGGTGACGACGGCGAGCGCCGTCGCGACGACGCGGTGACGCCAGGACGACGCCTGCGCCACCACCCACCCGAGCGCGAAGAGCCAGAACACGACGTGCGCCGTGTAGTACTTGTCCGAGCCGCCGACGGGGACGAGGCCGTACCGCGGCAGCAGCCCTGTCCCGAAGAAGGCCAGCGCCGTCCAGAACGGCGCCCGCCGCTCCACCCGCCGCACGAGCGGCACCGCGAGCACCGCGGTCAGCGCGATCAGCGTGTAGACCAGCGCCTCCACGAACCAGAACTGCCACCGCGGCCCGAGGGGCTTGCGGCCGAGGACGCCGTTGAGCAGCACGACGTTCGGCAGCCGGTAGTGGTCGGTCAGCACGAGCAGGCCGGCGATCCACGCCATGCTCGGCAACGCCACCCGCGCGACGCTGCGCACGGCGTTGCGCACGCGCGCCGCGCCGCCCGCGAGGTGGAAGCGCGCGTAGTTGAAGCCCGCCACCGCGAGCAGCGCGTGCGCGCCGCCCTGCAGGTCGACGAGGTTGGCGTGCGTCGCGACGACGAGCAGGATCGCGACCGCGCGAAGAACGACGCTGGTCTCGACGCTGCGGCCCCGGCGAGGGCGGCCGCCGGCCGGCACGAGAGAACGGATCGGCGTCACGTGCCACGCCGGCGGCAGGTGGCCGAGCGCCTCCTCGACACGGAGGGACAGCTCGACGTACGACAGCGAGTCGCCCCCCAGCCCGACGAACGTGTCGTCGTCGGTGACGTCGTCGCGTTCGAGGACGGCGGCGTAGACGGCGCGCAGGTCGCGCGCGCCGGCGAGACGTTCGGCGGGGGATGCCGACAGCGCGCGGACCGCCGCGTAGTCGACCTTGCCGCCGCAGAGCCGCGGCAGCGACGGCACGCAGCGGACGACCACGGCGCGCGGCGGGAGGCCGTACGACGCCGCCAGCGACCGCCGCAGCGCGTCGGCGTCCGCGCGCCCCTCGACCGCCACCATGAGCCGGTCGTCGGCGTCGGCACACGCGGCCACCACGCCGGACGTCGCGAGCCCGGCCTCGACGCGTTCGAGGTCGACACGCAGCCCGAACACCTTCACGAAACGGCTGCGCCGCCCCACGATCCTGTACAGACCGTCCGACACGACCGCGAGGTCGCCGGTCCGCAGCCGGGCGACCGTACGACCGAGGCGCAGGTCGGCGGGGCCGTGCGCGTAGCCGAGCATGACGTTCGGCCCGGTGTAGACGAGCTCGCCGTCCTCGAGCGCGAACGACCCGCCGGGCACCGGCACCCCCACCGCGTCCGGGTGCGTCTCGGCCAGCGCCGGCGGGAGGTACGCCATCCGCGCCGTCGCCTCCGTCTGCCCGTACATGACGTACAGCGACCACCCGCGCTCGCGGCCCAGCGCGGCGTACGCGCGCACCCGCTCCGGCGCGAGCCGCCCGCCGGCCTGCGTGACGTAGCGCAGCGAGGGCAGGTCCATCGCCGCGAAGCCGACGCGGTCGAGCAGGTCGAACGTGTACGGCACCCCCGCGAACGACGTCCCGCCGTGCTCGCGGAAGAACGCCCAGAAGCACGGGTCCACCACGGACAGGTCGGTGAGGAGGAGGGCGGCGCCGCGGGCCAGGTGGCTGTTGAGCACGGAGAGGCCGTAGCAGTAGTGCATGGGCAGCGTCGTCGCTGCGCGGTCGTCCCCGCCGATGCCGAGGTAGGTCGCGATCGAGTCCGCGTTGGCCTGGAGGTTGCCGTACGACAGCCGCACGAGCTTCGGCGACCCGGTCGTGCCGGACGTGCTGAGCAGCAGCGCGAGGTCGGGGTGGAGGTCGTGCGCCGACCCGGCGCGGACCTCGGTGACGGAGCCGCCGGACACGACGACGTCGGGGTCGTACGCCTCGCGCAGCGACGCCAGCGGAGCGCCGCCCGCCGACAGCAGGACCGGGTGCCCGCCCGCGAGCGCGCCGAGGTACGCCACCACGGAGCCGACGTCGTTGCCGCCCTCGACGAGCACGAGGCGGCGGACAGAGCCAAGCTCGGCCGCCGCCGCGGACACGCGGGCGGCGAGGCCGGCGTACGTCACGACGCCGTCGCGCGTGATCAGCGCCGGCGCGCCGCCGTACGCCGCCAGCGCCGCGGGGGAGGCGAACACGCCCCGACTGTACCTACTTAGGTAAGCCTAACCAAACCTCAGTGCTCGACGACGGCGAGGAACTGCGCGACGTCGCCCCGGTAGACCGAGCAGTCGGCCGTGCCGACGCCGGGGACGGCGTACGCGTCGGCGAACTGCCACAGCACCTCGCCGATGCCCGGCGCGTGCGCGGGGTTCGGCGTCTGGTCGAAGTACCGCGCGATCCACCGCGGCCGCGTCGTCTGCGCGGCGGTGAGCTGCTGCCCGCCGTAGAGCCACGTACGCCGGCCCAGCGCGGCGTCCGCGTGCTCGCAGAACTGGTGGTACGCCCCCATGTCGTCGCCCGTCTCGACGTCGAGGATCAGCCACTCGACGGGCGCGTTCGAGAGCTTGCCGATGGTCGCGACGGCGTGCTGTGCCTGCGCGACCGGGTCCTGACCGGGCTGCCAGAAGTGGTACATCCCGAACGCCTTCAGCCCCGACTTCGCGGCGCCCGCGCGAGCCGCCTCGAACGTCGTCGCGACGAACGACGTGCCCTGCGTCGCCTTCGCGATGAGCACCGGCGAGAAGGCGGCGTACGCCGCCCAGCCGGTCACCGGATGGAAGTCGTTGACGTCGCCGATCAGCAGGCTCGCGGTCATGGCGTTCTCCCCGTTGTCGTGTCCCGACGCGCGCGCTGAATCTAGTGCTGAACCTTCGGCCCGTGTCGTGCGTCCTTCTCCTGTCCGGTCCCTACGTCCCGCCAGGAGCCCGCCATGCGCTCGTCCCTTCGCGTCATCGTCGCCACCCTCGCCATCGCCGCATCGGTCGCGGCCCCCGCCGCCGCCGACTGCAAGGTCCTTCTCGTGCTGCGCTACTGCTAGACCGTTCCGCCCCCAGAGCCCCGGCCGGGCCCCCGGCGGCCGGAGCCCGGCGTGCCCGATGAGTTTCTGGCGCGCGGCGCGTCTACCGGTGCAGGATCGACCGGACGAGAGGACGTACGTCATGGGCCAGCGCATCACGACCAACCTGTGGTTCGACACCGAGGCCGAGGAGGCCGCCGAGTTCTACTGCTCGATCTTCAAGAACTCCCGCATCGTCAACGTCGCCCGCTACACCGACGCCGGCCCGCGCCCCGCGGGGATGGTCATGGTGGTCGAGTTCGAGCTCGACGGGCAGCGGTTCGTGGCCATCAACGGCGGGCCCGAGTTCCCGTTCTCCGAGGCGTTCTCGCTGCAGGTCAACTGCGAGGACCAGGCCGAGGTCGACTACTACTGGGAGCGCCTCACCGAGGGCGGCGAGGAAGTCCAGTGCGGCTGGCTCAAGGACAGGTACGGCGTGTCCTGGCAGGTCACGCCGAAGGGGATGGAGGAGGTCTTCTCCGACCCCGACCCCTCCAAGGCCGAGCGCGCCATGCGGGCGATGTTCGGCATGAAGAAGCTCGACCTCGCCGCGCTCCAGGCCGCCGCGAACGGCGAGTGATCAGCGCGCCACCCGGCTACCGGCTCGTGATGACGGCGCCTCCCGTCGCGGACTACCTGCGGCTGCGGCGGGAGGCGGGACTGTCGCCCAGGACCGAGGAGCAGGCGGTCGCCGCATTGCCGGGCAGCTGGGCCGCCTGCCATGTCGTCGCGGACGACGGCGAGGTCGCCGGCATGGGCCGCCTGCTCGGCGACGGCGGCTGGTACTTCCACGTCGTCGACATGGCCGTGCTGCCCGCGCACCAGCGGCGCGGGCTGGGCGACGCGATCCTCGGCGCGCTGCTCGACCGCATCCGTGCGGCGGCGCCGCCGGGCGCGTACGTCAACCTCCTCGCCGACCCGCCGGGACGGCGGCTGTACGAGCGCCACGGCTTCGCCGACACCGCCCCCGGCTCCGTCGGCATGGCACTGCTCTTGTAGCAGGGCTCGGCGAGATCCCGCCCGCGGTGACGGCGCCACCCGGGCACGTTCGCAACCGGGAGCCTTGTCCATCCTGGCTCGCGCTGGGCCTGGATCGTGCTGGGCAGGAGCCCCTTTGGCGCTGGACCACCACAAGAACGCCGGTCGACCCCGGACGAGCGGCGCCCGCGCACCCGCGTCGGCCCGACCCTGCAGCCCAGCAGCCGGTCTCACGCGTAGTGATCTTCAAAGAACGACTGAGGCCGGGGCCGACCACGCCGTCAGGATGGACAAGGCTCCAGGTTGCGGGCCGTGCGGCGAAGAAGCGCAGATCGCACCCCGATCGCGGCCGGCCGCGAACGCGACTAGTCCCGCGGCGGGACCTGGCGGACCTGGACCGGCGCGCCGGGAAGCCCGCCTGCCCGCCCGGCGTACTCCGGCACTCCGACGCACGTGAACAGCAGCGCGTCGAGCGGCTCGCCCAGAAGGCCCGGGATCTCGCTGTCGAGGAACGTCATCCCCGACGCGCCCGCGCCGAGGGCGTACGCGAGCAGGTGCAGCCGCCCCTCCACCAGCCCGGCGGCGAGCTGTGCCTCGCGGTACTGGCGTTCGTCGAGCGCGCTGACGTCGGTCGCGGCGATGACGACGTACGCCGCGTCGCGTGCCAGCGTCTGATCCAGCGCGACCCGGTAGAGCTCCTCGCGGAGGACTCCTGTCCGCAGCGGCGCGGGCAGGTCGGGCCAGCGGTAGAGGCCGGGCGGTATGCCGTCGACGTCGTGCACGGCGACGTAGTGCGGGACGTCGATCCCGCGCAGCGCCACGGCCATCGACGTACGCAGCAGGCTCTCGGGCAGGCCGCGCGTCGGGTCCATGCGGCGTTGCGAGCCGCGGGTCAGGACGACGTCCTCCACGGGCGCGCCGGCCGCCGCCACCTCGACCGCCGGGCCGCGATCCCACGCGGGCCCGAGGGCGTCGCGTTCGCCGGCGCGCTGCGCCGTCGTGACGAGCGGGAACTCCCTCGGTGCCGCGTCGACCTCGCCGCGCGCCGCGTCGCCCGTCGCCTCCAGGGCGGGCGTTCCGGCGCCGAGCGCGACGACCGCGACGGGCAGCTCGTGGACGCGGTCCGCGCCGACCAGCGCGGCGACGCCCGCGTCGGGGAACGTGCTGTGCAGCGCCGCCGCGACCCCCGCGGAGTCCGCCGCCGCGAGCAGCTGCGCGAGCATCGTGCCCGCGTCCCAGTAGACGTGCCGCCAGCCGCGCTCGCGGTACCGCCAGCCCGTACGCCACGGGATGCCGGTCACGACGACGGCCGGCGCCTCGCCGCGCGGCGGCGGGCCGACGAGGACGAGCGCGTGCGCCTCGGGGTCGTACCAGTGCACGCCCGCGGGCAGAGCCGTGCCGCCGGGGACGGCGACGTACAGCTCCAGCGGGAACCTCCCGCCCGCCGAGCCGGCGGCGCGGAACAGGTACGTGCCGTACGGCCGCTCGCTCGTCCGTACGACGCCCGCCGCGAGGTGCAGCAGCCGCGACAGGTGCGCGAGGTCGAGGTCGCGCGGCGGTACGTAGGCGGTGCCGGCGAGCACCGCCACCGCGGGCGCCGTCGTCCGGGGCAGGTCGCGGGGGAGCGGCACGCGCGGGAGGGAGGCGTCGTAGCGCTTGTAGAACCACGGCAGGTGGTCGAGGTCGTTGACCTCGAGGTCCTGCACGATCAGCGGGTCGTCGATCGGGTCGGTCCACTCGCGGGACGGCTCGTACGACGTGAGGCGGTGCAGGGTCTGCGTCGCGTTCTCCACGGCGTTACTCTCGCGCACCGCCGTTCCCTACGCTGTGCCCGTGGCGGACGACGACTGGCGGGCGCTCGTGCCGGTGCTGCGCAGCATCGAGGCGCGGGGTCCGGGCGAGTACGGGGTGGTCCTCGTCGACCCTGAGGGCGACGAGCGCGGCGGCCCCTTCACGGTGACCCATGACGGACGCCACACGTGGCCGGCGGTGCAGGGGCCTATCGACGTCGACCTCGATCCGTACGGGCCTCGGCGACGTGGTAGGGCGTACCGTTCGAGCAGGTACTTACGCGCCGCCGAGTGCAGCGCCGCCGCCTCCACGCCTGTCAGGCGCAGATCACCGGCGGCATCGTGCTCCACACGTAGACGAGGCAGTCGCCGCGGTCCACGCAGACCTCCCAGTAGAGGCTGCCCGGCGTACGGGCGCAGGGACCGGCAGCGGCAGCGGGCGCGGTGCCGGTGAGGAGCGCCGCGGCGCAGAGCGCGGCGGCGGACGTGATGCGCAGGAGTCTCATGGCGCGCCAGGGTAGCGGCTCCCCGGCCTCCGCGAGGATGGCCCCGTGTCAGGACCAACATCTCAAGCCGTGACGTACGTGGGCCGGTACCGCAGGGCAACCGCCCCGGACCGGAACTCGTGGCGATCCACGAGCTCGAGTTGAACGCGCTCGCGCAGACCGGCGAGCAACGTCGGGCCGTGTCCGGCCAGGACCGGCTGCACGACGAGCTCGTACTCGTCGATGAGGCGCAGATCTGCCAAGGCCAGCGGGAGCGTCACGCCGCCCACCCACAGCCCCTCGCCCGGCTCCGCCTTGAGCCGCTCCACGGCCTGCCTCACGTCGTCTCGCACCAGCTCGGCATTCCAGTCGACTCCGCCGAGGGTGCTCGACACGACGTACTTCTTCGCGCGGTGGATGGCCTCGGCGAACGGGATCTCCCCTTCGCCCATCCACTCTGGCCACCTTCCACCGGCCGGCTTACGCCACGCCGACTCCATCATCTGGTACGTCACCCGGCCGAACAGCAGGGCATCGGCTCGCTCCATCGCCGCGGTCCAGTACCGCATCGACTCCTCGTCCGGAGGTAGCCCTGCCTCGTGATGGCAGCAGCCGTCGAGCGTGACGTTGATCGAGTAGCGAAGTGGCCTCATCCGCGTTCTCTCTCGTGATGCGGTCGCGCGTTGACCCGACCGTACGCGGACCGCACGGCAATGCCGCAGGCTGAGGACAAGGCGCGAAGCCGGCCGTCGACACGGTGTGGCCCAGATGTGGCCGAGAGGGCCCTCTGACCGGCGAGACCGCAGGTCAGAGGGCCGGCGGCTCAGATGTCGTAGTACATGTTGAACTCGTACGGGTGCGGGCGCAGGCGCACCGCGTCGACCTCGTTCACCCGCTTGTAGTCGATCCACGTCTCGATGACGTCGGGCGTGAACACGCCGCCCTCGAGCAGGAACTCGTTGTCGGCCTCGAGCGCGTCGAGCACGGCCTCGAGCGAGCCGGGCACCTGGGGCACCGCGGCGAGCTGGTCCGGGGGCAGCTCGTACAGGTCCTTGTCGACCGGCTCGGGCGGCTCGATCTTGTTGCGGATGCCGTCGATGCCGGCCATGAGCATCGCCGCGAACGCCATGTACGGGTTGCACGACGGGTCGGGCACGCGGTACTCGATCCGCTTTGCCTTCGGGTTGCTGCCGGTGATCGGGATGCGGACGCAGGCGGAGCGGTTGCGCTGCGAGTAGACGAGGTTGACCGGCGCCTCGTAGCCGGGGACGAGGCGGCGGTACGAGTTCGTCGTCGGGTTGGTCCACGCCAGCAGCGCGGGCGCGTGCTTCAAGAGCCCGCCGATGTAGTAGCGGCCGACGTCGGACAGGCCGGCGTAGCCGATCTCGTCGTAGAAGAGCGGCTCCCCGTCCTTCCAGAGCGACTGGTGGCAGTGCATCCCCGAGCCGTTGTCCTGGAAGATCGGCTTCGGCATGAACGTCGCCGTGCGGCCGTGGGCCAGGGCGACGTTCTTGACGATGTACTTGAAGTTCATGAGGTTGTCGGCGGTCTTGAGCAGCGTGCCGAAGCGGAAGTCGATCTCCGCCTGGCCGGCGGTGCCGACCTCGTGGTGCTGCATCTCGACCTCGATGCCGGCCTCGATGAGCACCCGGACCATCTCGGACCGCAGGTCCGTGAAGTGGTCGGTGGGGGAGACGGGGAAGTAGCCGCCCTTGTAGCGCGGCTTGTAGCCCTTGTTGCCGCCGGGCTCCTCCTTGCCGCTGTTCCACGCGGCCTCGATGGAGTCGAGGTAGTAGTACGACGAGTGCTGGTTGGTGTCGAACCGCACGTCGTCGAAGATGTAGAACTCCGCCTCGGGCCCGAAGTACGTCGTGTCCGCGATGCCGGTGCCCTTGAGGTACGCCTCCGCCTTCGCCGCGATGTTGCGCGGGTCGCGGCTGTACGCCTCGCCGGTCAGCGGGTCGTGGATGAAGAACGTCATGTTCAGCGTCTTGTGCTGGCGGAACGGGTCGAGCATCGCCGTCGACGGGTCGGGCAGCAGGAGCATGTCCGACTCGTGGATCGCCTGGAAGCCGCGGATCGACGACCCGTCGAACATGAGCCCGTCGGTGAAGATCGAGGCCCCGAAGTTGCTCACCGGGAACGTGAAGTGCTGCATCACGCCGGGGAGGTCGCAGAACCGTACGTCGATGAACTGGACGCCTTCGTCCTTGATGAACTTCAGGACCTCATCGGCGTTCGTGAACATGCACCCTCCTCGCAGCGCCCCGGCACTGGGGCATGACCGGACAGGACGCACGGCCCGGGGGAAGAGCGGTTCGTGCTGCGAGGGACGCTAGCGGGAGGTGGTTACCCGGTCGTGTCCCTCATGTTTCACGCACATTACGCGCTCGGGAAGAAGCGCGGGGGAGACCAGGAAGGGGACGGGGCGGGTCCCCGGTCCGCCGACTAAGGGAGCTCGCGGAACTAGGCGGACCGGGTCCCCGCCCCGGCCACAAGAGGACTCAGCGGATCTTGCCGGAGCGCGGGACGCGCGTGGGCATGGGCCCCTTCGGGATCGGCATGGCGGAGCCGCCGAGGGCCTTCAAGCGGGAGTCCACGGCGTTGACCTCCTTGGGCTTCATCGTCCGCGGCAGCTTCATGACGTGCTGGGTGAGGCGGCGGATCGGGATCTGCCCCTCGCCCTCGCCGACGACGATGTCGTGCAACGGCGCCTCGGGCCCGATCACGCGCCGTACCTTGCGCAGCTCGTGGGAGAGCAGGTCGCGCGAACGCCCTTCCAGCACGAGGATCACGCCGGCGCGGCCGACGACGCGGTGGACGAGGTCCTGGTTCTTGTTGAACGCCACCGCCGGCGTCACGCGCCAGTCGCCGCGCATCGCCTGGAGGATCGCGTACGCCGCTCCGGGCTGCCCCTCGATCTGCGAGAACGCCGCGCTCTGCCCGCGCCGCCCCGTGACCACGGTGAACGCGATGAGCGCCGTGAGGAACGCCAGGATCGCGCCGAGGATCGGGCCCATCAGCAGGTTCCCGAGGAGGAACCCGACCACGAGCGCGCCGGCGACGGCGGCGACGAGGATCGGGACGTACTTCGGGTCGGCCTTCCTGGTCATCGTGACCATCTGGCCGATCTGCTTCAGCTTGCCCCCGGACCGGGGCGACTCCGTTGCCATGCGGCACAGGATATGGGTCGGCGGGTCAGCCCTTCGCCGCGCGCTCCGCGCGGCGGGCGCGGCGGGCGGCGAGGTCCTCGGCGTCGAGCGCGCCGGCCTGCTCCAGCGTGGGGGCGGTGCCGCCCAGGTGCGCGGGCAGCCACCAGCGGTCGTCGTCGCCGGCGGGGATGTCGGGGTACGCCGCCTGCGCCGCCTCGAGAAGCACCTGCATCCGGGTCTTCAGCTCCTCGGTGACCTCGGTCGGGTCGTCGGCGGGCGTGGGCCGCAGCGCGGGGCCGACGTGGACGCGGATGGCGACGTGGCGCTGGAAGTTGCGCGGGCGGCCCTTGGTGAGCAGCCGCTGGGTGCCCCAGACGACCGACGGCACGAGCGGGACGCCGGCCTCGGCGGCCATCCGGGCGGCGCCGTTCTTGAACTCCTTGAGGCAGAACGACCTGCTGATCGTCGCCTCGGGGAACATGCCGATGAGCTCGCCGGCGCGGAGGGCGGCGACGGCGTTGCGGTACGAGTCGGCGCCCGCGTCGCGGTCGACGCTGATGTGGTGCATGCCGCGCATGAGCGCCCCGGGGATCCTCTTGTCGAAGACCTCCTTCTTCGCGAGGAAGCGCACCAGCCGGTCCTTGCCGACCTGCCGCGCGGCGAGGCCGGCGAAGACGAAGTCGAGGTACCCGACGTGGTTGGTCGCGATGACCGCGCCGCCGGTGCGCGGGATCGCGTCGGCGCCCTCGACGGTGATCTTCAGGTCCAGCGCCTTGAAGAACGCGAGGGCGGTCCCGATGACGGGGCGGTACACGAGCTCGGCCATCGGCCGACGCTAACCCATCGGCCGGTACTGTCGCCCGATGGCCACCGCTCTCATCGCTCTCGCGCTCGGGCTCACCGCCGGCGTGCTGTCGGGGATCTTCGGCATCGGCGGCGGCGTGGTCGTCGTACCCGGGCTCGTCCTGCTCCTCGGGTACGGACAGAAGACCGCGACCGGCACGTCGCTGCTGGCCCTGATCCTGCCCGTGGGTGCGCTCGCCCTGCTGTCGTACGCCCGCGAGGGGCACGTCAACGTCCGCGTCGGCCTGCTCGTCGCGGCGGGCATCTTCGCGGGCACGCTGGCGGGGGCGAGGTTCGCGCTGGGTCAGCCGGACGCGACGCTGCGGAAGGCGTTCGCGGTGCTGCTCGTGGCGCTCGCGGTGAGGATGTTCGTCAGCGCCTGACTCGCGGCGAGCGCGTTGCGGCGCGCGGTGCGCTGCCCGCCGTGCGGGAACGCGAGGAGCGCCAGGGTCGTCAGCAGTCGCGTCATGACGTCGAGCATCGCGGACACACGTGTCGTCCGGATGGCCCGCGTGTTACGGCCGTGCGAAATCAGCGCGGACAGTACCCGGTCACGTCGCACACGATCTTGCACGCGGGCTGCAGGAGCCCGCAGTCGATGGCGTACGCCGGGGCGGACGGCAGCGCGAACGCGGCGGTGACGGCGAGAGCGGCGGCGAGACGGCGCATGGAGGTCCTCCTGGAGGGGTCAGGCGGTGGTGGCGCGGGCTTCGACGGCGGCGGCGTACATCCGCCCCGCCCGGTACGACGACCGGACGAGCGGGCCCGACTGGACGCCGAGGAAGCCCATCGCCTCGGCCTCGGCGGCGAGCCCGATGAACTCCTCGGGCTTCACGTAGCGGCTCACCGGGTGGTGGCGGACGGTCGGGCGAAGGTACTGGGTGATCGTGACGAGGTCGCAGTCGGCCTCGCGCAGCGCGACGAGCGCCTCGCGGACCTCGTCGACCGTCTCGCCCATGCCGAGGATGAGGTTGCTCTTCGTCACGAGCCCGAAGTCGCGCGCCTGCCGCAGCACGTCGAGCGAGCGCTCGTACGTGAACGCCGGCCGGATCTCCTTGAAGATCCGCGGCACGGTCTCGACGTTGTGCGCCAGCACCTCCGGCCGCGACTCGAAGACCTCGGTCAGCAGCGCGGGGTCGCCCTTGAAGTCGGGGATGAGCAGCTCGACGCCGCAGCCGGGGTTGAGGGCGTGGATCTGCCGGACGGTCTCCGCGTAGAGCCAGGCGCCGCCGTCGGGCAGGTCGTCGCGCGCGACACCGGTGACGGTGGCGTACCGCAACTGCATCGTCGCCACGGACTCGGCGACGCGGCGCGGCTCGTCGCGGTCGAGCGGCGCGGGGCGGCCGGTGTCGATCTGGCAGAAGTCGCAGCGCCGCGTGCACTGGTCGCCGCCGATGAGGAACGTCGCCTCGCGGTCCTCCCAGCACTCGTAGATGTTCGGGCAGCCGGCCTCCTGGCAGACGGTGTGCAGCCCGCCCTCCTTCACGAGGTCGGCGACCTTGGCGTACTCGGGGCCGGTCTTGAGCTTGATCTTCAGCCACTCGGGCTTGCGCTCGATGGGGGTCTCGGCGTTGCGGGCCTCGATGCGCAGGAGGCGGCGGCCGTCAGGTGCGACCATGCGCCGGCTCCAGGACGTTGCTGAGGGCCCGCTCGACGTCGTCGACGACGTCGGCGGTCGTGACGTGGTTACCGGTGAGTACGGACAGGCTCGTGACGCCCGCGTCGCGGATGCCGCAGGCGACGATGCGGTCGTACGCCGTGAGGTCGGGGTCGCAGTTGAGCGCGAAGCCGTGCATCGTCACGCCCTGCGCGACGCGGATGCCGATCGCGGCGACCTTGGCGTTCTCGACCCAGACGCCCGAACGCCCCTCGACGCGACCGGCTCCGTCGACGCCGTGCGCGGCGCAGACGTCGATGAGGGCCTGCTCGATGCGGCGTACGTGCGCGACGACGTCCATCGGGTCGTCCAGCCGCAGGATCGGGTAGCCGACGAGCTGGCCTGGGCCGTGCCAGGTGATCTTGCCGCCGCGGTCGACGTCGATGACGGGCGTGCCGTCGAAGGGCCGCTCCCAGGGCTCCGTACGCTTCCCCGCCGTGTAGACGCTCGGGTGCTCCAGCAGGAGGCAGGTGTCGGGCGCCTCGCCGGCCACGCGGCGGGCGTGGAGGTCGCGCTGCATGGCCCAGGCGGCGTCGTACGGCACGACGCCGGCGCGGACATACGTGATGGGCCCCACGCCTAGAAGCGTCTCACAGGCGGCGCGGCTCGACCTTGGTCTCGCCGTCGCGCTCGACCCGCCACGCGGCGGCGCCGTCGTCGCGGTACGTCACGGCCTCGGTGAGGGTCTCGCCGTCGAAGACCAGCCCGACGCCGTCGTCGGCGGCCCAGCCGGGGGAGAGCGTGCCGTTGGCGACGAGACGCTGGTACAGGGGGCGGCGGCGTTCCTCGGAGTCGTAGTGCGGGGAGTTGCTCGCGGCGATCATCGCGAGGCCGTTGGTGACGGGCATCAGCGGGTCGGCGCCGAACGAGTCCGTCGTCCCGCCCTCGAACCAGCAGATCGACCCGGCGCTCGTACCTGCGAGGACCACGCCGCGCTCGCGCGCCTCGGCCAGGTAGACGTCGAGGCCGTGGGTGCGCCAGACGGCGAGGAGGTTGGCGACGCTGCCGCCGCCGACGTAGATCGCGTCCTGGGCGAGGAGGTGCGCGCGGACGTCGGGGACGTTCGGCATCGGGAACAGGTCGAGGTGGCTGCCGTCGAAGCCGACCTCGCGCGCGATGTCGTAGAACATCGTCGTGACGTACGCCGCGTCGCCCATCGCCGTGCCGACGTAGCAGACCTTCGGCCGATGCTTGCCCGTGCGGCCGAGGACGTACTCCAGCATCGGGCGCCGCCCGCCTCGCGCCGCGAGCCCGCCGCCGCCGATCGCCACGATCGTCATGCCACGACCCTACGTGCGGCGCGTCCCGGCGCGCGCCTCGTAGGATGGCTCGCGTGACCCAGCCGCCGATCCGCCCTGGCTCGCCCGGATGGGCGCAGGCCGCCTCGAAGGCGGCGCTGGCCAGCAGGGTCCGGCCGTCGCTGGTCCTCGACGAGCGGGTCGCTCGCGAGCTGCTCCAGGAGGCGGCGCGCTTCGACGTCTCCGCGGGCGGGCGCTTCTCGGCGGGACCGGCGGGCGTCCAGGTCTGGTCCGGGCCGTGGAACGGCGAGGGCGGCACCAAGGGGACGGCCGTCCACCTGGGGTCGGTCGACTGGACGTACGACACGCCGTCGAAGAACTACGTCACGATCTACCGGTCGATGGTCACCCAGGCAGGGATCGACGCGGGGCAGACGACGGAGTCGATCCTCACGACCGTGCTGAACCTCGTGGGCCAGACGGTCGACGGGCCGCGGATCGAGCAGCCGATGCCGCCCGCCCACGACCCGTTCCGCCGCGGCTTCTAGCGTCAGGGCGGCTCGGGCCACCCGCCGAACTTCGTGATCTTGGCTACGTTCGTGCTGCTCGGCAGACAGAAACGTCGCCAAGATCACGATAAGTGGGCTGCTACGCGCCGTCGAGGCCGAGCTCGGCCTCGAACGCGCCTTCCTCCAAACGCTCCTTGACCGTGGTCAGGTAGCGCGCGGCGTCGGCGCCGTCGACGATCCGGTGGTCGTACGACAGCGCGAGGTAGACCATCGAACGCACCGCCACGACCTCGCCGAGGTCCGGGTCGTCCACGACGACGGGCCGCTTGACGACGCCGCCGGTGCCGAGGATCGCGACCTGCGGCTGGTTGATGATCGGCGTGTCGAACAGCGCCCCGCGGCTGCCCGTGTTGGTCAGCGTGAACGTCCCGCCGCCCAGCTCGTCCGGCGTCACGCGGTTGGACCGGGTGCGCTCGGCGAGGTCGGCGACCTTGCGCGCGATGCCGCCGAGGTTGAGGTCGCCGGCGTCCTGGATGACGGGCACGAGCAGGCCGCGCTCGGTGTCGACCGCGATGCCGAGGTGGACGCCGTCGTGGTACGTCACCGTCCCGGCCTGCAGGTCGATGGACGAGTTGACGACGGGGTGCGCCTTGAGGCCCTCGATCGCGGCGAGCGCGAAGAACGGCAGGAACGACAGCTTCGTCCCCTCGCGCTGCTCGAACGTCGCCTTCGCCTGCTCCCGCAGCCGCGCGATCTTGGTCACGTCGACCTCGACCACGGTCGTCAGCTGCGCCGAGACCTGGAGCGACTCGACCATGCGCTGTGCGATGACGGTACGCAGCCGCGACAGCTTCTCGGTCTTGCCGCGGAGGTGGGCCTGCGACGGGGCCGGCGCCTTCGCGGCGGGTGCCGCGGCGCGGGCGGCAGGCGCCTTGGGTGCGGCAGCCGCGGGGGCGGCGGCGGGGCGGGACGAGCCGTTGCGGGCGGCGTCGAGGACGTCCTGCTTGCGGATCCGGCCGCCGACGCCGGTGCCCGAGAGCGAGGCGAGGTCGACGCCGTGCTCGGAGGCGAGCTTGCGGACGAGCGGGGTGACGTACGAGGGCTTGCCGTCGTCCTCGCCGCCGGTCACCGGCGCGGGGGCGGTGTCGACGCCGTCGGCCGCGCGGGCCGCGACCTCCTCGTGGGAGGGGCCGTTCTCCTCGAACGCCTGGTCCGGCGCCTTCTCCTCCTCCTCCTCGGCGGCGGCGGGCGCGGGGGCCTCGGCCGCGGGCTCCTCGGCCGGCGCCTCGGCGGCAGGCTCTTCGGCGGGCTTCTCCTCGGCCGGTGCCTCAGCCGGTGCCTCGGCAGGCGCCGCGGCGGTGCCCTCGGCGTCGATGATCGCCAGCTCGGCGCCGACCTCGACGGTCTCGTCCTCGGCGACCTTGATCGACGTGAGAACGCCGCTCGCGGGCGCCGGGATCTCGGTGTCGACCTTGTCGGTCGAGACCTCGAGCAGCGGCTCGTCGGCCTGGACCGACTCGCCCTCCTTCTTCAGCCAGCGCGTGACGGTGCCTTCCGTCACGGACTCGCCGAGCCGGGGCATCGTGACCGAGACGGCCATCTGGGGCGGCCTTTCCTAGGAGTGGCTGTGGAGGGGCTTGCCGGCGAGCGCGAGGTGCGCCTCGCCGACGGCCTCCGACATCGTCGGGTGGGGGTGGATCAGGGCGGCGACATCGTCGGCGTACGCCTCCCAGTTGGTGATGAGCTGCGCCTCGGCGATGAGCTCGCCGACCCGCGAGCCGACCATGTGGATGCCGACGACGGGGCCGTCCTTGACCGCGACGAGCGTCACGGCGCCGGCGGTGCCGAGGATCTGCGACTTGCCGTTGCCGGCGAGGTCGTACGTCACGGTCTGCACGTCGAGCCCGCGCTCCTTGGCGATCTTCGACGTGATGCCGACCGAGGCGACCTCGGGCTCGGAGTACGTCACCCGCGGCACGCCGTCGTAGTCGATCGGCCGGGGGTCGAGGCCCGCGACGTGCTCGGCCACGAGGATGCCCTCGGCGAAGCCGACATGTGCCAGTTGCAAGGTGGGAATGAGGTCGCCGACGGCGTAGACGCCGGGGACGGAGGTACGGCAGTACTCGTCGACGGTGACGTAGCCGCGGTCCATGGCGACGCCGGCCTCCTCGTACCCGAGGTCCTTGGACACGGGGCCGCGGCCGACGGCGACGAGCAGCAGCTCGGCCTCGATCGTCTTGCCGGACTCGAGCGACACGGTGACGCCCGCGTCGGTCGCCTTGACGCCCGCGAACCGCGCGCCGAGCTCGTACTTGATCCCGCGCTTGCGGAACGCCCGCTCCAGCAGCTTGGAGGACGACTCCTCCTCGAGCGGTACGAGGTGGGGGAGCGCCTCGACGATCGTGACCTCCTCGGCGCCGAACGAGCGCCACGCCGACGCGAACTCGCAGCCGATCGCGCCCGCGCCGAGGATGACCGCCGACTTGGGTACGCGGTCGAGCCGCAGCGCCTCGTCGGAGGTGATGACCTGCGTGCCGTCGATCTCCAGGCCCGGCAGCGACTTGGGCACCGAGCCGGTGGCGAGCACCACGGCCTTGGTCGCGGTCAGGGTCTTGCCGTCGACCTCGACGGTCGTGGCGGACGCGAGGCGCCCGGTGCCCGTGACCAGCTCGATCTTGCGGCTCTTGATGAGGCCGGCGAGGCCCTTGTAGAGCTTCTCGACGACCTTGTCCTTGTACGCGTGCACCTTCGGCACGTCGATGCCCTCGAAGGTGGCGTTGACGCCGAACGCCGCGCTCTCGCGGGCGCTGTCGGCGACCTCGCCGGCGTGCAGCAGCGCCTTGGTCGGGATGCAGCCGCGGTGCAGGCACGTACCTCCCACCTTGTCGCGCTCGACCAGCGCCACCGTCAGCCCCAGCTCGGCCGCCCGGAGGGCCGCGGCGTAGCCGCCGCTGCCGCCGCCGAGGACGACGAGGTCGTACGTTCCGCCTGCCACTGTCGTTCGCTCCCAGGGGTCGGTGACCGGTGTCTCCGTAAGGCTATACGGGCGTGCGCGAACGTGATCTGGGAGAGTTCGTGCGTGGGACTGTTCCGCAGGAAGCAGCGCCCTGGAACGACGCGCCGCGCCGAGTCCAGCGACGTCGCCGACCTCGTCGCGTGGGCCGAGGAGCGGCGCGGCGTGGAGGGCTACGTCGAGCCGAAGACGGCGTTCATCGACACGACGATGGCGCTCGTCGCGCACGACGGCGAGTGGATCCGCCGCCGCGTCGACGACCCGGCGAGCGTCGGCAAGCGCCTCGGCATCCCCGTCTACGACGTCAACGCCGTCGGCTACCCCGCCCGCATGCGCGAGTACACCCGCCGCAAGGCCGAGGAGCAGCGCGCGCGCCGCGACGAGGCATGACGGCTGCGCGTCCGGACCAGGCGGTCGGAGGTTACTGGTGAGTAGCGACGTCGCGGTTCACCAGTTCGTGCTCGGGCCGCGTCGCTACTCACCAGTAACCTCCAGGGCCGGGGCTACTGCCCGACGATGACGTACGCCGCCGCGCCGTCCTCCGGCAGCGTCACCGGCAGGCCCGCGGTGAGCTGCGCCGACGTGACGGTCGCGACGTACGCGCCGTCCGGCGCGGCGTAGACATAGAACCTCCGCCCCACCGGCACGCCCACGAGCGGCACCGTCCTCGTCGCCGCGGCGTCCTTCTGGCGGAACGCCACCAAGGCACCTCGCGCGCGATCCGGGTCCCACGTCTGCAGCGCCGTCCAGCCGCCGGCCAGCGGGTCGGCGAGCAGCGGGTACGTCACGCCCTCGGTCAGCAGGTCGCGGTAGCGCGCGCGGAACGCCGTCCACGGCGCCGCCTCGTCCACGACCTCCGACGGCAGCGAGCGCAGCTCCGAGAAGAACGTCGGGTGCGACAGCAGCGCCGCCGCCATCAGCGTCGAGACCGGGTAGTCGCGGTACTGCCGCCCGCCGAGGAAGTGCTGGCCGAGCGACTCGGTGGGGACGTACGGCGCGAGGTTCCAGAGGTTGTGCAGCAGGTTCGTCGGCGTGGGGGTGCCGTTCTGGAACCACGAGGGGCCGCGCGACACCGAGGCGTACGGGAAGAGCCGGTAGTCGTTGGTCTCGTCGATCTGGAACGTCACGTCAGGGTGGTCCGCACGCAGGCGGTCCAGCATCGCGACGAACGCCTCCTGGTAGTCGTGCAGCGTCCCCTGGCCCGCGCAGTCGAGCCAGACCAGGAAGTCGAACTTGAAGTACGACACCTGCCACTCGGTGATGGCCGTGCGGATGCGCGACTCGACGTGCGGGATCGCGAGGGGGCCCCACGTGCCGATGCCGGCCTCGTTGGAGGACGACTCGGGGTCGAGGACGTTGGCGCCTGCGGTCGCGGTGCCGGTCGGAGTGCAGGCCCACTCGGGGTGAGCCTTGAACGTCGCCGACTCCGGGTGGAAGTGCATCGGGCTCATCCAGAGCCCCAGCTTCATCGGCGCGATCGCCTCGCGTACCGCCGCGAACGTCGAGTCGGGGAAGCGCGGCGCGAACTTCGAGCCCGCCACGCCGTCCCAGCGCGGCTCCGGGTGCTCGGGCGAGTCGGGGAACCAGTCGCCCGAGATCGCCTGCCAGCCGTCGTCGAGGACGAACGTCTCGATGCCGAGCCGCTTCGCGATGGGCGCGGCGTCGAGGACGGCGGCGTAGTTCATGTCGTCCTTGGCGCCGGTCGAGATGACGTTGGCGTCGGTGCCGTTGGAGTTGAAGACGACGTCGTGCGCGTACGGCGCGAGCCTGTGGTCGCGCAGGTACTTCGCGACCTGCCACGCCTCGTCGGCGGCGTTCGCGCCGAGGCCGGTGAAGGCGGCATCCAGCGCGAACGGCACGCCCGGCGCGAGCACGCGCTGGCGCGCGGGGCCGTCGCCGGGGTTCTCGGCGTGGCCGTTCTCCTCGAGCGGGCCGAGCGAGATCACGTCGCGCGACCAGTCCACGACGAGGCGGCCTGCCGTGCCGTCGTACGACGCGCGCGACGACGGGAGGTCGTTGCGCTCCGCGACGAGGAACGCCGTCCGCCCGTCCGCCGCGGCGAGCGAGAGCCACTGGCCCGCCCCGGCCAACGGCGTCCCCGCGGGCGCAGTCTTCGTGTCGCGCCAGGTGCCCGCGTGCGGGTCGCCGAGCGTGAACTGCGGGCCGGTGTACGACGGGTCGCGCCAGTCGGCGCCCGCGCGGAGCGCGTGCAGCGTCGGCGCGGCCGCCGGCACGACGACCTCGTCGAGCGTCGCGCCGCGCAGCACCAGTGGCACGGTCGGCGTGAGGACGGTCTGGGTGCGGAAGCCGGCGATGCCGCCGTACGCCTCCACGACCCGCGTCGCGGCGATGCCGGGCACGCCGGACAGCGCCATCGTCACGCGCAGCCCGCCGCGTTCGAGGCGGTCCACGGAGACCGACGAGACGCGGAACGCCTCGCTGCCGAGGACGTCCGCGGCGGCGACGTTCAGGGCGAAGTCCCGCGACCCCGCGGAGACGACCCTGTCGCGCCCGCGCTTGTCGACGAGTGCCGTCGTACGCAGCGCGGACCGCGACCAGCGGCGCTCGGTCACCGAGTTGCCGAGGACGACCTCGCCGTCGGTGACGCGGGCGTACACGCTGCCGTGGCGGTGCTCGGTGCCGGCCGTCGCGGGGACGGCCGGCACCACGAGCGCGAGCGTGACGAGCAGCAGGCGCGCTCTCATCGCTAGCGGATGGTGTCGAGGAGCGACAGCGTCGTCTCCAGCACCATGTCGCCGATGCAGCGGTCGACGGCGTACGAGTCCTCGTAGTTGACGAAGACCACGCCGCCGGCGGCGAAGCCGAGGCCCTGCTGGCCCACCGGGTGCAGCTCGAACGACTGCGGCATGTAGCCGAGGGCGTCGTTCGTCTGCGCGATCGGCAGCGTGATCCGGCCTGGGTTCTTCTCCTTGATGGTGTTCGTGAGGTTGGAGAACAGCTCGCCGGGGCCGGTCGTGAGGACGACGTCGTTGCCGATGCGCGCGGCCGTCACGGGCAGCTCGACCGACTGGGGCGCGGCCGAGACGCAGGGCGCGGTGTCGGGGCTCTTGCCGGTACGGACCTGCGCCGGCGTCGGGTCGAACTGCCGGTCGAAGAAGCCCGGCGTGCCGAGCGCGTCGAGCGGGACGTTCGTGACCGGCTGCTGCCAGGTGTCCTGCGCGACGACGAGGTCGGTGTCGTCGACGAGCCGGCCGGCGCCGACCGCGGGGAGCAGGTCCGCGAGGCGGTCGCCCATGGTCGTGCCGCCGGACGCGGAGATGTTGCCGAGACCGGTCATGAAGTGCAGGCCGATGCCGCCGAAGCGGGTCTCGAGCCGCTTCTCGAACACGCCGGGCCAGTCGGCGTGCGCGACGCCGCCGTTGGTGCCCTTGGTGGTCGGGTGGCCGGCGAACGCGCCGATCGTCGCGATGACCTTCGGCTGCGCGGGGGGCGGCGTGGCGGTCGGGGACGGCGACACGGTCGGCTTCGGCTTGCCCTTGGTCTCCGTGGGCGACGCGGTCGGTGCCGGGGAGGCCGTCGCGGTCTCGATGGCGACCGCGCGGACCCAGGAGACCTGCTGCTCCTCGGCCGAACGGTACGTGTCGCGCCGCTCGCCGTTGTGCGCGCGGGCGTCCTGCTCGCCGGCCTCGAGGACCGCGGGGACCATCGACATCACGGCCTGCTTGGCGGTCGCCTTGATCGTCTCGGTGACCTGCGCCATGTACCAGTCCGGCACGAAGCCCCAGCCGCCGATGAAGTCCGGCGCGGCGTGCGAGTGGGTCGCGTGGAGGACGTGCGACTTCGCGGTCACCTTGCGCGCCGCCAGCTCGGGGTCGGCGGCCAGCGCCGCGGCGATCTGCTTGGCGCCGCAGTCGTCGCACTTGTTCGCGTAGTCCCAGAGCCAGCCCTCGCCGTCGACGACGCTCATGACGAGCGTGTCGGTGCCGTCGGAGAACGCCACGCTGCGCACCCAGAGGCCGAGCTCGCTGTCGAACGACGACACCGGGTTCATCGGCCCGATGCTGAAGCCGCCCTGGTAGATGCAGTCCGGGTTCTCGGGCCACGGCGAGCCGGAGGCGGCGAGGTGGTCGAGCTCGACCTGCGTCTGCGTCAGCATGCGCTGGATCTGCTCGGGCGCCAGCTTGGTGCAGAGGGACTTGTCCGTCTCCCAGCGGGCGTTCGGGAAGCCCTTGGCCTTCATGTCGTCGGGGCGCGGCGCGATGTCGTTCTTCGCGGCGCCGACGAGGAGCTGGCCCTGGCCGAGCGCGGGCAGCTCGCCGGTCGTGGCCGCCGTGACGGCGTTCTTCGTCGTGTTGGTCACGCCGGGGACCGACGGGACGCCGGGGGCAGCCGTCGGCAGGCCTGGCGCGGCGGCGTTGTGGCCGACGGGCGCGAGGCCGACGCCTGCCCAGGCGGCGGCGACGAGCAGCGAACCGGTGAGACCGCCGACGAACGTCGTACGGAGGGCCTTGCGCATGGGGGGCTCCATCAGTGGGCGCAGGTGCAGGACATCGAGGGGTGCAGTGCGGGGGCGGGCAGCGCGGCGAAGCCGCTGCCGTCGTACGTCAGGGGCCGACCGCGGGTGGGCTCGCGGCGGGCCTTGGCGGGCGCGCGGCCGTCGGCGTACACCGGCGACGTGAGCGCGGTCAGGGCGTACCTCTCCTCCAGCAGCAGCTCGGCGCGGAGCCGGCCGCCACTGGGCAGAACGAGGGGGACCTCGGTGCGTGACGACGTCACGCGCGACTCGTGGACGACCTCGGTGCCGTTGGCGACGAGGCGCAGGGTCATGCCGAGCGCGTTGCGGGTCGTGACGACGGCGAGGTGCTGGCCATCGCCGCGGACGGAGCCGCCGACCATCGCGGCCCGGCCGCTCCAGTCCTCGACGACGTCGAGCGTGAGGAACGGCCCGCCGAGCGCGGGCGGCTGCCACGAGATCGTCGTACGACCCGCCTGCACGCCCGCGATGACGCCGGCGGCGGAGTTGGTGGGGGCGTAGACCCACGTCGTCGGCTGGCCGACGCCCGCTGTCGGGTCGAGCGTCTTCCAGTGGTTGTCGCTCGCGCCCGTCGCGGCGCCGCGGAACGTCGTGTCCCACCAGCGCACGGCGAGGTGGTTGTCGGGCTCGTAGACCGGCGTCAGCTCGTGGCGGGTGAGCCACAGGGAGTTCCAGACCTCGACCGCGTCGAAGCGCTGCGTGTCGGCGACGGACTGGTCCCAGGCGAGGGCGTCGCCGTCGTTCTCGTTGCCGTAGAACGGGTGGTTGCAGATCGCCATGCCGCCGCGCGCGTGGATCTCGTCGAGCCACGCCGCCGTCCCGTTGCCAGCGGGGATGACGTCGGGCAGCAGGTCGCGCCGGGGCACGAACACGCCCGCGTGGTCGGAGCCAGGGAGCGAGTGCTCATACCCAGGCACCAAGGTCAGCGAGGACGAGACGTAGTCGGGGGCGTGGATCGACTCGACGCGGTTGTGGTCGGTGATCGCGAGGAAGTCGAGGCCGCGCAGCGTCGCGAGCGCGATCTGCTCACCGGGCGTGTGGCCGTGCGTGTAGAACTCCTCGTACCCCGTGTTGTCGTCCTCGGGGCCCGACCACACGTCGTGGCTGTACACGCTGTGGCAATGCAGGTCCCCGGCCAGCCAGACGCCCTCGCGGGCACCCGCGCCGGGCAGCTTGGACAGCGCCGCGGTCGCGGCGGCGGCGTAGAGGAACTCCCTGCGGCTCAGCGGTCGCACGCGAACGCCCCCAGCCCCGAGTCGGACAGCGACGGCGGCGCCGACGCCGTACCCCACGTCGTGTTCGGCGTCGGCCCCATGTGCAGGGTCAACGTCCCGGCCTTGCGAAGGTCGCGGTGGCTGATCCACGAACGGTCGATCGAGGCCGACTGGACGTACTTGTTCAGCAGGCTCGCGCCCGGCGCGTTGATGACGACGTCCTTCTTGCCGGGCAGGTCGATCGCGGCGCGCTCGAAGACCGGGGAGCCGATCACGTAGAACGGCGCGCCCGGCGTGACGGGCCCGAGGCCGAGGGCGGACCAGACGTACCAGGCCGACAGCGAGCCGAGGTCGTCGTTGCCGGGCAGGCCCTCGGGCGTCGGGCGGAACACGCCCTGGATCTGCCGCTGGACGCTCTGCACCTTCCACGGCTGCCGCGCGTGCGCGTACATCCACGAGGTCTGGAGGTCGTGCTCGTTGCCTGGGGCGTACTGGTTGGTGCGGTAGACGAGGCCGAACGCCGTCACGCGGGTCTGCGCCTCCGCGACGGCCACCGGCACGACGGAGCCGACGGCCTCGGAGAAGTGCGTGTCGAGGCGCTCGGCCGCAGCGGCGTCGCCGCCCATCCGGTCGAACACGCCGCGCGCGTCGTGCGGCGCGAGCCACGAGTACTGCCAGGAGTTGCCCTCCTGGAAGCCGGTCTCGTCGGTCGGGTCGAACGGCGCGTGCCACGACCCGTCGTCGTTGCGCGGCCGGATCCAGCGCGTCTCGGGGTCGAGCAGGTCGCGGTACGCCGCCGACTGGGCCGCCCACGTCGCGGCGTCCTCGGACTTGCCGAGCGCGTGCGCGAGGAGCGCGAGGGAGAAGTCGGCGACGCCGTACTCCAGCGTCGTCCCCGCGCCGCGGCTCGACGCCTGGAGCGGGAGGTAGCCGCGCTGGTGCCAGGCAGCCTCTCTGCGCGTGACGAGCTCGACGGCCTCTGCATAGAGCTCCTCGGCCTCGGCGTCGGTGAGCAGGCCGCGGCAGACGCCGTCGGTGATGGTCGGGATCGCGGGGTCGCCGGACATGTGGGAGGCGTCGAAGTTCTGCTCGCCCCAGCGCGGCAGCTTCCCGCCCTCGGTCGCGTCGACCAGGAGCGAACGCAGCATGTCGGCGTAGCGCTCGGGCCAGACCGACGCGAGGAGCTGGTTCTGCGCCTTGTACGTGTCCCACGACGAGAAGTTGGCGTAGTGCGTGCGGCCAGGGCTGTCGTGCACCGCGCCGTCGAAGCCGAGGTAGCGGCCGTCGGCGTCCTCGAAGACGTTGGGGTGCAGCAGGGAGTGGTACAGCGCCGTGTAGAACGTCCGCTGGTCGAGCACCGTCCCGCCGGTCACCTGGATCCGCGCGAGCTCGCGGTTCCATGCCGCGCGGGCGGCGGCCTTGGCGGCGTCGAATGCCGTGCGCTCGGCGTCGAGGTTGGCCTTCGCGCCGGCCGCGTCCACGAACGAGATCCCGGTCTGCACGGTCACGGTGCTGCCGGGGGCGAACGACACCCAGCCGCTGGCGGCGTTCCACCGGCCGCTCGACGTGAACGGCTGGCTGAAGTCGGACTCGAAGTAGACGGGGTACCGCCCGCGCGACCAGCCGCGGATGGTGTCGGCGTCGACGACCTCGAAGCTGCCGGGGTGCGCGCCCTCGACCGAGCGGCCGGCGTCCACGATGACGTTGGCCTGGACGGCCGGCGGGAAGGCGTAGCGCTGGATCCCCGTGCGGGTCGTGGCGGTGAGCTCGGCGGTGACGCCGTACGTGTCGAGGCGGACCGTGTAGTAGCCGGCCTCGGCGCGTTCGGTGGCGTGGTCGAAGGTGCTGCCGTACGCCCGGAAGTCGCTCGTCACGAGCGGCCCGGTCGTCGGCAGGAACGGGATGTCGCCCGCCTTCTTCACGCCCGGCCCGGAGAGGTGGACGTGCGAGAAGCCGTTGATGGCCGGGTCCGTGTAGAGGTAGCCGGAGTAGGCGAAGGGGCCACCCGTGTCCGGGGAGACCTGGGTCATCCCGAACGGCGTCGCGGCGCCCGGCACAGTGAACCCCGGCGCGAACGTCCCCACCATCGGGTCCACGTGCCGCGCGAGGTCCGGCACGGGCGGCGCCGGCGCGGGGCCCGGCGCGGCGACGGCGGGCAGGGTCGCGGCGGCCAGGCAGAGCACGAGCGCGCGGGGGAGCATCCGCGACACTGAGGGCATCCTCCGAGGATGACTCGCCCCGGTTCGCGTGCCTATGCGCCCCGGCCTTGAATCGGGCGCCTCAACTTTGTGACCCGTCACAGCAGGAGAACCGGTATTCCTCGCATTGGACGGGTCTTCCGCGTCTCGTTGTTATCGGTCACAGTGGTCGGCGTGGCCGAGGACCTGTACGAGCGCGTCCGCCGCCGGGTGCCCGTGCTCGCCCGGCGGATGGTCGAGGCGTTCCTCGACGAGGTGCCGTTCTACCGGCGGCTGCCGCGCGAGCAGCTCGACGGCGAGATCACGGAGATCTGCGCGGACAACCTGCGGGTGTTCTTCGCGACGCTGGCCGAGGACAGGCTGCCGACGGACGCCGAGCTGGCGGAGCCGCGCGGGTCGGCGGCGCGGCGCGCGCAGGAGCGGGTGCCGCTGGACGCGGTGCTGACGGCGTACCACGTGGGCGGGCGGATCGGCTGGGGCGAGCTCTGCGCGGAGGCACGGCCCGAGGAGACCGAGGCGCTGCTCGCCGCCGCGGACGGCGTGCAGCGGTACGTCCAGGCCGTGACCGGCGTCGTCGCGACGGCGTACCTGGAGGAGCAGCAGGCGATCCACGGCGAGGAGCGCGACGCCCGCCGCGCGCTGGTCTCCGCGCTGTTGTCCGGCGAGCCCGCGGACGACCTCGCGACGCGGCTCGGCGTGCGGCTCGCGCCGGCGTGGACGGTGCTGGCGCTGGAGCTCGGCGAGCACCCCGACGAACGCAGCGCGGACGTGACCGGCGCGGTCGCCGGGCGGCGGAAGGTACGGCGCGTGCAGGACGTGCTCGACGCGTTCGCCGGGACGCAGGTGCTGGGGTCGCTGGACGCGACGGGCGGCGTCGTGCTGCTGCCGTCACCCGACGCGGCGCTGGCCCCGCTGGTGTCGGACCTCGTGCGCGCGGCCGGCGCTCCGGTCCGGGCGGGGGCCGCGTACGCGGCGTCGCGGACCGACCTCGCGGCGGCGGGCGAGCAGGCGGGCGAGGTGCTGCGGCTCGCGGGTCTCCTCGGCCGGCCGAGCGGCGTCTACGTCCTGCGCGACGTACTCCTCGAGTACCAGCTGACCCGCCCGAGCGACGCGCTGCCGCTGCTCGCCGCGATGCTCGACCCGATCGAGCGCAACCCCGACCTGCTGCGCACGCTGGAGACGTACCTCCGGGAGAACCTCGACCGGCGCAGGACGGCCGCCGCCCTGCACGTGCACCCGAACACGCTCGACTACCGGCTCAAGCGGATCGTCGAGCTGACCGGTCTCGACCCCGCGACGACGGGGGGCCTGCAGCTGCTCGCCGCGGCCGCGGCGGTCAGGGGCGCCCGAGCCGCTGCCACGTAGCGCCGTCGGTGGTGCGCCAGAGGGCGTTCCCGGCGAGCAGCCAGCCATGGGTCGCATCGGTGAACGTCAGCGCGGTCACCTTGGCCGTGACCTCGGGGGCCGCGCGCCAGGACGCTCCGCCGTCGCGGGTGACGAGCAGGCCGCGGTTCGCGCCGGTACGCCATGCGTGCTCCGCCGAGAACGCCACGACCTCGCCGGCGATCGGGCCCTTCGTGGGCAGCGGCCGCGTCCGCCAGCGCCGGCCGCCGTCGGTCGACACGGACATCGTCTGCGGGGCGCCGTCGCTGCCGCTGGCGCAGACCAGCCACAGCCCGGTGGGGGCGTACGCCGACAGCGAGCCCCGGCACGGCGCCGGGGACACGCGCCACGTCTCCCCGCCGTCCGCGGTTCGTTCGACCGCGGGCAGCGACTCGCCGTCGTCCGGGTGCAGGAAGTACGCGTGCTCCTCCGACCCGGCGGCGAACACCCCGCGCGCCCGGCTCCCGGTGACCAGCACCGGCTCGCCGAACCGGTCGCCCGCCGGCGTGCCGCGGACGACCATCGGCGAGCAGGGCGTGCCCAGGCAGCCCTCGTGCGTGACCGCCCACACCGCGTCGCCGCGGGGCACGACGTCGTACGTGAACCTGCTCCCGATGTCCTTCCACGTGAGCCCGCCGTCGTGCGTGACGAGGACGTCCTCGCCGTACAGCCAGCCGAGGCGGGCGTCGGCGAACGTCACCGACGTCACCTTGCCGGGCGCGTGCGGGTCCTCGCCGTCCCACCCCTTGCCCGGGTCGGGCAGCTTGAGCCAGGTCAGGCCGCCGTCGACCGTACGGCGCAGCACCGTTTCGCAGTGCGCCGCCGCGCAGCGCTGCCCGACCGCCCAGCCGAGCAGCGGGCTGGCGAACGCCACGTCGTTCCAGACCACGCCGGCCTCGCGCAGCCCCACGGAGACGGCGGGCGGCGGCGGCGTGCCCGCGGCGCGGGGCGCGCCGGGCGGGAGCGCGAGGCGTTCCCAGCTCGTGCCGTCCGTGGTGCGCCAGAGCAGCCCGGCGTCGCCCATCGCCCACGCGTGGGTGGCGTCGACGACGTCGAGGTTGCCGTAGCCGTACCCCTTGCCGGCCCCCTCGGCGGGGCGCCAGGTCTGACCGCCGTCGGCGGTGACGTAGAGGCGGGCGGGCTCCTGGAGGGCGAGGTACGCGTCGTGCGCGCTGCGCGCGACGAGGTCGGTGACGACGCCCTCGCCCGGCGGTGCGGGGAGCGGGATCCACGTCGTGCCGTGGTCGTCGGACTGGTACGCGCTGCGGCCCTTCGGCGTCGTGCAGACCAGCCAGAGCGGCCGCAGGTGGCCGGCCGACAGCGACGCGGCGGTCGCGTCGGGGCAGGGCATCGTGCCGCGCGTCCACGTGAGGCCGCGGTCGTGCGAACGGTGGAACGACGCGCGCGGCGCGTCGGGTGCGTCCCACGCGAGGACGTAGCCGTTCATGGGACCGGCTCTGCGCACGACGGCGGCGGCGCCGTTCGTCTCGGGGATCTCGAGGCCGGTGAGCCGCCCGCCGAGCGGGCCCGCGCGGACGACGAGGTCGCAGTCGACGCCGTCGGCGCAGCCGCGTTCGGTGACCCAGACCGACTCCTCGACGACCGAGACCGACGTGACCTTGCTCTGCTGCGGGACGCGGCGCCAGGTGCGCGCGCCGTCGCTGGTGACGTAGAGGTCGGGGTTGAAGGCGTAGCCGTGGCGCTGGTCGACCATGCGCAGCGAGCGGACCGCGCCGCCCGCGGGGTCCTGCGTGTGGAACGACACGCGCGGCACGTCCTCCGCGACCGCCACCGGTGCGGACCACGTACGGCCGCCGTCGTCGCTGCGCCACGTCGCGACGTCGCACGTCTCGCCGACACAACGCAGGCCGATCGCCCAGCCGGTCTCCGCCGTGACGAAGTCGACGTCGGTGACGACGTAGTCCTTGTAGTCGTTCGGCGGGGGGAGCTTGTCGCTGTTGACGATCTGGCTCAGCGCGGTGGGGGCCGCGACGGGGGTGCCTTGGTCGCCGGCGCCGGTCGTGGTGCCGCGGCCGAGCGCGGCGAGGCCGCCCGCGCTGCCGACGAGCACCACGGCGAACGTCGTGGCGATGGCGCGGCGCTGCTGCCGGCGCTTGCGGCGCTCGCGCAGGGCGGAGAGCGGCGGCGGTGTCACCGAGTCCTCGAGGCCGCCGCGGAGGCCGTCCCAGTCAGCCATGGAGCGCCGCCTCCTCGACCCCGAGCTTGCCGGCGAGCGCCGTACGGCCGCGGGACAGCCGGGCCTTGATCGTGCCGCTCGGCGCGCCGACCGAGGCGGCCACCTCGTCGACGGACAGGCCGACGAAGTGGTGCAGCACCAGTGCCTCGCGCTGCGCCTCGGGCAGGCCCTTCATGGCGGTCATGAGGGCGACGTGGTCGGGGGACAGCTCGGGCTCCTCGTGGGGTACGCCGTGCTTGACCAGCGCGGCGGCGCCGCGGACGGCGCGGCGCCAGCGGCTGCGGGCGAGGTTGAGCGCGACGGTACGAAGCCACGCCTCGGGAGCGTCGTACGTGCGGACGTCGTCCCACCGTCCCATCGCGCGCATGAACGCCTCCTGCACGACGTCCTCCGCCTCCTGCCGGTTGCCGGTGACGGCGTGCAGCTGCGCGACGAGACGCCGGTACGACTGCGTGTAGAGGTCGTCGAGCGACCCGTCGTACGGCACCCGACCCCCTCCCGTACACCGCCGCCGTCAGGAGTAGCGACTCCCGCGGGGCCGGGCGGGTTGCATGTCGATTTTCGTGATCTTGGCAACGACTGTGTCGCTATAGCAGCACAGACGTCGCCAAGATCACGTGTGTCGGGACGGGGGCGCGCTCCACGTCGGCGCAACCGGGTTGCGGCCCGTGCGGCGAAAGAGCGCGGAACGCACCCCGAACGACGGGCCGCCCTACCGCGCGGCCTCGTCCTCGGCGAGCTGGACGAACGTCCGCACCGGCACGCCGGTGCCGCCCTTCGGCGTGTAGCCCCAGGGGTCGTTCGTGTTGTACGCCGGGCCCGCGACGTCGAGGTGCGCCCACGGGATGCCCTCGGCCACGAACTCCTTGAGGAACATCCCGCCGACGAGCATGCCGCCGTAGCGGTCGCCGGTGTTGGTGATGTCGGCGACGTCGGAGTCGATGGACTTGCGCAGCTCCTGGGGGAGCGGCATCGGCCACATCATCTCGCCGGCCGTCTCGCTCGCGGCGACGATGCGCGTACGCAGGTCGTCGTCGTTGCTCATGACGCCCGCCGTACGAGCGCCGAGCGCGACGAGCTGCGCGCCGGTGAGCGTCGCGGCGTCGACGATGAGGTCGGGGCTCTCCTGGCCGGCGCGCACGATGGCGTCGGCGAGGATGAGCCGGCCCTCGGCGTCGGTGTTGAGGATCTCGACACGCTTGCCGCCGAACATCGTGAGTACGTCGCCAGGGCGGATCGCCGCGCCGGACGGCATGTTCTCGGCGGTGGGGACCCAGCCGGTGACGTTGACGCGGAGGCCGAGCCGCGCGATCGCGGTGAGCGCCGCGACGACCGCGGCCGCCCCGGCCATGTCGGACTTCATCCACTCCATCGACGCGGCGGGCTTGATGGAGATGCCGCCCGAGTCGAACGTCACGCCCTTGCCGACGAGCGCGATCGTGCGGGTCGCGCGCGGGTGGCGGTACTCGATGCGGACCAGCCGCGGCGGGTTGGCGGAGCCCTGGCCGACGCCGAGGATGCCGCCGTAGCCGCCCTTCTTCAACGCCTTCTCGTCCATGACCTCGACCGAGCAGCCTGCCTTGGTGCACTCGGTCCTGGCGATGTCCGCGAGGTCGGCGGGGTGCAGGTCGCCGGGGGGAGTGTTGACGAGGTCGCGGGCCAGCGCGACGGCCTGGGCTACGACGTCCGCGCGCTTGGCGGCGTTGACGGCCGCCTTGTCCTTGGGGTCGCCGACGAGCAGCGTCACCGACTGGACGGGCTCCTTGCGTCCCTCGAGGGAGGCGTTGCGGAACTTCACGAAGTCGTACGCCCCCAGCAGCGCGCCCTCCGCGACCGCGCGCTGCGCGCCGTCGACCGCGTGCAGCGAGAGCGTCGTGGCGGCGCGGCGGGCGCCGGTGGCGGCGCGGACGCCCGCACCGGCGGCGCGGCGCAGCGTCTCCGCGGTGACCTTCTTCGCGTCGCCGAGGCCGACCGCGACGACGCTCGTCGCGCCGAGCTGGCCGAGGGTGGGGACGCGGACGCACTCGTCCTCGTTGCCCTGGAAGCCGAGGTCGGCGAGCACCTTGGCCAGGCGGCCGCCGAACGCCTTGTCGACGGGCGCGTTGCCCGCCGCGAGAGCGAGGCCCTTGGGCCCCTTGGCGACGCCGACGACGAGTACGTCGGCCTTGACGGCGGCCGCGTCCGGACCGGTGAGGGAGAGCGAAGTCATGGAGGGGACTCTAGTGCCGAGGGCGCAACCCGGGTTCCGTGAAGCCGCTCCCCGAACCGCACGACGCGTCGCTGCGGGGGTGTGAGCGGGCGGCGTACGGCGGCGGTGTTCAACATGGGATGCCGTCGCGCACGGATGGAGTGCCTGGACATCCCGAGTCGAGCGCGGCCGCCTCCGAACTTCCAGTGCCGCCGCGCACGCGTGGGAGCCGTGGGGCCCTGGAAGTTGCGCGGGCGCGCGCCGCACTAGTGTTCCTCGCCATGAAGACGACCTCGCTGCACGACCGGCACACCAAGCTCGGCGCCAAGATGGCGGACTTCGGCGGCTGGGAGATGCCGATCGAGTACCCGGGCGGCGGGGTCCTCGCCGAGCACACGGCCGTCCGCGAGCGCGTCGGCATCTTCGACGTCAGCCACCTGGGCAAGGCATCGGTAACAGGACCGGGCGCGGTCGACTTCGTGAACGCCTGCCTCACCAACGACCTCCGCCGCATCGGCCCCGGTCAGGCGCAGTACACGCTCTGCTGCGACGACGACGGCGGCGTGATCGACGACCTCATTGCCTACGTACGGAGCGACGACGACGTCCTCCTCGTCCCCAACGCCGCCAACACCGCCTCCGTCGCCGCGCGCCTCGCCGACGCCGCGCCGGCGGGCATCGACGTGATGGGCCTGCACGAGGCGTACGCCATCCTCGCCGTCCAGGGACCGCGCTCGCCCGGCGTCATGCGCGCGCTGGGGCTGAGCGACGACCTCGCGTACATGGCGTTCGCCGAGGACGCGTGGGAGGGCCACGCCGTCATCGTGTGCCGCACCGGCTACACCGGCGAGCACGGCTACGAGGTCCTCGTCCGCTGGGACGACGCCGACGCGCTCTGGGACGCCGCGCTCGACGCGGTCCGCGCGGAGGACGGGCTGCCCTGCGGGCTCGGCGCGCGCGACACGCTGCGTACGGAGATGGGGTACGCCCTCCACGGCCACGAGCTCTCCCTCGACATCACCCCCAACCAGGCGCGGGTCGGCTGGGCGGTGGGGTGGTCGAAGGAGGCGTTCTGGGGGCGCGAGGCGCTGCTGGCCGAGAAGGAGCGCGGTGCCGACCGCCTGCTCTGGGGGCTGCTCGCGACGGACCGTTCGATCCCGCGGCAGGGCATGGCGGTGCACTCCGGCGACGCGGCCGTCGGCGAGGTGACGAGCGGGACGTTCTCCCCGACGAAGCGGGTCGGCATCGGGCTCGCGCTGCTCGCCCGCGGCACGAGCGAGGGTGACACGGTCGAGGTCGACGTACGCGGCCGCCGCGTGCCGATGACGGTGGTGAAGCCGCCGTTCGTGGCGTCGGCGCCGAAGTGACCGCGCGGCTGGAGCGCCTCCGGCGGCTCTGCCTCGCGCTGCCCGAGACGACCGAGGTGCTGACCTGGGAGGACCACCCGACGTTCCGGGTCAAGGACAAGATCTTCGTCATCGCCGGCGCCGACGGCGGCAGCATCACGGTCAAGGCGACGAAGGACGACCAGGAGGCGCTGGTCGCGACGCACCCGCGGATCCGGGTGGCGCCGTACGTCGGCAGGCACGGCTGGGTCGCCGTCGACCTTAAGGGCGCGGGGCTCGACTGGGGCCTCGTGGAGGACCTGGTGCGCGAGTCGTACCGGCTCATCGCGCCGAAGAAGCTAGCCGCTCTCGTCCAGGACTGACCCGCCCGCGAACACCCGCGCCGGGTCGACGTCGACCCACTGCACCCAGACGTCGTCGAGGGGTACGCCGCACGCCTCGGCGACGGCACGCGCGACGACCGCGAGCCCCTCGCGGACGACGTCGTCAGGACGCGGCAGCGCGCGGACGACGACGACCGGGCAGTCGTGGGTCGCCGCGGACGCGACCTGCCAGTAGACCCAGACGCCGCCGCCCGTCACGGCGTCGAGCGCCGCGGAGACGGGCGCGAGGTCCGGCGCGTCGCCGGTGTACGTGATCGTGACGACCGGCATCAGGCCGTGTCTCCCGGATCGAACGGCCTGCTGCGCGGCGCCCAGACCGCCCCCCGCCGCGTTGCCCTCGTCGCCGACAGCGCTGCTATCGGCTCCTCGTCCGCCTGGCGGGGTGCGCCCTGGATTGCCGCTCGCGACGGCCGCGATCCGAGAGACACGGCCTAGTCCTCCTCCCTCACCAGCGCGACCGCCGCGTCGAGCAGCGGCAGGGCGAGCAGCGCGCCGCCGTCGGCGCGGATGCCGAGGTCGAGCAACGGCTCCAGCGCGAGCTTCTCGAGCGCCCTGCGGTGACCGGGGTGCGGCGTGACGTGACCCGCCACGAAGTACGTCACCGCGAGCGGCGCCAGCGTCTCCGCGGCGAGCGCGGCGGCGCAGGGCGCGAGGCCGTCGAGGACGACCGGCGTACGCCGCCGCGCCGCCCCCACGAGCAGCCCCGTCAGCGCGGGGAAGCCCAGCGCCTGGACGAGGTCGGCCGGGCCCGCCCCGCGATGCGTGCGGAGCAGGTCGCGTACCTCCGCGACGTCACGCGCCCACGCGGCACCCGACGCGACGACCTCCACCGGCTCGGCGCCGGACAGCGCGGCGACGAGCGCGGACGCGCGCACCGACACCGGCGCCACCGCCACGAACACGTCCGCGCCGCCGTCGATCTCCGCGTCCGCCAGCGCGAGGCCGTCCTCGTACGACCCCTCGGCGCGGACGTCCGCACCCACCGGGCTCTCGCCCGCGACGACGACCCGGCGGCGCGCCAGCGCGCGCGGCGGCGACGTGCCCTGCACGCCGGCCAGCCACAGCGCGAGGCCCTCGAGCTTGCCGTGCCTGCCGCGCGGCATCGCGTCGTACGCCGCCGTCATCGCGTCGTCGGACAGCGGCGGGATGGTCAGGTCCACACCGCATCTTCGCCGAACGCCGCGCGCCGTGCCGCCCGCCGCAGCGCGGCGAGGATCGGGCGGCCGACGGCGAGGAGGAGGACGACGTTCGAGACGGCGCGGATGGTGTCGAAGCCGAGCGACGACGACACGTGGAACGCCCAGAAGTGCCTGGCGTTGACGAGGATCGACTCGCCCGCGACGAACGCCACCCGCGACTCCGCGCTGATCCCGAACGGCCAGAACCACAGGTTGAGGACGAGGCCGTAGACGAGGGCGGAGACGACGCCGTACGCCGCCAGCATCGGCAGCTCCAGCGAGCGCCGCTTCGGGTGCGGCAGGAAGCCGGCGAAGAGCCCGACCCACCCCGCGCCGAGCATCTGGAACGGCAGCCAAGGCCCGACGCCCGCCGTCAGCAGCGCCGACGCGAACAGCGTCAGCGTGCCGAGGACGAAGCCGAAGCCGCGGCCGAGCGCGTACCCCCCGAGCACGATGAGGAAGAACACCAGCTCGACGCCCGCGCCGCCGCCGGGCAGCCGCAGCGCCGATCCGAACGCCGCCAGCACGCCGAGCATCGCGACGGCCTTCGCGTCGAGCGCGCCCTCCGACAGCTCCGCGAACAGCACCGCCAGGATCAACGGCATCAGCACGACGAACAGCCACGGCGCGTCGCCCGCGTGGGCGGTGTTCTCGGTGCCCTGCGGGTGCGCGAAAAGAGGCCAGCAGAAGCCCACGATCCCCACGACCGACGTCAGCGCGAGCGCGGCCGCGGACCGCGGGCGGAGGACGACGGCGCGGCCGCTCATGCCATCGCCAGCTCGACCTCGGCGACGGTGAGCCAGCCGCCGCCGAGCACCTTGTTGACCTGCGGCGCGAACGCCGGCGACTGGCGTACGACCTCGCGCGTCGGCCCGTCGGCCACGACCTCGCCCTCAGCGAGGACGACCGTGCGGTCGGCGACCTCGGCCGCGAGCTCGACGTCGTGCGTGGAGAGGACGACCGCGTGGCCGCGCGCCGCGAGGTCGCGCAGGATCGGCACGAGGCGCGCCTTGGCGGCGTAGTCGAGGCCGCGGGTCGGCTCGTCGAGGAGGACGACCGGCGGCTCCCCGCCGAGGACGACGGCGAGCGCGAGCGCGAGCCGCTGCCCCTCGGACAGGTCGCTCGGGTGCCGGTCGCGCGGCAGGTCGGGCGCGATGCGGTCCAGCACGGCGGCCGTGGCGCCGGGCGCGAGGCCGGCGTCGCGATCGGCCTGCCGGCACTCGTCGGCGACAGTCTCCGCGTAAAGGAGGCGGCCCGGGTCCTGCGGTACGAGGCCGACGACGCGGGCGAGGTCGCGGCGGCCGTGCGGGTCGCGACCGTCGACGACGACCCGCCCGGCGTACGGCTTGCGGAGACCGACGAGGTGCGCGAACAGCGTCGTTTTCCCCGCGCCGTTGCGGCCCATGAGCGCGACGACCTCGCCGGTGCGCAAGGACAGCGACACCTCGCGCAGCGCGACGAGGTCGCCGTACCGCGCGGAGAGCCTCTCCGCGGAGGCGACGACGGGACCTGTCACCTGAGGGGGTGTGACAGATCTCGGCGCCAGGGACAGCGGCGGTACGGCGCGCCGCGCGTCGCGCACCGACAGCGGCAGCGGCGTCCACCCGGCCAGGCGCCCGAGACGTACGACCGCCGGCGCGACGGGTGCGTCGGCGAGCACCTCGGCGGGCGTACCGGAGACGACGGTGCCGTCCGTGACGAGGAGGACGCGGTCGGCGTACTGGACGACGCGTTCGAGGCGGTGCTCGGCGAGCAGGACGGTGAGGCCGAGGTCGTGGACGAGGCGGTGCAGCGCCGCGAGGACGTCCTCGGCGGCGGGCGGGTCGAGCGCGGAGGTCGGCTCGTCGAGGACGAGCACGCGCGGGTGCGCGGTGAGGACCGACCCGACCGCGACCCGCTGCTGCTGACCGGCGGAGAGCGTCGACAGCGCGCGGCCTCGGAGGTCGGCGAGGCCGAGCAGGTCGAGCACGTCCTCGACGCGGCGGCGCATGGTGGCGGGGTCGAGGCCGAGGTTCTCCATGGCGTACGCCAGCTCGTCCTCGACGGTGTCCGTGACGAACCCCGCGTCCGGGTCCTGCCCGACGAAGCCCACGACGTCGGCGAGCTCGCGCGGCGGGTGGGTGCGCGTGTCGCGGCCGTCCACCGTGACCGTGCCGGTCAGGGTGCCGCCGGAGAAGTGGGGGACGAGGCCGTTGACGGCGCGGAGCAGCGTGGACTTGCCGGAGCCCGTACGGCCCACGACGAGTGAGAGCTCACCCTCCGGGATCGTGAGGTCCACGTCGCGCAGGACTGGCGCCGCCGCGCCGGGGTACGCGAACGAGACGGAAGCGAAGCGGATCACGCGGCGGCCGTCCTGAGTGCGGCGCGGGGGAGCGCGCTCGGCGGCCGCGGCGCGACGAACGCCGGGACGATCCCCGCGAGCAGCGCGAGGGCCGCGACGAGCGGCACCTCGGGCGCGACGAGCGGGTTGGTCGACGGGTGCAGGGGCCCCTGGTCGCCGAACAGCAGTGCGACCGGGGGCACCAGCCCCGCCGCGACGACGACCCACTCGGGCCAGCGCCAGACGTCGGGCCGGTAGCGCGTACGCCCCGCGCGCCTGCTGCCCGACACCAGTGCGGCGCCGAGCAGCGCCGCGCCGACGGCCATCGCGGGGAAGCCCAGGACGTCGGGCGTGGAGGCGTCGAGGAGGCCGTACGTCCCCACGCAGAGCGCGAGCAGCCCCCCGAACATGCCGGTCAGCGCGAGGCGTGAGGTGGGCGTGCCGGCGCGGCGGCCGTACCCCCGCGCGTCCATCGACGCGGCCAGCTCGACCGAGCGCGTCAGCGCGCCCTCGAGGACCGGCACGACCACGCCGCGCAACGACATCGGCCCGCGGACGGGACGCCCGCGCAGCTTCCGCGCCTCGCGGACGGCCGCCGCCGACACCAGCGCCTGCGGCGCGAACGCCAGCGCCACCGTGACGACGACGCCCGCCTCGTAGAGGGCGCCGGGGAGGGAGCGGAGGAGGCGGTACGGCGAGGCCAGCGCGTTGGCGGCGCCGACGCAGGCGAGCAGCGTGCCGAGGCGCAGCCCGTCGTAGAGCTGGCCCACGACCGCCTCGGCGGTGACCGGCCCGCCGAGCCGGATGCCGGCCAGCCAGTCGGGCGGCGTCACCTCGGGCAGCCGGAACAGCACGCGCCCCGGCAGCGGCTGCCCGAACACGATCTGCAGCACCATCCGGATGGCGAGCACGAAGACGCCGAGCTCGAGGAACGCGACGTACGCCCGCGCCCACGGCGCGTCGCTGCGCCGCGCGCCGACGACGTAGCCCGCGACGCCGAGGACGAGGCCGAGCAGGACGGGGTTGGTGGTGCTCGTCGCCGCCACGCCGAGGCCGATCGACCAGGCCCACCACGCGCCGGGGTGGAGGTGGCGGGGGAGCGCGCTCATGCGCTGCCGGGCTGACGGAACCGGTACGCCGCCGCGCCGAGCAGCCCGAGCGCCAGTACGCCGCCGGCCACGGCGCCGACGGGGAAGCCCCGCTCGCGGTCCCGCGAGGGGAAGGCGCCGGGCGCGTCCTCGGTGGGCGCGACCTCCGGGCCGGTGGCCGCCGGGCCGGTCGCGGGCCCCGTCGACGCCGTACCCGTCGGGTCGGGCGGCGCGCCGATGCGGACGGGGGTGCCGGTCCCGCCCGGCGTCGCGCCCGGCCCCGTCGCGCCAGGTCCCGCCGGTCCCGCGCCGGGGCCCGACGAGGCCGTCCTGCCCGGGGCCGCGCTCGACGCGGGGGTCCGCGCCGGGGCCGAGGTCCGCGGCGGCGCGGTCGTCGGCTTCGGGTACGACGGGTTCGCGCGCGGCGCCGCCTTCTTGTCGACCTCGTGGTAGCGGAAGCCGAGCGGGTCGGGGTGCCCGTCCTTGTCGGCGTCCCCGACGGTGAACGTGCCGACGCCCTCGTTCGAGTACACCCAGGCGCCGTCGCGCCACACCCAGAACGACCAGTACGGGCTCGGCGGCTCGTCGCCGCAGCCGGTCTCCGGGTAGCCGTCGATGGCGCAGAGGAAGTTGCCCTTGTAGCGCGCCCGCCCGTGCAGCGCCTCCGCCGCCGTGCCGTCCTCGCCGACGTCCACGCAGCGGGTGTTGGGGCCCGCGGGCGCGCCGGCGAGGGTGCCGTAGTCGACGACGACCTTGACGCACTCCGCGGCGTACGCCGCGGTCGCGGGCATGGCGGAGCAGGCGGCGACGAACGCCACCAGGACCGCCGCCCGCGTCCGCATCAGCCCTGCTTCCGCGCCAGCAGCTTCGCGCCGCCGAGCGCGAGGACGCCGTAGCCGATCAGGCCGAGCCCGAACACGACCTGGCCCGTGGCGTCCCACGGCTTCTCGCCGAGGCCGCCGGTCGCGACCAGCGTGGGCACGGGCGCGGGGTCCACGATCCGCGTCGGCGACGCGACGGGCGTCGGCACTTGCGACGGCTCCGGCACGAACGTCGGCGACGGCGTGGGCGTCGCGGGCACCTGCGCGGGGAGCAGCGGGAGGTCGTCCGAGAGCTCGTTCGGCGGGATCGGGTACGGCACCCCGGCCAGCGCGGGCACGACCTGGACGGTGGCGAAGACGTTGGCCGTCAGCGCTCCGCCGGTGCCCGGCTGGAACGCGAACGCGCCCGCGGTCTTGGCCGGCGGGTTGCCGAGCTGGAGCGAGCGGAGGTACGCCGTCGGCGTGCCGTCCGCCCCCGCCCAGTCGCCGAGGTCCTCGCCCAGCGCGATCAGCGCCTGGACAGCGAGGGCCGTCGAGTTGGCGTCGCTGTCGAAGCCGGGGACGAAGCCGAAGCCGCCGTCGTCGTTCTGCGCGTCGCGGAGGAAGTCCAGCGGGTCGTGCGCCGGGGTCTCGCCGAGCGCGGCGAGGGCCTGCGCGGCGAGCGCGGTGCCGTTCGCGTCCTCGCCGATGAAGGAGTTGAAGTCGAACGCCGGGCACGCCGCGGACGGGTCGGGGTTGTTGCCCATCCAGCCGCCGTCGGCGCACTGCTCGCCCTTCAGCCAGGCGACCGCGTCGGCGTCGGTCTGGCCGACCGCCGCGAGCGCGAGGAGGGAGAGGGCCTGGCGGTACGTGCCGTCGTACGCCGAGTACTGCTCGCCGAACAGCCCCGCGTCGGCGCCGGTCGTCTGCTTCGTGGCGAGCAGCCGCGTGACGAGCGCCGAGGCGTCCTCGCCGCGGGCGTGCGCCACCATGATCAGGACGGCGAGCGCGCCGGGCTTGTCGTCGCCGTTCTCGTCGATCACGGCCTCGTCGACGTGCGACAGCAGGTACGCCGTCGCCTCCGCCGCCTGCTCCTCGCCGACACCCGCGGCGACTAGCGCGAGGACGGCGTTCGCGGTGTTGACGTAGTCGGGGCCGGAGAGCGCCGCGACGTAGCCGGTGGGGTCGATGAGGCGACCGAGGTACCCCGCGCCGTACTCGGCGGCGGCCTGGTCGATCGTGATCGTGCCGGCGCTCGCGGCACCGGGGAGCGCGAGGGCGCCGGAGAGCGCCAGCCCGGCCGTGAACGTGCTGCGGAGGAGCCGCACCCGGAGTCCCTTTCGGTCGAGTGGAGCACGACCCGGGAGACGACGACGCCCCCTGCGCGCGAACGCGAGAGGGGGCGGTATCGGGTGTGTAGACCCGGGCTCCTGCCCCGCATTCCACGACGGTTGTCAGTGGAGCCATGTGTGCGAGTCCCCGGGCGTTCCGGCTCGCCCGGCGTACCGGGCCTACGGTTGCGGGTCAGCGCCGGACTTGGACCGGCTTTCCCCGCGGACGTCGCGATGTGGAGTTGTAGCGCGCAGCAGACCACGCGCTCGCGCGCCTCGTCAAAGGAGAGGTCGGGCGAACCCCCCTTGTTCCGCACGATCCGGACATGGACAGCGAGCGCCTTTGCTCCGCCCACCCCTACGAAGGACCACCATGTCCCGATCGCTCCGGTACGGCGCGCTGGCCGCTGTGCTCGTCCTGTCCACGGTCGTACCGGCTCCGACGAGCGCCACGGCGGCGCCCTTCGCGCTGTCGTTCCGGGTCGTCACCGAGGACGGGTCGGCGGTCGCCAGACCGATCACGATGGTGTCGGTCTTCGGCCGGACCTACACGTCGCCGCGTGTCAGCACGGGGAACCGGCTGGGTGAGGTCAGCGTGCCGCTCCCCGCGGACGACCCGGTCGTGATCGAACGGCTTGCCGCAGGGGAGCCGGTGAACTTGATGATCCGGGTGTTCGACAAGAAGCCGGGCAGCTCCGGGATCAACGCGGCGTACATCGGCGCGGCTGTCGCCAGGGACGCGCACGGTGCGTTGACCGACGTCTCCGGGATCAGTGGCATGACGTTCACGCTCCGCCCCGGCCGTACCGCCTTCGTCAAGGTCGCGGAGGCCGATGTCGCCCGGATCCTGAACCAGGCCGACTCGATCGAGGACGACCCGGACTGCCCTCACTTCGGTCCCGGAACTCCGGTGCCGTGCCATCTCGTCGACTATCCGGAATGGTCTCGGAACACCCGTATCCCCATCGCCGAGAACCACGGAGCCGGCGCGGACGTCACGGCGACGCTGCGGTACCGCAGCACGCACGTCACCAAGTCGAACTTCGCGATCGAGGTCGGCGCGGGCGGGTTCATGGACGCTGACGGAAGCGTGGGGTTCGAACGCGAGAACACGGTCACGCTCGGCTTCTCACCGCGTGGCGGCGGGGTCAACCGCCGCGCGTACCTCGTCACGGAGATGGTTCGTACGCGCAGCGGGGCCTGCTTCCAGCAGTTTCCGAGCAGCGAGTGGGACTGCCAGCTGGAGACCACGTACCGGCCGGGTACGGCTCACGGGACCGTCTCCGAGGACTGGCCGATCGGTCACGACAATCTCAACCGCGTCCGCGACTGCTGGACGGACCTCGACGGCCACATGGGACATGCGAAGGGTGAGACGAGGCAGCTGCACTACTCGCTCACCTTGGGGCCGACTGAGAACTGGGCCGCCGGCAGTGAGAAGGTCCTCTACGCCAACACGACGGTGACCTCCCAGACGAACTCGACCAAGGGCCACGTGCGAGCGTGGAACGTCACCGACTTCAACTACCAGTACCACTATGTCTACGTGCCCGACGGTATGCTCGACTACGACTCGACCCAGACCGGCGGTGGAGCGGCAAGGTGCACCGAGAACGCGGCGCCGGAGATCCGTACGCACGCGTCGGACGTCAACCTGCACGACATCGAAGAGGCCATCGGAGTGAGTGGAACCACCCGGCCACCGCCCGACGAAGGCTATCCCGGTCGCACGGTGTGCGGACGTATGCCGGACAAGTGTGACTGACCAGGCACCACTGACCGAAGGACCCGTCAGGGCCGGACCCGGGTCGCGGACGGCTCGGACGTGGGTCGCGTTCGCGGTGGCCCTGACTCTGCTCGTCGGTGTCGTAGCGGTCCTGGTCGTGCGCGCGCGGACATCGCGGGACGGGCCATCGCCGTTCCGCGCGGGGTCGGAGCCAGGACTGGCGGGTTTCGACGCGGAGGTCGGAGTCGTCGGCATCGTCGGCCTGTCACGCATCGAGGCCACCGCGCCGTTCACGCTCGTCGCCGTACGGCCCGAGAAGCAGGATCGTGAGCTCGACGTCCTCGCCGTACGCGCCATCTTCCACGGGCGTGGCATCAGCCCGAGTGGCCATCGCATGTACAGCGGCTATCCGCTCGTCACGTGCTGGCGCACGTGGCCGGTCGCGGGCTTCGGGCCCAGCTACCCGGTCGAGGGGCTGCATTTCGCTGCCGGTGACGTCGCGCAGCTTGTGTTCTACGTCCGCTCCGATCGGGCGGGCGCGCGTTGGATGGAGGGGTACGAGATCGAGTACCGCGACGCGGGGGGCCGCGTCCGGAAGGAGAGCGGCGAGACGTTCCGTTTCGAGATGCACCTGCAGCGTCCGGGGGAGCAACCGGTTCCGGATCACGAGATCGCGCCGTGTCACCCCGACCGACCGAACGGCTGGGTACGAGTCGTCGACGGCTTCCCGCGGTGACGCGGGACGTACCCGGTCACACACTCGGCGGACGGGCAGGTGAGGTGCACCAGGGGTGGTCGTACGGCCGCGGTGTTCGTCGCCGCCCAGGCCGCGTCGCAGGGGCTTCCCCGCTAGCCTCGTCCGCATGTGGCGATGGACGTACGACACCGGCGGCGCGAGCGCGGAGTTCCCCTCGCAGGCGGACGCCGAGGGCTGGCTCGGCGAGGCCTGGCGTGAGCTGCTCGACGCGGGCACGACGGCGGTGACGCTGATGGAGGGCGACCGCGAGGTCTACGGCCCGATGTCCCTCGAGCCCGCTTAGCGCGCTCGTTCCGTGGAGCCCGCGCGCCGGTCTCACGCGTCGTGATCTTCACGGAACGGCCGGCGGCGGGCGCCGAGCACGGGGGCTAGACCGTCCCGGCTAGCCCGGACCACCCGCGGGGACTATGGCGGGGCGGCCGGTCGGTTACGTTGAGTGAAGCCTCCCGTACGTTTCGTCGGAAGGCCCGCATGTCCGAGAGCTTCGTCCGCCGCAACCTCACCACGATCCTCGTGGCCATGACCACGGCGGCGGTGACCGGAGGCGGCACCGCCGTCGCCGCGACCGTCGTCGACTTCGCCCGCAACGCCGACAAGGTCGACAACATCCACGCCGCGCCCGCGACGACCACCGCGTCCAAGGCGGGGAAGCTCATCGCGACCGGCTCCGACGGCAAGCTGCCGCCGGGCATCATCCCCACGCCGACGAACGCCGACCGCGTCGACGGCCTGCACGCCGTCGGCGCCAGCTCGACGGCGTCGAAGGCCGGGAAGCTCATTGGCACCAACAGCGCCGGCCAGTTCCCCACGAGCGTCATCCCGAAGGACGCGACGCCGTTCGCGCAGTACGTCGTCGTGCGCAGTGACGCGGGCAGCGCCGCCGCCAACGCGAGCCGCCTCCAGTCGAAGATCAACGCCCTCACCGCCACGGCCGACAAGCGCTACGTCGTGCTCGTCGAGCCCGGCGCGTACGCGTTCGGCACGAGCAGGCTCACGATGAAGCCGTTCGTCGACGTCGTCGGCGCGGGCCCCGACCGTACGGTCCTCACTGGCGGTGGCGGGGCGTCGGCCGACGCCGCGACCGTGCAGCTGGCGAAGGACTCCGCGCTGCGCCAGCTGACCGTGAAGACGTACGCCACCAGCGCGACCGCGGCGCCGTACGTCGGCGGCCTCGCCTTCAACGACGCGTCCGGCGCGGCGGAGGTGTCCGACGTGAAGGTCGACGTGGCGTACAACATGCCGCAGTCGTCGGGCAGCGGCAGGGCGTACGGCGTCCGCCACACCGGCGCGAACCTGACCCTGCGCGACGTCGACATCAGCGTCGCCAACGGCGGCGTGACCAACCACGGCGTCTACAACACCGGCTTCCTCACGGCGGAGCGGACGACCGCGATCGCCAACGGGGGCGCGCAGTACAACTACGGCGTCGAGACGTTCGGCGACGCCAGCATCTACATGACGTACAGCTCTGTGACGCTGACCGACTCGAAGTTCGCCGCGTACAACGGCGGGGTCAACTGGGGCGTCAAGTCGTACAACGGCTTCGGCACGCTCGTCCGCACGCACCTCGTCGGCTCCATCGCGCTCGAGTCGCACTCGGGCGAGGACATCGCGGAGTGGTTCGAGATCGACGGCGGCGTGCTCGAGGGGTCGGCGTCGACCGTCGTCATGTACCCGGACAACACCGCGAACGTCTGGCGCGGTACGCAGCTCCACGGCGGCCCCGTCAACGCGTACGGCGGCGCCACCGGCACGGTCACGTGCAGGGGCGTCTTCGACGAGGCGAGGACGTTCTACTCGGGCAGCTGCCCGTCGTAAGAGGCCGCTAGACCTCGGCCCCGCGCTCGACGCGGGGCCGAGGGAGGCGCTGGCGGCGGAACTGCGTGTTACGCGCGATGCCGTACCAGGTCAGCGACTTGCGCTTGGCCTCGGTGCCGTTCGGGAAGTGCTTGTCGAGCGCGCGGCCGACGGCCTTCGCGGCGAGCACCGAGTCGAGGACCAGCACGACGACGACGAGCGGGAACACCAGCGACCCCGCCATCTGCAACGCCTTCACCGGGGTCAGCGTCAGCCCCATGCCGACGAGCCAGCCGGAGATCGCGATCCAGCCGAGCGAGCGCCGCGCGTCGACCGCGTCGCGGACCACGGCGCGTTCGGGGCCGGCGGCGATCGGCGGGTAGTACTTCTCCTCGCCGCTGCGCATGGCCTCGCGCATGGTGCGGCGCAGCTCCGCGCGCTCGGCGCGGCTGCTCGCGGCGGCGGCCCTGCCCCTCGGCCCCTTCGGCGCGACCAGCGGCTTCTTGCGGGCCGCGACCTTCTCCGAGCGCTTCGGCGTCGGCCTGCCCTTGCCGCCCTGCTTGGTGTCAGTCACCCGTCGGCGCCGGTCCCGGGAGGGCGAGCATCCGGTCGAGCGCGACGCGCGCGTACCTGCGCGTCTCGGGGTCGACCACGATCTCGTTGACGACGTTGCCGTCGACCAGGCTCTCCAGCGCCCACACGAGGTGCGGGAGGTCGATGCGGTTCATGGTCGAGCAGAAGCAGACGGTCTTGTCGAGGTACGAGACCGGCTTGTCCGGGTGCTCGTGGGCGAGGCGGTTGACGAGGTTGAGCTCGGTGCCGATCGCGAACGCCGTCCCGCTCGGCGCCTCCCGCACGGTCTTGATGATGTACTCGGTCGACCCCACCAGGTCGGCGGCCTGGACGACCTCGTACCGGCACTCGGGGTGCACCAGGACCGTGACGCCGGGTACGCGCTCGCGGACCTCGGCGACGTTCTCCGCGGTGAACCGCCCGTGCACCGAGCAGTGCCCCTGCCAGAGGATCACCTTGGCGGCGCGGAGCTGGTCGTCGGTGAGGCCGCCGTTCTCGCGGCGGGGGTTCCAGAGGGCGCAGTCCTCGAGCGTCAGGCCGAGCTCGCGGACGGCGGTGTTGCGGCCGAGGTGCTGGTCGGGGAGGAAGAGGATCTTCGAGCCCTGCTCGAACGCCCACTCCATCGCGCGCTTCGCGTTCGAGGACGTGCAGACCGCGCCGCCGTGGCGGCCGGTGAACGCCTTGATGTCGGCGGAGGAGTTCATGTACGTGAGCGGCACGACGTCGCCCGCGACACCCGCGTCGGTCAGCGCGTCCCAGCAGTCCTCGACCTGGTCGATCGCGGCCATGTCGGCCATCGAGCAGCCGGCGGCGAGGTCGGGGAGGACGACGCGCTGCCGCTCGCCGGTGAGGATGTCGGCGGACTCGGCCATGAAGTGCACGCCGCAGAACACGACGTACTCCGCATCGGGCCGCGCCGCCGCCTCCTGCGCCAGCTTGAACGAGTCCCCGGTCACGTCGGCGAACTGGATGACCTCGTCGCGCTGGTAGTGGTGCCCGAGCACGAACAGCCGGTCGCCGAGCTTGGCCTTCGCGACGCGCGCGCGCTCGACCAGGCCGGGGTCGCTGGCGGCGGGCAGGTCGCCGGGGCAGACGGTGCCGCGCTCGGAGTCGGCCTGGGCCTGGCGGCCGAGCAGCAGCAGTGCCACGGGCGTCGGCGTCGGCGCCGGAGCGGTCGTCACGATCGTTGAGTCTCCCACGCTCCGTACAACGCGGCCGGGTGGTTGAGGCTTCCGCTTCGTGTGCGTGCGGGAGCAGACTGCGGCGCATGCGGGTCCTCGTCGCGCCGAACGCGTTCGCCGGGACCCTCGGCGCCCGCGAGGCGGGCGAGGCGATCGCGGCGGGCTGGCGAGCGCGGCGCCCCTCCGACGTCGTGACCGTGGTGCCGGTGGCGGACGGCGGCCCGGGGACTCTCGACGCGCTGGCGTCGCTCGGCGAGCTGCGTACGGCGGCCGTGGAGGACGCGTTCTGCCGGCGGGTCGACGCGTCCTGGCTGCTGCTGCCCGACGGCACTGCCGTGATCGAGAGCGCGCTGGCCTGCGGGCGGCACCTCGGCGTCGATCCCTTGTGCGCGACGACCGCGGGGGTCGGCGAGCTGGTCTGCGCGGCGCTGGGGGAGGGCGTACGCCGCGTCGTCGTCGGCGTCGGCGGTACCGCCACGACCGACGGCGGGGCCGGGATGGCCGCGGCGCTCGGCGCGTGGCTGCTCGACGGGTCGGGGCACCCCGTGGCGCCCGGCGGCGCGTCCCTGGCGGGGCTCGACCGGGTGGACCTGTCGGACATGGACCCGCGTCTCCCGTCCGTCGAAGTCGTGGTGGCGGCCGACGTCGACAACGTGCTCTGCGGGCCCGACGGCGCGGCGCGGGGCTTCGCGGCGCAGAAGGGCGCGTCGGCGGCCGAGGTGGAGGCGCTGGACGCGGCTTTGGCGCGGTACGCCGCCGTCGTCGAGCGCGACGTACCCGGGGCGGAGGGCGTCTCCGCGCGCCCGCACGCCGGGGCCGGCGGCGGGCTGGGGGCGGGGCTGATGGCGTTCGGCGGGGCGTCGGCGAGCCCCGGAGCGGCGTACGTCCTCGGTCTGCTCGGCCTGTCCAAGCGCGTGGCGCTGGCGGACGTGGTGGTGACGGGGGAGGGGACGTTCGACTGGCAGTCGCTGCGCGGGAAGGCGCCGGTGGCCGTGGCGAAGCTGGCGCAGGCGAACGGCGTGCCGTGCCTCGTGCTCGCCGGGCAGGTCGAGGTCGGGCGGCGCGAGGCGGGTGCGGCGGGGATCGACGCGACGTACGCCGTCGCCGACCTCGCCGGGTCGGTCGCGGAGGCGCTGGCCGCGCCCGCCGAGTGGCTGACCGAGCTGGGCGGACGGGTCGCGTCGGAGTGGTCGCGCTAGCGGTCGTCCGGGTGGCTTTACGTGATCTTGGCAACGTTCGTGTCGCCCGAGCAGCACGAACGTTGCCAAGATCACGAAAGAGTCGGGGCGGCCAGCTTTCGGGGTGCGTTCTGCGCTTTTTCCCCGTACGAGGCGCAACCGGGTTGCGCAGGTCACGGGGCCGGGCGGGCTGCTCTGTGGGACCATGGAATCCGGCGCCGCCTCCGATGGTTGGCACCGCACACACGCAGCCGTACCGAACAGGAGCCCCATGACCGAGACCCAGACCGCCCAGTCGAGCGTCGTCCTCACGGACACCGCCGCGGCCAAGGTCAAGTCCCTGCTCGAGCAGGAGGGCCGCGACGACCTCGCGCTGCGCATCGCCGTGCAGCCCGGCGGCTGCTCGGGCCTGCGCTACCAGCTCTTCTTCGACGACCGCACGCTCGACGGCGACTCGTTCCACGACTTCGGCGGCGTCAAGGTCGTCGTGGACCGGATGAGCACGCCGTACCTCGGCGGCGCCAGCATCGACTTCGTCGACACGATCGAGAAGCAGGGCTTCACGATCGACAACCCCAACGCCAAGGGCTCCTGCGCCTGCGGCGAGTCGTTCCACTAGACGTCGTACGTCCGAAGGGGCGGCACCCGCGTACGCGCGGGGCCGCCCCTTCGTCGTTCCCCCGGAGCTACTCGGGCGCGCCCGTGCTGCCCGGCTCGACGGGAGCCGTGCCGGGGCGCAGGCCGCCGGAGGTCCCGCCCGTCCCGACGTCGCCGGTCGAGCCCGCGCCGCCGTCGGGCGGCACCTCGCCGCCGGGGTCGGTGACGAGCGGCTGGTCCACGGCCGGCGGCTGCTCGAGGTAGCGGTCGGGCAGCGCGAGCAGGGGCTCTGGCCAGGTGCTGCCCTCGAACGTCAGCAGCCAGGCCGGCGTGAGGAACGCCTGCTTCCCGTCGTACGACCCGTTGAGCATCAGCCCGAGGCGCAGGGTCGTGGCCTCGCGCGGCTGCGGCTGCTCAGGCTTGGGGCAGGGCTCGTCCTCCGGGCAGATGACTCCGATGGCCGGCGTGCTGACGTGTCCCCAGACGCGGTACGCCGCGTCGCGCGGCGCCAGGAGCGGATAGAGCGCGTCGGGCTCCGTGCCGCCGAGGTACCCGGCGGCGTAGAGGATCGCGCCCTCGACGTCGACCGTGACGCGGGTCTCGAAGCCGAGCGTCGGCAGCCCCGCGACCTCGGGCGCGACGACGACCTCCTTGCCGAGCCACGCGTCGTTGAACGTCACCGCGCCGGTCACGCCCACCGCGTCGAACACCCGCTGCGCCACCGCGCGCGCGTCGGCGTCGCTCGGCTGCGGCGGCGGGCTCGGGGCGGGTCGCGGCGCGGGGACCTCGCAGGCAGGCTCGGCGCCGTCGGGCGGCGGCGGGCAGTCGGCCGGCGCCGGGTCGATCACGCAGATGTCGGTGCCGTCGGGTGTCGGCTTGCACTCCGGGGTGTCGTCGCTGGAGACGGGCTCGTCGGGGTCAGCACTCGGGGTGCTGGGCGCTGGTGGCTTCGGCTCGGACGTGGCCTCCAGGGTGAACGTGCCGTCGACCGGTGCGCCGCCCGCCCTGCCGACGGAGACCTTGTCGGCGCCGAGGTACCAGGGGGAGCCTGGGTGGCGCATGACGCGAAGCACTTTGTCGCCCGTGCCGACGAACCACCCGTCGGCGTCGCTCTGCACCTCACCCGTCACGCCGAGCGCCTGGGCCAGCGCGGCGATCCGCTCGGTGCCGGTGTCGCCCTTGGTGACCGTACGGACGGGCCCCTCGGTGGGGACGCCGGCGAGGAGGCGTTCGGGGATGACGATCTCCCCGGAGTACATCGCGGGCATCGAGCTGCCCGTCGCGGCGTCGCGCGGGGCGGCACCGCCGCCCTCGGCGCGGAAGCCCATGGACAGCGGCAGGCGGCGCGGCTCGCCGCTGCCGGCGCCACCGTCGCGGCCCGCGGCGAGGGCGAGAAGACCGCCGAGCACCGCGGCGAAGACCGCGACGGGCGCCGTGCGGCGTACGAGCACCGAGCGTTCCATGGCGAACCCTCTCCGAGGAGCAGTGTGACGATCATGGGACGGGGGTGTGACGGATTCGGTTCCACCGCCCGCGGACGGGTACGAGCGCGGCATGACTGAGCAGACCCCGGAGCGCACCGAGATGCCCGACGACGAGGCCGGCAACGGCGTCGCGGTACCCGACGACCCCTCGGCCGAGGCCGCGCAGGAGGGCGTGCAGACGGCGTTCTCCGTGGACCCGTGACGGTTCCTGTCGCAGGGCGGCGCTAGCCTGGCGGCATGGCAGAAGCGTTCCTGGTCGGCGGTGTCCGCACCCCGATGGGCAAGTACGGCGGGCAGCTCGCGGGCGTCCGCCCGGACGACCTCGCGGCCCTCGTGGTCGGCGAGGCGGTACGCCGTGCCGGGCTCGACCCGGCGGCCGTCGACGAGGTCGTCCTGGGTGCGGCCAACCAGGCCGGCGAGGACAACCGCAACGTCGCGCGCATGGCGTTGCTGCTGGCAGGGCTGCCGGACAGCGTCCCCGGCTACACCGTCAACCGCCTCTGCGCCAGCGGTCTGACGGCCATCGGCGCGGCCGCCGCGCAGGTCAAGGCGGGCGAGGCCGACGTCGTCGTCGCGGGCGGTGTCGAGTCGATGACGCGGGCGCCGTACGTCATGGCGAAGCCGGGCACCCCGTGGGCCAAGGCGCCGGAGGTGTTCGACACGTCGCTGGGCTGGCGGTTCGTCAACCCGCGGCAGGCGGCAGTGCCCAAGCGCACGCTGCCGATGGGCGAGACCGCCGAGGAGGTCGCGGCGCTCGACGGCATCACGCGCGAGGACTCCGACCGATGGGCGCTGCGTTCGCACGACAGGGCCGTCGATGCGCAGAAGGCGGGGCGGTTCGACGCCGAGATCGTCGCGGTCGACGGGGTCGAGACCGACGAGGGGCCGCGGCCTGGCTCCTCGCTGGAGAAGCTGGCGTCGTTGAAGCCGGTGTTCCGGCCCGACGGGGTGGTGACGGCGGGGTCGTCGTCGCCACTGTCCGACGGCGCGGCGGCGCTGCTCGTCGTGAGCGAGGCGGCGGTGGAGCGGTACGGCCTGACGCCGCGCGCGCGGGTCGTCACCAGCGCGGCGGCCGGCGTCGAGGCGCACCTCATGGGCATCGGGCCCGTGCCGGCGACGGAGAAGGCGCTGTCCCGCGCGGGCTGGTCGGTGGCCGACCTGGACGCGGTCGAGCTGAACGAAGCGTTCGCCGTGCAGGTGCTGGCCTGCCTGCGGCGGCTCGGCATCGAGGAGGGAATCGTCAACGCCGACGGCGGCGCGATCGCGCTCGGCCACCCGCTGGGCTGCTCGGGGGCGCGGCTGACGGTGACGTTGCTGGGGCGGATGGAACGAGAGGGGGCGCGGCGGGGGCTGTCCACGATGTGCGTGGGCGTCGGCCAGGGCGCGGCGATGCTGGTCGAGCGGGTCTAGTCGGTCTCGACGGCGGCGGCCTGGTCGAGCGCGAGACGTACGACCTCGGCGGTGTCGGGGTCGCGTTCCGGCGTGACCACGGAGACGACGAACATCCGCGACCCGCGGGCGAACGCCACGCGCTGCGCGTGCCTGCCCGCCGAGTCCGGCGGTTCGAAGAACGCGCCCGCGTCGAGCCCCTGCGGCGGTGCGAACGGCGTCGCGCCGCGGTCGAGCACGGCGTCGACATAGGCCACGCGCAGCGCCACCGCGTCGGCGGGTGACCCCAGCTGTACCGCGAGCACGACGACGGCGCGGACCGGCTCGCCGGGCCGGCGGCCCCACGCGCGCAGCTCCGCGTCCTCGAACCCAGGTACGTCGTCACCGGTCCGCAGCACGTCCGCCGTCCGCGCCTCCGACAGCGTGCCGCCGCCGGACTCGGCGTCGTCGAGGCGGACGTAGCCCGCGGGCGGCCGGATGTCGTCGCCGAGCGAGGAGCCGCCGTCCGGCGCGCGCAGCAGGAGCACCGCGCCGACCGCCACGAACCCGAGCAGGAACAGTCCCACCAGCGCCAGCGCGCAGCCCGCGCGGGAGGCGCGTTCGTCCGCGAGCGGCGGCGCCGCCCAGGCGTCGCGGGGGGCCTCGGTCACGAACCACCCTCGCACGCCGGTACGCTCGCCCGATGCGCATCGCCGTCACCGGGTCCATCGCGACCGACTACCTCATGACCTTCCAGGGCCGCTTCGCCGACCAGCTGCTCCCCGACCAGCTGCACAGGCTGTCGCTGTCGTTCCTCGCGGACGAGCTCGACCGCCGCCGCGGCGGCGTCGCGGCGAACATCGCGTTCGGCATGGCGCAGCTCGGCGAGGCGCCGCTGCTCGTCGGCGCCGTCGGCAGCGACTGGACCGACTACGAGGCCTGGCTCTCCCGCCACGGCGTCGACACGTCCTCGGTGCACGTCAGCGAGCTCAGGCACACCGCGCGGTTCTTCTGCACGACCGACCAGGAGCAGTGCCAGATCGCGACGTTCTACCCGGGCGCGATGAGCGAGTCGCGCGACATCGAGCTCGGCCCCATCGCCGAACGGCACGGCGGGCTCGACCTCGTCGTCGTCTCCCCGAACGACCCGCAGGCGATGCTCCGCCACACGGAGGAGGCGCGGGCGCTGGGGATCGCGTTCGTGGCCGACCCGAGCCAGCAGCTCTCGTCGCTGGAGGGCGAGCAGATCCGCACGCTCGTCGACGGCGCGCGGTTCCTCATCACGAACGACTACGAGGCCGCCCTCATCGAGAACAAGACCGGCTGGTCCGCCGACGAGGTCCTCGACCACGTCGAGACCCGCATCACGACGCACGGCGCCAAGGGCTGCGTCGTGCAGCGGCGCGGCGAGGCCGACGTCGAGGTGCCGGTCGTGCCCGAGGAGCGCAAGGCCGACCCGACCGGTGTCGGCGACGCGTTCCGCGCGGGCTTCCTGTCGGGCCAGTCGTGGGGGCTCGGCCTGGAGCGCTCGGCGCAGGTGGGGACGCTGCTCGCGACGTACGTCCTCGAGACCGTCGGCACGCAGGAGTACACCGTCGTGCCGGAGGCGTTCCTGACGCGCTTCGCGGGGACCTACGGCGACGCCGCGGCCGCCGAGGTCAAGGCGCACCTGCCCGGCTAGCGCAGGCGACGGACGAGGTGGCGGGTGCCGGTGCCCTCGGGCTCGGCGCCGGCGTACTCGTGACCCTTCATCCGGCACCACACGGGGATGTCGATGCGGGCAGCCTCGTCGTCGGAGAGCACCGCCACGACGCCGCCGACCTCGACGTCGTCGATGTGCTTCGCCAGCTCGATGACGGGGATCGGGCAGCGGCGGCCGAGGGTGTCCACGGTGACGTCGGCGGTCACAGCCGGCTCCGTACCTCGGCGACGACCTCGGTGACCGCGTCGAGGAAGCGCGTGACGTCGCCGTCGGTGGTGTCGCGGCCGAGCGAGACGCGGACGTTGCCGTGGGTCAGCACGCCCATCGCCTCCAGGACGTGGCTCGGCAGGCCCGACTCGGTGCCGCAGGACGAGCCGCTGTTGACGGCGAAGCCGCGCCGGTCGAGCTCCGTGACCAGCGTCTCGCCGTCGACGTAGAGGCAGGAGAACGTCACCACGTGCGGCAGCCGCTCGGCCGGCTCGCCGACGACCTCGACGTCGTCGATGCGGCGCGCGACCTCGGCGCGGATGCGTTCGGTGAGCGCGAAGAGCCGCCTCACCTCGGTGTCGCGCTCGGCGACGACGGCCTCCAGCGCGGCGGCGGCGGCGACGGTGGCGGGGACGTTCGCGAACCCCTCCTGCTCGGTCGCGCGCCAGCGCGTGCCCTTGCGCACGACGAGCACCCCGACTCCGGGCGGGCCGCCCCACTTGTGCGCCGAGGCTGTGAGCAGCGCGGGCGCATCGACGGCGACATGGCCCGCCGCGGCGGCGGCGTCGGTGTGCAGCGGTACGCCGCGTTCGGCGCAGGCCGCCGCGACCTCGGCGAGCGGCTGGACGGTGCCGACCTCGTGGTTGGCGTACTGCAGCGAGGCGACGGCGGTGTCGTCGCGCAGCGCGCCCGCGAACTCGGCCGTGTCCACGCGCCCGGTGCGCGAGACACCGACGACGGTGGCGTCGCGGCGTTCGGCGAACGAGCGCACCGCCGAGTGCTCGACGGCGCTCGTGACGAGGTGCGCGCCGACCCGCGCGCGGGCTGCCAGGGTGCCCCCGAGCGCGGCCTGGATCGCGGCGGTGCCGCTCGGGGTGAAGCGGAGCTCGTCGGGGCGCACGCCGAACGCCGCCGCGACCCGCGCCCGCGCGTCGTCGAGCAGCAGCCGCGCGCGCCGGCCGGCGCCGTAGAGGCGGGCGGGGTCGGCCCAGCCCTCGTCGTACGCGGCCAGCAGCACCTCCCGCGCCGCGGGGTGCAGCGGCACGGTGGACGCGGAGTCCAGGTACGTCACGCCGTCGATGGTGTCAGGTCGCGGCACCGCTCGTTCCCTGGAGCTCGTACGCCGGTCTCGAGCGTGGTGATCATCAAAGAACGGGAGCGACGGGCGCGCGCTCGGCCGGGCGGCGCGGGCGGGGTCAGTCGACGAGGGCGTACTGCGCCGCCGCGAAGCGGCGGGTGTCGGCGCTGGAGTCGCCCGTCCCAGGCACGGCGACGCGCACCTCCATGACGAGCGTGCCTGCTCGCAGGACGGCGATGGTCTCGTTGTAGTGCTGGCCGCCGATCTCGGTGCCGACGTAGAAGATCCGGCCGTGCGGGATCGGCTGCCCGACGGAGTCGAACGGCCGCAGGCGATCCGTCATCATCCGCTCGACCGCCGCCGCGCCCGCCTCGTCGGTCGAGACGATCAGCGTGCCGAGCAGCCGCCGGCGCGGGGCCTTGGACGGGCCGTCGTACCAGAGCGCGACGGACGTGCGTTCGACGCGGGCGGCGGTGAGCCTGGCCTTGGTGAGGCCCTTCTGCTCGGCGAGGTCGCTGACCGTGAGGCGACCGCGGTCGGCCTCCTTGAACGGCGCCCCCGGCTTCAGGAACAGCTTGGACAGGTCGGCGACGGCGGCGCGGACGTACTGCCGCCAGCCGGCGAGCAGGGTGGTCTCGTTGGTGCCGAGGACGCCGCGCAGGGCGCGCGGCAGCTTCTCGCCCGGCTTGTCGAGGCCGGTCAGCGTGCCCATCGCGTCGTGGAACCTCAGCAGCTTGGCGACGCCGTAGCGCGAGGCGATGTAGCGGCAGAGCAGCCAGGCGCTGTTGTAGCCGATGCCGGCGTCGTTGATGAGGCCGAAGTCGCTGTCGGTCGGCAGGGTCTCGGGTACGCCGCTCTTCGCGACGGACTCGGTCAGCTCGGCGGCGAGCACCTCGGCGGGATAGCGGGAGCCGGCGTTGCCGACGTACTCCGCGACGCCCTCGACCAGCCACTTGGGCGTGAGGGGCCCGACCCTGTCGAACATCGCCACGTGGGTGATCTCGTGGCGGATCAGGTGCGTGGTGAAGTCGCTCTTGGCGTCGAAGCCGTCGGGGTTGATGACGACCCGGCTGCCCGCGAACTCGCGATTGCCGTCACCGCGCGGCATGGTCGCGAGCGGTCGCGCGACGGCGGCGAAGTCGTAGTAGGTCGTGGGGTTCTCGAGGATCGCGTCGAGCTCCTCGTCGTCGGTGGGGAGCACGACGACGACCTTGCGCGACCACTTCTTGCGGCCGACGTAGCGCGTGACGTGCGCCACCGCCTCCTCGACCTCGCGCCGGATCGAGCCGATGGCCTTGCGGTCGTCGGGGTGGCCGATGACGAGGCTGTGCGGGCCGCGGCTGACGACGATGGGGCCGTTCTCCCAGGGGTCGACGCGGACCGACGTGCCGGACGACGTGATGTCCTCGAGGTCGTCGTCGCCGGCGATGTACCAGCGGTCGTCGCGCTCGACGACGGTGTAGACGATGCGGCGGCCGACCTGCCCCTCGTCGAACCCCTTGAGCCGGTAGCGCAGGATCAGCACCGGCAGCCACAGGTCGTCGATGCTGCCGTAGCGCTCGAAGTCGATGCTGCCGGGGGAGTACGAGTCGGTCTTGCGCTCGTACGACCAGTGGTCGAAGTCGAGCCTCCTCAGTGACGTGAAGACCTCGCGCTGGCGGGTGCGGAACTCGTCCTGCGTGGGGTCCACGTCGGCGAGGAACGCCGCGAGGTCGCGCTTGCGCACGGCGTCCGCGCGGCGGGCGAACATCGCGTCGATCGCCTTGTCGCGCTCGGCCGCGCGGCGGGCCGCGGCGGCGGGCTTCTCCTCGGCGAGCTGCTTCTCGACGGCGACGGACAGGGGCAGGCCGGAGGCGACGGCGTTGCCGCCGCGCCGGTCGGCGAGGACCGCGACGTCGGCCATGAGGATGGCGAGCGCGATGGCGAGCAGGCCCCAGACGCGGACGCCGTGCTTGTGCCGCGGCGGCGGCGCGCCCTGCGGGGCGTACGGGTCGGCGCCGGGCGGCGCGAACGGGTCGGGCGGCGGCCCCCACGCGGGCGGCGCCGCGGGGGCAGGCCAGGCGGCGCCGGGCGCCGGGGGTGCCGGCGGGACGGGCGGGGCGGGCGGTGGAGGCCACCCGGGCGGTGCCGCCGGGGGCACGGTCGGCGGCGTGCTCGACGGAGGGGACGGCCAGCCCGGCGGAGGTACGTGAGCCGCGCGCGCGGCGCGCCGCCACCCCCGCCGCGCCTCGGGCGCAGCGGGCAAGGGTGGACCGTCGGGGTCCGCGGGGTGCTCGGCGCGCTGGTCGTCCATCCCTCGATGCTAGGTGCCGGATGTGACAGAAACGCAGGAAACGAGAGGAAACAGCCGGTCAGGACACAGCGGGGGGTGAGAGAATGGGGACGTTGCCCACCCGCTGCGTGAAGGGCTTTCGATGTCCATGACCAAGACGGTCAGCGAGCTCGACCGCGTCGTCATCCGCTTCGCGGGTGACTCCGGCGACGGCATGCAGCTGACCGGTGACCGTTTCACGAGCGCGACCGCCGCCTACGGCAACGACCTCGCGACGCTCCCCGACTACCCGGCCGAGATCCGCGCGCCAGCCGGCTCGCTGGCGGGCGTCTCCGGGTTCCAGATCCACTTCTCGTCCGAGGACATCACGATGCCGGGCGACGCGCCCGACGTCCTCGTGGCGATGAACCCCGCGGCGTTGCGCAGCAACATCAAGGACCTGCCGCCGGGCGGCACGCTCATCGTCAACGAGGACGCGTTCAGCGAGCGCAACATGGAGCGCGTCGGCTACACGACCAACCCGCTCGACGACGGCAGCCTGGAGGCGTACACCGTCTACCGCGTCGGCCTCACGTCGATGACGGTGAAGGCGGTCGAGGGCCTCCCGATCAGCAAGAAGGAGGCCGAGCGGACGAAGAACATGTTCGCGCTCGGGCTCATGTCGTGGATGTACGGCCGCCCGACGGACGCCACCGAGGAGTGGATCTCGGCGAAGTTCGCGAGCAAGCCGAACATCAAGGAGGCCAACCTCAAGGCGTTCCGCGCGGGCTGGAACTTCGGCGAGACGACGGAGATCTTCGCGAGCTCGTACGTCGTCCGCCCGCAGAAGGCGTTGCCGGGCACGTACCGCAACATCAGCGGCAACACCGCCCTGGCGTACGGCCTCGTCGCGGCGTCGCGCCTCTCCGGGCTCCCGCTGTTCCTAGGCTCGTACCCGATCACGCCGGCGTCGGACATCCTGCACGAGCTGTCCAAGCACAAGAACTTCGGCGTCCGTACGTTCCAGGCCGAGGACGAGATCGCCGC
>Ga0190268_10000017_pt1 | contig 77749 bp, 62 predicted proteins | sample Popmic249T_FD_133750 | JGI IMG/M metagenome (GOLD analysis project Ga0190268, IMG submission 133750) | Populus adjacent soil microbial communities from riparian zone of Blue River, Arizona, USA - 249 T | ecosystem: Environmental > Terrestrial > Soil > Riparian zone | place: USA: Arizona... | reverse complement strand
CCGCGCACCCGCGTCGGCCCAACCCTGCAGCCCAGCAGCCGGTCTCACGCGTAGTGATCTTCAAAGAACGACTGAGCCCGGCGCCAACCACGCCGTCAGGATGGAAAAGGCTCCCGGTTGCGCGGGCTACGGGGGCGGGGTGGCGCCGAGGCGCTCCAGGATCAGGCGGTTCACGGTGGCGGCGTTGGCCTGGCCGCGCATCGACTTCATGACCGCACCCACGAGCGCGCCCGCCGCGGCGACCTTGCCGTCGCGGACCTTCTGCGCGATCTCCGGGTTGGCGGCGATGGCCTCGTCGACGGCGGTGCCGAGGGCGCCCTCGTCGGAGACCTGCTTGAGGCCGCGTTCGGCGATGACGACGTCGGGGTCCTTGCCGGTCTCGATGACCCCGGCGAACACCTCCTTCGCCAGCGTCGCCGACAGGTCCCCCGCGGTGACCAGCGCGCAGACCCGCGCGACGTGCTCCGGCGTGACGCCGAGGTCTCCCGCGTCGACGCCGGACGCGTTGGCGCGGGCCTGCAGGTCGCCGAGCCACCAGTTGCGCGCCTCAGCCGCGGGCGCGCCGGCCTCGACGGTCCCGAGGACGAGGTCGAGCACGCCGGCCCGCGACATGGCGTCCACGTCCTGCTCGGGCAGGCCGAGCGACCCGACGAGCCGCGTACGACGCGCCGTCGGCAGCTCGGGCAGCGCCGCCCGCAGTGACTCGACCCAGTCACGAGCGGGCGCGATCGGGACGAGGTCGGGCTCGGGGAAGTACCGGTAGTCCTGCGCCTCCTCCTTGGACCGCCCCTCGGTGGTGGTGCCGGAGTTCTCGTGGAAGTGCCGCGTCTCCTGGACGATCCGCTCCCCCGCCTCCAGCCGGGCGGCCTGCCGCTCGACCTCGTGACGTACGGCGCGTTCGACGGAGCGCAGCGAGTTGACGTTCTTCACCTCGGCGCGGGTGCCGAACTCCTCGACGCCGACGGGCCGCAGGGAGACGTTGACGTCGCAGCGCAGCGACCCCTCCTCCATCTTCACGTCGGAGACGCCGAGGGTGCGGAGGATGTCGCGCAGCTCGGTGACGTACGCCCGCGCGGCCTCCGCCGAGTGGATGTCGGGCCGCGTGACGATCTCGACGAGCGGGATGCCGGCGCGGTTGTAGTCGACGAGCGAGTAGTCGGCGCCGTGGATGCGCCCGGTGGAGCCGCCGACGTGCAGCGACTTCCCGGTGTCTTCCTCGAGGTGTACGCGCTCGATGCCGATGCGCTCGCCGCCGACCTCGATCCAGCCGTCGTAGCAGAGCGGCTCGTCGTACTGGCTGATCTGGAAGTCCTTGGGCATGTCCGGGTAGAAGTAGTTCTTCCGCGCGAACCGGCACCACTCGGCGATCTGGCAGTTCAGCGCGAGGCCGATCATGACCGTGTAGCGGATGGCGGCCTCGTTGGCGACGGGCAGCGAGCCGGGGAGGCCGAGGCAGACGGGACAGGTCTGCGTGTTGGGCGGTGCGCCGAACGTCGTCGAGCAGCCGCAGAACATCTTCGACCGCGTGCCGAGCTCGACGTGCGTCTCCATGCCGACGACCGGCTGCCAGCGGGTCAGGACGTCGGCGTCCGACGCGAGCGCGGTCATGCGGGGCTCCTCTGGCTGCGGGCGTACGAACTCGCCGAGCCTACCGGCGGAGGAATCGCCCCGCCCGCGCGTATGGCAGGTGTCAGCCCCCTACACCGGAGGTGCACATGCCCGTGAACCGAAGAGTCCTCACCCTCGCCGCGGCGCTCGTCGCGCTCGCCGCGGCCGGCGCGCACGCGACGGCGCCCGCGGCGACGCGGCTGCCGTTCCGCGCGTCCGGCGCGCTCGGCGCCCTCGACGCCGGACCCGGTCAGACCGTCGTCTTCGACACGACGGCCGGGCGGTACGCCGTCGACGGCGCGTTCCGCGACGCCGGCTCGGTCACGCTGCCGCGCGCGGTCGCGAGCGCCGTGGGCGTCGGCGCGATGCCGGCGTTCGACTTCACGTCGATCGACATCCCCGCCGGTACGCGCGTCGAGGTGCGCGGCGCGTACCCGCTCGTCCTCCTCTCCCGCGGCGCGGCCAGGATCGCGGCGCCGCTGCGGCTCGACGGCAGCCACGGTGCGGCGGGTGGCCGCGGCGCGGGCGGTGGCGGCGGTGGCGGCGGTGGCGCCGTCGCGGTCTTCGCCGGGGGAACGCTGTCGGTGACCGGCGCGGTCTCCGCCCTCGGCGGCGCGGGCGGCGCGGGCAACGACGCTGCCGGGGCGCCGGGGACGGCGTACGACGGCGGCGCCGGTGGCGGCGGCGCCGTGACGCTCGGCTCGTCCGAGCGCGTCGAGCTCGACGCGACGGTCGCAACGCTGAGCGGCGACGCGCGCGGCGCGGGCCCGGTCGTGGTGGTCGGAGACGTGCGCTACGGCGCCCGCGCGCGCGTCAACGGCCTCGCGCCGGACGCCGCGGTACGGCGGCTGAGCGCGCTGCCGCACGAGGCGTTCGTCCTCACGGGCGGCGGCGGTGGGGGTGGCGGCGGTGGCAGCGGCCTGCCGCTCACCGGGTCCGCCGCCGGGTACGCCAGGACGCCGGCCCTCGGCGGGCCGGCCGGCGCCGGTGGCGGCGCGGGCGGCGTCAGCGGCTACGCGGTCGCCGGCGGCAGTGGCGGCAGTGGCGGCACCGCGGGCGTGCTCGGCGCCGGCGGCGGCGGTGGCGGTGGCGGCGGCGCGTACGCCGGCCCCGGCGGCGGTGGGGGCCTCGGCAATGGCAGCGGTGCCGACGGCGCGGGCGGCGCGCCCGGCGGCTCCGGCGGCTGCAACACGTTCGCCGGCGGCGGGCACGGCGGTGACGGCGGCGGCGGCTTCCTGGCCGGCAGTGGCGGCGACGGCGGTGACGGCGGCGGCATCGACGGTCAGGACGGCTCCGCCGGGACGAGCGCGAGCGGCGCCGGGGCGGGCGGCGGCGGTGGCGGTGGCGGCGGCGACGCGTGCAGCGCGGTCGCTCCCGGCAAGGGCGGCGTCGGTGGCACCGGTGGCGCCGGTGGCGCGGCGGGCACCCCCGGCTCGGCAGGCACCAAGGCCCCGCCGAAGGCGAAGGCCGGCCAGCTGCTGTCGACCGAGGGCCTGCTCTGCTCGCTGTTCGCGGTGTCCGAGCCTGGCGTGGGCGGCAGCACGTACCGGGGCGTGTTCAGCGCCGGGCCGTTCCTGCGCGCGGCGACGGTGACCTCGCCCGGCACGCTGGCCTGCGTGGTGCGGATCGACGGCACGAGGCGGGGGACGATCTCGGCCTCCGGCACCGGCCTCATGCGGAGTCAGGAGGTCGTGACCGTCGAGGCTCCCGACGCGGGCGTCGTGGAGCTGTGCGCGGAGTTCATCGACCACACCAGCGGCCAGAAGACGTACTGGAACGCCCAGGGCGCGGCGTGGTCGCCCAACCCGGGAGTCCCCTGCGGGCTCGTGACGCAGGTCTCGTAGGACCGGCGAGGGGTCCCGGCGGTCGTCAGATCGCCGGGACCTCCGTCATCGGGCTGGCCGCCTCGAACGCCGCGGCCACGCGGTACATCAGGTCGTCACGCATCGCCGGCGCCATGACCTGCAGGCCGACGGGCAGCCCCTCGGCGAGACCGCAGGGCACCGACATCGCGGCGCCGCCGGAGAGGTTGGACGGGATGGTGCAGAGGTCGGCGAGGTACATCGCCATCGGGTCGTCGGCGCGTTCGCCGATCCGAAACGCCGTCGTCGGCGTCGTCGGCGACACGAGCACGTCGACCGACGCGAACGCCGCGTCGAAGTCGCGCGTGATGAGCGTGCGGACCTTCTGCGCCTGGCCGTAGTACGCGTCGTAGTAGCCCGACGACAGCGCGAACGTCCCGAGGATGATCCGGCGCTTCACCTCGGCGCCGAAGCCGGCCGCGCGGGTGATCGACATGACCTGCTCGACGTCGCGCGTGCCGTCGTCGCCGGTGCGGAGGCCGTAGCGCATGGCGTCGAAGCGGGCGAGGTTGGAGGAGCACTCGCTGGGGGCGATGAGGTAGTACGCGGGGAGCGCGTAGACGAAGTGCGGGCAGGAGACCTCGGACACGACGGCGCCGAGCGACTCCAGCGTCGCGACGGCCTCGCGGAACCGTTCCTCGACCCCGGGCTGGTACCCCTCGCCGGAGAACTCCTTGACGACGCCGACGCGCAGCCCCTTGATGTCGGCGTTGCGGGCCGCCTCCGCGCACGGAGGGACGGGCGCGTCGATCGACGTGGAGTCCATGGGGTCGTGGCCTGCGATGACCTCGTGCAGCAGCGCCGCGTCGAGGACGGTGCGCGCGCACGGCCCGCCCTGGTCGAGCGACGAGGAGAACGCGACGAGGCCGTAGCGGGAGACGCCGCCGTACGTCGGCTTCGCCCCGACCGTCCCCGTGACGGCGGCGGGCTGGCGGATGGAGCCGCCGGTGTCGGTGCCGATGCCGAGCGGCGCCATGAACGAGGCGACCGCGGCGCTGCTCCCGCCCCCGGAGCCGCCTGGCACGCGGTCGGTGTCCCAGGGGTTGCGCGTGGGGCCGTAGGCGGAGTTCTCGGTCGACGAGCCCATCGCGAACTCGTCCATGTTGGTCTTGCCGAGGATGACGACGCCCGCCTCCTTGAGGCGGCGGGTGACGGTGGCGTCGTACGGCGGCCGCCAGCCCTCGAGGATCTTCGAGCCGCACGTCGTCGGGACGCCCTCGGTCGTGAAGACGTCCTTGAGGGCGAGGGGTACGCCCGCGAGCGGGCCGAGGGTCTCGCCGGCCGCGCGGCGCTCGTCGACCCGCTTGGCTGCTGCGAGGGCGCCGTCGGCGTCGACGTGGAGGAACGCGTTGAGGCGGCCGTTGAGGGCCTCGACGCGGTCGAGGTGCGCCTGCGCGACGTCGACGGCCGACGCCTCGCCGTTCGCGACGATCTTGGCGAGGTCCGCGGCGGTCAGCCGCGTGAGGTCCGTCATTCCTCGTCCAGGATGCGCGGGACGCGGAAGCGGCCCTGCTCCGCGGCGGGCGCGCCGGACAGGGCGGCCTCGGGCGGGAGCGAGGGGCGTACCTCGTCGGGGCGGAAGACGTTGGTGAGCGGCACGCTGTGGCTGGTCGGCGGGATGTCGGCGGCGGCAACCTCGCCGACGCGGGCGACCGCGCCGATGATGACGTCGAGCTGGGACGCCATGACGTCGAGCTCGTCGTCGTCCAGCGCGAGCCTGGAGAGGCGCGCGAGGTGCGCCACCTCGGCGCGGGTGATGGCCATGCGCGCCACCCTATCGAGCGGCGCGAGCGCGTATTTACTGGGCGGCGGCGTTCCAGCCGCGCTGCGGCTTGGTGCTGTCGACGACCCGCATCACCGGTACGCGGTCGCGGGCGGCGAGCCAGTCGGTGACGACGGCGGCGGGGTACGGGCGGCTGAGGAAGTACCCCTGCGCGGCGTCGCAGCCGAGGTCGGCGAGGCGCTGCCAGGTCTCCGCGGTCTCGACGCCCTCGGCGAGCACCCGCAGGCCGAGGCCGTGGGCGAGGTCGATGGTCGAGCGGACGATCGTCGCGTCCTCGGCGTCGACGTCCATCCGCAGGACGAACGACTTGTCGATCTTGATCTCGGTGACGGGGAGGCGGCGCAGGTACGCGAGCGACGAGTACCCGGTGCCGAAGTCGTCGAGCGAGAGGCGGACGCCGAGGCGCGAGAGGGCGGTGAGGTTCTGCAGGGCGCGCTCGGGGTCGGCCATGACGACGCGCTCGGTGAGCTCCAGCTCGAGGAACGACGCCGGCACGCCGGTGCGGTTGAGCGCCTCGCTGACCCGGGCGCAGAACGTGTCGTCGTGCAGGTCGCGCGCCGAGACGTTGACCGCCATCCGGACCATCATCCCGGCGTCGGCCCAGACGGCGGTCTGCGTGAGGGCCTGCTCCAGGACGTTCGTCGTGAGGGACTTCATGAGGCCGGTCTGCTCGGCGAGCGGGACGAACGTGTCGGGCGCGAGCAGGCCGCGTTCGGGGTGCTCCCAGCGGACGAGCGCCTCGACGCCGGCGACCTGGCCGGTCGTGAGGTCGACCTTGGGCTGGTAGTGCAGGACCAGCTCTCCGTCCTCGATCGCGCGGCGCAGCTGCCCGAACAGCGAGAGCCGCTGAGTGCTGTGCGGGTCGCGGTCGGAGTCGTACGTCTCGATGCCGCTGCGCTGCTCCTTGGCGTGGTACATCGCGACCTCGGCGCGCTGCATGAGCTCGTTCGCGACGAGGGCGTGCGCCGGGTAGAGCGCGACGCCGATGCTCGCCTCGAGGTCGATCGTGACCTCGCTGACGACGAACGGCGCGCTCAGCGCGGCGCGGAAGCGCTCGGCGACCTCGCGCGCCATCGCCTCGTCACGAATCGACGGGATGAGCACGCCGAACTCGTCGCCGCCCAGGCGCGCGACGGTGTCCTCGGGGCGGAGTACGGAGCCGAGCCGCTCGGCGACGTACGTCAGCAGCTCGTCGCCCGCATGGTGGCCGAGGGTGTCGTTGACGTCCTTGAAGCGGTCGAGGTCGAGGAGGAACAGACCGACGTGCGCGTCCGTCGGGCCGGCGTCGGCCATCGCGTCGGCGACCTTGCTGAGCAGCAGCTTGCGGTTGGGCAGGCCGGTGAGGGTGTCGTGGAGCGCCTGGTGCTCGCGCTCGGCCGAGATGGAGGCGTTCTTGTAGACGGCGAACAGCGGGAGCAGGAGCAGCGGTACGAGGCCGACGCTGCGCTCCATGACGACCACGACGACCGGGCTCAGCGCGAGCAGCGCGGCGGTGGTCAGGCCCTGGTACGCGAGGTCGGAACGCAGGACGGGCCAGAGCTTGCGGCCCGAGTGCAGCGCGATCGCGACGCCGACGAACAGGTCGTTGCAGACGAAGAACACGAGGCCGGCGAGCGTGATCGCGGGGAGGTCGGCTCCGCTGATCGCCATCGGGTCGGCGGGCGTACCGGTGCGGCCCATGGCGCCGAGGACGGCGGCGGCGGCGCCGTACGAGAGGGAGTACTGCGCGACGTTGAAGCCGGTGCGCCACCAGGCCTTGTCGTTGGTGCGGTCGGCGACCATCGTCGCGACGGCCTGCATGAGGATCGCGACGCCGAGGCCCCAGTGGAGCAGCAGCGCGAACACGAACGTCGTCGACGTCGCGACGCCGTTCTTGTCACGGGTGCCCGCGGTGAACAGCGGCCGCAGCTCGCCGAGCACGAGCAGCGCGGCGGCCATGACGAACGCCGGGCCCATCGACTGCAGGTCGGACGGGTCGAGGCCGCGGAGGCGGTCGAGGGTGAACGTGAGGCCGACGGCGGTGACGGCGGCGACGTAGAGCGTGAAGGCCGAGAACAGCCCGCGCCCCGTCTGCCTCTCGTCGACCACGCCGGCGACTCCCGTGTCCGCCCGCGCCCTGTGCGCGGGTATGCGTCAGCCGCACGGCGGGTGCCGTACGGGTGGCTTCCCCGCGAACATCGGCAACCGAGCGGGATTCTTGAGTCCCGGGATGGGCGAATCCGCTCAAATGGGCTAAGTCGCCTTCGCCCGGCCGGGGCGGCGTGGCGTCGCCGCTCAGGTGCCAAGTCACCGTTCCGTGCGGCGTTTCGTCGACGGAATGCTGACCGTGCAGCGTTCCAGCGGCGACCCGCCGCACCGCAGAAGATCGCGAGGCGGTCGCTCCTGGGGGGGAAGGGCGAAGGGTCGGGCGGCGCGGCGTTCGGGCGGCGGCGCGCTACGTCGCCTTGGCGCGGGCGGCGTCCGGGCCCTCGTCCAGGAGGGTCACCAGCCCTGCCTCGTCCAGGACCGGGACGCCGAGGGTGAGGGCCTTGTCGTACTTGCTGCCGGGCGACTCCCCCGCCACGACGAACGACGTCTTCTTCGACACCGACCCGCTCACCTTGCCGCCGCGGGTCTGGATCGCCTCGGTCGCGGAGTCGCGGCTGAACTCCTCCAGCCCGCCCGTCAGGACCACGGTGATCCCCTCCAGCGGGCGCGGCCCGGTGTCGGTGCGTTCCTCGCGGAACCGCACCCCCGCCTCCCGCCACTTGCGGACGAGCTCGCGGTGCCAGGGGACGGCGTACCACTCGGTGATGGCGGCGGCGATGGTCGGGCCGACACCCTCGACGGCGGCGAGGCGCTCGGGCTCGGCCGTGAGGATCTCGTCGAGGTCGCCGATCTCGCGGGCCAGCGCCTGCGCGGCCGTCGGACCGACGTGCCGGATCGACAGCGCGACGATGACGCGCCACAACGGCTTGGCGCGGGCCTGCACGAGGTTGTCGATCAGCTTGGCGGCGTTGGCCTTGAGGGTGCCGTCCTTCTTCGTGAAGAACGCGCACGTCGCGAGATCTTCCTCGGTCAGCGCGAACAGGTCGCCCTCGTCGGTGACGAGCCCCGCGTCGAGGAGGGCGGCGGCGGCCTCGTAGCCGAGCACCTCGATGTCGAGCGCGCCGCGCCCCGCCAGCCCGAACAGCCGCTCCCGGAGCTGCGCCGGGCACTGCTGCGCGTTGGGGCAACGCAGGTCGGCGTCGCCCTCCTTGGCGGGCGCGAGGCGGGTGCCGCACTCGGGGCACGTCGTCGGCATCTGCCACACAGGCCGGCTCTCGTGCTCGGGGTCGGGCACGAACGTGACGACCTCGGGGATCACGTCGCCCGCCTTGCGGACGACGACGGTGTCGCCAGGGCGTACGTCCTTGCGCCGGACCTCCGACTGGTTGTGCAGCGTCGCCCGCGCGACGGTCGAGCCGCTCACGACGACGGGCGTGAGCATCGCGAACGGCGTGGCGCGGCCGGTGCGCCCGATGGCGACGTCGATGCCTTCGAGCAGGGTGTTGACCTCGACGGGCGGGTACTTGAACGCGATCGCCCACCGGGGCGCGCGGGAGGTCGAGCCGAGGCGGCGTTGCAGCGCGAACGAGTCGACCTTGACGACCACGCCGTCGATCTCGTGCTCGATGTCGTGCCTGTGCTCGCGCCAGCGCTCGATGTAGGCGCGTACGCCCGTCATGTCCGCCACGACCTCGACGCGCGACGAGACGGGGAGGCCGAGCTCGGCCAGGCGGTCGTACGCCCCGCTCTGCGTCTCCGCCCCGAACCCCTCGGACGCGCCGACGCCGTGCAGCACGAGCGCGAGGCGGCGGGAGGCGGTGACGCGGGGGTCCTTCTGGCGGAGGGAGCCGGCGGCGGCGTTGCGCGGGTTGGCGAACGGCGCCTTCCCCTGCTCGACGAGGGACGCGTTGAGCTCCTCGAAGCCCTCGACGGGGAAGTAGACCTCGCCGCGTACCTCCAGCAGCTCGGGCACGGCGGAGCCGGTCAGGCGGTGCGGGACGTTGCGCAGGGTGCGGACGTTGGGCGTGATGTCCTCCCCCACGCGGCCGTCGCCGCGGGTGGCGGCGCGGACGAGGGTGCCGCGCTCGTAGACGAGGTCCACGGCGAGGCCGTCGACCTTGAGCTCGCAGAGGTACGCCGGGTCGCCCTCGCGCTCGACGCGCGCCGCCCACGCGTCGAGCTCCTCGTCACTGAACGCGTTGTCGAGGCTCATCAGCCGCTGCAGGTGCTCGACCGGGGCGAAGCCGGTGCGGACGCCGCCCCCGACCTTCTGCGTCGGCGAGTCGGGCGTGCGCAGGCTCGGGTGCGCCTCCTCCAGCGCCTCGAGCTCCTTCAGCAGCGCGTCGAACTCCGCGTCGCTCGCGGTCGGCTGGTCGAGGACGTAGTAGCGGAAGCGGTGGTCCTCGACGACCCGCGACAGCTCGGCGTGGCGGTCGGCGGCCTCGACGGGCACGCCGTCGTCTGTCGTGCTCAGCGCTCGTCCTCCTCCGCCAGGGCTGCCGCTACCTCCCGCGCCCGGGTGAGCGCGGCGCGGGCGGCGTCCGGCGAGAGGCCCGCCAGACCGCACGCCGGGGTCACCGTGACCCGCTGCGCCAGCATCTCAGGGGGGTGTGACAAGTTTCGCCACAGCGTCCGTACGGGCGCCGCGGTCTCGCGGACGGACCGCAGATCGCCGGTCGTCGGGACGGCGCCGAGCAGCAGGTGGACGCCGTCGTCGACGAGCTGGCCGAGGGCGTCGTACTGCCTCGTGGACAGCAGTGCGAGATCGACGGACACGAACGCCGGCTTCACCTTGACGAGCAGGTCCAGCGGCACGTCCGCGGCGCAGGAGTGGACACCGGTCGGTACGCCCGCCGGCAGGGCCGCGCGCAGGCCCTCGACGAGCTCGTACGCCCCGACCTCGCGCAGCGCGCCGAACCCGCTGGCGGTACGGATGCGGCCCCGCGCCACGGCGGTCAGCGAGGGCTCGTCGAGCTGCGCGACGACGGTGGCGCCGGGGACGCGGCGGCGTACGTCGGCGACGTGCCGCGCCAGCCCCTCCGCGAGGGCCGCGGCGATGTCGCGTACGGCGCCCGCGTCGGACAGCGCGCGGTCGCCGCGGTGCAGCTCGATGCCCGCAGCGAGCGTCCACGGCCCGGCGCACTGGATCTTGAGCGGGCCCGCGTAGCCGTCGAACGCCACCTGCAGCGCGTCGAGGTCCCAGGCGAGGAAGTCGAGGGCGCGGCGTTCGTCCACTCCGGAGCGCGGCACGAACCGCCATCCCGACGGCTGCAGGTCGACGTGCAGGTCGGCGAGGAGCGCGGCGGCGCGGCCGAGCATGTCCGCACCGGGACCGCGTTGCGGCAGCTCGGGCAGGTGCGGGAGGGCGGGCAGCTCGCCGGCGACCGTTCTGGCGGCCTCGGTCGGGTCGGTGCCGGGGAGCGAGCCGACGCCGGTCGCCGCGCGGGGCGGCCAGGCGTACGTCATTCGGTCAGCGGCGCCCGGACTTCGCGGGGGCCTTCTTCGCCGCCTTCGCGGGCTTCGCGGGGATCGGCTTGCGCTTGGCCGGGACGGGCTTGGGGGCAGGCTTCGGGGCGGGCTTGGGCGCGGGCTTGGCGGGCGCGGGCTTCGCGGGCGCCGTACGCGCGGGCTTGGGCTTGGCGCGGCCGCCCTCGAGGAACGCGAGGTCCGCGCGCAGCGCCTCCACCAGCTCGGCCCTGTCGGCGGTCTCGCCGCGCACCGCGATGCTGTAACGCTGGATGACCTCGAGGTCGGTGAGCCGTACGTCGTCCGCCATGCCGGGCAAACTATCTCGTCGCGTCGATGGTCGCCGAGCCCGCCACGCGGTCGCCGTCGTAGAGGACCAGCGCCTGCCCGGGGGCGACCCCGCGAACGGGCGCGTCGAGGCGTACGGCGAGCACGTCGCCCGCCGCCTCGACGACGCAGGGCAGCGCGACGCCGTGCGCGCGCAGCTGCGCGAGGGCCCGCGTGCCGACCGGCACGACCGGCCCGGCCCAGCGGGCGCGCACGCCGGAGACGTACGTCACCTCCAGCGCCTCCCCCGGCCCCACCACCACGGTCGCGGTCGCCGGCTCGACGGAGAGGACGTAGCGCGGCCTGCCGTCGGGCGACGCGATGCCGAGCCCGCGCCGCTGGCCGACGGTGAACTGGTGCGCGCCGTCGTGCTGCCCGAGGACCGCGCCGTCGGCGTCGACGACGTCGCCGGGGACGACGCCGACCTTCGAGCGCAGCCATCCGGCGGTGTCGCCGGTGGGGATGAAGCAGACGTCGTACGAGTCGCTCTTGTCGGCGACGAGCAGCCCGCGCGCCGCGGCCTCGGCGCGCACCTCCGACTTCAGCGACGAGCCGAGCGGGAAGTACGAGTGCGCGAGCTGGTCGGGGGTGAGGACGCCGAGGACGTACGACTGGTCCTTCGCGGGGTCGGCGGCGCGGTACAGGGAGCCGTCGGCGAGGCGGGCGTAGTGGCCGGTGCAGATCGCGTCGAAGCCGAGCGCCAGCGCCTTGTCGAGCACCGCCGCGAACTTGATCTTCTCGTTGCAGCGCAGGCAGGGGTTGGGGGTACGGCCGGCGGCGTACTCCGCGACGAAGTCGTCGACGACGTCAGCCTTGAAGCGGTCGGCGAGGTCCCACACGTAGAACGGGATGCCGAGCACGTCGGCGGCGCGGCGCGCGTCGCGCGCGTCCTCCAGCGTGCAGCAGCCGCGGGCGCCATGGCGAGCGGACTCGGGGGACGACGACAGCGCGAGGTGTACGCCGGTGACGTCGTGGCCCGCGTCGACCGCGCGGGCCGCCGCGACAGCCGAGTCGACGCCGCCGGACATGGCGGCGAGGACCTTCATCGCGTCAGGCCGGCCCGGCGCGCGCGCTCGACCACGGGGACGATCGCGTCGGCCACGGCCGCGACGTCGGACTCGGTCGTCGTGTGGCCGAGGCTGAACCGCAGCGACCCCCGCGCCAGGTCCTCGTCGAGACCCATCGCGAGGAGGACGTGCGAGGGGCGCGCGACGCCCGCCGTACAGGCGGATCCCGTCGAGCACTCGATGCCGCGCGCGTCGAGCAGCAGCAGCAGCGAGTCGCCCTCGCAGCCGGGGAACGAGAGGTGCGCGTTGGACGGCAGGCGGTCGAGGGTGTCGCCGTTGAGGATCGCGTCGGGGACGGCGTCGCAGACGGCCTTGACGAGCGAGTCGCGCAGGCCGGCGAGGTGCGTCGCGCGCTCGACCCTCGTCGAGGCCGCCAGCGTCACCGCCGCGCCGAGCCCGACGATGCCCGGGGTGTCGAGCGTGCCGGACCGTACGTCGCGCTCCTGCCCGCCGCCGTGGAGCAGGGGGGTGCAGGCGACGCCCGTACGCAGCAGCAGCGCGCCCACGCCCTTCGGCCCGCCGATCTTGTGGCCGGTCAGCGTCAGCGCGTCGACACCGCTGGCCGCGAAGTCCACGTCGAGCTGCCCGATGGCCTGCACGGCGTCGGTGTGGAACGGCACCCGCGCCTCCGCCGCGACGGCGGCGAGGTGAGCGATCGGCTGCACGGTGCCGACCTCGTTGTTGGCCCACATGACGGTGACGACCGCGACGTCGTCGCCGAGCGCGTCGGCGAGGTCGGACGGCGAGACCCGGCCCACCGAGTCGACGGGCAGCCACGTCACGGTCGCGCCCTCGTGGGCGACGAGCCAGTCGACGGCGTCGAGAACGGCGTGGTGCTCGACGGCGCTCGCGACGATCCGCGTGCGCGCGGGGTCGGCGGCGCGGCGGGCCCAGTAGATGCCCTTGACGGCGAGGTTGTCGCTCTCGGTGCCGCCGCCGGTGAAGATGACCTCCGACGGGCGCGCGCCGAGGGCGTACGCGATCGCCTCCCGCGCCTCCTCCACGGCGCGGCGCGCGCGGCGGCCCGAGGCGTGCAGGGACGACGGGTTGCCGGGCTCCGCCATGAAGTACGGCGTCATCGCCGCCAGCACCTCAGGCAGCATGGGCGTCGTGGCGGCGTGGTCGAGGTAGGCCATCAGGCCTCCCAGACTACCGGCGTACGAGCACCCTCGGCTCGCCGGCCCTCCTGCGCGCGGCCAGCTCGGCCGGCGTCAGGACGACGATCTGCGACGGCGTGACGCCCGCCGCGGCGCGGACGTCGCGGTAGACGCCGACCGCCGCGTCGGTCTCGTCGCCGGACGGCGCGATGACGACGAACAGGTTGTCGTGGTCGCGCGGCGACGGCACGACCTCGACCGACCAGTCCGCGAGGTCCGTACGACCCGCCAGCACGGCCGAGATCGCGCGCAGGTCGAGCACCTGCTCGTCGGCGTCCGGGCGCAGCCGCACGGTGACGGTGGTCGTGCCCGTACGGACCTCGGTGGGGATGCGCGGGACGGTACGTCCGCAGGCGGGGCAGGCGTCGTTGGCGATCGGCCCGTCGACGAGGTCGCCGGTACGCCAGCGCAGCAGCGCGCTCCCGCGGAAGCCGAGCTGCGTGACCGTGACCTCGCCGCCCGTCGTGCTCGGCTGCCCGGTCTCGGGGTCGACCAGCTCGACGAGGTCGAGGTCGGGGTACGTGTGCCACCCGCTCGGCGACGCGGCGCTCTCGCGGCACTGCGCCCAGAGCACGCGCCCCTCGGGCGGGCCCCAGAGGCCGAGGACGGTCGCGTCCGGGAGGGTCTCCTTGACGGCGTCGCGCGCGGCGGCGTCCCAGACGCCGACGAGCAGCACGGTCTTGACGGCGGCGAGGTCCACGCCGTTCAGGACTCCCACGTCCTGCGGGCGGACCGCGACGACGGTCGGCGGTACGACGGCGACGGCCTCGGCGAGGCGTTCGGGGCCCGGGAAGAGGGCGGGGGCGCCGGCACCGAGGGCGGCGTAGGTGAGGAAGAGGTGGTCGAGCGACGACTCGACCGGCACCGCCGAGACGAGGACGTCGGCGGCCGTGAGGCCGAGGACCGACCAGGCGCGGGCGCCGGCGCGGGCGACGGCGTCGAGGTCGTTGCGCGTGGAGGCGATCGGGTAGCGGAACGCCCGCCCCGCGAAGTGGTACGTCGTCGGCCGCACCTCCGCCTCGACGTGACGGCGGTACGAGTCCTTGCCCGCGACGCGCTGCGCCAGCGCCTTGCGGAGGTCGGGGCCGTACGCGTGCAGCGCGAAGCCCGACTCGCTGGCCTGGAGGACCAGCCGTGCGGCCTCGGCGGGATCGCCGGAGGGGCACACGTCGCGTTCGCCGACGGCGGGCAGCTTGGTCAGGTCGTCGGCGGTCTTGATGTCGGCAGCGGCGATCCGCAGCGCCGTGAAGCGCTCGCGCCAGAACGGCGAGAACGGCGCCACGCCGTCACGGAGCTGACGGCGCAGCGCGGCGTCACGGACCTTGGCCTGCTGCGCCGGCGTACGGCGATCCCACGTCGGCATGCAGCGAACCCTATCTGTGGCCTTGACGATCACCTGTGTCCCCTGAGCGGCCATGCGCCCGTACGGGGAGGGACACAGGTGATCATTGTCGGGGAGGCGACGGGAGGGCGTTACGCCTTGCGCTTCGCGATCTCCTCGGTGAGCTGCGGTACGACGTTGAACAGGTCGCCCACGACGCCGAAGTCGGCGATGGTGAAGATCGGCGCCTCGGGGTCCTTGTTGACCGCGACGATGGTCTTCGACGTCTGCATGCCGGCCCGGTGCTGGATGGCGCCGGAGATGCCGACCGCCATGTACAGCTGGGGCGAGACGGTCTTGCCGGTCTGGCCGACCTGGTTCTGGTGGGGGTACCAGCCGGCGTCGGTGGCGGCACGCGAGGCGCCGACCGCCGCGCCGAGGGAGTCGGCGAGCTTCTCGATGAGCGCGAAGTGCTCGGCGCCGCCGAGGCCGCGGCCGCCGGAGACGACGATCGATGCCTCGGTGAGGTCGGGGCGGCCGCCCTTCTCCTCCACGACGCGGTCCACGACCTTGGCGGACTTGGCCGCGTCGGACAGCGTCAGCGAGACCTGCTGCTCGGTCGCCGGCCCGGCCTCGGCGACCGGCTGGGTGCTGTTGGGGCGCAGGCAGATGATCGGCGTGCCCTGCGCCTTCGACTGGACGATCGTCGCGCCGCCGAAGACGTTCTGCGTCGCGACGAAGCCGTCCGCGACGTCCACCGCGTCGGTGAGGACGCCGGACGACGTCTTGACCGCCGTCCGCGCCGCGACCTCCTTGCCGTCGGCGCTGCTCGCGATGAACACCGCCGCAGGCGACTTCTCCGACACGAGGTGGGCGAGGACCTCGGCGGCGGGGGCGGAGACGTGGTCGGCATAGTCGTCGCCCTCGGCGACGTAGACGGACTGCGCGCCGTACTCGGCGAGCTTGTCCTTGGCGTTGGCGTAGCCGCGGCCGACGAACACGGCGCTCGGCTCACCGAGCTGGCGCGCCTTGGTGAGCATCTCGAGCGTCACCTTCTTGACGGTGCCGTCGGAGTGCTCGACGAGGACGAGGATCTCAGCCATTGGCCCGGGGCTCCTAGATGAACTTCTGCGACTGGAGGAACTCGGCGAGCTTGGTGCCGCCGTCGCCCTCGTCCTTGACGATGGTGCCGCTCTCGCGCGGCGGTCGGGCCGCGAACTCCACGACCTCGCTCCTGGCACCCGCCAGGCCGACCAGCGACGTGTCGATGCCGGCGTCGGCGACGGTGAGGGTCGTGAGCGGCTTCGACTTCGCGGCCATGATGCCCTTGAACGACGGGTACCTCGGCTCGTTGATCTTCTCTACCACGGACACGACGGCGGGCGTCGCCGCCTCGACCAGGTCGTAGCCGGACTCCGTCTGGCGCTCGATGCGTACGGTCCCGCCGTCGATCGTCACCTTGCGCGCCATCGTCAGCTGCGGCACGCCGAGCTGCTCCGCGAGCATCGCGGGAACGACGCTCATGCGGGCGTCCGTCGACTCCGAGCCGGCGATGACGAGGTCCCAGCCGTCGATCGTGCCGAGGGCCTTGGCGAGCGCGTGCGACGTGCCGAGCGCGTCGGTGCCGTGCAGCGCGTCGTCCACGACGTGCACGGCCTTGTCGGCGCCCATGGACAGCGCCTTGCGGATGGTCTCGACCGCCTTCGCCGGGCCCATGGACAGGATCGTGACCTCGCCGCCCTGCGCCTCCTTGATGCGGAGGGCCTCCTCGACGGCGTACTCGTCGATCTCGTTCATGACGCCGTCGACCGAGGCGCGGTCGACCGTCTTGTCGGTGGGGTCGAGCTTCTTCTCGGCCCACGTGTCGGGGACCTGCTTCACGCAGACGACGATGTTCATCGGGTAGCGCCGACCTCCCGTACGGGTCCGGGGTCTGCCGGGGACAGCGGCATCGCTACGAAGGGTTGCTTGCTACGGGCTAGCACGTCAAACCGACGCCCGTGTCGGATCGGCGTTTGGTCCGGTTCGTGAACGGGAATCGCCTCCCCGGAGAAGGGAGGGACACCATGGAGATCGGGTCGTCCATCCCCACGTACGCCATCGGCACCGGGCTGCCACGCATCGCCGTCGGCGCCTCCGTCCTCCGGCAGGTCGCAGAAATCGCTATGGCCGCGCGTCGGACGTTGTGGCAGATGGAGCGGCAGGTCGCGCAAGCCCTCCAAGCTTTAGCTGGGATGGGGCAGCACCTCGCGGCCGCGCTAACCATGTGGCTGCCCGCAGCGACTCCCGAACCCGTAACGCTCGAAATCGACGACGCGCCGCTGGTACCGGTGCCGCTGCACTCGCAGCTTCGGTTGGACGATCCGGCGCGGTTCCTCCGTGACGCTGTTCAGCCCAATGCACCGAGCGATGTATGGCACCCGTTTGCCATGTCATCGCCCGGGGTCGCCGTCTGACCTGAGGACTCTCCACCCGGGCCTCCCTACAGGAGTACCGGATGCTGATCGAGTACCAGGAAGCCGTTCCGCTAGTCGCCGCACCAGGAACTCTCATCGTCGTTCTGACCTACCGATCGTTCAGGGCGTGGTTGAACGACCGGCGACATGAACGTCATGTCGCACTACTGAAGGAGAACGGCGTCGGGGTGACGCCAGAGTCGCTGGCGGTGCTGGAACTCGCCCACCGCGGGCGCCGCGCCGTCGGCCGCTTCACGGCCGCGGCGTCTCCGGCGCCGACGGAGGATGCGCTGCGCGCACCACCGGCGGGCGAGCCGACGGAAGGTGCGGAGCGCGAACGTGGCCTCCGCATCCCCGTCCCGTTCCGCTCGTGACCTCACGCGCACCCGGCGCCGGGGCTGCGCTGCTCCGAACCACCGTCCCCGCCCACGGCTCTCCACCGGCATGAGGAGGACGCCGTGCGCCGAGCCCTGCTGCTCCGCCGCCCTCGCGTGCGCGGTCACGTCCGGCGCGGTCGCGGACACCGCCGTCTGGGCGACGACGTACCCGGCCACGTGGTCGCCGCAGGTGAGCGGCACGCGACATGGCACCGTCGTGGCCGTCGGCGAACTCCCCCGTCGCCACCTCCCCCGGCATCGGCGGCACCCCGGGCGGCGTCGCCTCACGGTGCCGGCGGCGCCGCACCCGCGGACGCGCGCCGCGGCGGCCGGGTACCCGCTGGTGGAGACCGTGATCGGGCCGGTGCGCGCCACGATCGGCCCTGGCTACGTCACGGTGACGGCGCGGCGCTGACCCTCCGGAAGCGGAACCACGCCCAGAACGCCACCGACACCGTCCCGAACGCCAGGAACAGCGCCGCCGCCACCGTCACCGACGCGCCCGTCGAGGCGCCGCCCGACGCCGCCGACAGCGCGTGCAGGAACGCGAAGACGTTGACACCGAAGATCGCCGCCCACGCGACCCTGCTCCACGCGAACAGCTCCTCGCCCGGCAGGAAGCGCAGGGGCAGCAGGCCGAGGACGTTCGCCTCGATGCCCGCCGCGAACACCGCCGCCAGCACCGTGTCGAGCAGCTGCAGCGGTACGCCCCCGCCGTCCAGCACCGCGTCGTGCACCGGGATGCGCACGACGAACGCCACCACCGACGTCGCCAGCAGCAGCGCCGACGTGGCGACCGTGATCCGCCCGCGCTCGCCGCGGCCGAGCTCGCGCGCGAACGCGAAGCCGGCCACGACGCCGTACAGGTAGCCCGGCTCGAACGACGTCACCCGCGAGATGAGCACGCACACCGCAGCCACCGCGAGACCGAGCGGGAACAGCGCGACCGCGGCCCGCTCGCCGTAGCGGCGCGCGTGGTAGAGCCGCGACGGCAGCGAGGACAGCAGGCTGACCGCCGCGATCGACAGCGCGAGGCCCGCGACGAGGACGAGCGTCGCGCGGTCGGCCCCGAGGCCGGGGTCGAGGAACGCGTTGAGCACCGCGACCGAGCCGACGAGCACGGCGAAGCCCCGCCACCCGCTGAGGACGCGCCGTCGCGCCGGGTCCCGCTCGCCCCTGCGCAGGAACGCGAACCAGCCCGACACCTCGGCGTAGTTGGCCTCCAGCGTGCTGTTGAACAGCGCCGCGGGGAACGGCATCAGCAGCACGAGCACCAGCGCGAGCAGCGCCGATGCCAGCACAGCGCTCGGTGACCAGGGCAGCTGCTTCGCCGTCGCGACCCGCGTGCTGAGGATCGGACGGCTGTGCGCGTCGTACGCCGCGTCGTCCGCGCGCGTCGCGGCCGGCCCCGAGCCGGTGGACCCGGCGCCGACCGTGCTCGTCCCACCCGTAGTCCCCTCGGGGGTGTTGGCGCGGCGCGCCGCGAGCGACGACGGGCTGAGGCGTCCGGTGACGGTGCCGGTGAAGACCTCGTAACCGGTGACGTCGGTGTACTTGCCGTCGATGGTGGTGGGGCCGACGTACCCGAACAGCCCGGTCATGGTGCCCGACAGCACCGGGTCGTCCGGCGGCCCCGACACCGTGAACGTCAGCGTGTCCGTGCCGTCGGGGAGGAACTCCTCGACCAGGTACGCCGAGGCGTAGAACCACTTCCCCGTCACCGTGTACGTCGATCCCTCGACCGTCACGGGGCCCTCGAAGCTCCGCGAGCCGCCCGCCGCGCGCAGGCCGTCGAAGCGCACGACGAGCTCGGTCGGCTGGCCCTCCGCCTCCGGGAACTGGTACGACGAGCCGCACTGCTCGGTGCCGCACTCGATGTCGGCGTCCCGGCCGATCGGGTCGCCGACCCTCCGCGCCGATGTCGGCGTGAACGTCACCAGCCACGTCCCGTCGATCACCGCCGCCGGGTCCTGGGCCGCGGCGGGGGACGGCGCGGCGAGCACAGCGAGCACTGCGGCGAGACCGGCGAGAAGGGCGCGCATGGCGGACATGATCGCGTTCCGCGGTCCCGCCTGTAGCGTTTTCCGCGTGACCGACCTCCCGTTGACGGGCGAGCGAACGCTGCCCGGCATCGCCGCCGAGAACTACTGGTTCCGCCGGCACGAGGTCGCGTACCGCTGGCTCGCCCCCTGGTGCGCCGGCGCGGTCGTCGTCGATGCCGGCTGCGGCGAGGGGTACGGCGCCGCCGCCGTCCGCACCGTAGCCCAGGAGGTCGTCGCGCTCGACTACGCCGCCGACGTCCTCGCGCACGTCCGCGCCACCTACCCGCTGCTGCACCCCGTCCACTGCGACCTGCAGCGCCTGCCCGTCGGCGACGGCGCGGCGGAGGTCGTCGTGCACCTCCAGACCATCGAGCACCTGCACGACCAGCCGGGCTTCGTCGCGGAGTGCGCGCGCGTCCTGCGCCCGTCGGGGACGCTGGTCGTGAGCACGCCCAACAGGCTGACGTTCTCGCCGGGCCGCGAGACGCCGCTGAACCCGTTCCACACCCGCGAGCTCACCGCCGCCGAGCTGACCGAGCTGCTCTCGCCGCACTTCTCGGTCAGCAGGATGCTCGGCGTACGCCACGGCCGCCGCCTCGCCCGCTGGGAACGCCGCCACGGCTCCCTCGTCGATGCCCAGCTCGCGTCGTCGCCGGAGGGCTGGCCCGCGGGCGTACGACGCATCGTCGAGCGGGTCACGGCCGACGACTTCGAGATCGGCGCCGAGGACGTGGACACGAGCCTCGACCTCCTCGCCGTCGCGGTGCGCACGTGACCGGGACGCTCTGCCTCGTCCTGCACACGCACCTCCCCTGGCTCGCCCACGCGGGCGCGTGGCCGGTCGGCGAGGAGTGGCTGCACCAGGCGTGGGCGACGTCGTACGACCCGGTGGTCGAGGTCCTCGAACGCCTCGCCGCCGAGGGCCGCACCGGCCTCCTCACCCTCGGCGTCACGCCCGTCGTCAACGCGATGCTCGACGACCCGTACCTCCTCCGCCAGCACCACGTCTGGCTCGGCACGTGGCAGGCCCGCGCCGCCGGTCTCGCCGCGCGGCCAGGCATCCCAGGACACCTCAGGGACACAGCGCAGTACGAGTGGCGGCTCGCGGCGCACGCCCGCGAACGCTTCGAGACGCGCTGGCGGCACGGCGGCTCGCCGGTCCTGCGCGCGCTGGCGGACAGCGGTGTCGTGGAGCTGCTCGGGGGGCCGGCCACGCACCCGTTCCAGCCGCTGGTCGCGGACGACCGGCTCGTGGACGCGCAGCTCCACACGGGCCTGGACGACGCGGCGATACGCCTGGGGCGCAGGCCGCGCGGGATCTGGGCGCCGGAGTGCGGCTACCGGCCAGGCCTCGAGGAGCACTACGCGCGCCACGACGTCACGCACTTCCTCGCCGACGGCCCGACGCTGCTCGGGTCTGGGGCCTCGACGGACCGGGCGTACACCGTCGGCGACTCGGACGTCGTCGTGCTCGGCCGCGACCTCGACGTCACCTACCGGGTCTGGTCGCCGCGCTCGGGCTACCCGGGCGGGCGGTGGTACCGCGACTTCCACACGTTCGACCACGGCAGCGGCATCCGCCCGGCACGTGTCACGAGCACGCGGACCGAGCCGCACGACAAGCGGCCGTACGACCCCGCCGCCGCCCTCGCCGCCACGCGAGCCGACGCGGAGGACTTCGTGTCCGTCGTCGTCGAACGCCTCCGCGACGTCCCGCTGACGGTGGTGGCGTACGACACGGAGCTGTTCGGGCACTGGTGGCACGAGGGACCCGCCTGGCTGGAGCAGGTGCTGCGGCTGCTCCCCGAGGCGGGCGTACGGCTCGCGACGCTGGACCAGATCGAGCCCACCGGCCGTGTCGACCTGCAGGCCGGGTCGTGGGGGTCGGGCAAGGACTTCTCGGTGTGGGAGACCGACCTGCTGGACGAGTCGCGCGACGTGCAGCGGCGGCTGCTCGACGTCGTGGACAAGCGGGTACGCCGCGAGCGCGACGAGGCGCTGGACCAGCTCGCGCGGGAGGCGTTCCTCGTCATGTCGAGCGACTGGGCGTTCTGCGTGACCAAGGACACCGCCGCGGAGTACGCGCGCTCCCGGCACGCCGCGCACCGCGACCGCTTCTACGAGCTCGCGCACGCGATCGAGTCGGGCCGCGACGACGCGGCGCGCGCGATCACGCGGCGGCTGCGGGAGCACGACGGCCCGTTCGGCCACCTCGACGCGCGGAGCTTCTAGGCGGGCTCGCCGGCCCGCCGGTTTTCGTGATCTTGGCGACGTTTGTGTCCGCCGGGCAGCACAAACGTTGCCAAGATCACGAAAATCGGGGCGCTTCCCGCGGCAGCCGCACCCCCTACGCCGACTCCACCACTGACAGCCGCGTCTCGATGTTGCGCGGGAGCGTCACCGTCACGGTCGTCCCCACGCCGAGCGTGGACGCGACGTCGACGGAGCCGTGGTGGGCCTCGGCGAAGTGGCGTACGAGCGACAGCCCGATCCCGAGCCCGCCGTGCGCCCGCGTCATCGACCCGTCGGCCTGGAAGAACCTGTCGAACACGTGCGGGAGCACCGACTCCGCGATGCCGATGCCGTTGTCGGTGACGGACACCTCGACGGCGTCCGCGCCTGCCACGAGCCGCAGCGCGATCGGCGTCCCTGGGTCGGAGAACTTGGCGGCGTTGGAGAGCAGGTTCATGACGATCCGCTCGCACTTCGACGGGTCGGAGAACGTCACCACCGGCCCCTCGGGCACCTCCACCGAGACCTCGCGCAGCGTGTTGTCCGACGACGCGGCTGCCCAGCGCGGCAGCGCCTCCACCCAGTCGACCGGCTGGATCTCCAGACGCGTCTGGCCTGTCGCGGCGACGGTCTCCGCCAGCAGGCCCTCGATGAGCCCGGTGAGCTCCGCCGAACGCCGCCGCATCATGTCGATGATCCGGTCCTCCTGCTCCAGCGTCAGCCGGCCGCGGCCCGCATGCAGGGTGCGTGCCGCGAGCCCGAGCGAGGTGGCGGGCGTACGCAGCTCGTGGGAGACGTTGGCGAGGAACTCGTCCTTGCGGCGGTTCAGGTCGAGCAGGCCCGCGGCGACGGTGGCCTCGCGGCGGTACGCCCGCGCGTTGCCCAGCGCGAGGCCGAGCTGCTCGGCGACCTGGCGGACCCGGAACCGCTCGCTGTCGGGGAAGCCGCGGCGTTCGCGGTCGATGAGGTTGAGGGTGCCGATGACCTCGCCGTGGTAGCGGATCGGTACGCCGGCGAGGCACGACGCTCCCCACTCGACGACGACCTCCCGCTCCTCGCCGAGCAACGGCCCGAGGTCCTCGACGTACTGCGGCTCGCCGCTGCGCACGATCGCCGCGGACAGGCCAGGGCCGTCGGCGCGCATTCGCCTGCCCTCGTACTCGGCGACGACCGCGTCGGGCAGCCCGGCCATCGCCACGATGGTCAGCTCGTCGCCGTCGGCCAGGACGACGGACCCCGCGTCCCAGCCGGACACCGCGACGGCCGCCTCGACGCCGGCGCACGCGATCTCGGTGTCGGTGAGGTCCGCGGCGGCGGCCTCGAGGACGGTGTGCACGGCACGGTTGGCGCGCAACGACTCCCGCAGCGTGCCTGCGACCTCGCTGCCGAAGTAGCCGACGACGAGGAAGCCCACGGTCCGCGCGCCGAGCTCGCCCCATGACCCGCGGTCGCCGAGGGTGAGCACGACGTGCGCCACGACCGCGATCGCGACCGGCGTCGCGAACCTCGCCCACCCCGCGAAGAACACCGACCCGAACAGCACGCCCAGCACGAGCAGGATCTCGTCGAGCAGCAGCACCGTCTCGCTCGTCGAGGCGGGTGCGGCGATGGCGGCGGCGTAGCAGACGAGGACGACGAACACCGTCCTGCGCGACACCCGCGCCAGCAGGTTGCGCCGCGCGACCGCCCACGTCAGCAGCAGCGTGACGAGCAGCATCGCCGTCAGCGCGGCGGCCTCGCCCGCGTCGCGCGTGACGGCGACGCCGACGACGGCGTACGCCACCATGCACAGCGCCGCGAAGCGCGGGATCAGGCTCCGCATGCGGGCATCGGTGTACGGGTCCTCGAAGAGCGCCTCCGGCACGCGCGGGTCCCCGTTCATGCACCTATGGTTCCCCGGTTCGGCCCGTCATGCAGGCACCTGCGACGATTCGTTACCGATGAACGTCCTCATGCTGTCCTGGGAGTACCCGCCGCGGGTGGTCGGCGGGCTGGGCCGTCATGTCCATGCGCTGGCGACGTCCCTGGTCAGGCAGGGCCATGACGTGGTGGTCGTCACCCGCGACCATCCCGACGCGCCGGCCGACGCCGTCGTCGAGGGCGTACGCATCGTGCGCGTGACGGAGGACCCGCCGCTGGTGCCGTTCGAGGAGCTGCTGGCGTGGGTGATGGCGTTCAACCACTCGCTCACCCGGGCGGCGCTGCGCGTGCTCGACGGCTTCGACCCCGACGTCGTGCACGCGCACGACTGGCTCGTCGCGCACGCCGCGAAGACGCTCAAGGACCAGACCGGCGTGCCGCTCGTCGCGACCGTGCACGCCACCGAGGCGGGCCGGCACCAGGGCTGGCTGCCGGGGCCGGTCAACCGCGCGATCCACTCCGTCGAGTGGTGGCTCACGTACGAGGCGCGACGGGTGGTCGCGTGCAGCGCGTACATGCGCGACGAGGTCGTGCGCCTGTTCGCGCTGCCGCCCGACAAGGTCGACGTCGTGCCCAACGGCATCGACCTCGCGCACTGGCACGCCGACGCGGCCGCGGTGACGGAGCTACGACGCGAGCTCGCCCCCGGCGGCGCGCCCCTGCTCCTCTACGCCGGCCGGCTGGAGTACGAGAAGGGCGTCCAGACCGTCCTCCAGGCGCTGCCCCGGCTGCGCCGCAGACACCAGGGCGTACGCCTCGTCATCGCCGGCGTCGGCACGCACGAGGAGGAGCTGCGCGCGATGGCGCGGACGCTGCGCGTCGGCCGCGCGGTGGACTTCCTCGGCTTCCTCTCCCCCGACGACCTCGCGGTGCTCGCCGCGGCGGCCGACTGCGCGCTGGTGCCCTCGCTGTACGAGCCGTTCGGCATGGTCGCGCTCGAGTGCGCGGCGGCCGGCACGCCGCTCGTCGTGGCCGACACGGGCGGGCTGCGGGAGTTCGTGGCGCCGGGCGTGACGGGGCTGCGGTTCCCGCCCGGCAACCCCGCCGCCCTCGCCGACACCGTCACGCGGCTGCTCGGCGACCAGGTGCTCTCGCAGCGCCTGGTCCGCGACGCGCGCGAGCTGCTCGCCCGCGACTACACGTGGGACGCCATCGCCGACCGGACCGCGGGGACGTACGAGCGCGCCGTCCGCGAGGAGCGGGCGCTGCAGGCGGGTTTCGTCGCCGAGGCCAAGGTGCCGCTGCGCGTGCTGTACGAGCGCAGCAGGCTCCTGGAGACCGGCGACCCCGGCGCCTGACGTACGGGCACCGGGGTCGCGGGGACGGGCTTGCTCAGACGACGCGGACGTCGTTCGAGTAGTAGCACTGCGTGTCGTTGACCAGGCTGCAGTACGTCGAGCCGAGGTACGAGTAGCGCTCGACCCACAGCTCCGCGCGCGGGCTGAAGCGGGGGTCCGGGAGGCCGACGGTCAGGCGCACCGCGGAGCCGTCGGTCACGCCGAAGCAGATCGACGTGAGGCTGCCCCACCCGAGCTCCGTCACGAGCTCGACCGGGTCCTGGACCGTGAAGAAGTCCGGGCAGTTCGGGTCGGTGAGCGTCCAGCCGACCGTCGGGACGAGCGTGCCGCCGACACCGGCGCGGATGACGATGTCGCCGCGGCCGAGGTTCGAGGCGCCGTAGCAGATGTGGTACTCGTCACCGTAGGTCGTGACGTTCTTGAAGATCCACAGCTTGTAGTCGCCCTCGTTGGCGGTGAGGAGACGGGTCGAGGTCGCCTGCGGGCAGAACGTCGAGGGCTCGGCCGCGGCGGGCGCGACCGTGCCGGCGATCAGGGCGCCGGCGAGCAGCGTGGTGGCGGAAACGCCCGCGAGGGCGCGACGAAGGAACGACATGGGTAGGGGCTTCCTTTAGCGAGGGGGACGGGGGGCGAGGACGTTGACGCCGTCGTAGTACGAGCCGCACCGGTAGTAGAGCTCGTTGACGACGGCGCTGGTGTTGCAGAAGTAGCTGGTGAGCGACGTGCCGTTGTCGATCCAGAGCTCGGTGAACGGCGTGTACACCGTCGGGATGCCGAGCTGGATGCGCACCGCGCGGTTGTTGTCGACGCCGACGCAGAAGTCGTACGGGTTCGACGCGCTGAGCTCGGTGACGAGCTGGATCGGGTCCTGGAGGGTGAAGAAGTCAGGGCAGTTGGCGTCGTTGAGGACGTAGTCGAACGTCGGGGCCGGGTCGCCGCGGAACGCCGAGCGGATGACGAAGTCGCCGCCGGCGAGGGTCGCGGTCTTCCAGCAGACGTGGTACTCGTCGGCGCCGTAGGTCTGCGGCGTGGTCTTCTCGACCCAGAGCTTGAACTCGCCGTTCTGCGCGGTGAACAGGCGGGTCGACGTCGTGTGCGCGCAGGTGCCGGACGACTCGGCGGTCGCCGGCGCGGCGGCGAGGCCGCCGGCGAGCGCCGCGAGGACGGACGCACCCGCGAGGGTGCGGCGGAGCAGGGACATGCGGTGCCCTTTCTGGGGGGTGAGGGGAACGGCGCGCGTGCCTCGTGAGCGCGGCGGCCGCGTGGGGCGCAGGGGAGCCCCGGGCGAGGTCAGAGGATGCGGGCGGGGGTGTAGCCGCAGGGCGTCCAGCGGTCCGGCGCCCACGGCTGCGTCTGGTACTCGACGTACTCCTCGAGGCAGAAGGCGACGTCGATGAGCCCGCCGTTGCCGGCACGCCAGACCTGCGGGTCGGGGTCGTAGCCGAGGTCGCCGAACGTCACCGTCGTCGCGATGCCGTTGAGGCTGACGCAGACGCCGCCGCCCGTGACCGCGACCGACGCCTCGACGGGGTAGGTCACCGTGACGGCCGCCGACGGGCAGAGGCCGGTCGTGCGCGAGACCGTGGGCGGCGTGATCTGCCGCGCGGCGGTGTTGACCGAGACGAGGAGGCCGCCGGCGGTGGCGTCGACGACGCAGACGTTGAGCCGGCTGCCGGAGACGCCGTACGCGACCTGCAGGCCCGTCGTCGTGGTGACGAGCGCGGTGCGGCAGAACGGAGCGTCCTCCGCGGACGCGGCGGGTGCGGTCGCGAGCGCCATCGGCAGCGCGGCGAGCAGCACGGCAGAACGCCGGAACGGCGTACCGAACATGGTGGTCCACCCCTTGGGCCGGGAGGTCTGGGTGCTCCCGTGCGGAGGGAAAAGTACCGGTTCCGCCCGGTTTGGGAAAGGGTTACCGCGAAGTTACCCGCGAGTAGCCTCTGGTCACAGCACGCGGCGCGGGTACATGACGCACTCGACCCAGGCGTCGTACTCCGGCTCGCGCAGGTGCCACGCCACGAACTCGCGGGCGCAGAACGCCTGGTCGATCCACCCGCCGGTGCCCGTCCGCCACACCTGGAGGTCCGGGTCGTAGCCGGGCCCGGCGAACGTCACCGTCGTCGCGATGCCGTTGAGGCCGACGCAGACGCTGGTGCCGGTGACCGCGACCGACACCTCGACCGGCTCCGTCGTCGCGACGAGCGGGTCCGCGCAGGCGCCGGGCGCGCGGCTGACCGCCGGCAGGGCGGTGCCGCTGCTCTCGTTGCTCGCCGACACGACGAGCCCGCCGAGGCCGCGCTCGTCGAGGCACACGAGCAGCCGGTCCCCCTGGGTCACGACGGTGACGGTCACGCCGGCGACCTGGACGGGGACGCCGGCGTCGCACGACGGCAGCGTGTCCGCGGCGGCGGGGCCGGCGAGGGCGGCGGTGAGGGGCAGCGCGAGGAGCGCGGCGAGGGACGTACGCCACATGGCAGGGTCTCCTTCTCGCGACAGGCAGGGGCAGTCGCGGAGCGGGAGGGTAGCGCGTTCAGCGGCGGGGGCGCGCCTTCGCGGCGGCGACCTCGCCGGCGGCCTCGGCGACCTTGCGCGCGATGTCCGCGTGCGCCTGCCGCTTCTCGGCCGCGGCGACGTAGTCGTCCATCCGGTTCCGTACGACGCGCGCGGGCACGCCGACGGCCACGGAGTACGGCGGGACGTCCTTGTTGACGAGGCAGTGGCTCGCGATCACCGAGCCGTGCCCGACGTGGACGCCACGCAGGATCGTCGCCTTCTCGCCGATCCACACGTCGCGGCCGATGCGTACCGGCGACTTCACGATGCCCTGGTCCTTGATGGGGACGTTGACGTCGTCGAACACGTGGTCGAAGTCGCAGATGTAGACCCAGTCGGCCGCCAGCGCCGCCTCGCCGAACTCGATGTCGAGGTAGCAGTTGACGGTGTTGTCCTTGCCGAACACGCACTTGTCGCCGATGCGGAGGTTGCCCTCGTGGCAGCGGATCGCGTTGCCGTTGCCGATGTGCACCCACCTGCCGACGACGAGCCGCCCGAACCCCTTGCGCGCGTACAGCTCGACGTTCTTGCCGAAGAAGACGAACCCCTCGGTGACGACGTGCCTGTTGCGCAGCCGCCAGGTGAAGAAGCGCCAGTAGCGGACGAGGTACCACGGCGTCCATGCCCGGTGGCGTACGACCCAGCGCAGGCTCGCCCACGTCAGGTACCGCGCCTGGCGGGGGTCTCGGCTCATCTCAGGGCCCCCGCGGCGGCGCGAGCGGAGGGAGCGGCGTCGTGGGGTGAGCTCACGCAAAGAACGCTAGCCGACTACCCGCGCGCGTACCGCTCCACGTGGTGACGGACGAACGCCGCCTCCAGCGCCGACCACTCGCCGCTTCCTGTCAGCCCCGCGGGGCTCATGACCGTGCAGGGCCCGGGGTCGGCGGCGGGCGCCGCCTCCGCGCAGTTGGAGTGCTCGTGGTGCGCGCCGAGCAGGTGGCCGATCTCGTGCGCGGCGATGTGCCCCATCCGTACGCCGCCGTTGCCGGGCACGGACACGCCCTGCGCGGTGTAGTTGACCTGTCCGATCGCGAACGCCCGCTCCGGGTACCGCACGCCACCGAGGCAGTCGGCGTACCCGCCGGCGAAGTAGTCGGAGGCGACGTAGACGACGTCCGCGCCGGCCGGGCGTTCGCCGCCGAACCGCTTCTTCGCAGCCGCGAGCAGGCCGTCGCGGTCACCGTCCTCGGGCAGGTTCACGGCGACGTACCGCAGGCGCACCCCGATGTTCAGCGCGCGGAAGTCGTCGACGATGACGGCGCTCTCCCTGCGCACCTGGGGCAGCAGGTCGGGTGTCGTGACGATCGTGACCCCGAGCTTCAACGGCTTCGTGAGGTCGGCGGGCACCGGAGGTACCACCTCGGGCTCGAACTGTGAGCAGTCCTCCTCGCGGTCCCAGCCGGCGCCGCCGAGGCGGATGCGCGCGCGGTACGACCACTCCTCGGTCGCGAACCCAGGGCTGGAGACGCCGAGGACGTAACGCACGACACCGGACGACGGCTGGCGGAACGTCACGCTGCCGTCGTCGGCCGGCTGCTGCGCATGGCCGTCCACCCGCGTGAACGAGTCGCCGCTCTCGGACACGCTCCGCCCGTCGGCGGAGCGCACGAGCAGCCGCGACCCCGACATCCACTGCTCGACGCGGACCGTGACCCACGCCCCTGCCTTGGCGTCCACCGCGAACGCGTGCTCGTCGCAGCCGGTGCTGGCGCGGCTGCCGCAGCCCGCGACGTCGGGCTGCGAGACCGAGCCCCGGATGACGACCTCGCGGCGACCGCGGACGACCGGCGTGGCGTCGGCCGCCGCGGGCAGGGTGGCGACAAGAACGGCCAGGGCGGACGTGAGGAGCGGAAGGCTGCGCATGGGGGTGAAGAGCCGGTTTGCGCCGCCTCGGTTCGCTACGGCTTCGTCCCCGTGACGAGCGCGTTGTAGAAGAACGCCTTCGGCACGACGCGGCGCAGCAGCGTCTCGTCGAGCCAGGTCAGCCGCCGCCACGTGTCGTAGGCGAAGAACTTCCAGCGCGTGCCCAGCCGGTCGGGGTTGACGGCGTACTCGACGGTACGGATCGGCCACCCCGCCCACGCGGCGGTCAGCTCCTCGGCGTCGCTGCGTACGTCGCACGCGCCGGCCGCCACCGCGAGCCGCGCGAGGTCGGCCGGGTGGAACGTGTGCAGGTCGACCTGCGACTCCAGCGCGGCCGCGTCGGACGAGGCCTCGAGCTCGTCCTTCGGCCTGCTCCAGCCGTTCCGGACGACAGGCAGGTGGCTCAGCCGCGTGGCCGCGATCCAGGCCGCGTGCGACAGCTTCCGCGCGACGAGGTCGCCGTACGTCGTCGGCTCCCCCGCGAACACGAACCGCCCGCCCGGCTTCAGCACCCGCACGACCTCGCGCAGCGCCAGCTCGACGTCGGGGATGTGGTGGAGGACGGCGTGCCCGACGACGAGGTCGAACGTGCCGTCGTCGTACGGCAGCGTCTCCGCGTCCGCCACCTTGCCGTGGACGGTGAGCCCCAGCTCCTTCGCGTTGCGCTCCGCGACGCCGACCATGCCGGACGAGATGTCGGTGACGTGCGCCTCGCCGATGACGCCGGCGAGCATCAGGTTGAGCGTGAAGAAGCCCGTGCCGCAGCCGACTTCGAGGACCTTGGCGTACGGCCAGCCGTCGGTCCCCGCCATCCGCGCGAAGCGGCCGCGGGCGTAGTCGACGCACCGCTCGTCGTACGAGATCGACCACTTGTCGTCGTACTGCTCGGCCTCGTAGTCGTGGTAGACGACGTTGGCTGTCTTGGCGTCCATCGCGTCAGCGCCCCACGAACTCCGCCTTGCCAGGACCGTTGGCGACGAACGACTCCATGCCGATCGTCTTGTCCTCCGTCGCGAACAGCCCCGCGAACAGCTTCCGCTCGATCTTCAGCCCGCCGTCGAGGTCCACGTCGAGGCCCTCGTCGATCGCCTCCTTGGCGGCGCGGAGGGCGTACATCGGCCCCTTCGCGTAGCGGCTCACCAGCTCGACCGCGGCGCCGTAGACGTCGTCGGGCGCGACGACGCGGTCGACGAGGCCGATGTGCAGCGCCTCGTGCGCATCGACGAAGCGGCCGCTGAAGACGAGGTCCTTCGCCCTGGCAGGGCCGACCAGCCGCGGCAGCCGCTGGGTGCCGCCGGCGCCGGGGATGATGCCGAGCAGGATCTCCGGCTGGCCGAGCTTCGCGTTGTCGCCGGCCACGCGGAAGTCGGCCGTCAGCGCCAGCTCGCAGCCGCCACCGAGGGCGTAGCCGGTGACCGCCGCGACGACCGGCTTCGGGATGCGCGCGACCGCCGTGAAGCAGTCCTGCAGCGCACCCGCGCGCTTGACCATGTCGACGTACGCCATCCCGGCCATCTCCTTGATGTCCGCGCCCGCCGCGAACACCTTGGGGCCGCCGTACAGCACGACCGCGCGGACGTCGTCGCGGTCGGTCGCCTCCGCGGCGGCGGCGCGCAGCTCGTCCTGGACCTGGACGTTGAGGGCGTTCATCGGGGGGCGGTCGAGGCGGATCGTGCCGATGCCGTCGGCGACTTCGAGGCGTACGAATTCCATGCGGCGCAGCCTAGTTCAGTGTCTGCGGTCGGCTTCGACGAGGGCGTCGGCGATGGCTGCGAGGTCCCGCTTGAAGCGCGGGACGGGGACGACGATCACCTCGTACGGCGCCTCCAGCGGCACCGTCGAGACGATGCGGACGAGGCCGCTGTCCTCTGCCGCGGCGAGCAGGTCGGCGACCCGCTTGCGCCCCGCGAGGTGGATGACGGTGTGCGCCTCCTCGAGTACGGCGCCGAGGCGTTCGGCGTCGCCCCAGTCGGCGAGCGCGGTCGGGACGCCGAGGTCGCCGGCCGGCTTGTCGACCACGGCGCGTACCTCCGCGCCCTCCGCGCGCAGCCGCGCGACGACGAGGCGGCCCAGCGGAGTCTCTGCGGCGGTCACGACGACGGGCATGAGCCGATAGCGTGGCACACGTGGGTCTGCGCGCCGTGCCGCGAACGGAGTGGCACACGACGACGGTCGCCGGCGCGCGCACGCGCTGGTTCGACGCCGGCGAGGGCGAGCCGCTGGTGTTCCTGCACGGCTGGGGGATGACGCCGCGCGTCTACGCCCGCGCCGTCACGCCGCTCTGCCGGGCCGGCATCCGCGTCATCGCGCCCGCGCTGCCGGGCTTCGGCGGCACCACGGCGCCGCCCCTGCGCCGCGTCTCTCTCGACGAGTACGCCGACCGCGTCGCGGCGTTCCTCGACGCGCTGGCACTGGAGTCGCCGGCGTTCGTCATGGGCCACTCCCTCGGGGGCGGGGTCGCCATCAGGCTCGCCACGCGCCGGCCCGATCTCGTGCGCTCGCTGACGCTCGTCAACAGCGTGGGCGGCGCGCCCGGGCGGCGTACCGGCATGACCGCGCGGCCCTGGTGGCAATGGGCGATTGGCGCGATCGGGGAGGCCGACCCGCGGACGATGTTCGACACCGGTCCGCGGGGCGCGTTCGACGTCGTGCGCGGGGTCGTCCGCGACTTCGTGCCCAACCTCGCGCGCGCTCCCCTGACGTCGGCGCTGTCGGCGTACGTCGCGCTCTCCGCCGACCTCGCCGACGACGCGCAGCTCCTGGTCGACGACGGGCTGCCCGTGCTGTTCGTGTGGGGCGACCGCGACCGGCTCATCACGCCGGGGGCGTTCGCCGAGATCGCCAACGAGATGACGCCCGAGGTCGTCGAGGGCCGCCACGGCTGGCTGCTCACGGCGCCCGACGAGTTCGCCCAGCTGCTGCACAACGCGCTCGTGGTCCACGCGATGCTCGAACGCTCCCGCCGTGGCCAGCGGCCGCGCGCGGCGTTCGACGCGTCGTTGTTCCCCTCCGAACGCCGCCGCCGCGCGCGCCGTGGCGACACAGGGACGAGGGCGCAGTCATGAGCTTTCCTTCGCGGACGTGGCCGGGCCACCCGATGCCGCTCGGCGCCACGTGGGACGGCGAGGGCGTGAACTTCGCGGTGTTCTCGCAGGGTGCCGAGGCGGTCGACGTCTGCCTCTTCGACGCGGACGGCGCGGAGCACCGCATCCCGCTCGAGGAGACGACGAACAAGGTCTGGCACGGCTACGTGAGTGGTCTGCGGCCTGGCCAGCGGTACGGCTTCCGCGCGGACGGCCCGTTCGACCCCTCGGTCGGCGCGCGGTGGAACGCCTCCAAGCTGCTGCTCGACCCGTACGCCAAGGCGGTCTCGGGGTCGCTGACGCTCGACGACGCGATCTTCGGCTACCCGCAGGGGCGCGACGACCTCGTGCAGGACCACCGCGACTCGGCGCCGTACGTCCCGCGGTCGGTCGTCGTGCACGACACGTTCCCGTGGGGCGACGACCCGCGGCCGCAGACGCCGTGGGCCGACACCGTCATCTACGAGCTGCACGTGCGCGGGTTCACGATGCGCCACCCGGACATCGAGCCTGCTCTGCGCGGGACGTACGCCGGACTGGCGCACCCAGCGGCGCTCGCGCACCTGACGTCACTCGGCGTCACGGCGGTCGAGCTGATGCCCGTGCACCACTTCGTTCCCGAGCCGTTCCTGCTGCGCCGCGGCCTCACGAACTACTGGGGCTACAACACGCTCGGGTACTTCGCGCCGCACGCGGCGTACGCGTCGTCGGGCGACGGCGGCGAGCAGGTCGGCGAGTTCAAGGCGATGGTGCGCGCGCTGCACGCCGCCGGCATCGAGGTGATCCTCGACGTCGTCTACAACCACACCGCCGAGGGCGACGAGACCGGGCCGACGCTGTGCTTCCGCGGCATCGACAACCCGTCGTACTACAAGCTCGTCGACGGCCGGCGCTACGCCAACTACACCGGCACGGGCAACACGTTCGACGCGCGCGACCCCCACGTGCTGCAGCTCATCATGGACTCGCTGCGGTACTGGGTGACCGAGATGCACGTCGACGGCTTCCGCTTCGACCTCGCGTCGTCGCTGGCGCGGTCCTTCCACGCGGTGGACAGGCTGGCGGCGTTCTTCGACCTCGTGCAGCAGGACCCCGTCGTGTCCGCGGTCAAGCTCATCGCGGAGCCGTGGGACCTCGGCGAGGGCGGGTACAACATCGGCCAGTTCCCGCCGCTGTGGACCGAGTGGAACGCGAAGTACCGCGACTCCGTACGCGACTTCTGGCGCGGCGCCGCTCCCCCGCTGTCCGAGCTCGGCTACCGGCTCTCCGGCTCGTCCGACCTGTACCAGGACGACGGCCGGCACCCGTACGCGAGCATCAACTTCGTCACCGCGCACGACGGCTTCACGCTGCGCGACCTGGTGTCGTACGAGTCAAAGCACAATCTGGCGAACGGCGAGGACGGCCTCGACGGCACGTCCGACAACCGGTCCGCGAACTACGGCGTGGAGGGCGTTACCGCTGATCCGGCCGTGGTGTCGGTCCGGCAGCGCCAGCTGCGCAACTTCCTGACGACGCTGCTGCTGTCGTCGGGCGTGCCGATGATCGTGGCGGGCGACGAGCTGGGGCGTACGCAGGGCGGCAACAACAACCCGTACTGCCAGGACAACGAGACCTCCTGGGTCTCCTGGGACCTGGAGCCGTGGCAGGAGGAGCTGCTGGGCTTTGCGCGGCGGGTCATCGCCCTGCGGCGGGCACACCCGGTCTTCCGGCGGCGCGCGTTCTTCACGGGGCGGACGTTGCACGGCGCGGGGGTGAAGGACCTCGGCTGGTTCGCGCCGTCCGGCGAGGAGCTGACCGACTCCGACTGGGAGCGGCCCGGCGTGACGCTGGGGATGTTCCTCGACGGCGAGGAGATCCACACGCGCGGCCCCCGCGGCGACCGCATCGTCGACGAGTCGTTCCTCGTCATCCTCCACGCGGGCGCGTCACCGGTCGGCTTCACGCTGCCTGGGATCCCCTGGGCCAAGTCGTACGAGGTCCTGCTGGACACGGGCTCCGAATACGAGCCGGGGGCGTACCAACCCCACGCCGGCACGACGCTGGACGTGACCGCCAGATCCGTGGTCCTCCTGAAGGCCCGCCGCTAGGACCCTCCGCAACCGGGTTGCGGCTCGTGCGGCGAAAAAGCGCAAAACGCACCCCGATTGGGTTCCAGCACGAGTTGTCCACAGGGCGCTCGGCAGGGGTGGACCACATTCGGCGACCATCTACGGATGCCGAGCACGTCCGTCACCACCGCAGCCCGCAACGCCGGGCTGGCGACGGTGCGCGACCTCGGCGCGTCCGGTGTCTCACGTCGCGCCGTGGCGATGCGCCTCCGTACGGGTGTGTGGTGGCAGCCGCTGCCGCGCGTCGTCGCGCTGGCCGCGAGCCGTTCGCTGACGACGGAGCAGCGCCGCCTCGCGGCGCTCCTTTGGCTGCCAGGCTGTGCGCTCCTGTCGCACGGCGATGCCGCCGACCTCTGGGAGCTCCGACGCCCGGCCGGCGACGACACGGTCCACGTCACGGTGGACCGCCGGCACACCCCACGGCGGCAGCCCGCGTACTACGTCCACCGCGTCGAGTCGGTGAGCGAGGCCGACCGCGCCGTTCGCGCCGGTCTGCCCGTCACCGCGCTCGACCGGACGGTCGTCGACCTGCACGACGTGCTGACCTCCGCGGCGGACCGGCGGGCGCTGGTCGCGCATGTCTTCCAGACGCGGCGTACGACCGCCGCTCGCCTGCTCGGCGTCGTCGCGCGCGTCCCCAAGCTGCACCACCGCGACGAGCTGCTGCAGAGCATCGAGCTGGCCTCGGGCGGCGCGCACAGCGTCGGCGAGGCGGAGGCCGTGGAGTGGCTCGTGTCGGCGGGGTTCCCCGCGCCCGAGCGACAGTTCCCCGTTTTCGTTGGCGGCCGGCTTCGCTACCTCGACACCGCGGACCCGGTGCTACGGATCGCGTACGAGGTCGACGGGCTGCACCACGGCGACCTCGCCCAGCGCGACGCCGACAACGACCGCGACCTGGCGCTCGCCGCGGAGGGGTGGGAGACCGTACGGCTGACGACGTTCCGGATCCGCCGCGACCCCGAACAGCTCCACCGCGCCATCAGGCTGCTGCGCGCGCAACGGCAGCGGCTGGCCGACGCCGGCCTGCTCGTGCCCGCGCACCGCGCCGGCGCCGCGTGACGTACCCCTTCGGGGTGCGTTTTGCGCTTTTTCCCCGCACGAGCCGCAACCCGGTTGCGGAGGGCTACGCCGAGGTGATGAGGCCGAGCTCAGCCGGCGACGCCAGGGACTCGTGGCGCGGGAGGACGCGGACGGTGTAGCCGAAGGCTCCGGTACGGCTCAGCGGCACGTCGCCCTCGTACGCCCACTGGCTGTCTCCGGTCTGCTCGGTGCAGCCGAGCGTCAGGTGGGAGGCGTCGGTGATCTCGTCGTTGTCGGAGACCCGGCCGTACGCCGCCTCCACCGACACGTCGTCGGGCGAGAGACCGCCCAACGACACCAGAGCGCGCAGGTGCACGACCGACCCGATCTCCGGGGTGTCGCCGTGCCCGGACGACTCGACGTGCGAGACGACGACGTGCGGCCACGCCTTCGCGATCCGCAGCCGCCACTCCGCCAGCGCCCGCGCCGCCGCGTACCCCTCAGCCGACAGCGCCGCAGCCGACTCGGACGCGGGCCGGTACAAGAGATTCACGTAGTCGCGCAGCATCCGCGACGCCAGCACCTCGGGACCCAGCGACCCGAGCGTGTGCCGCACCATCTCGGTCCACCGCCGCGGAACCCCGCGCACCCGGTCGTAGAACTTCGGCAGCACCGCCGACTCGAGCAGGTCGTAGATCGCCGCGGCCTCGAGGTCGTCGCGCCGGTCGGGGTCGACGACACCGTCGGCGGACGGGATCGCCCAGCCGTTCTCGCCGTCGAACAGCTCGTCCCACCAGCCGTCGCGGATCGACAGGTTGAGGCCGCCGTTCAGCGCCGACTTCATGCCCGACGTCCCGCACGCCTCCAGGGGCCGCAACGGGTTGTTGAGCCACACGTCGCACCCGGGCAGCAGCACCTTCGCCATGCCGATGTCGTAGTCGGGCAGGAACACGATGCGGTGCCGTACGTCGGCCGCGTCGGCGAAGCGCACGATCTCCTGCACGAGCGCCTTCCCGCCGTCGTCGGCGGGGTGCGCCTTGCCCGCCACGACGAGCTGCATGGGCCGCTCGGGGTCGAGCAGCAAGGAACGCAGCCGTGACGGGTCACGCAGCATCAACGTCAGCCGCTTGTACGACGGCACGCGGCGCGCGAACCCGATCGTCAGCACGTCCGGGTCGAGGATCTCGTCGGTCCACGCGAGCTCGGCCGGGGACGCGCCGCGCAGCAGCCACGACGCGCGGACACGGCGCCGTACGTCCTCCACGAGCCGCCGCCGCAACGCGGACCGCACCGACCAGATGTCCTCGTCGGACACCTTCGCGATGTCCTGCCAGCCCTTGGCGTCCTCGGTGAGCGAGGGGATCTCGCGCGACGCCATCTCCATGACCTCGCGCGCGACCCACGTCGGCGCGTGCACGCCGTTGGTGACCGACGCGATCGGCACCTCGGACGGCTCGAACCCTGGCCACAGCCCCGCGAACATCCCCCGCGATACGACGCCGTGCAGTTTGGAGACGCCGTTGGCGCGCTGCGCGAGCCGCAGGCCCATGACCGCCATGTTGAAGACCGAGCCGTCGCCCTCCGGCTCCGCGCCGAGCGCGAGGATCCGCTCGACCGGCACGCCGTGACAGGCGTTGTCGCCGCCGAAGTACGTCTCGATGAGATCGGCAGGAAACCTGTCTATACCAGCGGGTACGGGCGTGTGCGTCGTGAAGACGGTGCCCGCGCGGACGGTCTCCAGCGCGGAGTCCCAGTCGAGCCCGTGCTCCTCGACGAGGACGCGGATGCGTTCGAGGCCGAGGAAGCCGGCGTGCCCCTCGTTGGTGTGGAACACCTCCGGCTCGTGCCCGCACGCCCGCAGCGCGCGGACGCCGCCGATCCCCAGCAGCATCTCCTGGAGCAGCCGGTGGTCGGTGCCGCCGCCGTAGAGGCGGTCGGTCACCTCGCGCTCGGGCGGCGCGTTCTCCTCGACGTCGGAGTCGAGCAGCAGCAACGGCACCCGGCCGACCTGCGCGCGCCACACCTGCGCCTTCAACGTCGCGCCGGCCGGCAGCCCGACCTCGATGCGCAGCGGCGACCCGTCGGCCGCCGTCACGCGGTGCAGCGGGAGGCCGTGCGGGTCCAGCGCCGGGTAGTGCTCGAGCTGCCAGCCGTCGGCCGAGAGCGACTGGCGGAAGTAGCCGGTGCGGTACAGCAGGCCCACGCCGACGATCGGCACGCCGAGGTCGCTGGCGGTCTTGAGGTGGTCGCCGGCGAGGATGCCGAGGCCGCCGGAGTACTGCGGCAGGACCTCGGTGATGCCGTACTCCGGAGAGAAGTAGCCGATGGACGACGGCACACCGGAGAGCGACTGGTACCAGCGCGGGGCGTTGAGGTACTCCTGCAGGTCGTCGTACGCGTCGCCGAGCCGCCGCAGGAACTTCTTGTCCGCGGCGAGCGAGGCGAGGCGGTCGCGCGGCACCGAGGCGAGCAGCCGTACGGGGTCCTGCCCGACCTCCTCCCACACGTCCGGCTCGACCGACTCGAAGAGGTCCAGGGAGTCGGTGTGCCACGACCAGCGGAGGTTCATGACCAGCTCGCCCAGCGGGGCGAGCGGCTCGGGGAGGGACGCTCGTACGGTCAGTCGGCGCAGCGCCTTCATTCCGGGGCCCCCGCGGCGGCGCGAGCGTAGCGAGCGGCGTCGTGGGGTGTTCTCATGCCGTCGGACACTAGCGCCGGATGCGCGGGCGCGGGGTGAGACTGCGCGGCCGACACCTTCACCCGTGGTTTACGCCCAACCCTCAGGGCTAGGTTCACCCTCGTGATCGGTCGCATCGTCATCACCGACGTCAGCCCGCGCGTCTCGTGCGGGGAGTTCCCCGCGCGCGCCGTCGTGGGGGAACGCCTCCGGGTCGAGGCCACGATCTTCCGCGAAGGGCACGGCGCCATCGGCGCGGCGATCCTGCTGCGCGCGCCGGGCAGCGACAAGGGCGGTGGCCGCGCCAAGCGCCTTCCGCTGACGCACCTGGGCCACGACCGCTTCGCCGGCGAGGTGGTGCCGGACGCGCAGGGCCGCTGGACGTACACGATCGAGGCCTGGGCCGACCCGTGGGCGGTCTGGCGGTATGCCGTGCCCATCAAGCTCGACGCCGGCCAGGACGTCGAGGTCGAGCTCGAGGAGGGCGCCCGCCTGCTCGAACGCGCCCGCGACGAGGTGCCGAAGGGCGTCCGCGGCACGGGTGCCCGCAACGCGCTCACCAAGGCGATCGACACCCTCCGCGACGCCGACCTGTCGCAGGCCGAGCGGCTGAACGCCGCCGTCGAGCGCATCGTCCTCGACGTCGTCGAGCGCTACCCCGTCCGCGACCTCGTGACGACCGGCGAGCGCAACGCCGTCTGGGTCGACCGCCAGCGCGCGCTGTACGGCGCCTGGTACGAGTTCTTCCCCCGGTCGGAGGGCGCGACGGAGACGAAGAGCGGGACGTTCAAGACGGCCATGGAACGCCTCCCCGCCATCGCCGAGATGGGCTTCGACGTCGTCTACCTGCCGCCGATCCACCCCATCGGCGAGACGTTCCGCAAGGGCCCCAACAACACGCTCACGCCCGGCCCCGACGACCCTGGCAGCCCGTGGGCGATCGGCTCCGCGGCAGGCGGGCACGACGCCGTACACCCCGACCTCGGGACCATCGAGGACTTCGACGCGTTCGTGTCGCGAGCCGCCGACCTCGGTCTCGAGATCGCGCTCGACCTCGCGCTCCAGTGCTCCCCCGACCACCCCTGGGTCAGCAAGCACCCGGAGTGGTTCACGACCAAGGCGGACGGCTCCATCGCGTACGCCGAGAACCCGCCGAAGAAGTACCAGGACATCTACCCCCTCGACTTCGACAACGACATGCGCGGGCTGTCCAGCGAGGTACGCCGTGTCGTCCAGCACTGGATCGACCACGGCGTGAAGATCTTCCGCGTCGACAACCCGCACACGAAGCCGCTGATGTTCTGGGAGTGGCTGATCTGGGACGTCAAGACGGCGCACCCCGACGTCATCTTCCTGGCGGAGGCGTTCACCCGGCCGCCGATGATGCACAAGCTCGCGCAGCTCGGCTTCACGCAGTCGTACACGTACTTCACCTGGCGCAACGCGAAGTGGGAGCTCGAGGAGTACCTGCGCGAGCTGTCCGGCCCCGCCGCCGACTACATGCGCCCCAACTTCTTCGTCAACACCCCCGACATCCTCCACGCGTACCTGCAGTACGGCGGCGAGGCGGCGTTCAAGGTCCGCGCGGTCCTCGCGGCGCTCATGTCGCCGTCGTGGGGCGTCTACTCGGGCTACGAGCTCCTGGAGGGCACCGCGGTCCGCGAGGGGTCCGAGGAGTACCTCGACTCGGAGAAGTACCAGTACAAGCCGCGTGACTGGTCGCAGCCGTCGCTGGCGCCGTACCTGCTGATGCTGAACGAGTTCAGGCGAGTGCATCCGGCGACGCACTGGCTGCGCAACATCGTGTTCCACCAGGCCGACAACGACGCGATCATCGCGTTCAGCAAGCGCGACGGCGACGACGTCGTGCTCGTCGTCGCCAACCTGGACCCGACGTCCGTACGCGACTCCACCGTGCACCTCGACATGCCGGCGCTCGGGCTCGACTGGGGCGACACGTTCCACGTCGAGGACGCGGTGAGCGGCGAGACGTACACGTGGCACGGCCCCGCCAACTACGTCCGCCTCGACCCGTTCGCCGAGCCCGCGCACGTCTTCACGGTCCGCCGCGCCCATGGCTGACCCGCTCTGGTACAAGCGCGCGGTCTTCTACGAGGTCCTGATCCGCGGCTTCTACGACTCCAACGGCGACGGCACCGGCGACATCCGCGGCCTCACCGAGAAGCTCGACTACCTCAAGTGGCTCGGCGTCGACTGCCTCTGGCTGCTGCCGATCTACGAGTCCCCGCTGCGCGACGGCGGCTACGACATCAGCGACTTCCTCAAGGTGCTGCCGGAGTTCGGCGACCTCGGTGACTTCGTGCAGCTCGTCGACGCCGCGCACGAGCGCGGCATGCGCGTCATCGCCGACCTCGTCATGAACCACACGTCGGACCAGCACCCGTGGTTCCAGGCGTCGCGGTCGGACCCGGACGGCTTCTACGGGGACTGGTACGTCTGGCGCAACGACGACACCGAGTACCCCGACGCGCGCATCATCTTCGTCGACACCGAGAAGTCGAACTGGTCGTACGACCCGGTACGCCAGCAGTACTACTGGCACCGCTTCTTCAGCCACCAGCCCGACCTCAACTACGAGAACCCCGCCGTCCAGGACGCGATGATCGAGGTGCTGCGCTTCTGGCTGGACCTCGGCATCGACGGCTTCCGGCTCGACGCCGTTCCCTATCTGTACGAGGCCGAGGGCACCAACGGCGAGAACCTCCCCGCGACGCACGAGTACCTCAAGCGCGTCCGCAAGGAGGTCGACGAGGGGTTCGAGGACCGCGTCCTGCTCGCCGAGGCCAACCAGTGGCCGAGCGACGTCGTCGAGTACTTCGGCGACGGCGACGAGTGCCACATGGCGTTCCACTTCCCGCTGATGCCGCGCATCTTCATGGCCGCGCGACGGGAGCAGCGTTACCCGATCTCGGAGATCCTCGCGCAGACGCCGGCGATCCCGGACAACTGCCAGTGGGGCATCTTCCTGCGCAACCACGACGAGCTCACGTTGGAGATGGTCACCGACGAAGAGCGCGACTACATGTACTCGGAGTACGCCAAGGACCCGCGGATGAAGGCGAACATCGGCATCCGCCGCCGCCTCGCCCCGCTGCTCGACAACTCGCGCGACCTGCTGGAGCTGTTCACGACGCTGCTGCTCTCGCTGCCAGGCTCGCCGGTCCTCTACTACGGCGACGAGATCGGCATGGGCGACAACATCTACCTCGGTGACCGCGACGGCGTCCGTACGCCGATGCAGTGGACCGGCGACCGTAACGGCGGCTTCTCCAAGGCCGACCCCGCGCGGCTGTACCTGCCGACGCTGCTCGACCCCGTCTACGGCCACCAGGCGCTCAACGTCGAGGGCGCGACCCGCAGCTCGACGTCGCTGCTCTGGTGGACCAAGCGGATGATCGAGGTCCGCAAGCAGTACCCGGTGTTCGGCCTGGGGTCGTTCGAGGAGCTCGACGCCAGCAACCCGTCGGTGTTCGCGTTCCTGCGCAGCGACGGGGAGCACACCGTGCTCTGCGTCAACAATCTTTCGCGGTTCCCGCAACCGGTCGAGCTCGACCTGCGTCGATTCGAGGGGTGCTCCCCTGTCGAGGTCGTCGGCCGGGTGCACTTCCCGCGGATCGGCGAGCTGCCGTACCTGCTCACGCTCGCGGGCCACGGGTCGTACTGGTTCGAGCTGATCGACGAGGACAGATGACGGGGACTCTCGAGAACGTGCTGGCCGAGTGGCTGCCGAGGCAGCGCTGGTACGCCGACAAGGGGCGCGCGTTGCCCACCGTGAAGGCCGAGGTCGTCGCGACGCTGGTCGACGGCGACCCGCGGCTCGACCTGTACGTCGTGCACGCGCACGACGACCGCTACCAGGTGCCGCTGTCGTTCCGCCGCGAGCCGTCGGAGCCGCACGCGTTCGCGCTGCTCGGGGAGGTCGAGGGCGAGTTCGTGTACGACGCCCCGTCCGACTCCGACGTCAACGGCGCGTGGCTGCGCCTCATGGCCGAGGACGCCGACGTGGACGGCTGCGTCTTCCGCGGCTCGGTGACCGAGTCGGGGCTGCACGCCCGCCCGCTCGGCGTCGAGCAGAGCAACACGTCGATCGTCTACGGCGACGCGTACTTCCTGAAGATCTACCGCCGGCTCACCGACTCCCCCAACCCCGACCTCGAGGTCGCGCGGGCGCTCGGCGAGGTCGGCTCGACGGCGATCGCGCCGGCCATCGGCTGGGCCGAGGGCGCGGGCTCGACGCTCGCGCTGCTGCAGCCGTTCGTGCGCAACGCCACCGACGGCTGGGCGCTCGCGCTGACGAGCGTCCGCGACCTCTACGCCGAGCGCGACCTCCACGCGGAGGAGGTCGGCGGCGACTTCGCGCCGGAGTCCAGCCGGCTCGGCGCGCTGACCGCCGCACTGCACGCCGACCTCGCCCGCGCGCTGCCGTCGCGCCTGTCCACCTCCGCGGAGTCGGAGGCGACCGCTGACATGCTGCGCGCTCGGCTGGCGGCCGCGGTCGAGGCGGTGCCGGAGCTGGCGCCGTACGCCGACGGCATCGCGGCGGCGTACGCCGACGTCGCCTCGGTGGGCGAGGTCCCCATCCAGCGCATCCACGGCGACCTGCACCTCGGCCAGTGCATGCGTACCGGCGAGGGGTGGGTGGTGCTCGACTTCGAGGGCGAGCCGGCGCGGCCGCTCGCCGAGCGCACGATGCTCATGTCGCCGCTGCGCGACGTGGCGGGGATGCTGCGGTCGTTCGACTACGCCGCGCGCCACCTGCTCGCCGACCGGCCCGACTCGGCGCAGCTCGTCTACCGCGCGGTCGAGTGGGCCGACCGCAACCGCGACGCGTTCTGCGACGGCTACGCCGCCGAGTCCGGCCAGGACCCGCGCGAGTCGGCGACGCTGCTGCGGGCGTTCGAGCTCGACAAGGCGGTGTACGAGGTCCGCTACGAGGCCAGCAACCGCCCCACCTGGCTCTCGATCCCGCTCGCCGGCATCGAACGGCTCACGTCGGACTAGCGTCACCCCCATGGCCGACCCGTGGGCGTTCGAGGGCGAGAGCGCCGTCCTCGAGTCCGGCGCGGGGCTGGTGACGCTGGTCGAGGGATCGGCGTTCTGCCTGTCCGGCCGGTCCGGCGACATCAGGCCGGGGACGCCGCACGGCGTGTTCGTCCTCGACGTCCGCCACCTGTCCTGTCTGCGCCTGTCCATCGACGGCGAGGAGGTGGAGCCGCTGTCGGCGTACGTGCGCGAGCCGTTCGCAGCGACGTTCGTCGCCAGAGCGCGGCCCGGCCGGGGCCGCGCGGACAGCAGCGTCCTCGTCCTGCGGGAGCGCTACGTCGGCCAGGGGATGCGCGAGGACATTACGGTCCGCAACTACTCGCGCGCGCCTGTGACCGTCGAGGTCTCGCTGAGCGCCGACGCCGACTTCGCCGACCTCTTCGCGGTGAAGGAGTCCCGTGTCCGCGACCACCAGGGCCTGCTCGTCGACGGCGAGCCCGGCACGCTGACGTTCCGCTCGCAAGGCGGCGTCGTCCGCGACACCGTCGTGGCGTTCAGCGAGCCGGCGGCGCTCGACGGGCCGTGCGCGAGGTGGGCGGTCACGCTCGGCGCGGGTGCGCAGTGGCAGGTCTGCGTGCAGGTCACCGCGGCCGTCGACGGCGTCGCCGTGCCGCCGCGGTACGGATGCGGCGAGGCGGTCGCCCACGCCGTGCCTGCCCGGCGCCTGGAGCAGTGGCGGGCCGAGGGCCCCACGGTCGCGAGCGACAACGCCCCCCTCGCGACGGCGGTCGCGCAGGCGGTCGAGGACCTCGGCGCGCTGCGCATCTTCGACCCGGCGCACCCCGAACGCGCCGTCGTGGCGGCGGGAGCGCCGTGGTTCATGACGCTGTTCGGCAGGGACTCGCTGCTCGCGTCGTGGATGTCGCTCATCGTCGCGCCCGACCTCGCCCGCGGGGTGCTGGAGACGCTTGCCGACCTGCAGGGCACCAAGCTCGACCCCGAGACGGAAGAGCAGCCTGGCCGGATCCTGCACGAGGTCCGCTTCGGTGCCTCCTCGACGCCGGCGCTGGCCGGCGCGCACGTCTACTACGGCACCGCCGACGCGACGCCGCTGTTCGTCATGCTGCTCGGCGAGCTGCGCCGCTGGGGCCTCGATGATGCCGTTGTCGCCCGCCTGATGCCGCACGCCGACCGCGCGATCGAGTGGATCGAGCGGTACGGCGACGCCGACGGCGACGGCTACGTCGAGTACGAGCGCATGACGCCAGGCGGCCTGCTCAACCAGGGGTGGAAGGACTCGTGGGACGGCGTGCCGTTCGCGGACGGGACGCTCGCGGAGCCGCCGATCGCGCTCGCCGAGGTGCAGGGGTACACCTACGCCGCCTACGTCGCCCGCGCGTTCTTCGCCGCGGAGGCAGGAGACGCCGCGCTGGCGGAACGCCTGCGCGCCAAGGCGTACGCGCTGCGGGTCCGCTTCAACGAGGACTTCTGGCTGCCCGACCGCGGCTACTACGCCCTGGCGCTGGACCGCGACAAGCGGCCGGTCGACGCGCTCGCCTCGAACATGGGCCACTGCCTCTGGACCGGCATCGTCGACGCCGACAAGGCGCCGCTGGTGGCCGAGCGGCTGCTGTCGCCGGAGCTGTTCAGCGGGTGGGGCGTGCGGACGCTGGCGACGTCGATGGCGTCGTACAACCCGATCTCGTACCACTGCGGCTCCGTCTGGCCGCACGACAACGCGATCGCGGTCGCGGGGCTGGTGCGGTACGGCTTCGTGGCCGAGGCGCACCGGATCATGCTCGGCATGCTCGACGCGGCGGCCGCGATGGGCGGCCGCCTGCCCGAGCTGTTCAGCGGGCTGCCGCGCGACGAGGTGCCGGTGCCGGTGCCGTACCCGACGTCCTGCTCGCCGCAGGCGTGGGCGTCGGCGGCGCCGCTGAGCTTCCTGCGCAGCCTGCTGCGGTTCGACCCGTGGGTGCCGCACGGGCGGGCGTGGCTGGCGCCTGACCTGCCGGCGGAGATCGGTTCGCTGACCGTGGACCGGGTACCGCTAGGAGCTCAGCGGCTGAGGATCCGGGTGGCAGGGGCTAGTGTCGAGGTGGATCCCGTGCCAACCGGCATCGAGCTCGTCCGCACGCCACGCCACCCGCTCTCGGAGGACCTCGAGGGACGTACCCCTCCCGGGTGACGTAGGAGACGTCGAGGAATCGGACATGGATCGCAGCTTGCGCATCGGCATCATCGCCCCGGCCTGGGTGCCCGTGCCTCCCCGTGGCTACGGCGGCACCGAGGCCGTGCTCGACTCGCTCGCCAGGGGCCTGACCCGCGCCGGACACGAGGTGGTGCTCTTCGCGACCGGGGACTCGACCTGCCCGGTCGACCGCCGCTCGTACTGGCCGCAGGGCGTCACGCCGATGGGCGCCATCCTGCCCGAGGTCGCGCACGTCATCGCCGCGTACGACGCCCTCGGCGACTGCGACGTCGTCCACGACCACACCCTCGTCGGGCCGCTGCTCACCGAGCGGCACCGGATGCCGGTCGTCACGACCAACCACGCGCCGTTCACCCCCGAGATCCGCGCGCTCTACGCCGCCGCGACGCCCGCCGTCTCCCTCGTCGCGATCTCACACTCCCAGCGCGCGGGCGCACCGGAGATCCCCGTCGCCCGGGTCATCCACCACGGGGTCGACCCCGAGTCGATCCCTGTCGGCGACGGGCGGGGCGGGTACCTGCTGTTCCTCGGCCGCATGAGCGCCGACAAGGGCGTCCACCGCGCGATCGACGTCGCCAGGCGCGCGGGGGTGCCGCTGAAGATCGCGGCGAAGATGCGCGAGGAGGCGGAGATCGCGTACTTCGACGGTGTCGTACGCCCGCTGCTCGGCGGTGACGTCGAGTACCTCGGCGAGGTCTCCCCCGGCGAGCGCGACGCGCTGCTCGGCTCGGCGCTCGCGCTGGTCAACCCCATCGCGTGGCCGGAGCCGTTCGGGATGGTCATGGTCGAGTCGCTCGCGACGGGCACGCCGGTCCTGGCCGCGCCGCTCGGCGCGGCCCCGGAGATCGTCGACGACGGCGTGACCGGCTTCCTGCGTACCGACGTCGAGGGCCTCGCCGCCGCCGTCCCGCTCGTCGCCGGGCTGGACCGGGCGCGCTGCCGCGCCGTGGTGGAGACGCGGTTCAGCGCGGACCGGATGGTCGCCGAGCACGCCGACCTGTACACGTCGCTCGCCCGCAGGCTGCGGCGCACGTACGAGCCGTTCTCCGACCGCGCCGTGTCGGCGGTGCTGGCGGGCGCCCGCTGAGCCGATCCCGGGTCGGGCCCCCGCGAAGTTACCGGTGAGTACGGACTGACGGCCGTGCGGAGGCGGTGACTTCGGCGATCCGTACTCACCGGTAACAACGTGCACGGCCGCCATGGGCGTTTGTTAGGCGGGGCACAAGCGGGGAAGGTGGACAGCATGCCGCCGCCTTCGCGTGCGCTGACCGAGGAGCTGGACCGGCTCGTCGGTGGCGCCCATCACGACCCTCACTCCCTGCTCGGCGCGCACCCCGCGCGGAGCAAGACGACGATCCGCACCCTGCGCCCCGACGCGGTCAAGGTGACCGCGCTGGTCGGCGAGGAGCGCGTACCCCTCAAGAAGGTCCACGACGGCGGCGTCTGGGCGGGCACGGTCGCGGGCGGCGAGGTCCCCGACTACCGCATCGAGGTGGCGTACGAGCACGACACGTTCGTCACCGACGACCCGTACCGCTACCTGCCGAGCCTCGGCGAGATCGACCTGCACCTGATCGGCGAGGGCCGGCACGAGGACCTGTGGTGCAAGCTCGGCGCGCACGTCGTGACGTACGGCGCCACGACCGGCACGACGTTCGCCGTCTGGGCCCCGAACGCCCGCGGCGTCCGCGTCGTCGGCGACTTCAACTACTGGGACGGCCGCGGCCACCCGATGCGCGCGATGGGCGCGTCGGGTGTCTGGGAGGTCTTCGTCCCCGAGGCCGCCGAGGGCAGCAAGTACAAGTACGAGATCCTCGGCGCGGACGGCGTGTGGCGGCAGAAGCTCGACCCGCTCGCGTTCCACACCGAGGTCCCGCCCGACACGGCGGGCGTCGTGTTCACCAGCCGCTACGACTGGAAGGACGACGACTGGCTCGAGCAGCGCGCGGCCCGGCAGGCGCACAAGGAGCCGATGTCCTGCTACGAGGTCCACCTCGCCTCGTGGCGCCAGGGCCTGAGCTACACGGAGCTCGCCGACCAGCTCACCGACTACTGCGTCGAGATGGGCTTCACGCACGTCGAGCTGCTGCCGGTGGCGGAGCACCCGTTCGGCGGCTCGTGGGGCTACCAGGTCAGCGCGTACTACGCCCCCACTGCCCGCTTCGGCAACCCCGACGAGTTCCGCTACCTGGTCGACCGGCTGCACCAGGCCGGCATCGGCGTCATCGTCGACTGGGTCCCCGCGCACTTCCCGAAGGACGAGTTCGCGCTGGCGCGCTTCGACGGCACCCCGCTGTACGAGCACGCCGACCCGCGCCGAGGCGAGCACCCCGACTGGGGCACCCTGGTCTTCAACTTCGGGCGCAACGAGGTCCGCAACTTCCTCGTCGCGAACGCGCTGTTCTGGATCGAGGAGTTCCACATCGACGGCCTGCGCGTCGACGCGGTCGCCTCGATGCTCTACCTCGACTACTCGCGCAAGGAAGGCGAGTGGCTGCCCAACGAGTACGGCGGCCGCGAGAACCTCGACGCCGTGGAGTTCCTCCGCGAGATGAACGCCGTCGTCTACCGCCGCAACCCTGGAGTCGTGACGATCGCCGAGGAGTCGACGGCGTGGCCGGCGGTGTCGCGCCCTGTGCACCTCGGCGGCCTCGGCTTCGGCTTCAAGTGGAACATGGGCTGGATGCACGACTCGCTCGCGTACGCGCAGCGCCCGCCGATCTACCGGCAGTACCACCACCACCAGATGACGTTCTCGATGATGTACGCCTACTCCGAGAACTTCGTCCTCCCGATCAGCCACGACGAGGTCGTCCACGGCAAGGGCTCGCTGCTGCGGAAGATGCCGGGCGGGCAGCCCGAGCAGCTGGCGAACATGCGCGCGCTGCTCGCGTACATGTGGGCTCACCCAGGCAAGCAGCTGCTGTTCATGGGCAGCGAGTTCGCGCAGCCCGAGGAGTGGAACGAGTCGACCTCGCTCAACTGGGACCTGCTGCAGTGGCCCGACCACAGCGGCATGCAGGCGCTCGTCCGCGACCTCAACCGCGTCTACCGCGCCGAGCGCTCGCTCTGGTCGCAGGACGTCACCCCCGAGGGCTTCCAGTGGATCGACGCGAACGACGCCAGCAGCAACGTGCTGTCGTTCCTCCGCTGGGGCGACGACGGCACCGTGCTCGCCTGCGTCGCGAACTTCAGCGGCGGCGCGCACGCGGCGTACCGGATCGGCCTGCCCAGGGCCGGCCGGTGGCGTGAGGCGCTGAACACCGACGCAGGGGCGTACGCGGGGAGCGGCGCGGGCAACTTCGGCGCCGTCGAGGCGACCGAGCAGCCGTGGCACGGCCAGCCCGCTTCCGCCGAGATCTACCTGCCCGGTCTGTCGACGTTGTGGTTCGTCGCGGACTGACCCGGCGGTCACCCGGGACGGCGTCGGGCTCGCGCGCGGCGTGACGATGTCACGGCGACAAACCGGCCTCGATGGCGGCGAACGCCGCGACGGCCTTCGCCTCGATCGCCGCGGGCCGGCGGCGCGTGAGCGGCTGGAACACCGTCTTCCGGAACGGCGTGACCCCACCGGCGTCGCGCCACGTCACCTCGTACTGGATCTCCTTGGCGATGTGCGTGTTCGGCACGAGCTTGGCTATGACCTTCACGGTGGCCTTCGCCTTCTTGTGTGAGCAGAGGAGCTTCTTGACCGCGTCCTCGACCACCATCATCTCGGTGTTCGCCTCGGCCGTGCCCGCGACGAGGTTCCCAGCGCGTTGCTCGCCGCCCATGCCGTGCGCGATCAGGTGTAGCCACTCCCACCCGAGCCCGCCGGTCTCATACCCCCGCGCGGCGGCCGCGTCGCGCGCGCTGACACCCTTCATCACGGTGAGCTGCGTCGGAATACGTGCTGCGCCCACCCGGCTCCGGATGACCGCCTCCGTCACGGGCTTGGGAGTCTTGATGCTCTTGACGTTGCCAGTCGGCACGTCAGGCAGCGTCTTGACCAGCGGCACCTTGGGGGCGCGCGCCACCGGCTCCCGCTCGTTGTCCGTGTTCGAGTACACCGGATAGCCCATCGGCTTCGACCGAAGGGACAGCTTGGTCGCGCCCGGTGTGAGGCCGTACTTCGCAGTCCCACCGGGTGTCTTCGCCGCGCCCCAGGACGCGATCGGCCGCAGCCCGAGGCCGGCACGCACGGCGTCGAGCTTGGCGGCGCGCTTCGGAGTGGTCAGGTGCGGGGCGGCGACCGCGTGCTTGTCACTGGGATCGCTCGGGCGGAACCGCCCGTACCCGCCGCCGCCCGTGTGCGGCGCCCCGCCGCGTCCCGCGGTCGTCGCCTCGATCTGCGCCGCCCGTGCGGCGGGGACTCGCAGCTGGATCCCTCGAGGAGCGTGCGCCAGCTTTCTCAAATTGCCGGCAAGCTCGACGTATACCTCACCCGTGAAGTCACGTTCCTTGGCTCCGGTGAGGCGCCACGCGTAGACGCCGTCGCGCGCGTACGCGCCCTCGACGGTGGGATGCGCCGGGTCGGTCCAGGTCGCCACCGGAAGCCCGTCGTGCTTGCCCTGCGACTTCGACCACACCCGCTGGACGACGACGTCACGCCTTGCGGGCATGGTGCCGACAGCCGCACGCACGAGTGCCGCGACCGCGCGGTTCCCGGCCGACCGCTGCAAGGCCAGGATTGCCGCCGTGCCCCCGGCACGCGGCGGTACGCGGGGCTCGGTGGAGCGGGACTCGAGCGTTGCCCTCTCGTATCCGCGCGTCATGCGTCCTCCAGAGGCTCGCGACCCGCCGCCAGTGTCCGTTCGCCGGTGGACCGGCGTCGAGCGGTAGACGGGCACCGTTCGGGGCAGGGCGCAGTGCCCGCCCGACCGCCGGTGCCCGAAGGCGCATCGCTGTGGCTCGTCGCGGAGGAATTCGCGCCCGCGTAGCGAATTCCAGCGGTGGAACTGACTCTTGGGGGGGTCTCCGCTGACTGCGCTGTTCGAGCGTGCCTCGAAAGAGCCGAACCAACCGCCCGGCGAGGGTGTCTACGACGACGTGGCCGATGTCGCGTTGCGCGTTGCCGTGCGCGGGCGGGACGACGCGTTCGAGGTGTTCTACGCCGAGACCGTCGGACCGCTGGGCGGCTATGCCTTCCAGCTGGTCGGCGACGCCGAGATCGCGGCCGACGTCGTCCAGGAGGCGTACACGCGCCTGCTGTCGCGCTGGGTCGCCGTGCGCAAGCCGCGGCCGTACCTGTTCCACATCGCCACCAACCTGGCTCGTGACGCGTGGTCGGCCCGGCAACGCAGCGAGCTGGTCGTCAAGGGCATCGTCGACAACCGCCCCACGCTGACGGTCGAGGCGAGCGACCCGTCCGTCTGGGACGCCGTGGAGCGGCTGCCGAAGAAGCACCGCGAGGTCGTGCTCCTCTACTACTACGCCGACCTGCCCCTCGCCGACGTTGCGGAGGCGGTACGCCGCCCCGCCGGCACCGTGAAGCGTCTGCTCTCCGAGGCCCGCGAGCTCCTCGCGGCGACGTTGGGAGGTGCGCAGTGAACGACTTCGACTCCCTGCTCCCCCCGCGTTCGGCCCCGCCCCGCCTCCCCAGCCGAGGCGGCCCCGCCGCCGTCCTCGACGCCGCGCGGTCCCGCCGGCGCAGGAAGGCGACGAAGGTCGTCGGCACCGGCGGCGCGCTCAGCGTCGTCTTCCTCGGCATCACCGTCCTGCGCGGGCCCACGCCACTGCACGGCATCGAGGAAGGCCCTGCCAGCCAGCCGCCCGCCGCGTCCACGACCGCGACGGCGTCGCCGCAGCCGACGACGGCCGCGCCCCGCGCGTCGTCACCGGGCGACCAGCCCGCCGGCCAGGACGGGCCGTCGCCGAGCCCGCAGCCGTCGTACGGCACGCCCGGCCCGACGGCGAGCCCGTCGGCCCTGCCGCCGGTCCCGCCGCTGCCGACCGTGGACCCCTCACCGCCGGTGCGGTACGTCGACGTGCTCCGCGACGAGGTGGCGGACCGGCCCGCCGAGGAGTGCCTGTTCCACACCTCGACCACCGACCCCGACGTCGTGCTCTGCACCCGCCAGCTGGGTCCGGTCCAGGTGCCGTCCGGCACGCCCGTCGACTTCGGCTACGAGGTCTGCGCCATGACCAACGACGTCACCCTGCGCGCGCCGCAGCAGGAGGAGTACGTGTACCGGTTCCTGACCGGCGGCAACACGGGGAGCGGCGACGTCGTCTGGGGGGCGCGCGAACGCCCCAAGGGCGTCGGCGCGCACGACTACCGCGTCGAGGCGGGCACGTGCATCCGGTACACGTTCCAGTGGGACGGCCGCGGCGACAACGGGCAGCCTCTTCCCAAGGGCAGCTACCACGTCGAGGCGGACATCCCCGGCGAGTGGAACATCGAAGAGGACGGCATCGACACCGGCGTGCGGTTCACGGTCACTTAGCCGCGTAGGGCAGCATCCTCCGGGTACGGCGTTACCGAACGCCGTCTTCCGGAGGGGACCCTTCCCGTGCAGGTGTGGCCCGGTCAGCCCTACCCGTTGGGCGCCACGTACGACGGCAGCGGTACCAACTTCGCGCTCTTCTCCGAGGTCGCGGAGAAGGTCGAGCTCTGCCTGTTCGACGACGCGGGCGCGGAGACGCGGGTCGCGCTGCGCGAGGTGGACGCGTTCGTCTGGCACTGCTACCTGCCCAACGTCGGCCCGGGCCAGCGGTACGGCTTCCGGGTCCACGGCCCGTACGCCCCCGAGCACGGCCACCGGTGCAACCCGAACAAGCTGCTGCTCGACCCGTACGCCAAAGCGGTCGACAGCAGCATCGACTGGGACGAGTCACTGTTCCCGTACCGCTTCGCGGACCCCGAGCAGCGCAACGACGACGACTCGGCGCCGCACATGATGAAGTCGGTCGTCGTCAGCCCGTTCTTCGACTGGGCCCACGACCGCTCGCCGCGGACGCCGTACTCCGACAGCGTGATCTACGAGACGCACGTCCGCGGCTTCACGATGCGCCATCCCGGCATCCCGGAAGAGCTGCGGGGGACGTACGCCGGCCTGGCCCACCCGGCGGCGGTCGAGCACCTGACGAGCCTCGGCGTGACGGCGGTCGAGCTGCTGCCCGTGCACCAGTTCGTCCGCGACCACCACCTCGTGCAGCGCGGCCTCACCAACTACTGGGGCTACAACACGATCGGCTTCCTCGCGCCGCACCACGCGTACTCCTCGTCCGGCACCAGCGGGCAGCAGGTGCAGGAGTTCAAGGGGATGGTGAAGACGCTGCACGAGGCCGGCCTCGAGGTCATCCTCGACGTCGTCTACAACCACACCGCCGAGGGCAACCACCAAGGCCCGCTGCTCTGCTTCCGCGGCATCGACAACGCTGCGTACTACCGCCTGGTCGAGGACGACCCGCGGTACTACATGGACTACACCGGCACCGGCAACAGCCTCCGCGTCCGGCACCCGCACGTGCTCCAGCTGATCATGGACTCGCTGCGCTACTGGGTGACCGAGATGCACGTCGACGGCTTCCGCTTCGACCTTGCGGCGACGCTCGCGCGGGAGTTCTACGACGTCGACCGGCTGAGCGCGTTCTTCGACCTCGTCCAGCAGGACCCGGTCGTCTCGCAGGTCAAGCTCATCGCCGAGCCGTGGGACGTCGGCGAGGGCGGCTACCAGGTCGGCAACTTCCCGCCGCTGTGGACCGAGTGGAACGGCAAGTACCGCGACACCGTCCGCGACTACTGGCGGGGGGAGAACGCCACCCTCGCCGAGTTCGCGTCGCGGCTCACCGGGTCGAGCGACCTGTACGAGTCCGACGGCCGCCGGCCGTACGCCTCGGTCAACTTCATCACCGCGCACGACGGCTTCACGCTCAACGACCTCGTCTCGTACAACGACAAGCACAACGAGGCCAACGGCGAGGACAACAACGACGGCGAGAGCCACAACCGCTCGTGGAACTGCGGCGCCGAGGGCGACACCGACGACCCCGCGGTGCTGGAGCTGCGCGAACGCCAGAAGCGCAACTTCCTCACGACGCTGTTCCTCAGCCAGGGCATCCCGATGCTGCTCGGCGGCGACGAGATGGGCCGCACCCAGCGCGGCAACAACAACGGCTACGCCCAGGACAACGAGATCTCCTGGTACGACTGGCACGACGCCCGCGACCACTCGGTGCTGCTGGAGTTCACGCGGAAGCTCTCGGCGCTGCGCCGCGAGCACCCGGTCTTCCGCCGTCGGCGCTTCTTCCAGGGCAGGCCGTTGCGGGGCAGCGACGTCGCGGACATCGGCTGGTACGCGCCCGACGGCACGGTCATGGCCGACGACGACTGGGAGAAGGGGTTCGCGAAGTCCATCACCGTGTTCCTCAACGGCGAGGCGATCCGCGAGCCCAATGCGCGCGGCGAGCGGATCGTGGACGACTCGTTCTTCCTGCTGTTTAACGCGCACCATGAGGCGATCGAGTTCGTCCTGCCGGAGGGCGACTTCGGCGAGTCGTTCGTCGTGGAGGTCGACACGGCGCGACCCGTGCCCGTGGAGGAGCGGTACGTGAAGCCGGGCGGCGACGTCAAGGTCGAGGCGCGGTCGGTCGTGGTCCTGAGGAGGTCCTGGTGAGCCCGTCGAGCACGTACCGCGTGCAGGTCAACGCGTCGTTCCCGCTGACGGCGGCGGCGGACGTCGTGGACTACCTGCGCGACCTCGGTGCCGGCGCGCTCTACACGTCGCCGATCCTGCGCTCGACCGAGGGCAGCACCCATGGCTACGACGTCCTCGCGCACGACGCGATCGACGACGAGGCCGGCGGCCGCGAGGCGCTCGACGCGCTCTCGGAGGCGCTGCGTGCCCACGGTCTCGGCCTCGTCGTGGACGTCGTGCCCAACCACGTCTCCGTCTCCCCGCCCGCCGACGCCAACGCGTGGTGGTGGGACGTGCTGAAGCACGGGCGCGACAGCAGGTACGCGAAGGCGTTCGACGTCGACTGGTCGCGGCACGGCGGCCGCATCCTGCTGCCGGTGCTCGGCGCGCCGCTCGCGGAGGTGCTGGAGAACGGCGAGATCACCCGAGACGGCGAGGTGCTGCGCTACCACGAGCATCTGTGGCCGCTCGCGCCCGGGACCGGCGACGGCGAGGTCGCGGAGGTGCTCGTACGGCAGCACTACCTGCCCGAGCACTGGCGGTGCGGGACGCACGACCTCAACTACCGGCGCTTCTTCGACGTGACGACGCTGGCCGGACTGCGCGTCGAGGAGCCCGACGTCTTCGACGAGTCGCACGCGCTCATCCTGGAGCTGGTGCGGGACGGCGTCGTGACGGGGCTGCGCATCGACCACCCCGACGGCCTCGCCGACCCCAAGGCGTACCTCGACCGGCTGGCCGGGGCGAGCGGCGGCGTCTGGACCGTGGTCGAGAAGATCCTCGAGCCCGGCGAGCGGCTGCCGGCCGACTGGGCGTGTGCCGGGACGACCGGCTACGACGCGCTGGCCGAGGTCGCGGGCCTGTTCGTGGACCCGGCCGGCGAGGAGTCGCTGAGCCGGCTCTACGAGGACTTCACCGGCGACGCCGCCGACTACGACCGGTTCGTCGCGTCCGGCAAACGCCTCGTCCTGACGAGGATCCTGGCGTCCGAGGTCGAGTGGCTGCACCGGCTCCTCCCGCACGAGCCGCGCGAGGCGCTGGTCGAGCTGCTCGTCGCGATGCCGGTCTACCGGACGTACGTCCGCGCCGGCGACGAGCCGGGCGAGCACGACCGCGCGGTGCTCGCCGAGGCGGTGGCGCGCGTGCCCGAGCAGCACCGCGAGGCGGCGGAGCGGATCGCGACCGTCGTGCTCGACGGGAGCAGCCAGGCGTTCGCGACGAGGTTCCAGCAGACGAGCGGTCCCGCGATGGCGAAGGGCGTCGAGGACACGGCGTTCTACCGCTACACGCGGCTCGTCTCGCTCAACGAGGTCGGCGGCTCCCCCGGCGCCTTCGGCGGCACGGCGATCAGCTCCGACCGCACCGGCATGACGACGCTCTCGACGCACGACACCAAGCGCAGCGAGGACGTCCGCGCGCGGATCTCGCTGCTCTCCGAGGTGCCCGAGGAGTGGGCGGCGGCGGTACGCCGCTGGTCGGCGATGACGCGCAGGCACGGCGAGATCGAGCGCAACCTCGAGTACCTGATGTACCAGACGTTCGCCGGTGCGTATCCGCTCGACACCGACCGGGCCGTGGCGTACGCCCTCAAGGCCGCGCGCGAGCAGAAGCAGCGCACGTCGTGGCTCGACACCGACGAGGCGTACGAGGCCGCCGTCGAACGCTGGGTGCGCCACACGCTGTCGGACGTCGAGTTCCTCGCCGACCTCGACGCGTTCATGGCGCCGCTCGTCGTGCACGGCTGGACCGCGTCGCTCGCGCAGAAGCTCGTGCAGCTGACGATGCCGGGCGTCCCCGACGTCTACCAGGGCTGCGAGCTGTGGGACTACTCCCTCGTCGACCCCGACAACCGCAGGCCCGTCGACTACGACCTCCGCCGCCGCCTGCTGGCCGAGCTCGACGCGCTCGACGTGGACGCCATTGGCGAACGCGCCTCCGAGGGCCTACCGAAGCTCCTCGTGGTGAGTCGCGCGCTGCGGCTGCGGCAGGCGAGGCCGGAGGCGTTCGCCGGGTCGTACGACCCGTTGCCGGTCAGCGGCGCGTGGGACGACAGGGTCGTGGCGTTCGCGCGCGGCGGCGAGGTCGTGACCGTCGTGCCGCGGCTGACGGTCCACGTGGACGACTGGAAGGACACGAACCTGACGCTCCCCGAGGGCCAGTGGCGCAACGTCCTCACCGGCGACCCCGTACCCGGTGGCGACGTCGCGGTCGCCGAGGTGCTGGCCCGCTTCCCCGTCGCGCTGCTGGAGCGGATGTGACGAGGGTCTGGGCACCGCTCGCGGAGCGCGTGGAGCTCGACGCCGAGGGGCGCCGCGAGCCGATGGCGCGAGCCGACGGCGGCTGGTGGGCGGGGCGTCCGCTCGGCCCTGGCACCGACTACGCCTTCGTCCTCGACGACGGCGACCCGCTGCCCGACCCGCGCTCGCCGTGGCAGCCGTACGGCGTCCACGGCGCGTCGCGCACCGTCGATCACGCATCGTTCGCGTGGACCGACGAGGCCTGGCAGCCGCCCGCGCTCGCCGACTCCGTCGTCTACGAGCTGCACGTCGGGACGTTCACGCCGGAAGGCACGTTCGACAGTGCCATCGAGCGGCTCGGCCACCTGACGGCGCTCGGCGTGGACCTCGTGGAGGTGCTGCCGGTCAACGCGTTCTCCGGCAGGCACGGCTGGGGGTACGACGGCGTCGGGCTCTACGCCGTGCACGACCCGTACGGCGGGCCCGAGGCGTTCAAGAGGTTCGTGGACGCCTGCCACGCGCGCGGGCTCGGCGTCGTCCTCGACGTCGTCTACAACCACCTCGGACCGGCCGGCAACTACCTCGGCCGCTTCGGGCCGTACTTCACGGAGCGGTACCGCACGCCGTGGGGCCCCGCGGTCAACTACGACGACGCGGGGAGCGACGAGGTCCGCGCGTTCGTGGTCGAGAACGCCCTGATGTGGCTGCGCGACTACCACTGCGACGGGCTGCGGCTCGACGCCGTGCACGCGATCTTCGACCAGTCGGCGACGCACCTGCTCGAGGAGATCACCGTCGCCGCCGGCGGACTCGGCGTGGTCATCGCCGAGAGCGACCTCAACGACCCTCGGGTCGTGACGCCGAGGGACCGCGGCGGGTACGGCTGCGACGCTCAGTGGAGCGACGACTTCCACCATGCGCTGCACGCCGCGATGACCGGCGAGCGCGACGGCTACTACGAGGACTTCGGCCCGTCGGAGTACGTCGCCAAGGCACTGCGCGGCGCGTACGTCTACGACGGTCAGCACTCGGCTCACCGCGGGCGGCGGCACGGGCGGCCCGCCACCGGGCTGCCCGCGACGGCGTTCCTCGGCTACCTCCAGGACCACGACCAGGTCGGCAACCGCGCGACGGGCGAGCTGTCCAGCCACCTCCTCTCGAGGACGCAGCTGGAGGTCGCGGCGGCGCTGGTGCTGACGGCGCCGTTCGTGCCGATGCTGTTCATGGGCGAGGAGTGGGGCGCGACGACGCCCTGGCAGTACTTCACCGACCACGAGGACGCGGCGCTCGCGGAGGCGGTGCGGAAGGGACGGCGGTCGGAGTTCGCGGCGTTCGGCTGGGACGAGGTGCCCGACCCGCAGGACCCGGAGACGTTCCGACGCTCGACGCTCGACTGGTCCGAGGCCGAGGGGCCGCTGCTGGACTGGCACAAGCGGCTGATCGCGCTGCGCCGCAGCGAGCCCAGCCTGCGCAGCGGTGAGTTCGCCAACGCCACCGTGGACGGCGACGTGCTCACGGTGACGCGCGGCGACCTCGTGGTCGTCGCCGACCTCCGGGGCCGCCCAGTCGAGGTGAGCGGCGACGTGCTGCTCGCCGCCGAGGCCGTGGCGGTCGTCCGCCGGTGAACGCCGACCTGGCCCGCCGGGCGGCCGCGCGCGGTGTCGCGACGTCGTACGAGGACTGGGCGGGGCGACCGCGCGAGGTCCCCGAGGAGACGGTCGAGGCGGTCCTCGCGGCGATGGAGCCGTACGACGACTCCCCGGCCCCGCTCACGGTCGTCCGCGAGGGCGACCCGCGCGCGGAGGGCAGGCCCGTCGGCGAGTACGAGGGCCTGCTCGTCGCCCCGCGCCGCTGCCCCACGCCGCCGCGGTCGTGGGGGTGGATGACGCAGCTGTACGGCGTCCGCTCGCGCGCCTCCTGGGGCATGGGCGACCTCGGCGACCTCGGCAGGCTCGCGTGCTGGAGCGGCTGCGAGGCGGGCGCGGGGTTCGTGCTCGTCAACCCGCTGCACGCCGCCGCGCCGGGGCTGCCGCAGGAGACGTCGCCGTACTTCCCCGCGTCGCGCCGCTTCCTCAACCCGCTCTACCTCGCGGTCGAGGACGTGCCGGAGCTGGCGCTCGCCGACGCGGACACGCGCGAGGAGGTGCTGCGTCTCGGCAACGAGGCCCGCGCCCTCAACGGCTCCGAGCGGGTCGACCGCGACGCCGTCTACCGGCTGAAGTCGCGCGCGCTGGAGCTGCTCTTCCCGTACGCACGCTCAGCGCCGCTGGACGACGACGGCCTGCGCGACTTCGCCGTCTGGTCGGCGCTCGCCGAACGCCATGGCGCCGGCTACCGCGACTGGCCCGAGCAGTACCGCCGGCCGGACTCGCCCGCGGTCGGGCGCGCGGCGGAGTCGATGGCGGACCGGGTGGCGTACCACGCGTGGCTGCAGCTGCTCTGCGGCGAGCAGCTCGCGGAGACGCAGCGCATCGCGCGCGACTCGGGCATGCCGGTGGGGCTGGTGCTCGACCTCGCCGTCGGCGTGGACCCCGGCGGCGCGGACGCGTGGGCGCAGCAGGACGACCTCGCGCAGGGCATGACGGTGGGCGCGCCGCCGGACTCGTTCAACCAGCAGGGCCAGGACTGGCGGCTCCCGCCGTGGCGCCCTGACAGGTTGCGCGCCGGCGGGTACGCGCCGTTCCGCGAGCTCGTTCGCGCGACCGTCGCGCACGCCGGCGGCATCCGCGTGGACCACGCGATGGGGCTGTTCCGGCTGTTCTGGGTGCCGGAGGGGATGACGGCCGCGGAGGGGACGTACGTCCGCTACCCGGCCGACGACCTGCTCGGCATCCTGGTGTACGAGTGCGCGCAGGCGGGGGCCGTCGCCGTCGCCGAGGACCTCGGCACGGTGGAGCCCGGCGTGCCGGAGACGCTGCGGGACAACGGGATCCTCGGGTCGGCGGTGCTGTGGTTCGAGGAGGGCGCGGCGGCGACGTACCCCGAGCAGGCATTCACGTCGGTGACGACGCACGACCTGCCGACGGCGCGCGGCTTCTGGACCGACGACGCGCTGCCGAACGCCGAGGACCGCGCCCGCGTCCGCGCCCTGCTCGCCGCCGAGGGCCTGGTGGGCGAGGACGCGACGGTGGACGAGCTGGTGGTGGCGATGCACGCGTTCGTGGCGCGGACGCCGTCGCTCATGACCGCGGTGGCGCTCGGCGACGCGGTCGGCGATCCGCGCCAGCCGAACATGCCTGGCACCCGCGACGAGTACCCCAACTGGCAGCTCCCCCTGCCCGTCGCGCTGGAGGACCTGGCCGACGACGAGCACGTCGCCGCCGTGGTCGACGCCGTCCGCGGGGAGCGTCAGGGCGTGCTCCCTCACTCGTGATCGTCGCCTCACGAGCCCAACCCTGCACCCCGCCCGCCGGTCTCACGCGTACTGATCTTCAAGGAACGAGCGGGGCCCCCGTCGCTAGCGGAGGACGTAGGAGACCGCGCCGCCGGCCTGGTCGCCGGGCATGACGCACTGCACCGGCAGGAGCCCCACGCCCGCGCAGACACCGGTCGGCGCGGAGAGCGTGGTCGAGCCGACGCGGGCGAGGCGCAGACCGCGGCGCAGGCCGTCGGCGTACGGCACCGTGAACGTCACCGTCGTCCCGCGCACCGTCACCGCCGCCGGCAGGCCCGGCGGGGGCGGCACGGCCGGCTTCTGGAAGCCCGGGCAGTAGCCGGTGCGCTGCCACGTGCCGGTCGGCGCGGGCGTGCCGAGCCGGGTGACCTCGAACGACCACGCGTCGCAGTCGGCGACGCCGCGGACGTACGCCGTGTACGTCGTCGTCGGGTCCGGCGCGGCCGCGAGCGCCAGCTCGACGGTGGCGCGCGGCGTACGGCCGGGCGCGTTGCCCACCCGGATCGACGTGATGTCGGCGCTCGCCAGCGGCCAGTCGCCCTTCGGGTCGCTCACCGACTGGCCCGGCTTCGGGGACCGCGTCGCGGTCGCGCCGCCGTCGGCGCGGATCGCCAGCGTCGAACCGTCGAGCGGGAGCGTCGTGACGACGTCGGACGCGCTGACACGCGGTACCTGCGGCGGCGGACCCGCGCACCCCTCGGGCGCGCCGTCGACGGGCGTACGGGCGCTGATGAAGTGCGGGCCTCCGGTGATCGCGCTGTCCGGCGCGCCCGTCGCGATCTCGCCGATGCCGTGCAGATACCACGCGCACTCGTGCGAGCGCTCCTGCGTCCACGACAGGCCGCCGTCGGTGGTACGCCACGTGCCCGAGCCGCGCGTCGAGGCGTAGCCGTGCTTGCTGTCCACGAACGAGATCGACTGGACCCAGAACGCCTCCGCCGGCAGCTCGCCTGTGTCGACGACCGGCTGCCAGCGCGCGGCGTCGAACAGCCGCTGCCCCGGGCGCCAGCTCTTCCCGCCGTCCCACGAGATGACGGTGGAGCCGTCGTTGCGGCCGAGGACGATCCGGTTGCGCGTGGGCATCGCGACGGACGTGCAGACCTTCGGCGCGGCGCAGGTGTGGATGTGCTTGAACGACTTGCCGCCGTCGCGCGACAGGAAGACGCCGCTCGTCGAGCTGCCGCACGTCGTCTCGTTGACCGGCTTCCAGCCGCCGTACGACAGCCGCACGATCGTGCTCTTGTCGAGGAGGTACTGGCGGTAGCCGCTGTACCAGCCGCGCGGCAGCGCCGCCCGCGTCCAGCGGACGCCCGAGTCGTGCGAGGTGTAGATGACGTCGCGGTCCTTGCCGCAGCCGGGCCACTTCGTGTGGTCGCGCGGGTGCTCGGAGCCGGCGAGCATGACCGTACGGCCACCGTTGGCGAGCCCGATCGGCGCGGCGCCGGGCCCGAACACCGGGTCGCTCGTCAGCGTCGAGCGCGGCACGCAGACCGCGCGCCACGTCTTGCCGCCGTCGGCGGTCCGCTGCAACGGCATGATCCCGCCGCAGCGACGTACCTCCTCCTGGAACGCCAGGTCACCCGCGACGATGCTCTCGAGGCCGGGGCCGCCGCTGAGCGAGTAGCCGACGCCCTTGGTCGCGAAGCGGATGCCGGGGAGGCCGTAGTACTGGCCCGGCGGCTTCGGCTGGACCAGCCACGTCGCGCCCGAGTCGGTGCTCTTGGCGTACGTGTCCAGGTACTGCGCGAAGTAGACGCCGTCGCCGACCGCGGACAGGTGGTCGAACGCCTGCGTCGCCTGGAGCGTCGGCGCCCACACGCCGCCCTCGGCGGTGGCGGGAGCGGGGGCGGCGCCGGCGGCCAGCGCCAGGGTCACGAGGAGGAGGCGGGTACGCATGGGAGTGAGACGCCTGGGCGTTCTGGATGGTTCGGTCCGTCTCGGCGCCCGGACATGCCGGCGTTTCCTGCAGCGAACGCGAGCAGTACGGCGTTCGCTGCAGGAAACGCTTGCAGCTTCAGAAGAGCGCGTTCGCGAGGTCGCGGCGGGCGCTGACGACGGCGGGCTCGTCGGGCGGTACGGCGGCGAAGAGGCGGAGGAGGCGTTCGCGCGCGGCGTCGCGCTCGGGCCCGGACGTGCGGCGCACGATGTCGAGCAGCCTGCCGAACGCCTCGCGTGTACGGCCGCGCAGCAGGTCGAGGTCGGCGAGCGCGCCGGCCGCCTCGACGTCGTCGGGCGCGGCGGCGAGGCGGGCCGTCATCGCCGCCTCGTCGGTGGCGCGGGCCCGCGTGACGAGCTCGACGCGCGCGAGACCGGCGAGCGCCTCGGGGTCGGCGGGGCGCTCGGCGAGGACGGCGTCGTACGCCGCTCTGGCCTCCTCGAGATCGCCGCGCCGCTCGGCGGTGACCCCGGCGAGGATGCGCGAGTCGGCGGGTGACGCGCCGTCGGCCGACGCGCCACCGCCGACGCCGATCCCCTCGAGCCACTGGCGTATCTGCGGCTCCGGCATCGCGCCGGTGAACTCGTCGACGATCTGGCCGCCGACGATCGCCTTGACCGCGGGGATGCCCTGGACCTGCAGCGCCTGCGCGATCCGCGGGTTGGCGTCGACGTCGACCTTGGCGAGCACCCACGAGCCGTTGCCCTCGGCAGCGAGCTTCTCGAGGACGGGGCCGAGCTGGCGGCACGGGGCGCACCACGACGCCCACAGATCGATGACGACGGGGACGTCGCGCGAGCGGTCCACGACCTCGGTCGCGAACGTGGCCTCCGTCACGTCGACGACGTGGGAGGCCTTGGGCGGGGCGCCGGGGACGGAGAACGAGGTCGGGTCCATGCCCGCATTCTCCCCCGCGGCCGCTACTCCGTGACCTCGAGCGGGTAGCCGAACCCGTAGCTGGTGCTGCCGCCGATCGCGTCGCCCCAGTCCGTGACCTTCAGGTCGGGGCTCATCTGGTACTGCCCTGGCCGTACGTGCTCGCCGAAGTCGTCGGTGCCGTCCCAGGTGACGGTCCACCGAACGCAGCGACTCTCGGCGACCTTGACCTCCGTCGGGGCCTTGCCGAACTCGTACCCCCCGGACCAGCGCCACTCGTCGCGGCCGTTGCCCTGGACGACGAAGTCGACCTGCTGCTCCCCCGCGAACTTCAGCGTGCCGGTCCCCCGTCCGAGGTGCCGGCAGACGCTCATCCGGTACGGGTGGACCTCGCCGGCGCGCACGCTCGCCAGTCCCTCGTAGCGGAAGCACCAGCCCGCGGCCGCGGCCGGGCCCGCGTCCGTCTCGCACTGCGCGGTCTGCATCGGCACGTCCTCGCGCAGGACGTACGGCTTCCGCGCAGGGGGCGGCGGGTCGTCGCCGCCGGGGCCGGGGTCGATGACGACGTCGGACTCCGAAGGCCTCGGCTCCTCCTGGGGCTCGGGGCTCTCCTCCGGCCCGCCGTTCTCGCCGGGCTCCTCGCTCTCGCCGGGACCGGCGGTGGGCTCCTCGCTCGGTTCCGGCGTCGGCGACTCGCCGGGGACCGGCGACTCCTCCGGCGCCTCGATGCCCTTCGCGGGCTGCACCGGGTCGAGGCCGAACGACCCCGCCGCACCCCCGGTCGTCAGCGCCACGAGGACCGCCACGCCCGCGACGCCGGCTCCGGCGCTCGCCAGGTGTCGGCGGCGCCGGTGATGGGCGCGGCCGACCACGGCGGCGTAGTCCCCGGTTCGCGGCGCGAAGACCGGCACGCGCGGCCGCTGCGGCAGCGGGTCGAGCTCAGGCATGGTCGTCTCCCAAAGCCTCGGCGAGCATGGCGCGCGCCTCGGACAGCAACCTCTTGGTGGTGCCGGCGGGCCGCCGTACGGCAGCGGCGACCTCGGCGACGGGCAGGTCGGCGTAGTAGTAGAGCTCCACGACGGTGCGGTGCGGCTGCGGGAGCCGCGCGACGGCATCCCGTACGCCGCCGTCGGGCGCCGCTGTCTCGGCGTCCGGCCGCGACGCCAGCACGGTCATCGCCTCGCGGCTCCGCTTGTCGCGGCGCCAGACGTCGCGGGCGAGGTTCGTGACGACGTGGAAGAGGAACGGCCTGGGCTCGCGCACCGACACCCACCGCGCCAGGAGCCTGGCGAACGCCTCCTGCGTGAGGTCGCGCGCCAGCTCCTCGTCACGGACCAGCAGGTAGCAGTAGCCGGCGATGTTGGCGTACTCCTGCTGGTAGAGGGCGTCGAACGCCGCCGCGCGAGCCTTGACGCTCCCGGCGACCCGCGCCGGGCGTACGTCGGACTCGGGCAAGCGCACTTCCCACGTCGAAGAGGACATCGGGAGTGAGACGCCGAACCTCCCCCTACGGTTCGGGACATTCGTCCGAACCATGTGGCCCCCTCAGGCGTCTCACACCCAGAACCGGCGGGCTGACTAGGAGAGTGCCATGAGCGGACGCGTCGTACGGGGTTTCTGCGCAGCAGCGCTCGTCGCCGCGGGCCTCGCGCCCGGCGCGGCGCAGGCCGGCCACCTTCCCGCGATCGCCGGCGAGACCGTCGTGACCGTGGACCGCGCCGCGAAGATGCGCATCAGCATCCCCCGCCGGGCGCTCGTCGCGATCGACACGAGCAAGTCCGTGGACATCGCCGGCGGTGGCCGCCTGACCGGGCTGGTCCTGCGCGAGAACCACGCCCAGGGCGACGTCGCGTCGTTCATCCGCGTGCCTGCCCAGCTCGGGTCCGACATCTACGCCTCCGGCCCGCACGCGCCGGTGAAGTGCGACACGACGTTTCCGGGCTACACGGACTGCTCCAAGGCGAAGATGCCGACTCACTACGACCTGCACCGAGGGACGTACACCCTCTACGCGTTCAGCGAGGGCAACGTCCCCGCCACGATCACCCTGCGCTTCGCCAACTTCGGCGGCTCCGTGACGCTGAACCCTGGCACGCCGGTCGGCTCGAAGTCGGTGCCGCTGGCCACCTCGTTCGGTGCGCCCGTCGCCTGGTCCGCGGGTGCGGCGGTCGAGCCGACGTCCGCCGCCGACCTGTTCACCGTGGCCTGGTGGAAGACCGACCAGTCGGCGTACGCGGAGGCCGGGGCCTGCTGGTACGACGGCAGCGACGGCATCGAGGCCGCTGGCCAGTACCGCTGGGTCCCCGGCTGCCCGGCGGGATCGTCGATCAGCATGAGCGAGGTGAGCACCCCGCTCTACGGGCCGATCTTCGTCGCGAAGGCAGGCCAGCACGGCCTCCTCGGGACGTCGTCCACGGCCGAGCCGGGGACGTTCGGGCTCGGGGCGTGGACCAAGGCGCAGGGTGTCCGCGACACCGGCGGCTTCGCGTACTGGCTCGGCCGGTAGCCCCAGACCGCCGTCCGGGCACGAGCCCCGGGGAGCCGCCCCCAGCCCGGCGCCCCGGGGCTCGCTCGTGTCCGGGGGCCGGAGTCGTTCTCGGAAGATCGCGCGTGAGACCGGGCAGCGGGCGTCGAAGACGCGCTCCAGCGAGGCGCGAGGGAACACCGCAGTCGCGTTCGCAGATCTCTCTAGCGCGGGCAGACCAGGCTGGGGTCCTTGACATCGAGGTGCGCGAGCACCTAGCGCGCGCACTCCAGGGCGCAGGGGTCGTCGGTGCACGACGCCTGCGCCGCCCCGATGGGCAGGGTCGCGGTAAGCGCCGCGGCGGCCAGCAGCAGACGCATCAGCGACCCACCCCGCAGTACACGACGGGCTTGCCGCCGACGTAGCAGGCGCGGTCGCAGTGGCCTTCGAGGTCGCACAGGGGGACGCGGACCGGGAGCGGGTCGGCGGCGGCGGGCGTGAGGGTGAGGCCGGTGCCGAGGGCCACGAGCGCGAGGAGGCGACGCATAGCGGGTCCTTCCAGGAGGGGAGCAATCGAATCCAGGACATTCCCGGTCGTTCCGGCGACGCCCTCAGGGGTGGTGCTCGGCGGGCGCGGGTGACGGGAACACAGCGGCCGAGGGCACGAACGCGTCGATGGCGGCCGCCGGGAACGTCCGGTGTCCCGTGGGCTCCACGACGCCACCCGGGGCCTCGACGACGAAGCCCTGCGGCGTCGTCGGTTCCACCAGCCGCTGGCCCGCCGGACGTCCAGCGTCCGGGTTCGTGACAAGGGCGCCTCCCTCCCGGCTGGGGACCAGGTAGAGCACGACGGTCGCCTCCTTCGGAGCGTGCCGGTCGAACACCTCGGCGGCGGTCCCGCCCGGCGCGGGCAGCTGGACGTAGACGCTGCGGTGTCCCGGGTCCGGCAGCGTGCCGTGCAGCACGGCCCGCACGCGGACCGCGAGAACGACCGACCGCGCGCCCTGCGGGTCGCCGGGGAACTGCGGGTAGACCGGGCCTGGCCGCACCGCGTCGATGGAGCCGCGCACGACCACGGCGGACATCCGGGCGAGCCGGATCGGCTCGTCGACGTTGTCGTACTCCGCGCTGTAGCCGTCGAACAGCCTGACGAACGCCGCAACGTCGCCGGCGTCCGCCCCGCGGGTACAGCCCGGGGCGGACGCCAGCATGACGGCGGCGACGGCTGCCGGCAACCGTCGCTGCACGGTGCTACGACCGGTTGTTCAGGTGGGCGCGGTGGTGGTCGTTGTAGGTGCGGTGCCCGCTGGTGACCGCGCCGTTGACCATGCAGTCACTCGCCGTGTCGCTGTGCGCGAGCCCGCCGGAGTGGCCGATCTCATGACACGCCGTCTTCTCCCGGTTGAGCGTGTTGGTGAGCAGGGTGGGGTTCAGCCGTACGCGGGCCTGCTCGCACTCGTTGGCGCTGTTCTTGGCCAGGCAGAGGTAGTCGCCGCGAGTCGTGCTCGACGACATGGTGTGCCAGATCAGGTCCGTCACGGATCCGCACGTCCCGATGAACGTGTCGAAGTACGACGTCTGGCTGTCCAGGTTCCCCATGCCGTAGTTCGCGGCCGAGCGCAGGTCGGACGCCGTGAACGACGACCCCCAGCAGTACGTGTGGTCGAAGTTGTCGGGCAGGCAGCCGCTGACCGAGTTGCAGCCGTTGAACTCGTCGGCGGTGGCCGGTGCCGCGGGCGCGGCGATCGTCACCCCTGCCAGCAGGGCGCTGCAGAGCAACATGACCCGGGAACGATGCACGGCGGACTCCTTAGGTCCGCGCACTCCTCGGGGGTAGCCCGTTCTGACGGGCAGAAGCACGGCGAAGGCGTCACTGTCGTCCCCTATGCCCACACCGGTCAACGGCGCACGCCTCACCCCGGGCTGGACGTGTCTCTCACGGATCGCACGGCGGAGAAGCGACGACGCCGCGAGGCGCCTGCCCTGGGCGTCCTGCAGCAGATCAGGGACGCCCTAGAAGCGCGGGGGCTCCGTGTAGGCGCCCCACTCGTCGCGCAGGGCGTTGCAGATCTCGCCCAGCGTCGCCTCGGCGCGGACCGCGTCGAGCATCGGCGGGATCATGTTCTCGTCGGTACGCGACGCCGCGACCATGCGCGCCAGCGCCGCGTCCACCGCCGCCGCGTCGCGCGCGGCCTTGCGCTCGCCGAGCTGCGACCGCTGGTCGCGCTCGACCTCGTGGCTGATGCGCAGGATCTCCAGCTCGTCGTCGTCGGACGACGTGAGCGTGTTGACCCCGACGATCTTCTTGGTGCCCTTCTCGAGGGCCGTCTGGTACTGGAACGCCGCCTCGGCGATCTCGGACATGAACCAGCCGTCCTCGATGCCCCGCAGGATGCCCGACGTCATCGTGCCGTCGGTGCCCATGTCCTTGATGCGGGCGAAGATCTCCTCGGCCTGCCGCTCCATCTCGTCGGTCAGCGCCTCGACGTACCAGGAGCCGCCGAGCGGGTCGACGACGTTGGCGACGCCGGTCTCCTCCATGATCACTTGCTGCGTACGCAGCGCGATCTGCGCCGCGCGCTCGCTCGGCAGCGCCAGCACCTCGTCCAACGCGTTGGTGTGCAGCGAGTTCGTGCCGCCGAGGACCGCGGACAGCGCCTCGATGGCCGTGCGCACGATGTTGTTGTCGGGCTGCTGCGCGGTGAGCGAGACGCCGGCGGTCTGGGTGTGGAACCGCAGCCACTGGGCGCGTTCGTCGGTGGCGCCGTAGACGTCGCGCAGCCAGCGCGCCCAGATCCGCCGCGCCGCGCGGAACTTCGCGATCTCCTCGAAGAAGTCCACGTGCGCGTCGAAGAAGAAGGACAGCCCGGGCGCGAAGACGTTGACGTCGAGGCCGCGCGAGAGCCCGAGCTCGACGTACGCGAAGCCGTCGGCGAGCGTGAACGCCAGCTCCTGCGCGGCCGTCGAGCCGGCCTCGCGGATGTGGTAGCCGGAGACCGACAGCGGCTTGTAGCGCGGGATCTCCGCGGCGCAGTACGCCATGAGGTCGCCGATGAGGCGCAGGTGCGGCTGCGGCGGGAACAGCCACTCCTTCTGCGCGATGTACTCCTTGAAGATGTCGGTCTGCAGGGTGCCGTCGAGCGTGGAGATGTCGACGCCGTCGCGCTCGGCGGCGACGAGGTACATGCAGAACACGGGCACCGCGGGGCCGCTGATCGTCATCGACGTGGTGACGTCGGAGAGCTTGATGTCGGAGAACAACGTCTCCATGTCGGCCGCGCTGTCGATCGCGACGCCGCAGTGCCCGACCTCGCCGAGGCTGCGCGGGTCGTCGCTGTCGCGGCCCATGAGAGTCGGCATGTCGAACGCCACGCTCAGACCGCCCCCGCCCTCGGCGAGGATCATCTTGTAGCGCTCGTTGGTCTGCTTCGCGTTGCCGAAGCCGGCGAACTGCCGGATCGTCCACGGCCGCGTGCGGTAGCCGGTGGCGTACAGGCCGCGGGTGAACGGGAACTCGCCGGGCCAGCCGATTCGCTCGAACCCCTCGACGGTCTCACCGGGACGGGGGCCGTAGACCGGCTCCACCTCGACGCCGGAGAGGGTGGTGAAGTCGGCGTCGCGCTTCCGCGCTGCGTCGTAGCGCTGCTGCCAGCGCGCGCGGCCCGCGGCGATCTCGTCAGTCATGGCTCCAGGGTACCGGGGCGGGTTCCGCGGTTTCGCCGCGCGGGCGGCGTGCGGTACGTACCGTTACCGGCATGAACGTCCGCATGCTCCGCCTCGCCGCGATCCCGCTCGGCGGCGCCATGGTGCTCGGCGCCGTGGTGGCCGTCGCGTCCAGCGGCTCCGGCGGCGGCGCGGGCGTCGCCCAGGGCCCGCCTTCGCTGACGCCGACCCCGAGCGAGACGCCGTCCCCGACGCCGAGCGAGACCCCCTCGCCGACGCCGACCGCGGTGCCGACGACCGCGCCGCCGCCCACGACCGCCGCGCCGACCACGCCGGCGCCGAAGCCGGTGCGCTGCGGGACGTTCAAGCACTCGCCCATGTCCGACGGGTTCATCAGCGGCAGCGTCGTCGACACCGCGGGCCGCCCGCTGGAGAACGTCGCCATCTACACGCCCGCCAACTGCGGCGGCCACGAGCCGAAGGCCGGCGTCAACCGCACCGACGCGGCAGGCCGCTTCGCCCTGCCGTGCTCGTCCAAGGCGCCGTCATGGGTCGTGGCCGCGCCGTTCGAGTGGTGGATCCGCAAGCCCACGACCAGCGCGCCGGTCGGCTTCGGCTGGCTGACGACGGAGTACGGCAAGGTGCCCTGCGGCACGTCGTACACCGTGCGGCTCCAGCCCGCCGCCACCATCGGCGTGCGGCTCGTGGACTCCGCCGGCAAGGCGGTCGCCCGGAGCACGACGTTCAGGCTCAAGATCGGCGCCGCCGAGCGCGACACGGCCGACCGGGCAGAGGGCATCGGCACCGTCGTCACCGACGAGAGCGGCCTCGCGACCGTGACGGGACTCGCGCCGGGGACGTACCTCCTCCTGGGCGAGGCGGCCGATGGGACCGCGCTGCGCAAGGTCGTGACCGTCTCCGCCGGCCGTACGACGTCGGTCCAGGTCGTCGTCAAGGACGCGGCGTCGCCGACGCCGACCGCGAGTCCGACTCCGACGCCCACGGTGACGACGGGCGGCGACCTGCCGGTGGTCGGCTAGGTCACCGTCAGCGTGCGGGTCGGCGAGACCGCCCGCGCGTGCCGCGTCGTCGCGTCGTACACGACCCGGTAGGACATCGAGCCGCGCGTCCGCGCCGTGACCTTCACGACGTACGCGCTCGTCCGCGTGAGGTACGCCGTCGTCACCCGCTGCCAGCCGTCGCTCGTGTAGCGCTCGACGCGCACGGGCCGGCCCGCCAGCACCGGCGAGACCCGGCCGCTCAACGTCACCGTCGTGCCCGCGGGCACCGAGCCCTTCGAGAACGCCGCCGTGACCACGGGCCGCACGAGGACCTTGCGCACCGCGCTGGTGGCGGGGAGCGACGCGGCGTCGCCGGCGTAGGAGAGCCTGACCTCCGAGTGCTCGCTCAGGCGCAGCGAACGCGACACCGTGCCGGTCGGCGAGGTGACGAGCGTGACGTACGGCGTGCCCCACGACGCCGTGCCGGACCGCCGGACGTACACCTCGACGAGCCGGCCCGGCAGCGCGCCGAGGGCGGTCGTCAGCGTCCCCGTGACGAGCGCGCCCTCGCCGTACGTCGTCAGCGACGGCGCCGAGGCGGACAGCGCGGCCGCCGCCTTCGGCGCGGCGGGGTTGCCGACGAAGACAGGTGCGGAGTAGCGCGAGGGCGGGCCCGCGCCGACGGTGTTGACCGCGGTGACGGAGACGGCGTACTCGGACCCCGGCTGGGCCGGCACCGTCACCGTGCGCGCCGTCGCGGGGACGACGCGCGTCGCGCCGCCGGGGCTGACCCGCACGCGGTACTCGGAGACGGCCCGGCCGCCGGCCTGGGCGGGTGGCTCCCAGGTCGCGGTGACGGAGGAGGCTCCCGCCGTCGCGACGACGTCGAGCGGCACGGTCGGCGGGGTCGCGGTCTGGGCGACGGCGCAGGCGGGTTTCGCCGCGGCGGGGGCGACGTCGGTGTGCCGGTCCGGGTCGCGCACCTGTCCGGCGACCGGCCCGCCGGGCTGTCCCCACCAGACCCGCGTCGTCGTCGTCTCGACGGTGTTGTCGAGGTCGTAGTCGCTGGTGTCGAAGTCCCTGGCGTTTCCGGTGAGCGCGCTGTCGGACAGCGCGAGCGCTTCTTGGCCATGCGCGCGGAAGCCCGCGCCGTTCTCCCTGATGTCGAGGCACGACAGCGTCGCGGCGCTGTTCCAGACGGACAGCGCGGCCGACCCGAACCCGTCCCACAGCCTCGCGGTACGCCGGAAGACCGACTCGGTCACGAGCCCGTCCGCGTCCGTGAGCGTGAGCCCGTTGCTGTCCATGTCCTCGAACGTCGTGTCCCTGACGAGGTTCCCGTCGCGGCCGAACAGGTACGCGCCCGCGAACCGCAGCCGCGACCGCGTGATCGACGCCGCGCTGCCGTGGGCGTGGATGCCGCCGGCGACGTACGACGAGTCGACGACGAGCCCGTACGCCGTCGACCCGGGCGCGGGGCTCGACTGGGCCATGAGCTTGACGGCGCCGTGGACGCGCGCGTCGTGCAGGGCGATCCCGCCCGCCTTGCCCGTGGCCGGGTCGGGCACGGACTCGACGACCACGCGATCGCTGGTGTCGAAGACGGTCGGGTTGTCGCACGCATCCGGCGGGCATACGTCGACGTCGTCGGAGGGCGTCGTGATCAGGGCGCCGCCGGCGGTGGCGTCGAGCCGTGCGCCGCGCAGCCGGATCGGCGCGGAGGTCTTCACGACGGCACCGGCCGGCAGCGTCAGCGTGCGCGGGCCCGTGACGGTGAGCGCGGGGTCGGTGTAGCCGAGGTCGCTGCCGAGGACGTACCCGACGCGGTGCGGGTACGGCGCCGCGGACGGCGTCACCCACGTCACGTCGTGGGCCGTCGTCACCCGCCACAGCAGGAGGGCAGCGCTGTCGCCGCGCGCGTAGTTGCGGTCGACGGTCCCGCTCGGGCCGAGCCGCACGTGCGCGCCCGCGAGCCGGTACGCGTAGCCGGAGAGGTCGCCGGTGGCGACGTTGTCGCGGATCGTGATGGCCGACGGCTTGCTCTGCCCCCGGCCGGCGACCTGCGCGGCGAACTCGCCGTCGCCGGTGAACGTGTTGCGCACGACCTCCGCCGCGAGCGCCGAGTCGAGCTGCAGCGAGCGCAGCCGCGACCCGGCGACGACGGCGCGGTCGGCGCCGATGGCGTACACGTCGTCGTCGGTCGTCGAGTCCGTCAGCGCGAAGGCGCCGAGCGGCGAGGCCGTCCGGAGGTACGCGCCGCGCAGGGTGCCCCGCACGATCCGGACGTCGCCGGTGCGGTCCTGGTCGACCTTCAGCCCGACCGAGCGGATGCCGCCCCACTTCGTCGTGACGCAGTTCCGCAGGCAGCCGAGCTCCGCGGCGAGCGGGTCGCGCGCGTTGACGAAGCGCGCGCCGCCCGCCGTCGCGTCGATGCCCGAGGCGCGCAGGTGGAGAAGGCCGTTGGCGTTGCCGTACCCGAGCTTGCCGAGTGCCGCGACGAGACCGTTGGCGGGCACGGTCACCGTGCCCTGCCTGACCGTGAGGGTGCCGCGATCGTCGTCGCCCTCGCCGATGACGTAGCCGAGCGTGTGGTCGGTGGCGCCGTTGCGCGGCGAGACCCAGGCGACGTCGCCGATGGCGGTGCCCGCGAGCGCGACGGCGTCGAGGCCGTTGCCGCCGCCACGGAAGCCGTGGACGTCGTGGCCGGCGCCGAGGGAGTACGCGCCGTGCAGGTAGACGGCCGGCTTACCGAGGTCGTCGTCGGGCCCGGCCGCGCCGCTGCGGCGCACGGTGACGTCGCGGACGTACGGCCGGCACAGGTCGCGCAGCTCGGCGCCGATCCCCGGCACGTCCTCGACGACGAGACCGTCGACCCGTACGTCGTCCACGCGCGGGCAGCCGTCCGCGCCGTTCATCCCGCGAACCAGCGGCCCGCGGCCCGCCCTGCGCACGGTCGTCCGCGTCAGGTGGACCGCCGCCCACACCATCACGTCGAGGCTCTCGTCCGTCATGTCCTCGACCGTGACGTCGGTCAGCGCGAGCGTGCCGATGGGCTGCGCGCCGTTCGTCGTGTTGCCCCACGCGACGATGCCGTCGACCCCGCCCGCGAACGTCGTCCCCGTCACGGCCACCGCCGCGCCGGTCCCCGTCAGGGGGTAGCCCGCGCGGACCGCCAGGCCCGCGCGGGCGCCACGGACCGCGCCGCCCGTCATGTCGACGGTCGCGGCGTCACCGGTCACCGCGATCCCGCGCCAGCCGGTGTCCTCGCCGCACTCCGGCGCGAACGACGACGGGCAGGTCGCGATCCCCGCGCTCGCGTCGGCGGCGCTCGTGAACGTCGTTCCCTTCGCGTCGAGCAGGCCGTCGGTGACGGCGACGCCGCCCCAGCACGCGTCGACGGCGTCGTACCAGCAGGTGCTGGACTCCGGGCCGCCGCGCTCCACGACCTTGACGACGCTCCCCTGCGGGAAGGCGAGGGACTTGCCCGGCTCCATCCGTACGGCGCCCGCGAGGAAGCCCAGCGGCGCCGGCGTACCCGCGGGGACGACCTCGGGCGTACGCCAGACGAGGTCGCGCGTGTGCCGCAGGTCGAGGACCACGGCGTCGACCGCGTTGCCGCTGCCGAGGACGTCCTCGATGTCGCCGCCCGCGCCGTACGACCCCTTCAGGCGCCTGATCCACGCGGCCTCGGAGACCGGCGCGACCGTGCCGCTGCCGGTGACGACGACGCCCTTGACCGAGGCGGGACCGTAGGTGTCCACGAGCAGGCCGCGCCCGCCCGCGCGCTCGACGGCGAGGCCGTCCACCCGGATCGGGCACGGCCGCGGCAGCTGTGAGGTGCAGGTGAGTGCCGCGCCCGCGCCGCCGACGTCGCGGACGGTCACGTCGTTGAGGCGGACCGGCATGTCCTCGGCGCGCAGGCCGTCGCGGCTGGCGTCGGCGAGCAGCGCGTCGTCGAGGCGGAGGTACGACGCACGCTTCACGACGCGCACGGCGTCGACCGCGTGGTGCACGGCCGAGCGGGTCAGCGACAGCGTGCTGCTCGTCCGCGGCGCGTGGAGGCCCGACGACGTCCACTCGTCGAGAACGATGCCGTCCCACTCGCCGGGCGTGCCGTCCTCGCCGCGCAGGACCGAGTCGACGAGGCGTACGCCACCGCCGGCGACCGACACGCCCGCGGTGCCCGGATACGACGACGAGAGGAACCGCACCTCAGCGCCCTCGGCCACCAGCGTCGCGCCGATCGGGACCTCGAGGCCGAGCCGGCAGACGCGGTACGGCGACCCCGCCGCCGTCCACGTCGTCGTCCCGAGGGGCAGCGGCCCGCAGACCTGCGTACCGCCAGGCGGCATCTCGGGCCACGGCGGCGCGTCGGCGCTGGGCGTCGCGAGGACGCTGGGGCTCTCGGCACTCAGGTCCCCGGCGCGGGCCGTGACGGTGACGTCGTACGGCACGCCGTTGACGAGCCCGGGGACGACCGCCTCCCGCGCGTCGGGACCGGTCTCGACGGACACCGGGCTGCCGGTCTCGTCGTCCCTGGCGGCCGTGACGACGTAGCCCGTGATCGGGGCGCCGCGCTCGGGTCCTGGCACCAGCCACTCGGCGTGGATCGCGCCGTCGGCGGGGTCGGCCAGCACGCGGCGCGGCGTCCGCGGGCCGTCGTGCCCCACGAAGACTCCCGCGCCGAGCACCGGTCCGTCCGAAGGTGCGGTGGTCGGCGAGCCGGCGTGGCGGACCGTGTAGAAGCGGCCGCTCGGCGGCGTGACCGCGAACTGCGCGGCACCGTGCTCGTCGGTCGTCGCGTCGCCCGCCGGCACCCACTCGCCCTCGGTCCCGGCGCGCTCGTACAGGTCGACGCGCTGCCCGGCGACGGGCTCGTCCGCGGCGTCGAAGAGGTGCGCGACGATCCCGCGCGGCTCGCCCTCGAGCGTGCTGGCGAAGCCGGTGTGCGCCTCGAGGACGGTCGCGCCCGGTGCGGCGACGGCGGGTGCCGGCGAGACGAGCCCGGCGCAGCCCACCACGACGGCGAGCGCGCACGCGACCGCCGGCCTTGCTCTCATCCAGCAACCCCCAACGTGTGACCTTCGTCCCACGGTAGGCGACCGGCACGCCGTAGGGAGGCGTTCGCATTTTCTTACTGATTCCAGCTTAGGTGCCGGCCGCGCCGCGGAGGGCCTCGGCCTGCCGGTCTGACCGCCTTCGGGCAGGGCAGGCGAGGGTGCGCGGCGAATGTCGTTCAGCATGCGCCGTTCCGTGATCCTCGCCGCCCTGCTCGCCGCCGTCGTCGTCGTGCCGACCCTCGCGCACGAGGGGCACGTACACCCCGGCACGCTCGACGGCAAGGCGAAGAAGTCGTGGGCGTTCAAGGCCGACGTGCACGACCCGCAGATCCACCTGCTGGCCGAGACCGTCGCCAACCCCGTCGACGCCGAGGTCACCAGCGAGTGCGTCAAGCCGCGCTGCCACGCGTTTCCCTTCACCGTGAAGCCGGCGCGCGGCGTCAGCTCCAGTACGCCGCTGTCGATCCGCGTCGGGTGGACGCTGCCGACGTCGCGGTTCTGGCTGCATCTCGTCGACCTGAACAAGCGCGCGCCGTTCTCGCGGGCGTTCTGCGGGACGTTCTACGTCACGGGCGGGACGTCGGCGACCGTGCGGATGAACTCGTTGAAGCCCGGCAAGTACGCCGCGTGGGTGACGGTGCAGCAGCTCGTCGCGCCCGACACCATCACCGGCACCGTGACGTACCCGGCCAAGCACAAGCCCGCCGCCAACCCCGGCCCGTTCCCGACCGAGCTGTTCGTCAACGGCTGCAACGCCTGACCGCCTGGGCCCCGGCGCGTGCTCGCCCTGACTACTGGTGAGTAGCGACGTCGGGGTTCACCAGTTCGTGCTCAGCGCGAGCCGTCAGTCACCGGTCATGCCGAGCGGGCTGCGGTGGGCGGGCTGGTAGAGGCCCATCTTGCCCGCGCCGGGCACGTGCATCGTGATGAGCCGGCCCCAGCCCTGGTCGGTGACCTCGCCCTCGAACTCCACGCCCTTCGCGCGCAGCTCGGCGACAGTCGCGTCCACGTCGTCGCACATCAGGAAGAGCTCGTGGCCCGCCGGCGCGTCGGGCCCGGTCTCGTGGATGCCGAGCTCCGTCGGCGGCTGCTGGAAGATCAGCCATCCGCCGCCGTCGTCCACGTGCTTCCAGCCGATGACGTCGCGGAAGAACGCCCGCGCCAGCGCGGCGTCCTCGGCGTAGACGATGGTGTGCGCGGCGTTGATCACGACGTGACTCCCTCCACGAGGCGGTCGGCGGCGGCGTACGGGTCGGTCTTGCCCGCCACCACCTCCTCGGCCAGCGTGTCGAGCGCGGTGCCGGCGTGCAGGTCGCCGAGGCGTTCGCGCAGCGCGGTCAGCGCGATGGCCTCGATCTCCCCGGCGGCACGGCGCGTACGCCGCCGTTCCAGCTCGCCCGACGACGCCAGCCACTCCCAGTGCTCGTCCAGCTTGTCGACGAGCTCGGCGACGCCCTCGGAACGCGCCGCCACCGTCTTGACGATCGGCGGCTTCCAGCCGCCGTGCGGGCCGTCGCCCTGGCTGATCATGTTGCGCAGGTCGCGCACGGTGTTGTCGGCGCCCTCACGGTCGGCCTTGTTGACGACGTACACGTCCGCGACCTCGAGGATGCCGGCCTTCGCCGCCTGGATCGCGTCGCCCATGCCGGGCGCCAGCAGAACGATCGTCGTGTCGGCCAGCCCCGCGACCTCGACCTCCGCCTGACCGACGCCGACGGTCTCCACGAGGATCACCTCGCACCCCGCCGCGTCGAGCACGCGCAGCGCCTGCGGCGTCGCCCACGACAGCCCGCCGAGGTGCCCGCGCGACGCCATCGACCGGATGAACACCCCCGCGTCCGTCGCGTGGTCCTGCATCCGCACCCGGTCCCCGAGCAGCGCTCCCCCGCTGAACGGCGACGACGGGTCGACCGCGAGCACGCCGACCCGTAGCCCCCGAGCGCGGAACGCCGTCACGAGCGCCGCCGTGGACGTGGACTTGCCGACGCCGGGCGAGCCGGTGAGGCCGATGATGCGCGCGCGCCCTGTCTTGGGGGCCAGCGCGGCCATGACCTCACGCAGCTCCGGCGCGGCGTCCTCGACCAGCGAGATCAGCCGTCCGACGGCGCGCGGCGACCCGTCCTCGGCCGCCGCGACGAGGTCCGCGACCGAGGCTTTCACGGGGCCCCCGCGGCGGCGCGAGCGCAGCGAGCGGCGGCGTGGGGTTGGCTCAAGAAACGCGGAGGATCAGCGCGTCGCCCTGCCCGCCGCCGCCGCACAGCGCGGCCGCGCCGATGCCGCCGCCGCGACGCCGCAGCTCGAACGCCAGGTGCAGCGCGATACGCGCGCCCGACATGCCGATCGGGTGCCCGAGGGAGATCGCGCCGCCGTCGACGTTGACGATCGACGGGTCGATGCCGAGCTCGCGCGTGGACCAGATGCCGACCGACGCGAACGCCTCGTTGATCTCGACCAGCGACAGGTCCGACGGCGACAGCCCCTCGCGGGCGAGCGCCTTCTTGATGGCGTTCGACGGCTGCGCCTGCAACGACGCGTCCGGGCCGGCGACGACGCCGTGCGCACCGATCTCGGCGATGGGCGTGCAGCCGTACCGCTCCGCCGCGGCCTTCGACATGACGACGACCGCGCACGCGCCGTCGGAGATCTGCGACGCCGAGCCGGCGGTGATCGTGCCGTCCGCGGCGAACGCCGGGCGCAGGCGAGCGAGCGACTCGACGGTCGTCTCGGGACGTACGCCCTCGTCCTCCGCGAACACCAGCGGGTCGCCCTTGCGCTGCGGGATCGAGACGGGCACGAGCTCCTCGTCGAAGCGGCCCTCCTTGATGGCCGCCGCGGCGAGCTCGTGCGACCGCGCGGAGAACTCGTCCTGCTCCTCGCGGGAGATGCCGAGCTTGGCGTTGTAGCGCTCGGTCGACTCGCCCATCGCGACCTGGTCGAAGGCGCAGAACAGCCCGTCGTACGCCATCGAGTCGACGAGCGTCGTGTTGCCGTACTTGAAGCCCGCGCGCGAGCCGGGGAGCAGGTGCGGCGCCTG